>Ga0315279_10005702_pt1 | contig 15989 bp, 10 predicted proteins | sample YL17G06_20_MG_FD_203694 | JGI IMG/M metagenome (GOLD analysis project Ga0315279, IMG submission 203694) | Sediment microbial communities from Yellowstone Lake, YNP, Wyoming, USA - YL17G06_20 | ecosystem: Environmental > Aquatic > Freshwater > Lake > Sediment | place: USA: Wyoming | collected...
GTTCGTCCCCGGATCGTACAGCTCCGCGCTGGCACCGGCGCCCCAGCCCCTCGCGACGAGCACCTTGCCGCTGGGCAGGAGCGTCGCGGTGTGCCCACGGCGACCGGCGGAGAGGCTGCCCGCCGCGCTCCACGTGTTCTGCACAGGATCGAAAAGCTCCGCGCTAGCGAGATGATAGACGCCGTCGCACTCGCCCCCCGCGACAAGCACCTTGCCGCTCGGCAGCAGCGTCGCCGTGTGCTCAGAGTGAGCGGTGGCGAGGCTGCCCACCGCGCTCCACGTGTTTGTCCCTGGATCGTACAGCTCACAACTGGCCAGAAGGGCGCCGCCGTCGCCCCATCCGCCTGCGACGAGCACCTTGCCGCTGGGCAGCAGCGTCGCCGTGTGGTACTGGCGCGCGGTGGCGAGGCTGCCCGCCGCGCTCCACGTGTTCGTACCTGGATCGTACAGTTCCGCGCTGGCGACAAACCACCATGAGCCGTTGTAACCCAAGCCCGCCGCGACGAGCACCTTGCCACTGGGGAGCAGCGTCGCGGTATGTCTCATGCGCCCGGTAACGAGGCTGACCGCCGCGCTCCAAGTGTCCGTACCCGGATCGTACAACTCCGCGCTGGCGAGAAAGACGTCGCTGCCGTTCCAGTAATAGCCCCCCGCAACAAGCACCTTGCCACTGGGCAGCAGCGTCGCGGTGTGCGAATGGGGCGCGGCGGCGAGGCTGCCCGCCGCGCTCCACGTGTTCGTCCCCGGATCGTACAGCTCAGCACTGTTTACCCCCGCGACGAGCACCTTGCCGTTGGTCAGCAGCGTCGCGGTGTGCGAAGAGCGCGCCGTGGCCATGCTGGCCGCAGCGCTAAAGCTTCCCCCGCCGGTGTAGTCGTAGACCTCCGCGCTGCTTAGGATGTTGCCGCCGTTGTCTACTCCTCCCCCGACGAGCACCTTGCCGCTGGGCAGCAGAGTCGCCGTGTGCCAACCGCGCCCCGTGCTCAAGCTCACAGCCCCAGACCAACTGTTCGCCCCGGGATCGTAAACCTCCGCGCTGGATAGCCCAAAACTGGTATCATTCATCCCTCCCGCGACGATAACCTTGCCGCTGGGCAGCAGCGTCGCTGTGGAGAGATAGCGCGCGGTGGCGAGGCTGCCCGCCGCGCTCCACGTGTTCGTCCCCGGGCTGTACAGCTCAGCGCTGGTCAGGGAACCGTCCATATCATTGCTCCCGCCAGCAACGAGCACGTTGCCGCTGGGTAGCAGCGTCGCCGTGTGGTCACAGCGCGCCGTGTTCAAGTCCTGCGCCGCGGACCAAGTGTTCGTCACCGGATTGTACAGCTCGGCCCTGGTCAGGGCGGAAATGGCTTCGTTACTATACCCTCCTGCGACGAGCACCTTGCCGTTCGGCAGCAGCGTCGCGGTGTGAGAATAGCGCGGGGTGACGAGGAGGCCCGCCGTGCTCCACGTGTTCGTCACCGGATTGTACAGCTCAGCGCTTTCCACGTCTATGTCGCCGCTGCCGAACCCACCCGCAACGAGCACCTTGCCGTTGGACAGCAGTGTGGCCGTGTGCAACTCGCGCCCGATGCTCAAGCTCGCCGCCCCTGACCAACTGTTCATCCCCGGATCGTAGAGTTCAGCGCTGCTCAGATAACCCATGCTATCATTGTAACCTCCTGCAACGAGCACCTTGCCGCTGGGCAGCAGTACCGCCGTGTGGCAATAGCGCGCCGTGTTCATGTTCCCAGCCCCAGACCAACTGTTCGTCGCTGGATCGTATAGTTCGGCGCTCGCCAGGTTGCTGGCGCCGCTGCCCGCCCCCCCCGCGACGAGCACCTTGCCGTTGGGCAGCAGCGTCGCGGTGTGCACAAACCGCGCCGTGCCGAGGCTGCCCGCGGCGCTCCACGTCGCCGCAGCGTGGCATTCCGCCATGAGACACCAGGCCGCGATGGCCAGTACGCAGGTCGTGCCTCTGCCACGAGCGCGACGCTCGTGGTACCACGGGCGTCTCGCCCGTGGCCGTATCCCCCTGCCGCTCTGTTCGTCCGTCATGGCCCCCTCCTATACCAGTCCTCGTGTTGAGGTGTACGCTGCGGATTCTTCTTCTTGTACGTATACCCTCCAGGCTTGAAAAGCCAGCCTTTTCGCCCCGGCTGTAGCGCAGGCATCTTGCCTGCCCGTGCCCCTTTTGGCTTGTGCCACGGATGTGCCGTCGCAGCGCGACGGCTCATCCGTGCCTCGAAGCCTGCATTCACGGCCCAATCCAGAATCCAAAATCCAAAATCTCCTCCGGCCTGTCTATGCCCCCGCCACCACCCACCATCCACAATCCACCACCCACTCCGTAAGCCTATGCGCCCAACCAAGTTGGAATCACCAGCCGCACCACGCTAGAATAATTATGGTTAAATCCCGCTTTTCCCCTTGACTTCTTGACAGTATCATCGTATTAGCTATATGTAGGACTGTCATCTTCACAGCCGAGCCCCGGTCGCGAGTGCAGCCGTGGCTGGGGAAACCAGGGGAGCCGCGGATAGACGCGGAAGGGATGTGGGCAGTGGGTCGTGTGCGGTTCATGAAAAGTGCAGCATGGCATGTGGCAGGAGGCCGCTGGAAGCTCCCGCCTGCCGCCTACTATCTACCACCTACCACCTACTATCTACCAGGTCCGCGTTGCGTGCCTTCCAATCATAGCACTGTTGCAGAATGCATCACAATTCCCAACAGAAAGTTGGTAGTTCTGGACCAGAAAGTTGGTAGTTCTGGACAAAAAGTTGGTAGTTCTGGCCAAAAAGTTGGTGGTTCTCGACAATTTTCCGCTTTTCTTACCAGCCGCCACCCACTATCCCCTTCCCACCACCCACTACGCACCATTCCTCCACCAGAAAGTTCGCACTTCCGTCCCAAGAAACTGTCCGTTTTCGACAGAAATCCAACAGTTTTCGGCGATTTTGCCAGACTTTTACGGACTTACAGAGACGTGGGCCAAAAAAAAATCCTGCTGGGCCCCGACCAAGGGGTGGCGGGCAGGCACGGTCCGCAGAGGGGCACTTGCTTCTGCGGCGCTGCACTCAGTACTCAGTACTCAGCACTCAGTACTCCGTTTCGCGCCCTTGCAGCCAGGCCGAACTCCGGCATAATGGACGCTTACCGCATTGGGGATAGGCCACAGGCGACCTTCGTTGAACAAAGATAGGAGGAGAGACATGAATCAGTTCCTAAGGTATAATCTGTGTTTATCTGTGTTCATCTGTGGCCAATTGGGGGTACTGGCGGTCGAAGCCACCGCTGGCGTGCCCGACGTGCCGCCGCCGAAAAGCTGGGACACTTTTGTCATCCTGCCCTGGCAGTTTCAGACCGACGCTGTCAGGGACAAGGCTCTATATGAATCCGTGAACCTGCACGGCTTCCATATTGATCGCAGAGACGCGAAGCTGCAGGCCCTCGCCAAGGAAACCAATTGGCCCTTCTACGTGGACCACACCGCGGGCAAGGGCTACTTGCACCTGGGGAACCTCCAGAACCAGGTGACGAGGAAAAAGGGCATCATCGTTCGGCCCAACAGCCTGGTGGACCCCAAGACCATCGAAGCCATGAAGTCATTGATAACGCAGAACGTTACCAGCGCGAAAGGCTCATCGGTAGTTGGATACGCGCTCGACGACGAGGTCAGTCTGGGCGCGTTCTGTTCGCCCTGTGAAGTGGACGGGAGTCCGAACTCTATCGCGGGGTATCGCAAGTATCTTGCGGAAGTCTACAAGACCATCGAGAACCTGAACGCGCAATACGGGGCGGCGTACAAGAGCTTCGATGAGATCTCTCCCAACTCCTATGAAGCCTTCCGCGCGCAGCTCAAGCCGGACGGCCTGGGCAAAATCAACCTGAGCCCATGGTGCGATTGGCGCTCCTACATGGACACCCAGTTTGCCGACTGCATTGCCGCAATGGTGCGTTTCGCCAACGGGCTTGACCCCGGCGTGCCGGCGGGGTTCGTGGGCGGCCAGAGTCCCAGCGCGTTCGGCGGGTACGACTACCGCAAGCTCTGCAAGTCCGCGCAGTGGATGGAAGCCTACGACATAGGCGGGAGCAACGAAATTCTGCGCAGCTTCTGGACGGCGAAGCGTCCTCACGTCCAGACCTTTTTCTCCAGCAAGGAACCCAGGAAGGACACCTGGTTTCTGTGGTACTATCTCTGCCACGGCAATCGCGGCGTGATTGGCTGGCCGGAGGGCTGGTTCCCCAACGGCCAGGTGGCGGCTCACATCAAGGCCCTGGCTGAGACGTTCAAGGAGGTCCAAGGTCCCGTCGCGAAGCAGATCATTGACGCGGAATTCGCAAACGACCCCGTGGCCATCTACTATTCGCAGCCCAGCATTCAGGTGACTTGGGCCCTGGACGCCGCCTGCCACGGCGGCACTTGGCCCAATCGCAGTTCCTCGATGGACAGCGCTTGTTCCACGAGCTCCAACACGCGCATCGCCTGGCTGAAGACGCTCGAAGACCTGGGTATCCAGGCCAAGTTCATCCATCAGGACCATCTGCTGGCAGGCGAACTGCAGAAGGGCGGGTACAAAGTCCTGCTGCTCAACCGCGCCCTGTGTCTTTCCGACGCCGAGGCCGAAGCGATCAAGGCTTTTGCGGACAAGGGCGGCGTGGTCATCGCCGACCACCTGTGCGGGATCTGCGACGAACACGGCAAAGCTCGCGCGAGCGGCGCACTCGACGGCCTCTTCGGCCTCAAGCGCGAGCTGGCCCAAGGCATTCTTGGCGGCAATACTGTGACCGAGGTCAACGCCGAGAAGGACTACAAGGGCCTGAACACCAAGAACTGGGACGTTGGCGGCGCCGCCATGTACAAGGAAATGGCGGTCTTTGAACGGGGTCTGCGGAACGACAAGGGCAAAGCTGAGACCGAGCTCGGCGGCGCGGCAGTAGTTGTGCGCAATGGCGCGGCGGTGTACCTGAACCTTTCGCCCATCGGCTACCTGTTGAAGCGTCCCCAGAACGAGTCGCGGGAATGGCTGCCTTTTGTCGCGGGCTTGCTGCAACAGTCCGGCATCACGCCGCGCCTGAAGCTGGAAGTTGACGGCCAACCCGCACATGCCACGGAGGCGCTGTTCTGGAAGAACGGCGAGCGCATGACGCTCTGCATCGTCCGCAACCTGGAGCGGCGGGCCTCGATCAGCGACTTTGGCACGGCCAAGGAAGGAGTGGGGGAAGGGAAGGTGAAACTCAAGCTCTCGTTCGCCATTCCCATCAAGGCGCTTAAGAATGAGCGCACAGGCAAGGCGTTGGGCGATGGGAAAGCCTTTGAAGACGACTTTGTCCCGTGGGAAGCCAACGTCTACAGTTACGGCCTTTAGGCTTTGGGCCTTGGGCTTTGGGCTTTGGGTGCGCAAGGTGAGGGGGCGAAGCTCCAAGCCTAATGCCCAATGACTAATGACCAATGGCCAATGGCCAATTGCGCCGTGAATGGTTCATAGAGCGGTTGGCCGCGGGGTTTTCTGGACAAAGACAGGACACTTTGGGGCGAAACCAGGACAAGAGCAGGACAGGGATTGGCATTTTGCGACGTTTTTCCGGGCCTGCAGAGACAGCGCCGGGCCAAAGCGATGCGCAGGCGGGCTGGAGGAAGCAGCAAAGAAAGCCAAAAAAAACTGGCATTGCTGCCCGAGCGGGTACAATATTTGAGAGGGCAAGGCAGAGAGGGGCGGGAAGTATGCGCCATGCCTTGAGTCGGCGACAGGAACGGGAGCAAACCGAGGCCGCACCTGCACAGCGAGGGCGCCCACCGATATGGCTGGGCTTTCCTTGTTAGCTGCGTAGGGCGGAGGTGTTTCGCCTGTGGAGTGCAACGGTTGACAGATGAGCACAAGTGACGATAGCCGCTCCGAACACGAGCCCACTGAGCCTCAGGGCCTGAATCTGCACGCTGCCAAGCGCAGCGTCCGGCGGCACTGGCGTGGCGCGAGCCTAATCGTCCTCTTGGCCCTGGCGTTGGCCAGTATTTACACGGCCTTCAGAACGCCGCTGTACCGCGTCAAAGCTCTGGTCCTGTTGGAGAACACCGCCCCAAGCTTCGTGCCTGGCACTGACACTCAGTTTATCTTGACACGCGATTTATCGGAAGCCCAACGCGGGCTGGCCTGCACCAGGCCCGTGCTCGAGCGCGCCATTACGATAGCGCGGGCAGCCAGGCCGGCCGACCCGGTGTTATCACCGACCAGCGCCTCGGTATTGCTTTTCGACCCTTTGGAGACGATTATTGATGGCCAATTGCTGGCCCTCAATTGCTACAACCCGGATCCAGCGCGCGCCACCGCATTGGCTAATGCCTGGATGCTGGCGTTTGTTGATGAGATGAAGTTGCGGGGTGGCTCCAGCACGAAGGGCGAGTCCGATTTCCTGGAAAAAGAGGTCGAGGAACTGCGCACGAAGTGGACGGATGCCCTGCGTGCGCTGCAACAGTACGCGAAAGACAGCACCTACGATCCCAAGATCGCGGAGAGCGATCCCGTGCGCCAGCGCTACGCGTATTTCAGCGAGCAGCTCACGGCGGCCCAGGCGCAACAGGCGAACTTGCGCAGCGAGGCCAAGGAACTGGAGAGTGCCAAAGGCGATCCTCAAAGGATGTTGCTGTTGCCCAGAGCACGCAAGGATGAGAAGCTGGTCAGCTATGTGCACCTGATCCTGGAACAGGAGAAGAAACTGGCCGAGGCCAAAACCCGGTTCAGGGACGATGCCGAACTGGTTCAGAAGATCGAGCAGATATTGCGTGATCTGAGGGAAAAGGAGCTGCAGCACGCAGGTCTTCTGGCGAAGGAAATACGCATTGAACTGAGTATTGCTGAGGACCTGGTGGGCGAGCTGACGGTGTATTTCGACGCGGCCAAGCAGGAAAGGCAGGATATCAACTCCAAATCCGGCGAGTATCAGCGGCTGGCCTCCAATGTCGAGATGGCCAAGAAAGTGTATGATGACATCAACAGCCGCGCGAGCAGTGCGCAGGTGGCGAGCGGCTATGTGAAAACAAACGTGAAGCCCTGGGAATACGGAGAGGTGCCCATTAAGCCTTACCTGCCCAGTTGGCCCAAGAGCCTTGCCGTAGGGCTCATAGTCGGACTGTTGCTGGGCGCGGGCTTCATCTACTTGAGAGAAGTGACCGATGCCACGGTCCATTCCGACTCCCAACTCAAGGACACTTTGGGCGTGAACGTTCTGGGGACCGTGCCGCTGCTGGATGTCAGGCTGTCAGGGAACTGTTATCATCTGCTGGAAAGCCACCCTCGCACCCTGGCCTCGGAAAACATGCGCTCCCTGCGCATGTCGCTGATTCTGGCCTGCAGCAGCCACAGGGGCCTTGTCATCCTGGTCACCAGCCCCGGCCAGTCCGACGGCAAGTCCGTCATTGCCAGCAACTTGGCCGTAGCGTTTGCGGAACAGGGGCGCAGGACTCTGATGATAGACGGCGATGTGTATAAAGGCACACTGTCGGTGGCCTGGGACTGCGATATTGACCGGGGGCTGTCGTCGCTGCTGAACGGCGGGAGTTCCTTTACGGAACTGGCCCGGCCGGCCGGAATCGAGAATCTGTTCCTGATCCCCGCCGGCAAGAAGATTCCCACTCCTGCGAAGTTGTGGGAGTGCGAAGGGCTGGATGAGACCCTCGAAAAGGCCCGCTCTGACTACGATCTGACCATCGTGGACTCGCCCCCCTTGCTGGCCGTCTCCGACTCGCACACTCTGGCCCGGAAATGCGATGCCACGCTGCTGGTAGTTCGCAGCCGCAGGACGCAATTCGGCCATATTCGCCGTGCCATTGACATCCTGGTGCGCGCCCATGCGCGGCAGAGCTTCTTCGTGGTGAACGGATTGGACTCGTCAGACGCCGAAGCCGCGGGCTATGGCTACGGTTACGGCTACGGCGGCTATGGCTATGGCGGCTATGGCTACGGTTACGGCTACGGCTATGGCCACGGCCACAGGCGAGGAGACGACGCGGAGACCAGCGCCTCCCATGAGCCTGAAGCCGGGCAGGACGCAAGCCATCGGGATAGGTCCAATAGCAGAGGACAAAAGGCTGGTTAGCCTGAACTGCCCTTCGCAGAGATCACAAGGCGCGGATTTTCGACCGCAATTTTAGTTTTTCTATTTGAGCAATTCCGGAGATCGAATACAAAATCGCATTTGAATACTTGAAGTGCATCGTTCTCAGTGGTGGGGAGCCTGGCTCGGGTGCGACAGGCGCGGTATGCCACTGCCATGAGGGGTTATGCGTTTGAAGGCGCTTGCCCGTGGGGTTAAGTGGCTCTGCTGGGCAGGTCTGTTGCAGTTGCACTGGGGAGCAATGGCGGAAGTGGTGAACGAGCCGGTGAAAGCCGCCATCCCCGGGCCTGGAATCGAGCCGGCGAAGGCCCTCGAGTCGCCACGGGAGGGTTTCGCAGAACGCATCAGCCTGTTCCAGGAAAGAGAACCCACCGCCACTTGGCTGAAATTCGGCGAGCTTCTTCTCTCTCCCACCTACAGCCAGAGCTCCACGTACAACGACAACGTCCTGGGGCAGCCGGCTGACAGCCAGAAGCAGGATTTCCAGGTGAACTACGCGCCCAGACTGGCCGTGCGCTACGCGCCGTCCAGGGATTTCACGTTTGACGGGGGCTATGGTTTCGGCTGGCACACCTACGCCAACCAAGTGGCGCGCCATTACATGACACATGATGCCGACGGCGCGCTCAACTGGAATCGCGTCGGTCTGGACGGCCTCTCCCTGCGCTGCGATGGCAGCTACCAGCAAACTGGAAACACCGGGGTCCTTGTGCAGGACTTCGTGGCCTTCAACCGCCTGCACGCCTACAATTTCGGACCCACGCTGGCATATCGGCTGAACAGGCTGGCCGTAGTGCTCAACTATCAGTATGCCGAGACGCACTACTTTGAGCGAAGGAACCTGATCAATGACTTCTCCAGCCATGCTGGAACAGCGGTCTTGTCATACAGGCTCACTGAGCGCGGCCTGGCCGCGTATGCCAGCTACTCCGCGAAGTCCTTCCAGACACTCGACCCGGTCACAGGAGATTGTGTGGTACAGGAAGGGCGCGTCGGCTTGCAGGGCGTCTACAGGAAACTGGAGTTCAGGTTCGGCGTCGGAGAGAACTCGGCCTCGTATGCGCAACCTTCACTTAGGGACAAAATCAAGCCGGGCGCTGCGATGGGGCTCAGATATTCGCCTAATCGCATAGTCTCCTGCGAACTCGGCGCAAGCCGTGCTTTTGTGGTTGGCCCTTTGTCAGGCTCAACAACCAACACGCAGCTCAACGGGACCGTTGTCCTGGACCTGTCGAAGTTTGACCGCGTCACCCTGTTTACCGCGTGGACGGACGAGGATTACGGGACGCGGCGCCGCGACACGCTGCTATACGGTGTGCGCTACGACAGGCCGCTTACAAGGAACATGAAGCTGCTCGCGCAGGTGGACCGGACTGAGCGCACAGTGAGCCTGCAGCCGGATGTGAAAATGACGACAGCCACGATTGGGCTCACCTTGGGGTTCTAGCCCGGATACTTGGCCACAGAGGGCATGGAGCGCACGGCATGGGCTTAGGATTGTTCGGGACCTTGATTTCTGTTACCCTCTGCGCGTGCTGTGGCGCGAAGCGAAGGCTAAGGAGTTTTCCATGAAACTGATGACTGCTCATTTGCTCGCTCTGCTTGCCGCGACCTGCTCAGGAGCCGCTTCTTTTGCCCTCGACGCCGCCGAGGAGAAGGCGGTGTTCCGTTTCGCCGGCGGGGAACAGGTACAGGTGATGGTCTTCGGCGAAGAGATGAGCGAGATTCTTCTCCAAGCCCAGCAGCTACCCGCCTCCCAACTGGTGACCGCCGACGGGTTCATCAGCGCGCCCGCCGCCGGGACGGTCAACATCAAGGGCATGACCCTGGAGCAAGCCACGACGGCCGTAGTGGCGCAGGTCAAGGCTGTCCAAAAGGTCAAGTCCCCGAAGGTCTCGATTGCGGTGCTTTCCTTGCCGCCCCGCTGGGTTTACGTGCAGGGGGAGGTGGCGAAGCCACAACAGCTTGAAATCCCCAAGGACCGCCAGCTACTATATCTGGCCTCAGTCCTGGCCGCCGCAGGCGGGCCCACGCAGGACGCCGACCTGACGCGCGTGCAAATCGTTCATGGTGAGCGAGGCGCTGATACTCCCGCCGAGGAATTGGTGGACATGTCTTATGCCGTGACAGGCAAGATGCCGCGCGGCCCCGCCCTCAACACGGGCGATATTGTGGTTGTGCCGCTGGCCGAGTCTTTCTCCGTGACCGGCGAAGTTATCAAGGGCGGCTTGTTCGGGCGAGGCGACAGCAAGGTCAAGTCCGGCAGACCCATTCGCCTCAGCGACGCCCTGGCCGCCGCAGGCGGACTCAAACCCAGCGCCGACATGAAAGCGGTCAAACTCTTGCGCAGAAATGGCACGGCCGGAGAACCCAAGCTGCTGACCTTTGATGTTGACGCCGCTCTGAACAAGGCTGACCCCACGCAAGACCCGGCATTGCACGACGGTGACAGAATACTTGTGGGGTCGAATGACGGGTATCTGCTCTTGGGCCGGGTGAGAACCCCGGGCGTCTACTACGCGCCTGGCCCGGGCGGGGCGCCACTGACGCTGACGCGCCTGATTGCGCTTGGCGGCGGGTTTGACACCTATGCCAGGAAGTCCGCCGTGACCATTGTCCGCAAGGATAAGCCCGGCAGCACGGTCAAGGTTGACGTCAAAGCGATCATCGAGGAGGGGAAACTGGACAAGGACTTGCCGCTAAGCCCGGGCGACGTCGTCTTCGTGGGCGAGAGTGCGCTGTGATTGGCTTGCGGCGGCAGGTCCTTGACTTCATTGACCGGGTGTGGTACAAGCATGCCAGTTGCAGTCCGGCACGTGCGGGCGTAGCTCAGCGGTAGAGCGTTGGCTTCCCAAGCCGAAGGTCGAGGGTTCAAGCCCCTTCGCCCGCTCCAGTCGGGAATGGCTTCGCGCCGTGTTTGAAAACCGGCAAATCCCGTGGTATTATTTGAGGGGCCGCCGTGCCGTGGCGGGTTTGACCGCGCAACTGGGTGAGCATGAAGGCTGGACAGGACTTGGCAAAAAAATCCTCCATCTATCTCAGAGCAGTCGTTGCAACGCAGACTGAAATCGCTGCCGCCGGCCTGGATGTCAGCAAAGTCCTGGATGTTGTGGTGCAGCGCACGCAGCTCATGACCAGGGCGACAGGCGCTGTGGTTGAGTTGGCTGAAGGCGATGAGGTCATCTGCCGGGCCGCCAGTGGGATGGCCCAATCGGCACTGGGGCTCAAGCTGCGCAAAGATCGGAGTCTTTCCGGCTTGTGTCTTCGCCTCGGCCAGCCACTCAAGTGCGATGACGCGCTGAGCGACGAGCGCGTTGACAAGGCAGTCTGCAAGTTGCTTGGCATCCGTTCAATAATAGTTGTGCCCTTGCATCACTCGGGCAATGCCATCGGGGTCCTGAAAGTCCTTTCGCCCGAGGCGAATGCCTTTGACGAACATGATGTCCAGACAATTCAACTGATATGCGGGCTGGTCGCTTCGGCCCTGAAACACGCCGCTGCATACAAAACGAAGCAAGAGGAAGCGGCGGCGCTTTTTTACAGGGCCACCCACGACCCCTTGACCGGATTGGCCAACAGAGAGCTGTTCTTCGATCGGTTTAAGCATTCGTTGGCCATTGCGAAGCGCGAGCAGGCCGGCTTGGCCGTGTTGCTGGCGGACGTGGATGGCTTGAAGGCAATCAACGACACCTATGGCCATCTCATCGGCGATATGGCCCTCAAAGAGGCCGCCGCTCGCATGCAGGATGCGCTTCGGGAGTCCGATACCGTAGCCCGCATCGGCGGCGATGAATTCGCCATTCTTCCCGCGGGCGTTCGTGATCACCAAGCGGCGTCTGAAGTGATCCAGCGTCTGAACGAGATGGTTGAGGCGCCGGTCCAGTTCGAAGGCGGCTCTTTCAAGATGACTGTGAGCATCGGCGCCGCGGTATTTCCCGGGGACGGGAAAGATGCCGAGTCTCTCGTGCGCATCGCGGACGCGGCAATGTACTCGACAAAACGCCAGAGGCAGTCCGCGGGTTGAGTGCACGGCCGTGAAGAGAACCGCGAGAACCGCGCAGGGAACTGCCGGAAAATTGTCCGCTGCCCATTTGCCAGCGGCGAGATCGTATTGTATAATTACAGTTAGGAAAGGTTTCTTTAGAAGGGATTCCAGCCATGCGTAAACTCGTTGTTCTTCTCGCTCTGCTCGTCCTGGCCCTCCCGGGCAGTGCCTTCGCCCAGACGGCTGACGATGTAATTTTGCTTGCCCAGAAGGGCGTGGGCGAGGACGTCCTGATGGCATTTGTGGAAGCCTCCAACTCGCCCATTGAGCTTTCGGTTGCCGACATCGTCAAGCTCAAGGAAGCGAAAGTTGCGGATAAGGTGGTCGTTGCCATGTTGCGGCGCCATCCTGTCGCCAATCCGGTTGTGCAAGGGCGTCAGCCGGAGAGCCCGGTGACGCGCCCCTGGAGATACTACTCAAGCGGTGACAACCAGGCGCTGGTGGAGTACCAGCCGGCGGTCCAGCGGGTTGTCGAGGTGCCTTCGACAACTTATGTTTACAGTGGCTACCCGTATAGCTACGACAGCAGCTATTATTATCCGTATTATTACCCGTCTTATTACCCGTATTACTCCCCCTGCTATTACCCCAGCGTGTCCTTGGGCTTTGGGTTCGGCCGTTCATTCCACAACTCCAACTTCTCGAACTTCCGCACTGGTGGTTTCTCGAACTTCCGCCCTGGTGGCTTCTCGAACTTCCGCCTTGGTGGCTTCTCGAACTTCCGCCCTAGTGGCCTCTCGAGCTTCCGCCCTGGTGGCTTCTCCGGCGTCCATGGTGGGTTTAGCACTGGCTCCGGGTCCGGCAATTTCAGGCCCCACGGTTCTGTCTCGGTTGGGGGCGGCGGCGGATTCCATGGGCGGCGCTGAAACCTGAGCCCCAACAAAAGCCCCTGGGCGCCGCGATCACCCAGGGGCATGGACCCACGCCGTTATTGCGGTGCAGCCTGCCTATTTCTTATGGAAGAGCACGTCGGCAGGGATCACCTGCTTGGCGCCGCCGGCTGGTTCCCAGGAGACCACACAGCCATGGTCTCCGTCATTCTCGAAGAACTCGATCTTGATATCATGGTTGCCGGTCTTCAGTTCCACGTCGCCGTCTTTCTCCTCCATGGCGTGCAACCCGCCATTGTCAACCACCTGCTTGCCGTCAATAAACAGGCGCGAGCCATCGTCTGAGCTGGTGATGAACTTGTACTTCCCGTCCTTCGCGATCTTGATCACGCCAGTCCAACGCGCGTAAAAGTGGCTGGTCAACTCGGTGCCCGGCCATTTGTCTGTGGTACCTTCGACGTTGACCTGCTTCTCCACGCGTGTCACCGTCGGCTTCTTGTCCTTGATAGCAGCATCAGCAGGGAAATCCTCGACCGCATCGCCCATGTCGAAGTACTCGGCCTTCAAACCAGGCTCGAGCTCATCCGCGGCGAACGCCTTGCCCAAAGTGACGCCACAAAAGAGCATCACGACAACCAACAGGTATCTCATTGTGTCTCCTCCTTTGACCTCTGACGGCCCAAGCGGCCCGCACGCGCGGGCGCCCCAAGCCGTAGACCCCAAGCCTGCCAAGTTACCTTACCGGTATAGTCTGCGGGCGTTGCTGAAAACTGCGCCGCAGTCCCCAACTGCCGCAACCCGAGATCTATAACCGCTGACTATCAGACTACCGCAAACACGTTGGCGGGTCAATAGCATTGGAATTTCGCGTTGACCAAGGCTTCTTCGGCGTGAACCGGTGTACCAGTATTATGTGTGAAGGGTTGGCGAAGAAGGTTGGGGACACCAGAATAGAAGGAGCAGAATCATGGATGAACGGCATCGGATTTCGCGCAGGGAAGCGCTGAAGCTGGGGGCGGCTGGGGCGCTGGGCACGGCGGCGTTGGCCACGGGGACCACGGCCTGGGCGGCTGAGAAGAAGGAGATCCCGATCGGAGTACAACTGTATTGTGTCCGCCAGACAATTGACAAGGACATCCCGGGGCACCTCAAGGCCCTCAAGGAGATGGGATACGATGGCGTTGATTTCGCCGGCTACTATGGCAAGAAAGCCGCGGAATTGCGCAAGATGCTCGACGACGCCGGCCTGAAATGTTGCGGCACGCACACGGGCTTGAACACCCTCCAGGGGGACCAACTGAAGGCGACGGTCGAGTTCAACAAAATCCTGGGCAATAGGTACCTGATCTGCCCCGGCATGGACGGCAAAACCGTGCAAGGATGGAAGGACCTGGCGAAGCTCTTTGCCGAGAATGCGGAGAAGCTTAAAGCGGACGGAATGCTTACCGGCTATCACGCTCACGGAGGCGATTTCAAGAAACTTGAGGATACGACGCCCTGGGATGTGTTCTTCAGCAATGCCGGCCCCGATGTGCTGATGCAGATGGATACGGGGAACTGCGCGGGCGCAGGCGCCGATCCGGTGGCGTACCTGAAGAAGTATCCGGGACGGACGCAGACGATCCATCTGAAGGGGCAAGGCGGCGTGATTGGCGAAGACAAGTTGCCGTGGAAGGAGATCTTTGAACTGTGCCAGACCATCGCCAAGACTGAATGGTACATTGTGGAAGAGGAAGGCGGCGGACAGAAGGCACTGGAGGTACTGAAGCGCGCCGTGGACAATCTGAAGAAGCTGCTGGCATAGTGCCCAATGGCTGGCGCGCAACTTTGGGGTGACTGCCATACCCACTCCTCCTGGAGCGACGGCCTTTTCTCCGTGGAGGAACTGGGCCGCTTCTACGAATCGTTCGGCCAGGACTTCCGCATCCAGACGGACCACCTGATCGTGGCCGTGCCGGATGGGCTGCCGGCAGGCAAGTGGCTTCATGCGGCACAGTGGCCCGACTACCGCAGCGCCTGCGGCAGGGCGTCGGCCGGCGAACACATTTGCGTACCCGGCGCGGAGGTGGGCTGGGAAGTTGGCTCGACAGCCGCGCCGGGCGAGTGGTTTCACACGAAGCTGCTCCCCGCGGCAGGCGAGCCCTTTGCGGATGAAAGCTTCTTTGCCGGACTCTCGTACGTGGAGGTGCTGGCCAAGGCCAAAGCCGCGGGCTGCCGCCCTGTCGTTGCGCATATTGATCAGGGCGCGCCCTTGGAGCGGTTGAGCGGGGCTGAAGTCTGCGGGCTGGAAGTTCGCTATGACATCGAGGAGACGCGCCCGCTGCTCGCCCGCCCTTCATTGAAGCAGTGGGACCGCATGCTGGCGGCCGGACATCGGGTCAGCATCTCCAGTGGCAGCGACGCGCACCAGCCCGATCTCTGGGCGGGTTCGGGGTTGCGGACCGTCGTCCTCGATACGCCGCGAGAAGCCGAAGCCATTGCGGCCGCGGTTGCCGCTGGGCGTTCGTACCTTTCCGGGACTTGGCATCCGGATTGTTACGCTGCGGCGGGCTGGCCGGCGCACCCCAACAGGCTCACTGGCGGTATAACGCACTTCTCCCCATGGTGGGAATTCAAGCAATACAAGGAACTCCAGGGCCGCTCACCCCGGGCGTTGGTCGTTGAAATCTTCGAGGCTGCGCTGAGGAACGGACGCTGCCGGCGCGATGACTACCCGGTGCTTGCGGCCTTCTCCGTATGCGGCGCAGGCAGCGGACAGCAAGCGAGTGCTGGGGCAAGGTGCGAGGTCCATGCCGTGTGGCACACGCATGTGCCCGCGTGCCTGGCGCGTATCATTGCTGATGGCGCCCCGGTGCAGCAGCTCACTGCCGGGCATCCTGCGTTGCGCGGCATGGAAGGCGTACTGCACGAGACGCTCGATCTGAGGCCCATCTTCTACAGTTTCGCCTTAGACGTTTCTGCAAGTCGTTGACGTGCAAGGGTCGGACCTCTTGCCAGCCCAGAAGTGTAGTGCCACGTTTTAT
>Ga0315279_10005705_pt1 | contig 15982 bp, 10 predicted proteins | sample YL17G06_20_MG_FD_203694 | JGI IMG/M metagenome (GOLD analysis project Ga0315279, IMG submission 203694) | Sediment microbial communities from Yellowstone Lake, YNP, Wyoming, USA - YL17G06_20 | ecosystem: Environmental > Aquatic > Freshwater > Lake > Sediment | place: USA: Wyoming | collected...
CAACTCCTTTTGTGAACGTCCACTCCGAGATATAACATCTAGGGGGCCCTCCTTCGAGTTGAATTTGGTCTTCGAACAACCCAATCCTACTCGATTCGAGCCGCCCCCTTCATAGCATCAGAGTTGTTCTGTAACTCTGCGGCTTTTGTTCAGATCCTTGCGCTTTCATCGGCCGGAATCCTCACGCGGTCAATCCGCAAGGGCGGCTGGTGCCGCGCCTCCGGGAGTGCCGGGAACGCGTATTCATGGAGGCTCGACCACTTCCAATCTTCCGGCCGCTTTACCAGTCCCCGCCGCAGCGGGTTCAAATGAATGTATTCGACCGTCTCCTGATATTCCTTCACGGTCCGCAGCGCCCGGTCGAAAAATCGCCCCTGCCACAGTCGCCCGAGCTCTCCACGTTGCGCATTGATCTGCCGCGTGGAGCTGACCTTCACCGATTCCATGACGAGGGAGATGCCCTTCAGATAGCGCGGCCCGAGGATCGCATGCCAGTGGTCAGGAAGAAACACCCAGGCGGTCAGAAGAAATCCGTGCTCCTCTCGCCGCGCCCGCGAGCGCCAGTTGGGCATGAAAATCCGCATCCAGCGTAACGACGATCTGGCCCCGCTCGCGTACGTGGATTGAAACATCTCTGTACGGGCGAGGCGGCGCCTCGCCCCTACGTTCGCCCCCGCGCGTGTGGCCGTCCACTACAGGTCGGCTGGACTGACGAGGCCCAAATAACAAGCCCTTCCTGGAATTGAGAAATCGGCTACCGGTCATAGTAGCCGTAGTTTTCGATCTCGTCCCACATGGCAAGGACGTTTTCCAATTTAACTCCGGGATGAATTTCAGTTGAGGAGCCGAGCCAGAGGCGACCTTTAACACCCGCTTCGCCGATCGTTTTACGCACGGTCGCCCGGACCTCCCTTTCGGTCCCCAAAGGCAGGAGCTGGCTGGCGTCGATGCCCCCCATCAAGATCCAGTCCGGGAACTCCTTGCGGACGTCTCCAGCGTACATGCCCGATAGGGGTTCGAGCGGATTAATCCCCTCGACATCGGCCGCTCGCAAATCATCCAGCACGTCCCAAAGGTAACCGTCGGAGTGAAAGATCACCTTGATGCCATGCTCGTGCCAAGCTTTCACCAGCTTCGCGAGACGCGGAAAGAACTCCCGGCGCAGGAAGGCGGGAGAGAAGAAGGTTCGGTTCTTGTCCGCTATGTCGGCGTAAACCAGAGCGACGGGAGACAGTTCCCGGTCGGCTGTCTCGTGAACACGCTGGATTTCAGCCCAGTTCAAGGCCTCGAGCCAATCGGACACGAGCTGAGGATTCTCCGCGTAGGCGTAGACAAAAAGATCTAAGCGGGCACGAATGTGGGCCGTGTCAAGTCCCACCGGACTCTCATTAGGGAAAATGACGGTATTTTCACCGACCCTTTCCTGCAGTTCCAGGAACTGGTCGCGGGGTGATTTGGTGGTCTCGCCCCATACATTACTCCTCCCTGCGAATGTCCAGATGTCCCCAAACTTGCGGTCATGAATCTCCTCTATATTCCGAGGGATATAATCAAGCAGACCTCTTGCATCCTTGAAGGGACGCTCGATGAGCCAAGTCGTCCACCATTCTTGTTTGTACACGAAGCCGTCGTCGTGCCGGAGGATCTTTTCCTCGGCTGGCGGTGCAATGCCTCGCGTGATATCGAGCCGTTGGCCGATAGTCTTGCACAGCATATCCAGGCCGCTTTTATATGTGACTTTTTCGCCCGTTACATACTCAATGAGAGGGATGTGCTGGATCAGGTCGAAGATGGGTACCCTATCGGGAAGCTCCCCACGAAGAGTGCACTCGATCCGCTCGCGCGCTGTCATTCGGTCACGGGAAAGTGTGCGCACCGCTCGCCTCCTCTTTAAGAGTAAAAGCCCTACTTCTTGACTGCGTTGATGAAAGCCTCAACGGTTTCCATTGGACTTTGCACCTAGATGATGTGAACCGGGGCTGCCCTATAGCCTCTGTCCATACCAAAAACTCTGTTCGCGTTGAATTCATCGGAGTTAGTGGCCTTGATCAGACAGGCAGGCAGGAATCGGACCTTGGTCCGAGCTGCGCAGAATTAACCCGGGATTTGCGTTTTGGAGTCCCGGCCGGCCCGAAGTATACACCAGTTTGCCTCCTGCTCGGCCGTTCCTGTTGAGTTGAACGTCCCGACCTCCGTACGAAGCAACCTGCGCTTCGCCAAAACCTCGTTCGCGTTGAATTGAGGGAAGTTAATGGTTGTCGTCAAACAAGCGGAATGGCTGCCGGAAGGAAATACCTTTTATCGTTTTCCTGCACAAAAGGAAAAGCTCCGAGCACGAGAGGATTAGCTGGCAGGTCGAAATTTTCCGACGCAATCCAAAGCAGGGTTTTCCTCACCGAAATCACGGTGGTAGACTAATACAAACGCACAAACTGAAGTGACAGCTTCCTTCGTAGCGCTGGCTTCTAGCCGGCCTTGGCCGCCAGGATGGCGGCGCTACAAGAACCCTGTGGTAACATAACTTAGTGCGTTTGTATTAGACGCCGGTCCCGAAGTTGCAAGGCTTGACCTTGAATCGTTGGGGTTAAAGTTCCGAGCAGATTCCCAGCTTCGGGATCGGGGCTAAACGCCCAGATGATTCCAGTCGGTGAAAGGCCTGAGAATCTTCTTCTGTGCAAGTTGCAGAGGGATGGACAACACGTATGACAATCAGGGCGCGACCTGATGGGGAGGCAGACTGTGGATAGAAGAACCTTCCTCCAGAGCATTGCGGGGCTTGGTCTCGCTTCGTCGGCGTGGCGGGGTGCGAGGGTGTTTGCGCGTCAGCGCGTTGCCCCCGCTTACTTCGGGTTGCATCCCTTCATCGAGGCGCATCCAGAGGCCGTGTTCATCCGTAAGACCCATGTCGCATGGAAGGAGAATTCGGACGGTAAGAGGCAAGAGGCTTTCGAATTAGCAAAGCGAATCTTTACCCTGCGGGAAACTCCCGGCATTGATTTGTCGCATAAGTTCGCGATCAAACCCAACCTGACGGCGACCAAAGGCACGGGGCTCACCTTTGCCATTGTTACCGATCCGTACGTGGTCGAAGGTCTCATCGATGGAATCAGACAGGTGGAGATCGGAGCCGGGAGCATCTATGTGCGGGAAGGCCTGGCGGCTGAGCAACCGAGTACTGGTTACATCGAAATGGCCCGGCGCAGGGGAGTGCATTATGGAGACAACGATTCGAGGACTCCAACGTCCAAGGACTGCCTAGACGGCGTGGTCTTCAAGCGCACGAAATACCTTGGTCCGTTCAACTATCCTGATTGCCACCTGATCAATGTCTCCAAGCTGAAAACCCACTCGATGGGGCTGACTCTGTGTGTCAAGAACCTGCAGGGAACGAACATTCAACCCTACATACAGTTCTGTGGAGGGCTCCAACACGCCATCGCCCAGGACTTTCATCCAGATGCTCAACGTCATGTGGACGATCTTTATGCCCAGCACAGGCAGGCGGGGATTCCGCGGTGGGATACGGAGAAAGCCGGCTGGATGGAGATGTGGGCTCAGCGGACAATCGATTCCTACTCACTCATCAGGCCGTCAGTCCTGCTGAACGTCATTGAAGGCGTATACGCTCAGAACGGCGACGGGTTCGATGCTGGCCCCGGACGGGATGGTGTGCCGGAAATCTTCATGACCAACGTGCTCATTTTCGGCAAGGACGCTTTCAGAGTTGACATCATCGGACATTGGCTGGCGGGGCACGAGCCCGGGAATTTCGGTCTTTTCCACATTGGCAAGGAGCGGGGCGTTTCCACCGCTCTCAATCCTCGCAACATTCCGGTCTATCGATGGGAGGACAGTGGACCCAAGCTCACGCCGCTCCACCAGTTGGCATGCACGCCACTGAAGACTCCTTACCTTGAAAAGTGGGGCGAGCCGCGATTCCACCTCTGCAACGAGCCCTTTGCCTACCCCGCGGAGCCGGTATCCGCTTGTCTTTCGGGCGAGGAACTGCCGGGGCTGAGAGTGCTTGGCCAGGCCAGGCCGGGAAAGGGGCCTTCCTCGCTCGTGATCGAATACAACCTTCCTCGAGACGCAGACACCTCAGTGGAGATGTACGATGCGTTCGGCGAGCGAGTGGGAGTGCTGGCTCGAGGATGGACCAGGAGAGGCGTGCACATGACGGATTGGAGCACCGAGCGAACAGCCTCAGGAGTCTACTGTTGCCGGCTTATGGCCCATGGCGTCGATAGCGCCACGGGCATAACTCTTGCCAGTTGACCGTCCTCGCCGAAACCCTCGACGAGTTGTAGCGCAGGTCTCGATCCTTAGACCTGCGGTTCTTCAAGGTCCTTTTGTGGAGAATCAGTCGCGCAGCGCATCCGGACCTGTCGGGATGCGGCGTTTTAAAATCTTGTCTTAGTAAACCAACCCCGCCGACGCGGTTCGGACTTCGCCTGGTGCGTGTCCATACGAAAAGAACTGGAAAAGCCGCAACTCCGGAAAGCGGGAGTGGCGCTACCCGCTCGAGCATGAAAGTCCCTCGCTCTACCCCCTCGAGCATGAAAGTCCCTCGCTCTTGATCGGGATGAACTCTGAGGTTTCTTGCACGCCGCTCCACTCAAGTCGCCATGCCGAGTCAAAAGAGAACTCTTCGTCCTTGAGCGTCACTTGTTACGGCTCAGGAAGCACGGCGTACCCGCGCGCCGCCAGGGCCGAAGTGACCGCGGCCTCAGCGTTGCCATCCGGGCAGAGAAGGAGCGACAGAGCAAAAAGCAGCCACGAAGCTTGCAGCCTTGGGCGTGAAATCATTCGGAGCATGTGATCACTCTTCTTCGCCATCGCTGGCGCGCTGCATGGTGACCATCGTCGATATGTCTTGCCAATTCCATTGGCCGGTGCGGGCTGGTAACTGGTGAACTTCTGCATACTGGTTGCGGGCAGTGTGCACTTGCGCCGCCCAAACACCCAGCGGGTAGAGGAGTTGCCGGTAAATCAGGTAGGTCATATCCACCGTTCGCACCGGCAGGTGGTCCTTCACGTCGTCCACCTTATCGAGGAAGCGGCGGCCGTTAGCTTCGGCGACGCGCGGATACCAGCTCTTGTACCAGGTAGCGGTGGCATTGGCGAGGGCCTGGTTCCTCTGTTGCCGGATGTTTTCGGCGATGTCGAGCGCCCGGTCGAGCGCCGCCACGGCGCGCTTGGCGTCCGCCTTCGCCGCGGCGGCCTGGGCCGAAAGCAATGCCGCGCGGATTCGCCCGAGATCAATGAGCATCTCCAGGTTCTGCCGATAGAGCTGAACAATGCAGATATACAGTTCCAGGTTGTAGCGGTTGAACTCAACCCGTTGCAGATTCTCGTGCAGCAGGTCCAGCAACTCGTCATTCTTAGCAAGGAATCGTCCGGCCATTTCCAGGCGCCTTTCATTCAGCGGCGCCCAGTCATAGCTCAGCGTCAAAACCTCCTTGGAAGGCGATGGCGGCAGCGGCAGCGTCTGGTCCTCTGCCGGTTGCGGCGGATTGTTGATGCGGTCCCAATCGCCCCAAATGGGTGTGCGAGCACTTGAGGCCACCGTTTCCCAGCTTTCCTTCCAGAACTGCCCCTGTTCACTCATCAGTTGATAGACGCGTCCCATGTTGGTGGCGGCGGGGCCGTAGAACAACCGGTAAAAGGAGTTCATCAATTCCTGGACGCTGGCCGCCTTGGGGTGCCAACCTGCCGCCGAAGCCGTGGCGTAACCCAGCCACACCACCTCAGGATGAATTCCCGTGTCCGCCCAACCGGCCACAAAGGTGCCCATCAGGTCAGCGTTCTTCCGCGCCGGCGTGTTCTCGATCGTGTCGAGCATTTGGGCCACATAGCCGGGGCCCTGGCGGACGGATTCATACGCTCCTCCTGGCGGCCCGGGAAGGTGATCAGCAGCGGGTAGCAGGTAGTAGTTCGAGAAGAAGAATTCTTTCCATCCCACGGTGGAAGTGAAGATCATCTGGCGGACGCCGTGCGCCTTGAAAACCGGGTCGAATTCCGGGCCATACACCTCGGAGTTGACCAGGTGCGTGGGCAGGGAGCTGATATCCTCGGGTTTCAGCGGGTACTCGCCCCAAAAGAGCACCGTGCGGCCGCGCTCGTGGAGGTAATTCGAAGTCTTGGTCACAAACTCCGCAAGCAGCTTGCCAACGCTGCCCAGTTCTTTCGCGTGGTCCACTTCGTTGCACTGATCATTCTTGGCGAGGCCGACGTAGTAAGGCTCGTCCGTCGACAGCACGAAATACTTCCCGCCTTTATTGGCATCCAGCAGGTCCTGGAACATCCCAAAGTACAGCTTGTAGGTTTCGGGATTGGTGACACAGGCTTCGTAATTGCTCTCCGGGAACTCGCGCAGCTTTTCGTATTCCGGATGCTTCAGGATGAAGGCGATGTGGGTGGGCCCGTCCAGATAAGGGACGACCTGGACGTGATACTTTAGGCCGTAATCGGTCAGGTCCTGAAACTCGGCGGACGAGAGCGCGTACGGCTCGACGATGGGTGCGGCGTTCTTGTATTGGAAATGGCCTTCGAGTTTGATAGCGAATCCGTTGATCTTGTAAAACGCTGCTTGGCGCACAGCCTGTTTCAAAACCGATAATGGCTCCAGGTGATGCGCGTCGTCCCAGTAAATAACCCGCAGTTCGAGGTCCGGCCAGTCCACCATCTCGCCCTCCGGCAGCCAGAGGTTTCCGCCCTGCGGCTTGAGCAGTTGCAGGAGAGTCTGCACGCCATAGAAGAGTCCGGTGGGGGCATTGGCCGTGATACTGACTCGGTCGGAGGTCAGGGTCATCCTGTAGGCCTGTTCGGCAAGCACATCCTTGGAGCGATCCGTCGCCTCTCCGACTGAGACAGAGTTCGGAACGATCGCGAGATGAAAGACGCCGCCGCCCGCGCGCCTGCCCGGAGAGCTACCGAGCGCCATTCGAAACCGCGCCTGCAAATCTTCCTTCAGGCTTTCGACCGCGACATCATTCGGCGGAACGCTGCGGTCCAACTCCAGCCGCCAGTCCGGCCCAAACTGGAAATCTCGCTCGCCCAGCGTGACCCTTTGCGGCTCGGGAATTAGGTTGTAGCCACGGGCAAAAAGTGGTGATGCAGTGTCTGCGTGCGCCTGGCTGATCGCGACCCACAGAAGTGGAAACAAAAGAATCCAGACTAACGTTGGGGGCTTATGAGTTGAGCTAAGCATACTGCGTTCTCCAAAAACCGCGAGGTTTTCCATTCGTACCGGTGTCCTCGAAGGATCAAGGCACACGAAAAATCATCGTCTCACCGGCCGGCACATTCACGTGCCCGCTTGGGACCTTGGCTTGGCTTCGCAGGTCGAACAAGATTCCAGCCGGGTTATTCAATCGGCGCAAAAGCCAGGCCGATTGTATAGGCCCAACCAACTCTTGTCACTTCGAATGTCCGCCTCGTAGGAATTTCGGTGATATGCTTTGAAATGCCTTTTGAAAATAGTGTTTTGAATCCATGGACGGTAACTGCGCCTTCAAATGGCGCGTGTTTGCACCAACGGATCAAGGGAATCTCTCCTGTAGGTCGCCAAAATTCCGTGCGGCCTGGGAATTAACGGTTAATTCTCCGCAGATCGGGCCAAGGTCCGATTCCTGCCTGTGGGTCTGATTAAGGCCACTAACTGCGTTGAATTCAATGCGAATGAAGTTTTTGGTATGGATACCCAACTAAGTGAGTATTCGACTGCGAGGCGGAGGCAATCATGGATAGTCAGGAGCGCGTTTACAGGACACTGAAGTTTGATCGGCCGGACCGGGCGCCGAGGGACCTCTGGATTATTCCTGCGGTGGAGACGTTCCGCTTGCCGGAACTGGAAGCAGTGCTGGAGCGTTTCCCGACGGATTTTGCCTTTCCCAATGGCTACCGGGCGTGGAACATGGGTCACGACGTGGAGTGGCCAGACCCTAACCTCCTCTTCCGCTACGGGCCCTCGAAACGAACCAAAGGTACTCCCTGGGAGGGTACATACGTGGACGCCTGGAGGTGTGAATTTGTGACAGGCGAACCGGGCGTGATTGGTGAGGTTAAGAATCCTCCCCTCGCGGAATGGCGCGCCTTGGACCACTTCTCTCCGCCGTGGGAAATTCTGGAGGGCGCCAAATGGGATGCCGTGAATCGTTTCTGTGCAGCCAGCAACAAGTTTGTCCTCTCTCCGCCAGCATTCAGCCTATTCGAACGAATGCAATTTCTGCGCGGAACGGAAGCGCTGTTTTTGGACCTTGGCTACGGTACGAAGGGGGTCTTCAAGCTGTGCGACATGGTGCACGAATTCAATTTGAAAGCCATCGAGTTTTGGTGCCGAACCAATGTCGATGCCATCGGATGGACGGACGACTGGGGAAGCCAGAGCGCGCTCTTGGTTTCCCCTGGTATGTGGCGAGAGATCTTCAAGCCTCTCTATAAAGACTATTGCGCGAGGATTCACGCTGCTGGTAAGTTTGCTTTTATGCACTCCGACGGGCACATCTCGGCCATTCTTCCTGAGCTGATTGAGGTCGGCGTGGACGCTCTCAACTCGCAACTGTTCTGCATGGACATTGAAGACCTGGGGAGGAAGTTCAAAGGCCAGATTACCTTCTGGGGAGAGATTGACAGGCAGCAGGTTTTACCCTTTGGCAAACCCCATGAGGTGCGAGAGGCGGTGCGTCGCGTGCGACGGGCTCTGGATTCGGGTAATGGTGGTGTTATCGCTCAGCTGCAATTTGGCAAGTACGACCCGAGGGAAAACGTGGAGGCAGCTTTTGAGGCTTGGCTGGAATGATGGACTACCCAGCGAAAGTGGACCGCGCTGGCGCGCCTGGGTGGCCTTGAGGCGCGCCTCGCTTCCACGGGAATTCTTGCTGCCTACGCTTCGGATGTCCTCTCATCCGGCGCGGTTCCCCTGGGAGTCCGGGGAAGCCCCGGATCTGGAAGCGATGGGTTTCCCGTAGCGGGAGAGCGCGGGAGTGGGGGCCAGGACAATTTCTGCCGAACGGTGAGGGCGCAGCGGTAGCACCTGGCTGTCCGTTGCTTATCATCTAGGCTCAGCGGTCTTCGCGGGACCCTTCGCGGCGTCCCAGCCGCTGATTACAAAATAGGGAGTGCGCTTCAGAAAATCCGGATAGTTGACCGCATTCCCCTCTTCATCGATCGCCTCAAAGTAATAAAGGATGCCCTCCGGCGTCAGCGGCACGCAGGCGCTAAAATGGTGATCGCCGAGAGGGGCCATGTCGAGCTCAAGCCATTCGTCGTAGGCCGGCATGCGCTTGTAATAGACCCGCACGTTACTTATTTTGGCCTTTGCCTGAACTTCCACCGTCAGGGTTACTTCGTTTCCGCGCAAGACCTCGAGAGGCGGAGTGTGGGAGATGACCGGCTTCGACTCATTATCGTTGACGAAAACTAAATACGGAGGTCTCTGCTCAAGCGTTCCGCTGTAAGGCCCAGAAGGGGCCTGATTGGCCTCGAAGTAGTATTCGAGATAAGCCGGCACGACTTTTTCAGCAGGGATTTCACCGGTCCAGGTGCGTTCAAAGCTGTTTTCCTGGCTGAGAGCAATCTTGGCGTAAGCCCTCTCGCGCGAGTTTCGGTAGAAAAGAAACACGTGCCCGTTGGCCGGTCCCGTCGCGTAAGTGACAGTAATCCTGAGTGCTTCTCCGGGTTTTGCTTTGCCGGGCGGCACGTGCCCGAGGACCGTGCGATACCAAAGTTGCTCAGGAAGCCGCTGGAAATCCGTTTCGAGGTTATTGATCTGATCGAGATCCACGCCCAGAGTCCTTCCTTCGTCGCGCCAGCGAAATTGCGGGACTCCCATTCGGATGTATTCAGGCACGTAGCCAAAATGTTGCTCTGTTACATCTGTCAGGTGGTCCCAAGCCGCGATCGCACGCAGCAGATAGATGTAAGCCGATGTCAAATCGGCGTGATGATACGTGCGGCGATAGAAATCAAGATGTTGCACCGAAAAAATGCGAAAGCGGTAGTACCGGCCTAGCCATGCTACCGCTTCGATGTCCATCTTGATGCATTCGAACTCCTTGGGTGAAGCCGGATGCAGGCGGGCGGCCTCCTGGATTGCCGCTTCGCTTGCGTCGGCCGCTGTGCCGAGATAATCCGCGGCCTCTGAAGGCGTCATCCTTCCGCTAGGGAGATGCTTCACATAACCTTCCACATAGCTCGCTGGATCAGCCATTGCCGTGCGGTCGAGCGTGTCGACCCGGAGGAAGTCATCATTGTTTCCGCCGTAAGGAACCAGCCGATGTCCTTGCCAGAGTCGCTGCCGCGCGCCGAAGGCGTGGTCGCCTGTTTCAAACTCGGGTGCAAAGTCCTGATGGTCAAGGCCTACGTTGTGATAGGCATAGATGAAGGGCACGATTTTGCTGGTTTCGACGAGGGCCTTAAAGACCATCGAGCCCGCTTGTGGCCCAAACCGCCGCTCAAACTCACTGAGCCAGGCGCGTTCAGGAGCCTCCGGGTCGTAGGCCTTTCGCCCCCAGGTAAGGTGCCAGAGCCATTCCCGCTCGAACATCCACTTGTAGAAACTGTGATCGGTTTGAGGATTGTGGTGGAGATAGTCCGCAGCCGGACCATAAGCTTCCATGGGCTCCATGGAAAACCCGACGCCGTCTCCGAACTTGCAACTGCGCACCGTGCGACGGGCAAACTCCGGGGACCCCCAATAGAACAACCGATGCGTGCCATGAGCGCGGACCTGCCAGATGATGGAATAATTCCTGGGGTAATTCGTGTAGTCTTCGTACGAACCGCTCGGCGGATATTGACGTCCCCCCAGGGCGGCCTGATAGGGCAAGCCCAGGTGCTCCCCGTTGTACTTCGGCTCGATGTAAACGTGCTGCTTGGTCGAGTTGGCGAGCTCACGCACCTTATGAGGGTCCGCAATCCAGGTCCGCACGTAAATGTTCAGGCTTTCGGGAAAATCCTTCAAGACCTGGAGATACGTCCTCTTATAAAAGTCTTCCGGCTGTCCCGATTCGCCCACCCGAAAGCCGAACATCCACAGCTCTGGGACTTGTTTCAGGAAGCTGCGCACCGCTTCGCGGGTGTACTCTTCCAGGCGAGGGCCAGTCAGGAACTCTTGCGGGACGGGCTGCCAGCGCTCGTCGATGCCGAAACGTCGAGTTTTCCACGGGCCGATTGGCGGAAGCGCCTCGTAGTTCATGTAGCCGACCTTGATCCCTCGGTCGGCAGCCCTGCGCACCACCTGGCGGAAGCGGGCCAGGTTTTTCGCCGCCCGTTCCGGACCAACCCCCACCTCGGGAAAATCCGGCAGGCTTACAAAATAGGAAAATCCGTTCGGGAAGGTCAAGGTCACAGCGTCGCAAGGACCGTGAATGTCCAGAAAGTTGTAACGATCCCGAGCCATCATATCGAGGTACCCTGTCCAGTACGCGTCGGACCAAAAAGCTCCATCCGGCTCATCAATATCCTGCGCCGTCAAAAACATGTTGACGCCGCGCACCTGCAAATAGGGTGACTTGCCGACGGGCTTGATCTGGCTGACGAAATCGCTGCCCCGCGCCCAGCCAATTTGTTCGGCAAGGTCGAGCGCCCCATACATTGCGCCCGCAGCGTCGCTTCCCTCCACGACAATGTCTTTGCCTGACGTGACGGAGAGCGCGTAGGACTCGGGCGCCTCGGGAACTTTCAACCGGTTCCCTTCGATCCCGACGAACCGCGGATCGCCGCGTTCGCCCAGATAGACATGAACGTCCCCGGGGGAGGGTCGCATAGCGGTGAGGATTTTCATTCCTTTTTGCACCAGCGCGCGCCGAATTTCCTCGGCTCCGAACTTCACGGGCGGCGTGGCATTTTCCGCCAGCACCAAATCCACAGATTGAGGCGCCGGGGTGGCGCCCGCTTCGGCCGCCAAGACCAGCAAAACCGGTAGCAAGACCACTCTTAACCTCATTTGGCGAACCCCTTATTTCTTCTTGGCAATCTCAACGTATTTCTCGACCGTCACCTGCGTCGGAGCGGCCATGGCCGCCAGGCAGTCCAGATCGAAGTCCTTGTAAAGGTCCAGGCAGAACAGTTCCGGCGCCTCCTCGAAGGTCACCGGGGCTTGCAAGAGGAATCCGAGGCTCGGCATCCCTTCGTGGACCACGACTTGCGAGAATAAATCCGGTTCGAGCGCCGCCGCCACGAGCGTTACCACCTGACTTCGGATGCCCGTGCATTCCACGCGCACTTTGGGCACTCCCGTGAGACTCCGCATCCAATGCGCGATTTCGGTGAGTTGAGCGGCTTCCATACCCAGCGGGCGATCTCCAACAGCGCCGAGAATCTGGGCGTAGATATACGGCTCGGTGTCTTTCCAGGCATCGCCCATAAACATCAGGTCTAGAGCCAGAACCTGTTCGTCTTGATTCACGCGATCCGACACCTCCACTCCCGCCCCCTTCTTCCCCTTGTCATTGAGCACGATCGTCACCGGGGTTTTCGCGGGGGTCACGATGCCCCTTAGCCACACCCCGTTGGCGCTCAAGCCGTTGTTCATTTCAAACAGATAGGATTTCGTCTCCAGGCCTTTATTGTTGGTGTTGGCGACCGTCCAGACACGCGCCGAACTGACCGGCTTATAACGGACCACGGCGCGGAGTTTCTGCCTTTGGGCAGCGACCCAGGCAGTTTTGGCGGACGGGTCCGCCGGCAGGGGCGGGCGGGTGATTTGACCGCCTAGCCTCCGGGCCAGGTCTAGAATGGTCAGGTTGTCCTTGGGAAGCCCTACAACCAACTCGTCGTAGCTCTTGATTTCCTGCCCGGCAGGACTCTCGCTTTCGATAACAGGCATATTGAATTGCTGGCTAAAGAACCGGTAAGCCTGCTCGCGGTTGTAGAGATGATAGTTGTGAGTTCCCGGATCTCGATTTTCGTACCACTCGAAGACACTCTCTTTCCCATAAAGTCTAAAAAACGGCTTGATCTCGTCAAAGATGAGCGATTTGACTAAGGGGCCTCGAAAGCAGCAATCGTCTTCGGCATCATAAATCAGCAGGGTTGGCCGTGGGGCCATCATTGCCGTCAGGTCGGTATAGTCCGCGCCATCCAGGAAGTCCGTCCCATTCTGCTCAATGTCTCCCAGGTCGCCGTACTTCCGTGCTTCGAGCTTGGATCGGAGCGCAGAATAGCCGGCGACCGGAACTGCAACCTTTACCCTTTCGTCCAAGGAACTCAAAACAATCGTCTGCCAACCACCTCCTGAAAGGCCCGTGACCCCCAAACGATTCCGGTCCACCTTGGGATGGTTGTAGAGATAGTCCAGGCCTCGGCGCATTTCGAGGAAAAACAATCCCAATTCGTTCAACCCCACCAGGTCGAGATGCGCGCCATACCAATGTTCGTTCCCCTCCCGGCGCAACTCTCCAAACGAGAACCATTCCAGGCTTAAGGCAAGGATACCGTGTTGGGCAAAATTGATGCAGCGCTTCTGCTTGTATTCGACGGCCTTTCCCCGCGGCCCCACATGCCCGTTGACGTTCAGGATGGCCGGGGTATTGCCCTGCAGGTTTTCGGGCTCGTAGAGGATCCCGACCGATTGGAACCCCGGAACGATCTCGTAGCGAAGCTTGCGCAGCCGGTACCCATGGTGGGTTTCGATTACGCCCAGGTCTTCGAACTTCGGCGGGGCGTTCACCCATTCCTCAGGCCAACCATGAAAGACCACATCCTTCAACAGGTGCCGGCGTAGCCGCTGGGCTTCCGCGCTCCACTGCCGGGCCGTAGTGGCGACGGGCAGCGGGGAGGCTCGGCTCAACAGGTATTCGCGCACCTGAAATAAGGCCACGTTCGGGGGAAGGATTTCTTCGCCCAACACGACGCCGACCTGGTCTGGGTCGCTCTGGCCGAAGGCGCAACTGGCGACAATGAGAATCAAGAGGAATACAAGATGACAGGGCCTCACCTCCCAGACCGTCACCAAGGACGTTCGATCGTCCAAAAGGCTGCGCGCGGTGGTTGCAGAAGGAATATCTTGCTTTCTCGCCGCGGCGGCTTCCGGGACGGCGCCTTTTGAAGATGCGCCGCAGCCTGTTGTTGAGTGCGTATGCTTCGCCATATCATCCTCCCATGCTTCCATCTCAAACCAGACAGGCGACGGAAACCATCGCCCGTTACCTGCCCTATCCATTCCGAGATCTGATCCTGCAATGTCGCATTAGTCTAACAGCGCGCGCAAGTCCACTACCTGGAGTGTGGAAGGCAATTTTCAAAGCCAAGCTCCCGGCACGGTGTAAGTCTGCTGGGAATCGTGATCCCCCAGGAGCTCTTGCGACTTGACTTGGCGCTCAAGCTTAGTAGGGTTCTGTGCTGGCATGATGAAGCGATCTCTTTTAGCCGCGCTATTCTTTTTCGCATTGCCCGTCTTTCTGTCGGGGCAAGCTGTTCACTACGAGCCCAAAAGGGAATCCCTTAACAAACGCCCCACGCGAGAAACAGCCAGGTATAAGCGTTCGTGGTTCAGCTCCTGCGACGCCAAGTACCTTGTGACTCATCAATACGATGCCCCCACAGCCTCCTCTCATTCGGTCTTTTTCGCAGGCCGCTGGAGCATGAGTCGCAGCACGGGCGGGGCAAAGAGCGTCGTGACGATGCTCATCAGCAAGACCACGCTGTAGATGGCGTTAGAGATAGTATGAAGCCCCAGTCCCACCGCAGCGACAATCAAACCCACTTCGCCACGTGGCACCATACCTATACCAATCCGAAGCGAGTCCTTCCAGCCTAGTCGGAGTGAGCCCAGTCCACAACCAATCAACTTGCTCAGAATGGCCAGGACACAGATGACTGACGCCGTGATGAGAACGCTAGGCTGTGCCACAGTATTCAGATTCATTTGAGCGCCCAAGAGCACAAAGAAGAACGGAGTCAGGAATTCCATGATAGGGTGAGCGTTCTCTCGTAAGCGCCATTGCTCGCTATAATCAGCCATTGCCAATCCCGCCAGGAAGGCCCCGATGATCGCAGCCATCCCGACATAGACCGAAGCCAGCGAAAGTCCCAGGCACAGGATGATCGACAGGATGAAGGCGGAATTGCGCGCCCGAAGCCAGGCGACTGTCGGCTGGAAGCTTCGCACCATGCGGGGGCCGAAGAAGATTATTAATAGCGAGAACCCGATGGCCTCCGCCGCGACAATTCCCAGCTGCAGGTAATTGACTCCACCTGTCGAAACGCTGCTGACCACGGCCAGCACAATCAAGCCGAGGATGTCATCAAGGATTGCCGCACCCAGAATCACCCGCGCCATTTTCGTGCTAAGTACACCTGCATCAGCTAAAACTCGCGCGGTGATCCCTACACTCGTCGCCACCATGGCCGCAGCCACAAAGATGGACTCCACCAGTTCATGGTTCGAAAACTTCATGTAGACAAATCCCATGAAAAATGGGACAACCACGCCCAGCACCGCCACCGTCGTGGCGGTCAAGCCCACCTCCAACAATTCGCGCGGCTTCGTTTCCAATCCAATCGTGAAAAGCAAGAATATCGCCCCGATCTCCGCCAGGCCTTGAAGCATCTCATTGGGATGGATGAGAGCGAAGACAGAGGGACCAAGCAGCACGCCCGCCAAGATTTCACCGAGGACGGCGGGTTGACGGAGACGCTCAAGGACCTCGGCGAGAAGTTTCCCCCCCGCAAACATCAGAAACAGTTCCAAAAGCAGCTTTCCAGAGTCAGGCATCGATTTGATCCACGTCGAACGGAATAGTGCCTTTACATCCCGGTTTAGTGTCTCTAGCTCGCCTCGCCCATAACGGCTTATCTTCTGCCTAGTTTAGACGAGGTTGCGGCTACTGAACACCGCAACTCGCAAAAGTGGGTAGATTCTCTCTTGAATTGCAAGGGAGATTTGCGACTTGGAGGCGCATGCACCTTGTGCTGTTGTGGGTCTCATGCGGCCTCCGTTCTGGCAAGCGGGGTGTTGGCGAGGGCGGCTGGCCGGAGC
>Ga0315279_10005706_pt1 | contig 15982 bp, 25 predicted proteins | sample YL17G06_20_MG_FD_203694 | JGI IMG/M metagenome (GOLD analysis project Ga0315279, IMG submission 203694) | Sediment microbial communities from Yellowstone Lake, YNP, Wyoming, USA - YL17G06_20 | ecosystem: Environmental > Aquatic > Freshwater > Lake > Sediment | place: USA: Wyoming | collected...
TATTCTAGCCTTACAATTAAACAGATGACTGAAGCCCAGCTTATAGAACAAAAAAGAAAAAAAGAGGAAAATCCTGAAATACAAGAGCTCGGCGAAGGAGAAATAGAGAAATATGTAAGGGAATTTTTCAAAACAAGGTTATTGAACTTTGTTTCAGCAAGCGACTTAACTTATGGTTCTGAAAGATTAGCTTATTATATAATTGCTAAATGGATGCAAGAAAATAATGACCCTTTATGGGGAAGCATTGTTGGAAAAAGCATAAAAGACGAGGATCTTCCAAAGCTGGATGAGACAAAAAAATGGGTTCCTGCTGTTTCTGCAAAGTATATATGGGGTCATTTCAGTCCAAAGGAAAAAGAATTTCCTGATCCTAGACCTTTGCTAGAAAAGTACAAGCTTTGTTTTGTTTTTGAGACACAAATGGGAAGCGGTGGTATAGAAGGTTATTATAGGATAGTAAGGCCGAGGGACATGATTTTCTTATGCAAGGCAATAAAGTCAAAGTATGTTGGGGTTTGTTTCGACTTTGAGCATGTGATGTCCCAGAATATAGACCCTAAAAAGGAGATAGAATCAATTCCCTACGGATTTATGAATACTATAAAGGTTTGTCACCTAGGTTTTCCAACACCCCATGTTCCTGCGCATATACCTATACCTCTAGGTTCTAAGGAACAATTATGGCTTTATGAAAGATTGTTTGATTTGAGAAAAAAGGGTTTCAAGGAAGGATACCTTATATTCGAAAGGGGGTCTGCGCCGAGGGACCAAACCGTAATAGTTTTAAGACTTTTAAAAGAGTATTTGGAAAAGGATACTGACCCAAAAGAACTTCCATTGGAGTTCTACGGCATGAAAGAACATGGACCAGAAATAGCAAGGCAAGAAATTGCAATCAGGGAGCACGCTCTAGATCCTTTAAAAGGTATGTTACTTATCCCAGAGGAGGAATACACTTTTCTAAGTAGCGAAGCAGTTAGAAAGGGTAAGGGAGAGGAATGGAAAAAAGAAAAGTATAAATGATTTTGATAATTTATATATGGATTTTCAAATATTTAAGGTTTTTGGTGTTATTTGGTTAAATGAGGGTATTTTATAGGTTATTTTGGGTTAATGAGTTATTTAGATAGGTTATTTTGTTAAAGTTTTAGGATTAAATTGCCTATAATTAGAAATATTCACGAGAATAACCATAGTTTGGTTGCTGAGTGCCCTCTTTTATCTCTATTTTTTCTATCAAGTCCTGTGTCAAGTCATCAAATATTTCCGTATTTATTGGCTCTATTAACTGCACCTGTACCTTATTGTTACATATTATAAAATATATTGTCTTGTTGTCGGATATCCTGTTAAACTCCACCCATAACTTAGGTAACGTTATTGTGGCATCACCACTCTCATTTACAACAATTTTAGACTTGATACATATTACATTCATTTTGTTACCTCCTTTTTCAATACTCTATCTCTAAAACGCTTTACCTTTTGATATACAGTTAAATGCCTAATTTTTCTTATGTCTATGTTTTTGACTTTCTCTATGTCTTCTTTTTTCATTATTTTCATTGTATTACCTCCTATCAGTCGGTTGAATATTTTATATTACGGGGTCGTAGTCTCACCATTCTAATTCACCCTTTTTCTTCTCTTCATTAGCAATTTTCTTAGTATCAGCACCAGCAGAAATCAAATACTTCTGAACCATATCGAGTGAACTATGTCCTGTAAATCGTTGAATAGTCCTAATATCCCAACCCTTATTATAAAGATAAATTATCCTTGAATGCCTGAACCAATGTGTAGCTATATTCTTGTTGAATAATTCCTTAGCTTTTTCCTTTACAATATGCCAGACATTCCAATAAACAGAACGTATAGTCCTCTCCTCTATCATTTCTTCATCGTGGTTTTTAATATGTGATTTAACAAATAGCTCTCTCGGAAAAACCAAACCCCCTCTACCAATATAATCACTTAAAAATGCAGTAGCTCCATTTGATACTGTGAATACAACTCTTGATTTATTACCTTTTGTTTTAAGAATAGCTTTTATAGTTTCCTCTCCACTACCAAGTTTGTCCTTTGATAACCTTTCAGCTTCTAAATTCATTATCTCTCTTATTCTTGCCCCAAACTCAAATTGCAGTAGCACAATTTTATTGTATGGGTACTCCAAATTATTGACCAAATATTTTACTTCTTCAAACGAGAGTTCCTTTGATTTTATTTCCTTTCTCTTTATTGATTTTATTCCCTCTTTTACTGTGTCCCAATTTATATCGATTTCCTGAAACTTAGCATATTTCTTAATTGCCCCTTTGTAGTACTTCTCATTTTTATATCTCAGAAAATCGATAATTGCTTCTTCCGTTATTTTCCCATCCTTGCCCAAGATGAACCTGATGAACACATTCGCTATTGAGTCATATGTCTTTACTGTGGAACGTGGTATATTGGGCTCGGTTTCTATTAACCAATCCGAAAACTCTGAAATGCTTGTTACCTCTGTTAGTTCACAATTAAAAATAGGTTTAATTGAAAAATAATAAAAAGGTTTTGCCTAAATCCACTTTGCTGATTATCAAAATAGGAATAGGGTTATTCCCCATGAAGAAAATGGTTGTTTTTACCTGTGTTATTCTCAGGTTTTTCATGGGAAATTCTTATGTTTTTCAAAGGGTTAATTTTAATCGAGCCTTGTGGTTGGTTTGATATAGGTTATAGAGTTAAGATTTGTTGATTAATTAATCACATTTCTTTTGTATTTCAAAAGTCTTGCAGAAATCAAATCTCTTATTTTCTATATCATATGTTATACCACAGCAGAACTCAAGATTAACATTTCTATCAAAATATAAATTGAAAGCGTAACTAAGGTCATTAGAAAATGGATGCAAAGGCACTATTCTAGCCTCATTTCCGATTTTTATAAGCTCATTATTTTGATATAAAGCACAATTAAATTGATTGACCTTATCATCAGTAACATTTACAATTATCTTAGCCATATTTCCGTCGCAATAATCACCTGTAGTTTTGCACCTATTGCAGACCGAAGTCCAGTCAATAGGTATATTGTCGCTGTTAAATGAAGCCCATTCAAGAGTTATAGGTTGCAGTATAGACTCAGATAATTTAGCTGTAGGTTGGATTTGCGTACAGCCCGCAATAAGAACAATCGATACTATGCCTAGTGGCAAAAGATTCCTCATGATAAATGTATTAAAAACCACGTATTTATAATAACGTGTTAAACACGTCTAATATTCTTAACACGTCTTTTCTTATTCTAATTGAAGGGATAGAATGAGGGTTGACAGCAAGAAAGCAAAGAAGTTAGTCAGATGGCATGATAATTATGTTGTATTCGTTACTCCTGAAGCCAAGGCTCTTGGATGGGGCAAGAACACGATTGTAAAGGTTTCTCTTTTGAAGGATGAGAAGAAGATAGTCATAGAAAGGGGTATGGAGTTATAGCTTGTTTATTTTACTTTGTCAATAAGTTTCAATAGAATTTGTACCATATCATTTATTTTGAGAGCTTTTAATTGATCCATATTATCCAAGTATTCCATAATTTTATGCGTCTTTTTGTTTGCTTCTTTCCTGAACGGCTTAGCTAATTCTAAGAATTTTTCTATCCACTCTATTTGGTCAGCTTCAAAATCTTCCTTATGAGTTTTAAGATTATCCAATAATGTTTTAAAATCTTGAGCCATTCTTCTTCTGGTATTATAATAAATCGTTATATCAGTTCCTTGAAATTTATATTCTAATAAGCAATAAACCAAGTTTTCAATTAATTTTCTAGTTAATAAAAGGGTGGCATTAGGGAGCTTTGGGATATTATAAGCAAGGTTAATTTCATCTTCCAAACCATCAAAAAATATCATGGGATATTTTCCCTTGAAGTTGATTAACTTTCTAGTTATTTTTGTCTCTTTAACATTTATCCTTTTTATCTCTTTTTTGTTTTTAACATCATACGTAACTGATATTGGTTTTCCTTTATATCTTTCTAAATGAAATGATTTAAAATCTGGGTCTTTTTCATAAATTATACATTTACCTTTTCTTTCCCTTTCTTTTATTAATCCAGAACCTAGCAAGTCCAATAATATGTTTGAAATTTGATTAACTTCTTTATTTAAAATTTTTGCTATTTCTATAGATGTCCTTTTACCATTGACTAATTTATAGACTTCTTTCTTCAATTTAGAATTACTTATTATACTTAAACCGTATAAACGCATTTCCTCTCTACTAGAAAATTGTAACCTTTCTAACATGAAATCATTTATATAATTTCTTCTTTTTTGTGGTTTTCTTTGAAAATTTGTGCCTATCTATCCCAGACCAATTTTCAATATCTCTTAAGCTCCATCTTTCTTTGAATCCCTTTAAAATTTCAATTTGCTCTTTTTCCGATTTGTTGCTGATAATTGTTGCTACAAGAAGCTTATCTAATTTTTCACTCATTTCTTTCAGCAATTTTTCTATAGGTTTTAGTTTATCATTCATTATCAGTTACCTCTTTAGTTTTTTTCTTCTTTAGTCTTACTAATTGACTAGAAATATCCTTAGATTTTTGACCCATAATGTTACCAATTTCATTAGGTCTTAAACCAACAGAATCTAGGATTCTTAGCTGTTCGCTTCTTTTCATTTTTTTATTTTTAATCTGTTCTTCCATTAGTAATCTTATTATTATATCAAGTCTCTTTACTATATGATTTTTTTCATCTTTTTCTTTGTTATTTTTTTTGTTTGCCATAAAGTCACTAAAGATTGTTAGTTATTTAACTTTTATATTCTTTTACTACCATGGGCAGTGGTAGAACTTTATCTCCTCTATTTTATTATAGAGAAACATGAAAATCTACTTTGAAGGCGAGAAGGATGCTGAAGCCTTCTTGAGGTTATGCAAAATAATAAGCAAAGTCATAGAAGAAAATGAGAAGTTTGGAAAGGCTCGTCTCATGAATGACTTATAAATTCGGTAGAGTAAAAATAACATAATTATATTCGTCAATTGCTTTGGTTAAAGATTTTTCTGGAATATCCCATTTAATGTTAGAGAATTTATCCTGCATCAGTTTTAAGAAGTTAAAATAATCTTCAGCATCATTATTTTTTAATCCGTATTCCTTTCTTATATAGCCATCCCACATAATAAATAAATTTCTATTTATCAGATGCATTACTTTGGATGCACCTGTATATTCGACACCCTTAACTCTTGAAAATATAGAATAGATTTCTTTTATATTATCTTTAATTTCATCAAGGTTTACTGTTTGAAATTCTTTATTTTTTATTTTTTCGAAAAGTGGTTTAGTTTTTTCGATGGCTTCTTTTAAATCAATTAGATTTTGTGGATTATTTGCAAAAAATCTAAATCTTGATGAGTTCCATGTAGCAAGAATAATTATTGAAGCTTGAAGAGGATGGTCATCGACTATGTTCACTGCAACGTCATAGAAACTTTCCCTGCCTTCATTTTCTTTATATTCTTTGCATTTTTGTTTCAAATCTTGAATGTCCATAAATACTATTATTCAATATAACCCTTAAATCCTGATTTTTCTAATTCTTTACATGAACCTTTATAGAAAGGCATCAGAAAAATACAGACCTGAAAAAATCAAAGTTCTTTTCATAGCAGAATCCCCTCCATTCTTTGAGAGCGAAGACAAGAGGTCATATTTTTATTTTGAGAACAATCCGGGAAAGGATATGCTCTTTGCAACACTGATGAAAGCGTGTTATGGTATTGACTATACAAAAAATAAAGGAAATAAAATTAAACTCCTTAAAAGGTTAATGGATGATGGCATTTTCTTGATAGATTCGGTTAAATATCCAATTAACAGAGATGAACGGCAGGAGACGAGTAACAAGAAAAGGGAAGAAATCATTCAAAACGAAATTCCAAATTTGCTGAACGAGTTGAACAAACTGCATATAGGTTCTGAAACCAAAATAATTCTAATAAAAGAGACTGTTTTTAATTCTCTCTACTCTATGCTTAAACAAAGAGGCTATAATGTTCTGAATAAGGATAAAATTGGCTTTCCCAGATATCATAAAGACAAAGACGTGGTCAAAGAAATTAGGAATCTCTTAGAAATAAATAATCATAAATCTTAATTTTTCTTATGGCTGATGTCTTCACCAAAAAAAAGAGAAGCTGGATAATGAGCAGAATAAGGAGCAAGTGGACAAAACAAGAAGTCATAGTTCACAACTACTTGAAAGGAAAAAAGATAAAACATAAGATGCATCCGAAGATGATTGGTGGTCCTGATATAGTTATTCCTGATAAAAGGATCGCCATATTCCTTCATGGTTGCTTCTGGCACAAATGTCCTATTCACTATAGAGAGCCCAAGTCAGGGAAAAAATTCTGGAGAACAAAGGTAGAAAATAATGTTTTAAGAGACAAAAAAGGCATAAGATTAATTAAGAAGAATGGTTGGAAGCCTGTTATAATCTGGGAGCATGACATAAAAAATAAAAAGTTTGCAGAAAAGCTAAAAAGCTGTGGTAGTATTGACAAAGGTTCCGTTCAATAAAGGAGACGCTTACGAGGAAGAGATATTTCTGATTCTCAAAAATCGGGGTCTAATTCCGACAGACCTAAAAAGAGCTGGGGCGTGCACAGGAACAGATGTCATCTTTTTACATAACGGGGAACCTTTCAACCTTGAGGTCAAAAACGGAACTGGAGCTGACTATGGTCAGTGCATGCTAAGATGGGAAAATGGAGAATGGATTTGGTCCGTCGACAATGACGTCACAAGATTCTATACTGAAATTGGTGTTTTGAACATATTGAAAGGCAGAAACGTGACACCAATAAAATTCAACAAGCCTAATAATGAAATAACAGTCAATGACAGAACAAAGGATAGAAGAGCATTCGAAAAAAGGATAGAAATACCCACAAAAGCTTTGATGAAGTTTTATTCTGGAAAAAAAGTTTTCTACATACAGATTGGCGACGGCTTTGGTTTCTTTCACTTGGAAAAGGACGTTGCTAATTTAGGCACAGAGCAATTCAAGGGAAAGATGTTGCTGAGATTCAGGGCTAAAACTATTCGTAGCGAACCTTCTTGGAACTATGGCTTTTATGCAGTCCTGAAAGTGGGCAAAATATTTAAAAAATCAAGGTTCAGTTTTGAACCATCAGGAAAACAAAAATTTCCTCCAATTATGCCTTGACTAAGTTTCAAATTTCTTCAATTCTGACTGACTTTTAGGCAAATCTTTGCTTTTATAATTAAAGGCGTGATATCTTATTTTATCTATCTCAGGTTTCACGCCGTTTGATTTGCTCTTTATTTGGTCCATTTTAATTATAGCTTCACCTATAGCTTTTGCAAGAACAGGTGGAACAGCATTACCTATTTGCCTAAATTGTTGTGATAGAGTGCCCTCAAACACAAAGTCATTAGGAAAGCTTTGTATAGCAGCAGCTTCTCTTGGAGTGAGAAATCTGTGTTCAGTCGGATGATAATAAGAGTATCTTCCTGTCATTATTGTAGGCGACGGTTTATTTCTGTCAAGTCTATGATACTTGGTCTGTCTAAATCTTCCCTCGCTTACTTTTCTCCAGTTGATGCCCAAATGAAGAACTTCAGGCAATAATTCTTTCTCATCATCTGGATATCTAATTCCTCTACCTTCTGGTATGTGTTTCAATCTTTCCTTATCTTTACCGTCTGGAATTGAAACGTCTTCAACATTATGATTATATATGTTTCCATCAGGTGCTTTAAGGTTAGAGAGAGCGTCGCCCACCGTTCTAAACTCTTTCATGTTTTTTCCATGAGTGGTTTGAGGAAAAATATTTTCGTACCCCAGTCTGTTTCCTATGAAAATTGTTCTGCGTCTTTTCTGAGGGACACCGTAATCTGATGCTTGTAGAACGTTTACGCTCATAGAGTAACCTATCTTCTCGAACTCCCTCAGTATCGCCTTTAGTATCTTTTCGTTCTTCCTACTAAGCATACCTGTTACATTCTCTATTATTATGTATTTTGGTTTTATCATTTTTACAATTCTAAGAAATTCTTTAAACAGGAAATTCCTTGGGTCGTCAGGTATACCTTCACCTACTGTTGACATCCCTTGACAAGGCGGACCGCCACATACGACATCTATTTCGTTGTTGTGAATCAATTCAACAAGTTTCTTTTCATTAAGAGATGATATGTCTCCTACATAAACCTCAGCGTCGGGATGATTTTTTTTGAATGTTTTCATTGCAGCCTTGTCAAAATCAACTCCAAGTATAATTTTCATTCCAACCATTTCCAAACCCTTGGAGAGACCCCCAGCGCCACAGAATAAATCTAAAACCTTTAAACTCATTTCAATTCACCTTCAACCGTCGTAAATAATGTCTCCTCCATATTATTTACTTTATTATAAAAGTTTTTTATCCTTTTTATGTTTTTGTCTAATTTCCACATTTCAGCTATCTTATTGTTTCCTAGCACCTCAAATTGCAAATCGCAATTTTTACATTCGTATAGAGTCGTTATACATACACTAGGAACCCTGTGAGCTATATCATGTTCTTTAACGAATTTCCTACATTCTGCACACATTTTAACTCTATTGAGTTCCTTTGAGTTGATTAATCTCATTTTTACTCTCATATTTCACCACCCTACTTATATCCATTTTATCCCCTTTTTTTGAGTTTCCAACTGAGCAAATTAAAGGACATTTGAACCATCTTACCATATATCCTTGAAGTCCTAACCATTTTTCCTTTTGGTGTTCTGTATACATCGGGTCTGAAAGGTTATGGACTATAACATCAACCTTCTCCTTTATACTTCTCCATAAGTTTGAAAAAACTATTTCGTAGCATATGATAGGAAGAATCGTTATATCATTTATTTTGAAAGTCCTAAACTCGCTTATATCACCTGCTTTGTAGTATTTCCTATCTTCCTTTGTGAGCATTACCTTTGCCCTTTTGTCAAGAACTTTACCGTTTAGTGCCATAGCCATGTAAATTTTATCAGTCGCATAACCGCATAAGATTAGATTACCCTTCCATAACTCCGATAGTTTAGCAACTGCCCTTTGGTTGTCTGCATAGAACTCTGAGAACACCTTTATTTTTAGCCCATTATTTAGTTGATAGCTGACTCCCTCCACCTATACTCACCTCTAATAATTATGATAATCTTAAAATAGATACCACTATTAAGTGATTAATTTTGAATAATATTTGAAAATAACCAAATATAATGTTTTATGTGGTTGCGAATATATGTGAATTTTCCATAAAATTTCAAAGAAGAAGATTTTTCTTATAATTTCTACTTAATTGGATACATAATTCCTAACATCATACCGAACATTGCAACAAAGATTACCCACATTGTAATTCCATAGGCAATTAGAATACCATTCAAACCTGTAAATACCGCTAATATTGAAGCAATTGCTAATTCATAGTAAACGTATTCCAATTTTCTATCAAATGTTGTTAGGGCATATCCGATTAATAAAGCTCCTATATATGGGACTAATGTTACCAAATCCATTATTTACTCACCTTTTCTATTTTTTCTGAAAGTTCCATTAATTCCTTTTCTGTTGGCGGATTTTTTCTTAACTCCTCAACTAGACTACTAACTTCAACACCGTGTCCATTATTGGACAATTCGATTATGATGTGATTACCCATGTTTCTAAGTTTCACTTTACTGCCAACTTCCAAGTTTTTATTTTGTTTCACCCAATCCTTTGGAAGCACAATAACGTTTGAGTATCCTCCGATTGATATTATCTCTTTTTTAATTTCTTCCATAAAATTCCCTATAATTAAATTTAATTAAAAGATTTAAGAAGTATTAGCGTATAATATAGAAGTTATCCATAATATTCAAAATTATTTTGCTGTTTTAAGTGGTTTGAATAATTCCGTAATTCTATAATTTTACGATACAATCATTTAGAATCACGTTTTATAGATTTTATAGTTTTTATAGATTTTATAGTGGTTAGATTTTATAAATTGTGGTTAATATTTCCACGTTTTATAAAAATGTGGTAGTATAAAGTGTATAATTCGTATATTTTGTATAAAATGTGCCTATGATTTTACTTTTATTATAAGTTTCTTTGTTCCACCTGTAGCTGTTTTTAATATTATTGGTTCCTCTATTAATTTTCCCTCATCGACTTTTCTATCAATATATTTTAATGTCATAGTATAACGTAAATCCCAACCCAAATTCGTTGATTTATTCAAAAAGTCAGCCATATCAGTTTTGCCTAATTGTTCTTCTAATTTCCTCATTTGATTTTTTCTTACTACTTCTAATAAAATACCTTCTCTTTTTATATCTTCATTTTGCTTCTGGACTAAAGCATATGGTATAACTTGATTCATTAGCATTTCCTTTATTGAATCTAAAGATAATCTGCAAATATCTAAACCATATTTAAAATCTTCAACTTCAACAACATCTTTAGTTTGGAATACTGCTTTTTGAGTAGCAATTTTCATAGCCTTTTCCACTATTCTTGATACAAAATCCATAAGTTGCTGCTGTTTTACGGAAGATTTAGGAAATGCCTCTTTTATTTCACTAATGTAATAGTTTTTAAACTCGTCCTTCATCTCATTTCTTTCTTTTTCATCTGGAAACTCAATATAGGGTAATGCAGAAATCTTATCAATGCCATATATTTTTTTATATTTTGGTACATCATCGTATAGGAAGCAATTTAATAAGATTTTTATTCCATTCATTATTGTAGTAGTATCTGACTTGTGTATTTTTGTCAAATCAATTGAATCTGCTTTTGCATTAACTAAGCCATCATCACTTATAAATGAGTGAGCAATAAGAAATCTCTCTAAAAACCCTTCACCCATAGCATTTGTTATTGTATCCAATGGTATACTGCCTGTTACAAATGTAACCCTTGTTGGATAATCCACCTCTCCTGCCCTCAAAATTTTACAAACTCTGCCTGAACCCATTCCGTTCTCATCCATAGCCATGTTCATCGTAGTTCTAATGCCCTCATACTGCCCACCTAATAAAAATAAATCTGATGCCTCATCAAAGAAAATTGCTCTACTTTCTGATATTAGACCTGGCGCTATTTTAATTAATTTGCTTTTTTTATCGTATGTGTCCTTTGTAATTAGTCCAGCTTCCGTTACCTTACCTGCATATTTTGGCTTGTAAAAATCCTTATCAATGTGTTCCAATAAGTCCCTGTTTAACTTCATAGCTTCACCCTTTATGGTTCCTGTTCTCAAAAATAAAGCTGTATGACATCTCGTAGATGAATATTTAGTTCCGTATAAATAACAAACTGGATTTACTACGCCTAAGAAACTGTGAAATAATGGTTTTATAAATCTCTCAGCATTCCTTAATTTAAGGATTCTTAAGTTCCATAGTTTCTCAAAGTTATTGTACAATTGAGTAAAGTAGTCTGTCATAATGTACCACCTCTAATAACTTCAACTCTGATAATCTTAGAAATTGGAATTGCCTCAGTAGTTCCTTTAGTCTCTAAATAAAGAAACTCGGTATCTTTATCTTTAAAGAATCCTATGTGCTGAGAAATAGCTTTGCCATCATCAAAGATGACAGAAATTTTTTGATTTATCACCAAACCCATACCAATCCACCTTAAACTTTTTAATTCGACAAGAAGCAGTTTTATAGTCGCGCTCGTTGGTTGTCAAGCCAACTCCCATGACTTAAATTAAAATAATGCCCATTCTGTTAAAAAATTCTTATCAGTAAGTTGATAGCAGTCACAAGCTGTTACTCTGAATTTTTTTCCATTCATCTCAATTTCTTTTTCTCTTGTAGTAGTCCTAAAAATAAGAAACCACTTCCCATTTTCAAAACTTATTGTTGCACCAGTCCTATCACCAAATTCAGCTACTTCAACCTGCTCTTTTGTTATGTTTTCCATTATTACACCTCGTTTGCTAAATTTCTCAAATCCTCCCTCAATTTTTCTCTTGAACAACCTTCAGGAGCATAAACAACAACGCTATTAGCCACAGTCATAACAACGTTCCCTTTCTCTAAGATGGTATGACCAAACGGTATAGTTACTAGCGTTGAGTCTCCAATTTTAATCAGTTTCCTTTTAGTTATAATTGGCATTTAAATTTACCTTGTAATTGAAATATAAATTAAAAATTAAATAAAGATTATTGCTGAAACTTGATTTTTTCATGTCTTGACTGTTTTTCCCAAATCTTCCATAAGTTGTCTTTCCTGCTCTTTCTGTTTTTGAAGAGCTTCTGGTAAAGTAACCCAATCGCCTCCAAGACGGTATCCAAAAGGTGGTGTCGCTTCCTTTCCACATTTAGCACATAAAATACCTCCTCCACCTGTCTGGAATACTTTTTCTTTATTTGAGAGTTTCTTCTCACAATTTTCACAAATAAATAATTCTTCCTCTGTCTTTGACTCAAATTTTTCTTTTGATATTGACATCTATTTCACCTCCTTATTTTCAGTTTTATCAGGATTTTTCTTGATTTCACTCTCTTTCTCAAATAACTCAATAGCATCTATAAAGTCATTTTTCTCCATTTCACCGTCCTTGAAGAGTTGTATCAATTTTGGTAGCATAAATGATTTGAACTCTCTAACCCTCTGCACTTCCGTAGAATCCTTATCTATTGGAGAAGCACAATAAGAACAAAACTTATTACCAATAGAATTAAGCTCTTTACAGTTCCAACATTTTATGGTAGGAATCTTATGTATTTTCGATCCCTTCGTTTGCTTTATTCCATTTATTTCTAAAATTTTATCTTCAATATCTGCTCCGCTTAAATGAACATAAGTACCTGGCATTCCTGAATTTTTTGCCCAGCCGAAGTATATCCGCATTTCAGGCTCTTTTAGAAGTTTTGATAAATGTGTACAGCGAGAATGTCTCATCAAATGTGGAAAAATGTGCCGAGAAATGTTTGCCCTTTTCGCTAATGTATCAACCAGTTCATCAAGAGTATTACAGGATAATGGTGAAAACTTGGAATTCCTTGCCATAGAATAAAATAATGGTGCATTTTCATCGTTCCTTCTTCCATGAGTATTCAGCCAATTTTTCAAGTCCACAACTGATGATATTAGCCTAATCCTTCTTGAGCCAGTTTTGCCTTTGACAATTATTACAGCTCCGTAATTGTCAAAAGTTACATCTTTTATTTTTAAGCATAGTATCTCGGAAGCTCTACAACCACTTTCATATAATAAAGAAATTATAGCCCTATCCCTCAAGTTGTCTGCAACCTCAATCATTTTTCCTATTTCCTCTATTGTGAGAATTTCTGGGAATTCTTTATTTTTTACCCTACCAATTTTAATCCATCGTACGACATCGGGGTAGGCATCTCCTTTTTCAAGACCATAAACAAATCTGAAAAAAGCCATTATTATTCGTTTGTATATCATTCTGTAAGCCTCTGATTTGTTCTCCAAATTCTGAAGGAAGTTCTCTATGTCCTTCCTTGTAAACTTTTTGAACGGTTTCTTAAAGCCATTAGCAAACCGAATAAGAACACCTGCTTCGGTACCAATAGATGACGATTTGATAAGCCCGTTTATTTTCAGGTAAGTGAAGTAATCTACAATACATTTTAAATTAACCCTTAGTATCGTGTACTCTGCTCTTGGCCTAACTTGGTTTCGGAAGTAGGACACTACCTTAACATATAAGTCCTTGCTATCTGCAAGTACCCATAGCCTTGAAAGGTAGTTCTCTGCCCAACGTTCCTTCCTCTCCGTATTGGTCATTTTCTTTGGGTCAGTTTCTTTTTGTTCATCAGTCATTTTATCACGTACCCTTAAGCTTTTTTTTTATTAAAAGCTTGAAGCCCTATTAGTCTAAAAGTAAAAAAAACTTAATATACTCCAAAACCGTAATACAATTAATTTGTATGCGTGATTTTGTTTGGGTTACCTGTTTGAATATTTTACCTCAATTAATCACCTCTTTTTGTTTTTATTGTTGTTCCGAAAAAAAGGAAAAGTATAAATAGTTAAGATAATATTTTTACTAATTAGTGATAATAAATGCCTGAAAAGAACCTTGGGAAAAAGATTAAGAAGTTTTCCTTAGAAACAAGGCTTAAATCTTCTGAAGATTTTAAAAGCAAGCTTTTAGGCATGTTTAGGGATTATATAAAGTCCATAGTAGTCTTCGGCTCATTCTTACGAGGAGAGGGTACAGGAAAGTCGGACGTAGACATTTATGTGATATTTGATGACACAAAAATGCCCCTTAAGAAATTTGAGGAGGTAAGAGAGAAGATTGATAAGGATATATACTCTATAGCGTCTTCTATTGACCCAAGGCTTCATCCTCAACCTATTTTAGCTTTAACAGAGTTCATAAAGGGAATAAGGTATACACACCCCTTGTTTTTCAATATTATAAGAGAAGGCTACGCTATTTACGACACAGGCTTCTTTATCCCCATGAGAAAGCTCTTAGAATGGGGAGAATTCCCAATTACTCCTGAAGCTGCACATACAAGAATAGATGCTGTACCAGGAAGGTTAAAGAGAGTAAAAAATGTTAAAGTCTACTTAATCGCAGAAGACCTTTACTATGCTATGTTAGATGCGGCTCAGGCTGTTCTTATGTATGTAGGAGTAGGACCGCCTGTTCCGAAACTTGCTGCAAGCGAGGTTAGAAAGCACCTCGTCGAAACTGGCCTATTAGAAGAAGAATATGCAAAAATGCTTGAAGATATGGTTGTTTTCAGAAAAAAAGTCGAGTATAAGGAAATAAGCGAAGTTTCAGGACAAGAGATCGATGAATGGATTAAAAAAACTGAAAAGTATGTTGAAAGATTTGAGAAACTTCTAAAAGATCTTGAAACCAAGAGAAAGGAAGAAGACATAAAAAGGAATTATGAGGTTATGGTACAGGCTTCTGTAGCTGCCTTAAAATCTTTGAAAAAACTTCCACCAGAACCAGAAAAACTTCCAGAGGCATTCAAGAAATATTTGGTCGAAGCTGGTTTGGTAAGTCCTCTTTATTCTGATATCTTCGAAAAAGTCATATCGATGAGGAAGATGCTTGAAGATAAGAAATTGGATAAAATAACAGAGGGTGAAATTTATACAAGCAAGGAGTATGTTAGGAGATTTATTAATGATGTTAGAAGATTTATCGAACCTGTTAAAGAAATTTCTATAGCAGAGGTAAAAGAAGCTAAACCTGAGAAAGAAAAGAAGCCAGAAAGGAAAAAGCCAAGTCATTTTTAGAGAAGTTAGCCAATAAAGAAGTTAATCCTGATGATGCAGCAAAAGAAATTTCAAGTCCGTTGGATGCAAAGAACTATATATTTTCTAGATAAAATTAATCTTAGTACAAAGAGTTAAATCTTTTTCTGTTCATACTACAAAATATGACTATGCCCAAGTCTGGAACATCTGTTTCAAGCTCCCTAAATGGTATAATTCATGAAGAATATTTTTCTAAAGTTAAAAAGGTTTTGGGATTTAATGACGATGAAGTTATTGTTAAAAAACATGATAAGTTACCTTGGGATATTAATGTTTACGCAGTAGGTGGAGTTGAAAAATCTCAAAATGGTAGTCAAATAGCCCGCGTTGCAGTGGCATATCGAAGCCCAGCAGCTCCTCAAGGAGAATTTGACGAGCATGGAAAACCTGTGGTTGCTGAAAAAAAACTTGAAGTAAAATATGATGAAAAATCAGTAGTAGGGTTTCTAGAGTCAATGATTACAGGCCTTCGTAAAAAGACTGATTTTCCTAAATAATTATTCCTCTAAGCAAGCTTCCAATCTCTTCGCAACTGCCTTGTCTTTGTCAAGAAAGTATTCTGTAAATTTAAGCATTACCAAAAATGGATTAGAATAACTTGTCTTGCCAATGTTTTGTTCAATTCCAGAACTTATAGCTCTAAATGGTTTTAGTTTAGGAGGCAA
>Ga0315279_10005707_pt1 | contig 15982 bp, 10 predicted proteins | sample YL17G06_20_MG_FD_203694 | JGI IMG/M metagenome (GOLD analysis project Ga0315279, IMG submission 203694) | Sediment microbial communities from Yellowstone Lake, YNP, Wyoming, USA - YL17G06_20 | ecosystem: Environmental > Aquatic > Freshwater > Lake > Sediment | place: USA: Wyoming | collected...
TATTGGTCCGCGCAATGCTAACGAGACAGTGGGGCGGGCGTCCTCGCCCGCCGAGGCCAAGGCGGGCGAGGACGCCCGCCCCACCAATCCTGGCGCATTAGCTACGCGCGGGTCAATAGGCGTGCTCCCAGGCTGAAATCGAAAATCGAAAATCGAAAATCGAAAATTCAGCACTCGCTCATCCGCACGGGGCCTTTGAGTTTGCGGCTTTCGACTACGGCGTTGGCCAGCAGTTCGCCGATCAGGCCGTCGCGGGCGCTGGCCGTTTCAGGAGTCTGGCCGTTGAGGATGCACGCGCCAAAGTGGTCCATCGCGTGAATCCAGCCTTTGTCCACACTGTAGCCTGCGCCGGCCAGCCGGTGGGACAGGAATTCGTGGTGAACCTGGTCTTCACCTGATGCGTCTTCAGGCAGTTTCCGTCCGCATTCCACCGCGAACCGGTCCGGCTCCATGCTGCAAATCGCCCTCAGTGCCTCGATGCCGAGCGCCTCATAGAGGTAGCGCTGGGTCCATTCCGAGCGGGGATGAAAATGCCCGCGGTAACGGTAGCACCGCTCCGCGCCCGGCAGTCCGTAGGTCCGCAACTCGACAAAGCTGTCCACCGTCAGCCCACCTTTGGCGGCGACGACTTCGATGTATTCCTTCGGCCAGTCCAGAGTAGACCAGCCGCTGCTCAAGATCGTCGCCACGGGGCCGTCCTTGAACTTGAGTGTGATGATCTCGTCGTCGGGGCGGGAGGCGATGGTGTAGACGGATTCGATCTCTGAGCCGGTCAGCCAGCGCAACAGGTCGAAGATGTGGCACAACTCATGGAAGACGCGCTGCCCCGGCGGGTAGTTCTTGCCCCACGTGTAGCAGTAGGTGTCGGAGATGCGGTAGTAGATGTTCCGCGCGCCGCCATTGGCCTGCAAGAGTTCCTTGGCTTTGCGGTACGCCGGCGCAAAGCGGCGGTTGAAGCCCACGGCCACGTTCTTCCCGCTCTTCTTCTGTTCCGCGACTATGGCCTGGCACTGCGGCACGCTCTCGGCCAGCGGTTTCTCGACGTAAACATGTTTGCCTGCGCGCAAAGCCTCAATCGTCAACTCCGCGTGTTGTTCCGCGCGCGTGGCAATCACCACTCCTTGAATTTCAGGATCGGCCAGGACTTTGCGGTAATCCGTCTCGCCGTTCGGCACGCGGAACTGAGCCTGTGCATCGCGGACGGCCTGCTCGCGCAAATCGCAAACGGTCTTCAACCGCGCATGGGGCGTCCACATCAGGTTGGGCAGATGCTGGTTCTTGGCGAGGTTGCCCGCGCCGATCAGTCCGAGAATGGCTTGTGTCATGCAGTCCTCCTTGTCCCTATTCACCACAAAGCAGTCATTTTCGGTTTTCGATTTTCGATTTTCGATTTGAACTTCCAGCCCGATGCGAGTGCGAATCGCAAATCTAAAATCCCTTCTCCGCCTCCGCGGTTGCTGTTCAATCGAAAATCGAAAATCAAAAATCTAAAATGTTATCTTCCCGTAGAGCTTAGGGTTGTTGCAGTCGTACTGCGGGGCCCAGGTGTAGGCGCGGTTGCCGTTGACGAACGGGCTGGCGTTAAGGTTCAAACCCCAAACCTCGCCCTTGCGCGGCGTGCGTCCCAGGAGTTTGAAGGGCAGCCACGCCGTCGTCTCCCAGTGCGCGGCCTCTGCCTGGAACTTGGTGCGAACCGGCAGATGCGTCCGCGCGCCCATCGAGACGCTGCTCCCTTCCGGCCAAACAATGAACGTCGTTGCTTTCTTGCCTTGGTTCTCAGTATCGAGGGAGACGCGCATGACGAACGAGTCGCTGCCCGTGCCTTTGTACTTTTCCCACAAGGCCCGCGCTTTGGCGACGTCCGTGCCCTCTTCGCGCAGAGACACTGCCAGCGCGTCCTTCTTGCGGGCCAGGCGCATGAAAAGCTTCTCCTCACGCCTGTAGTCAATCGCTCTGAAGAAGCCGAGAAAGTCCTCCAGAAAGTCCTCGCCCGCGCGGAAGCAGCCATCGTGGCGCAGTTGCAGGAGCGTTTCGCCGGAGCCGTCGCAGTCCGCTTGCGGAGGCGTCAGGCCCTGCCGCTCATATAGAACGTAGTCCCGCCACAACCGCACGTTGGCCGCAAACTTCGCGTGTTCCGGAGCCGGCAAGGCCGCCAGGGCGGAATCGGCGCAGGCCAGGGCCTTCCCCAGGCACTTGCGCGCGTGGCCCAGCGATTCCTGGTCGTGCAGACGGTAGGGTCGAATGACGCGCCGGATCTCGTTGTAGTGCCGGCGCGAAGCCGCGTAGTCCACGAAGGCAGCCAAGGGGAACGATTCTTCATTCAGATTCTTCAGCAGTTCGCGGGCGAGGGCAATCTCAATGTCCGGGTTCAGGTTCAGCATGGTCACGCGCCGCACGACTTTGAAGTCGGCGCTCTCGCGGTCCGGAACAAGCCTGGCTACGGCTTCGAGTTCCGCCAGGCCCTTCTTCACGGCGGCCAGCAGGCCGCGGCGCGTGCGCGCGAAATACAGCGAGTACAGAAAAACGGCGGCCTTGATCTCGCCGCTAACGTAAGCGGCCAGCAGGGCATTTTGCTTGATGTAGGTCGCGAGCTGCCCCGATGCTTCGGGGCCGGCGGTGCGCGCGTAAGAGCGCAGGGCCGCTTCGGACTCGCGGGCGTCTTTCTGCAACAGCTTGGCAATGACGCCGGGATTGAGCCTGGCCGCAACGCGTCGCGGGTCCACGAAGTCGAGGATGAACTGGTACTGGCCATCCGGCGTCACAATGGTGTCAATCGTCTTGTTGACCCAGGATCCGGTGTAGCCCACGTTCCACATCGGCCTGCGGCACTGGTGGTTCAGCTCGGTGACTGGGTAGTAGTAAAAGGGCTCCTGGATTATCGAATAACGGCCGCGGTTGAGGTAGCCATCGTAGGCCGAGGTAAGCCAGAATTGCTGGAACGTCCGCAGCACAATCTGGCTGGAAGCGAGGATGGCTTTGTGCAGCGCCTTGCCGGCCGCGAGCGGCACGCCATTGCGCGCGGCCAGAAGCCTCGCCCGCTCGGCAACCGGACGCCGCACGCGATTGGCGTAATCCGCCACGGCCTGCACGTGCAGGAAATTGAAGCGGCTCATCGCCTTCTCGTGCTCGGAAAAAACACCGCGCGAGTCCGGCAGATCGGCCGCGAACAGTTCGCGGAAAGTGTGGAAGGAAATCGAATCGGCGCCTTTCGCCTGCGCGTCCGCCATCAGCTTCTGCACAAAATCGTGATCCGACCAGAGCTGATCGCAGAGGTTCGTGCCGCAGTTGTGGCAGGGGCCCGCGCAGTACATGAATTCAATCTGCTTGCCCAGCGCCTTCTTCCATTCCATCGCGCGGCTGTCCGCCACGGGCAGGTCATACGCGTCCGTAGTGTCCATGACTTTGTGGCTCAGGATGATGTGCCCCTTGTAGGCGTCCATCATGCGCCGCATGCCTGCGAAGCTGGTATAGTCCCACAGCCGGAAAACGATCACCGGCCTGCGGGCCATGCGGTTGAACTCGGGAATCGCCGTGCGCAAAATGTGTTCGTGGGCGCTGTGGTAGCTCTCAAAATTGAAGTACAGGCCATCCAGGTCCGGCAACTGGCGGAAGACTTCACGATAGCAATAGCGGCAGTAGCGTTCAACTTCCGGGTGCTCAATGTTGCTGAAGCGCCCGGTGGTAAGAATCTGATGCTTCTGCGCCAATTGCGGCGTGAAGTGCCCGACGTAATGCTGGAAGAAGGTTCTTAATCCGTAGCGGTGCGCGATCCCCAAGCCGCGCTGCAGCGCCGCCCGCACCGCGTCGCGCGTCTTGGCATCCTGGCTGGCGGCATCAGGGCATTCCGCATAGTCCAGCACATACTCGAAGAAGTGGTACCCGGCGTAGAAGACCAGACCGTTGAACTGGTGGCCGGCGATCTGCCGGCAGAGCGCTTCCCAGATGTCGTCCGTATAATTGCCGACCCAGCGCGGGCTGGAGGGGTCCAGATCCAGTTCGTGCTTGTAATTGCGCGTGCGAAAGCGCAGGTTGGCGGTGAAGTTCGCGCGCTTGCCGCTGCGCAGGACCTCATTTAGTTTCAGCAGGCCGGCGATCATCCCCACGGCCGAGTTGCTGGCCACTTCCACCGCATCCTTCCCGCGAAAGCGTATGGCGTAGTCGTCCTGGCCTTTGGCGCCCGTGAAGCGCGCCAATTGCACGTTGGTACCTGGCGGTAGCTGGTTTGCGGCCCAAGCAATCCCGTGATCTGCCGGGCCAAACGACAGTCTCGCACTCATTTTAGGCACGTTCGGTTCCTTTCAACCAAGTGGACGACGCGGACGCAGTGGCAGAAGCAGAATTGAAAATTGAAAATTGAAAATTGAGAATTTTTCATTTCAGATTGGGAGAGGCGCGTTGCCTGGCAATTGGCCAATCCGCAATTTTCATTTTTCAATTTTCAATTCCCTTCTTGCAGTTCCAGGGCGACGGACCTCATCAGCGGCTTGCCGGCACAGTTGATCGTGTAGGTTTCCTTGGGCTGCTTGGCGACGTGAACGTCCTTCTTTTCAATGCCGTCCTCTTCCCAGGCATAAGTGATCTTCACGGGGCGGAAGCCGCCGGACGGCAGCGCGTAGTCCGCGTCTATGCGCGCACTGAGGATGCAGGTGGTGTTCCTCTGGTAGCCGACGAAGCGCACCTTGGCTTCCCTGGTTCCGGCGGGCACATCGGAGGCAGTCACGTATTTCGTCTGGCCTTGCGTCGGCCCGGCCACAGTCTGCACCGTCTTGAAGGTCTTGCCGCCGTCAAAAGAGACCTGGAAATCCCACTTGTCATCCTTGTCGCGGCAGCGGTAATGGCAACTGAAGCGCAAACGAGTCATGTCATTGGGCGTGGCGACGGAGAACGTGGCGTCAGCGGTTTTGCCGCCGTAGATTTCGTCGCGCATGTATTTCGGATTGACGCCGTTCAGCACGGGATGAAAGTCAGCTAACTCAATCTGTTTGCCTTTGCGCTCTTCGGTTGAGCTCCCCTGGATGGTGACCGTGCCTTCATGCGGCCCGGCGCTGAAGGTGATCGTATTGGGTCCCTTGCCCAGAGTGGGCAGAGCGCGCTGCGAACACTGGAAATCATGCGTGATCTTGAGGCCTTCCAGCCCGGTGCCCTGGCCGTAGAGGACCAGCCGCAACAGGTAATCGTAACGCCGCACCACCAACGGTTGCAGATCGAGTTTCTGCTGTCCGGATTTCTCGATGGTCGCCACGTCTTTCCAGTCCAGCCCGTTGTTGTCGGAGAGGAGCGCGCGAATCTTGCCGCCCGCGCCCACAACCGCGTTGATCTCCGCGTCGCCGCCCAGATACACGTAGCTGCAGGGCATGCGGATTTCGAGCACGCCTGGCTGAGCGGGGTCTTTGGCATGGACCGCCGGGCCCCTCACCCCAACCCTCTCCCCTGAGGGGAGAGGGAAGGGCGAGGGGTCTTCGGCCTTTGAAACCAGGTTCTCGGCTTTCCAGGCCCCGGAGCGGAATGAGCCGTCCGCCAGGGGAACATTGTATTCGAGTTTGCCGCTGCCAATCCGGTAGGAGGTCAGGTCGCCGTATTTGGGAATGTAGGCCATGAACCCGCTGCCGATCTTCTCCTTCAGGCAGCCGGGTTCGCCGCCCGTCTTGGTGACACCGTTAATGTGGAGGCCCGTGTTGAACCAGTTGCGCGTCAGCCGTTCGCCGGGCCGCAGTTGGATGTTGACCTCATATCCCTGCGCATAGCCGTACTCGAAAGGGAACGGAGTCTTATTGGTGCCGTCGTACTCCTGCATGGTCGAGTTCCAGCCGTGCGTGCGCGCGGGCCAGAAGCCGCCGGCATCATAAAAGGAGCAGTTGGCCAGGAGCGCCGGGCCTTTTCGCCAGCCGGTCCAGCCGTCGGCCTTCATGAGTTCGCCGAGCTTGCCGGCATTCCCTTTGTAGCCGGGATTCTTCTCATACCACTCGCTGATGGCGGTCTTGATCTCCTCGACGCTCGCAATCTGCCCATCCGGCTTGGTGAAGTAATTGATCAGCGAGGTGTCAATCAGGTGCCATGAGTTGTCCCACTGCACTTCCGGCACGCTGTGCCCATTGATTCCCCAGCCGCGCGCCTCCAGTCCCGCGTTGCGCGCGAGGCATTCGACGATCGCGGCAGCGCAGCAGCACATGCCGTAGCCGTAGACGTTGAATTCCTTGATCGCGTCGTGACAGCAGTCCCCTTCCGTGAGCCACTCCACAGGCGGAGCATCCTGATAATGGAACATGACCTTCGACTTGAAGATGGCCATTACTTTTTCCTTGTCGGACATGCCGTCTTTGATGAATGATTTCTTCCAGGCTTCGATGCTCGAAACATCTTCTACTTTGTCGGACAACACCTTGATGTGCCCGACCACGCCGGGCGTGGCTTCGCCTCGGGCGGACCGCATGGCCAGACCGCATGACGCCATGACAAAAATGGCCACAAGACTGCTGATTCGCATTTTCGCGCGCTCCTCATTAAGCGGCTTTAGCCGGGCCTTGGGACACTTCGAACTGAACACCTCTTGAGGACTGTACACCGGAACTCGTTCCCTACTCCCCCGAATCCCGCCTCCGCCAGGAGTCAAGCGCCGACCGAAAACGGTCCAAGTCCTCTTCCGTGTAAACCGCCCGCGCCACGCTGCGCAAGAGGTTCGTCCGCGGCTCTGAGGGGTACTTCGCATGGCGAATGATGATTCCTTGGGACTCGAAGTGCCGGGCCAACCCCTTGGCCTCCGTCTCATTCCGCAGGCGCATGGCGAGGATTGGAGTGCGCTCGGACACGGTCGCCACGCCGCGGCGGCGCAGGATTTCCAACATGCGGTCCCGGTTCCGCGCCATTCTCTCCCGGCGCTCCGGCTCCGCGCGCACGATCCGCAGCGCCTCCCGGCAGGCCGCCACGACGGGCATGGGCGAGGGCGTTGCGCCCGCGGTGCCCCGTTGAAGCCGCCGGATAATGGACGAGCGACCCACGAAGAACCCGCCGTGGCATCCCAGGGCCTTGCTCATGGATCCCATCAGCACGCATTCGTTCGGGTCCAGCCTTGATAACTCGCATGTACCGCGCCCGTTCCGGCCCGTGCAGAAGACGCCATGGGCGTCGTCCACGAGCAACAAAGCGCGAGCCTTGCGCGCCGCCTCGGCCAACTCCCGCACCGGCGCCAACTCGCCGCTAAGGCTGAAGACCCCGTCTGTGACCACGGCCGGCGGCGGTCCTTTGTGGCGGCGGAGTTGCGCCTGGAGGTCGGCGGCGTCCAGATGGCGAAACGTATGAATCTCGCAACCGCCGGCCCGCATGCCCTGCAGCAGATTCAGGTGCGCATACTCGTCGCAGAACGCCACGCGGTACCTATCCGCCAAGCTCGAGAAGAAGGTGAGGCCGCCGAGATAAGCGGAGGGGAGCAGGCAGGCCTCCTCTGCGCCGAAGAACTCGGCGAGCTCCCGCTCCAACCCCTTGTGCAGTTCGCTCCAGCCCAGGAAGAACCGGCCGCTCGCCGGGCTGATGCCGTGGTCCCGCGCGGTGCGCGCCAGGGCTTCAGCCAGACGCGGGTCGCGGGCCAGCCCCAGATAGTCGTTGCCGGCGAAGGCGATCGGATTCAGCTTGCTCATTGAGTGCGCGCATTGTGTTCCCCCTCCCCTCGCGGGACAAGAAGAAAAACTGTAACCGTTCAGTGTCCTTGAAGTGGGTGTCAGCAAGGCGCGAGCGATGGGAGGTATGGGAGGTATGGGAGGTATGTGACAAATGGAACAGATCCCTTGCAGTCGCTGCAGGGACTGAACAGTTACGAAAGACTCAATCCCAATCTTCAATCCCCCATTTCGTCTCTGGGCCGCCGAGGTTGCTGTTCAATCGAAAATCGAAAATCTCAAATCTAAAATCCCTTCTCTGCGTCTCTGCGCCTCTATGGTGAATAGTTCAGGCTTAGCCAATCCAAAATCCAAAATCCAAAATCGAAAATCCCCCGCGCGGGGTAGAGTCACATAGAGGAAGGAATGCGCAGATGAAATGGTTTCTTGTTTTGGCCTTGTTGGTGAGCGCGGCGTTGAGCCTGGCCGAAGAGGTGCCGCTGGAATTGCCTGCCACGGACAGCACGCCGCTCAAGCCGGAAACCGCCGCGGCGGCTGGGCAGGAATTCGCCAAGTTGTCTTCGCCCGATGCGGCCATCCGCGCGGAAGCCGGCAGAAAGCTCATGGCCCTGGACCTTGCGGTCCTGCCTTGGCTCAAGCGCCAACTGCAAGGCGATGCCGCGGTCCAATTGAGCGATTCGGCCCAAGCGGCTGCCGCCGAAGTCGTCAAACTTATGGAAATGCGCAACGACCTCGCGTTGCTGGCTTACGGCACGCCCGTCGCGCTGGACCTGAAACAAGTCTACCCCCAGGACATCTGCGCGGCGCTGGAGAGACAGACCGACAACCGCGTATCCACCTTGGCCCAGTGGCTGCAAATGCCCGCCAAGCACGATTTCAAGTATTCAGGCAACTACTGGGGCGCGGTGGAGCTGCTCTGCCGTCTCTTTCCACCGGACCTGCCGGGCAAAGCCAGAGACTTGGAGGACGTGTGGCAGCGGCGCGCGGACAAGAACGACCGTCCCGATGTGCCTTTGTTCGGACTGGAACCGGCTGCTATCCGGGGCATCTGCACGGTGCGGGCAGCACGGGTCAGTCTGGAGCGCGAAGCGGGCGGACTGTTCCTGACGATAAAGGTCAGCGCGAAGCTGGAAGAGCGCTTCGTGGCGAATGAACTGACGGTGGTTATAAAAGGCTTCAAGTTCTCCGACGGCCAGACCGTCCCGCCATTGGAGGAACCGCCCGATAAGTTCGCGGGCCGCGGTTTCAAGAGAACCGCCACGGCCAGCATCCGCCTGACCGAGGCCCTGCGCGCCGCCAAGACTGTAAGCGTCACGGGGACTCTGGATTTCACTCCTTACGAAATGCGGGCGCTTACGCTGGATGTCACCCCGCAGGAGATCGTGCGCAGGCTCCCCGGCGGCCTGACGCTGACCGTCACGCCAGGCGCCGGTGAAGTCAAGGCCAAGCTCGTGGCCGATGGCGCTGATGCCCTGCCCAACAATATGGACGGCGCTGAGTTCCTTGCGGCGCTGGACCCCGCGGGCAAGCGCGTGGGCAACGTCACCTCGACCTCATCAATGGGCGGGAAGTCGCTGGAGGTGAAACTCTCCTTCGGCGCCGGAGCAATGCCGCCAAAGATTGTGGTCCGCGTCCCGAGGCCCTTGCCGAAGTTCAACGGAGCATTCACCTTGCCCGACGCGCCGCTGCCGCTGGCCGAGAAGCTGCTCAAGGCCCCGCAGCCGGCTCCGGCGGATCAGTTCTAGCCTGGACTTCTCGCCGCAGAGGACGCGGAGGACGCAGAGAAGATTGCCATTGATGATGTTTCCATTTGTTTCCTCTGCGCGCTCTGCGTCCGCCGCGGTGAATTGGTCGCGCGAGGGTTCTCATGCACGTTTCGAGTTCGCCTTCAGCCAAGCGGCAAATTCCCCTTCGCTGGTTTCGCCGACCGCAAGGCTCAGCGTGCGGATGGTCGCATCGGCTTCTGTCGCGTCAAAACGGTATCCGTTCAGCTCAAGAAAGGTGATGGCCACTGCGAATCCAATGCGCTTGTTGCCGTCAATGAACGGATGGTTCTTGAGCAGGCCAAAGGCATAACTCGCCGCCAGATCGAAGATGTTTGGTTTCCCATAGGCCAGAAGGTTCCGCGGCCGGCCCAACGCGGAATCCATCAAACCCTCGTCCCTGATCCCTGCTGAACCGCCGTATTCGGCCAGCAACTGCTCATGCACCGCCAGGACAGTCTCGCGCAGGATCCACTCCGGCTCCTTCATTTGGCCAACTCGCGCAGAGTGTGCCGATAGCGGCTCATCACGTCTTGCGCTGCTTCCAACTGCCGCTTTACATCGGCCCTGGTGGGACTCACCCGCAGACTGCCGTCGGGCGCCTCAGTAACACAGACGGTGTCGCCTTCGTGAACTTTGAGATGCGCTAGCGCCTTCTTCGGCAGGACGACGCCCACAGAGTTGCCAACTTTGCGGAGTTTCAGTTCAAGCACCATGGGCTCAGTGTAGTCACAAATGTTATAACGTCAAGCCGTATCCGCTTTGAAAACCAGTAGTCGAAACCGCGGCGACGCGCAATAATGAAACAAAGTTGCAGGAGGAACGCATGTCAAAACTGAGCACGTTAGTGGGCTGGCTGCTGCTTACCGCCGCCACTGTACTGCGGGCCGGCGAAGGCGGGTCAAATGAAGCGGTCCTTTTCGACTTCGAGAAAGGCGGCCGCAACCGCTTTGAAAACGCCGACAAGCTCGAGTATGTGCCCGAGCACGCGACGCAAGGCCAGACCTCCGGCAAGGCCGTGCTCAAGAGCGGCGATAAGCCCTTCAGTATAACCTTTGGCTTCAACAACGGTACGAACCTGCAAGGCCGCTGGGGCGAGTTCAATCAGTTCATCATTGACGTCTTCGTGGAAGGCGGCCCGGTCAAGGTTGGCAACTATATAAAGGACAGCGAATCCAAGAGCTGGGAGACGCGCTACAACAACGAGTTTCTCCTGCAACCGGGCAAGCGGAAACTGGTCTGGCCGCTGGCGGGGCTGGTGCGCCAGCAGGGCGGCAAGCCGCTCGACCTGGCCAGGCTCCAGTTCTTCTCGCTGTGGTTCAGCAGCGAAGACAAAGAGCAGGCGGCGGCGATCTATCTCGACAATGCCCGCCTGGTGAAAGGCACGGGCTCATTTGAGACGAAGGTCCTGTATTCGTTCGAAGGTCAGGACGCCGGCAAGTTCGTCCTTGAGGATTGGCCCGACGAATTCAAAGGCAAGTCCTCTATGACGGTCGGCGATGAACACGCCAGCGACGGCGGGAAGGCCCTGCGGCTCGACAGCCGCGCTCCGGCAGGCAACGTGCAGTTCAGCGAATTCCCGCCGGACTGGAGCCGCTACGACAGCCTGCTGATCGACATCTTCAACCCGGCGGACAAGCCCGCTTGGGTTGGCGGCTGGATACGCGGCGACGATCCCAAATCTGACTATTATCATCGTTGTAACTATGACCGCATGCTCAAGCCCGGCTTCAACACGCTCAGGTTCTCTCTGGGCGGACTGAGAACTCAGGTCGGGGGCTCGATCAATCCCAGCAAGGTCGTCAGCTTCAACATTGCCGTCAACCGGCAGACGGTGTTCATTGACAACATACGGCTGGTGGCCGGAACCGAGGAAGTGCCTGTGCCGGGCATGAAGAGATTCGACTTTGGCCCGCCCGTGTCGGCGCTGATGCCGGGCTTCACGGCTGTCAGCGGACAGGACAGGTATGACAAGGCGCGCGGTTTTGGCTGGCTGCCGGGCGCCGACATCGGCCGGGATTTCGACATTTCCGAGATACTGAACCGGCATCGCCCGCCGGACGACCTGTGCCGCGACGGCTGCATGCCCACGCGCGCCGCCTTCGCGGTTGACCTTCCGAACGGCGAGTACCGCGGCTGGCTGATGATGTCGCCGCCGAAGTTCGGCTGGGGTTCACACTTCAAGCACCGCACGGTCAAAGCCAATGGCAAAGTCATCCTCGACCAGGAGTTCACTGCCGAGACGTTCAAAGCGTGGGAGTTCGCCTTCCAGGACACTGAGGACCTGCCGGGCGACGACCTATGGGACAAGTACATCAACGTCCTGTTCCAGCCCACGCTGTTTGAATTCTCTGTCACGGATGGCCAGTTGAAGCTTGAGTTCGACGCCCACGGACAGTACCACCGGGTTGCTGTGCACGGGTTGGTGCTCTGGCCCAAAGATCAGGAAGCGGCAGCAGCCCAATGGCTGGCGAATCTGGACGGGCAGCGCAAGGAACAGTACCAGGCGCTGCACGTCGAAAAATTGCCTGACGCGCCGCCGCCTTGCGCCGCCAGCGTCGCGGACAAAGCCCGCGGATACGTGCGCTTCATCTACAGTCCGGATCGGGAGATAAACCTCAACTCCGTGCCTGCGCCTGAAGAAGCCGCGAAGAATGGGCTGGAACTCTGCGCCGCCCCTGGCGAAACCGTGGATGCCTGCTTTGGCGTCTACCCGCTGCAAGATTGCGGCAAGCTGAAGTTGAGCCTCACTGAGCTGACTGGTCCCGGCGGGGCCGTTATATCCGCAAAGAATCTGCAACTGCAAGTCTGCCGCTATAAGGCGCTGAACAAATCCGCCGTCTACACGCCGCTGCCGAGATACCTGGACATCGTTCCAGCCGATGGCATCGAGATCAAAGGAGGCATCACGCGCTCCTTCTGGCTTATCGCAAGAGTGCCCGAAGGCGCTCCTGCAGGCGCGTACACAGGCGAAGTGAAGCTGGATTGGAGCAATGTAGCGCAGGCGTCCCGCCTGCACGTGAACCTCACGGTGTGGCCCATCAAGCTCGTCGAGCCGGACTTCCCGATGGGCATCTTCATGATGGGGCCGCTCGGGGGCTGGCTTGACCTTGACCCAACGGGTGAAAGCAGGTGGCAGGCATGGAAAGAAGTGCTGCAAGACGCGCGCGCCCACGGGCTGACCAGCGTTGACCCGCTGATCGGCATTCCGCTGCTCAAATACCAGAACGGCAAGGCTGAGGTCGATTTCGCCGCGGGCGACCAGTTCATGGAGCTGGCCAAGGCCGCGGGCTTCAAGCAGGAAATCTGCGGCTACGGAATCAACACGGGCTTCCGCATGAAAATCTCACCCGAGTTCGATCCCGGCGCCGAAGCCACGAAGTTCGGTGCGCCGGACTACGGACAACTGGCCAAAGCTTATTTTGACGCCGTGCGCGAACACGCCAAGGAGCACAACTGGCTGCCAATCTGTTTCTCGACCGACGATGAGTTCCTCATCCATCCCGGCGGGTCGCCGGAGAAACTGGCCGCGCTGCACAGGACTCTGCAGCAGTCCGCGCCCGGCTTCCATTTCGGCACGTATGACAGCGCGGTCTTCGGCAAGAGCCCCGAACAAGACGCGGCCCTTGAGAAGATGCTCGCGGACATTGACACCTGGGGCTGCAATTACCATTCCCCGCGTCAGGCCGAGCTCGCCCGGAAATATGGCCGCCGCCTTTGGCTGTACAACATCGGCATGAACCGTTTTACTTTTGGAGCGTACATGTTCTTTGCGCGCAGGAAATACGATGTCTCCGGCTTTATTCAATGGGTCTACCCGAGCAGCGGAAGCTACGGACTCTTCTATCTGGCTTCCTTCATCGAAGCCCAGTACGGCGTGGTGTATCCGTCCACCCGCGGCTTAAGGACCACACCGGTTTGGGAGCGCATCCGCGCCGGCTGCAACGACCATCGCTACCTGGAAACCGCCTGGCTGCTCATCGCCAAGGCCAAGGCGGCCGGCAAAGCCAATGCGGCGTCAGAATTGCAAGGCTTGCTCGACACGCTGTTAAACCAGCTCAAGTTTGGCAACTATGGCGCGAATTACGTCGAGGCCGAAGGGAACCTTGACAAAGTCCTCCCGTCCGCCGGCTTGGATGATCTGCGCAGGAAACTTGCGGAAGGGATTGTGAAGCTGCAGGAGGTGGGCAGGTAGGAGCTGGTCATTTCCCAGCCGGCTTCGCTTCCGCCTCGCCACCTTGCCCCCCGGCAGTTTCCGGCCGCAACTTGAGGCGCAGCTTGTCGAGCACGCCGTTGACGAATGCCCCGGCCTCGTCGGACGAGAAGCGCTTGGCCAACTCGACGGCCTCATCAATAATAACGTTGTGCGTGGTCTCGGGGCAGCTCATCATCTCCGCCACCCCCAGGCGCAGGATGTTCCGGTCCACGACGGCCATGCGCGAGATGTCCCAGTTGTCCGCAACGGGCGCGATCTCGGCGTCCAGCTCAGCCTTGTGCTCGACCACGCATGCCACGAGCTTGTGCGCAAAGGCGGTGGACTCCGCATCCGGCTTGGGCGCTTGATGCTCAAGCCAATCGTCCAACGCCTGAACGTCCTGGGCCGTCAGGACGTCGTGCATGTACAGGTATTGCAAAGCGGCCTCGCGGCCCGCGGTGTTAGGATGTGCCATGATAACGAAGTCAAAAGTTGAAAGTAAAAAGGCAAAAGCAACGGCAGGATCGCAGCGAACTTTTTCCTTTTTACTTTTTACTTTTTCCTTTACTTTGCGATTCGCGCGAAAAGGTCCGCCATTTCTATAGCCCCCGCGGCGGCCTCCCAGCCTTTGTTGCCTCCCTTGGCGCCCGCGCGCTCCAGAGCCTGCTCCAGATTATCGCAGGTGAGCAGCCCGAAGGCCACGGGCACTCCGGTGTCCAGAGCCACCTGGGCCAGTCCCTTGCTCGCCTCCCCGGCGACGTAATCAAAATGCGGCGTGCCGCCGCGTATCACGCATCCCAGCGCAATGACCATCTGGTACTTCCCGCTCTTGCACAGCGCTTGAACGGTGACCGGCAGTTCGTAAGCGCCGGGCAGGCGCACGACCGTGATATTGGCTTCTTCGGCCCCGTGGCGGAGCAGGCAGTCCATCGCGCCTTCGAGCAGGCGTTCCGTGACCAGGCTGTTAGTGCGCGAGACGGCAATGCCGATGCGCGCCCCTTTCTTGACGACCAGTTGGCCTTCGATTGTCTGTGGCATGGTTCCCCTCTTCAGAAATGTACGACACCAAGCTTACCACGAAGGCACCGGGACGCAAGGTTAGGGGTCAGTTGGCAGTTGTTCGTTGTCCATCGTGTCCATCGTGTCCATTACGTTCACTTCGTCCAGCGATGCCTCGAGAAGCCGAGCAGTCAGGTGCAACCCGTGGTGTATTGCCAATATAAGGGAGGCACAGCATGAGAATGCGAACGGCAACGGTGGCGGCGCGGGTCTGGTGCGCGCTTGGCGCGGCGTTCTTGGGCGGCGCACTGTCCTTATATGGCGCGGACGCTGCTGGGCCGTTCCAGAACGTGGGACTGGGCGGCGGCGGGGCCATGTACGCGCCGTCGTCATCGCCGCATGACCCGAACCTGATGTTCGTCAACTGCGACATGAGCGGGCTGTATCGCTCGATTGACGGCGGGAAGAACTGGCGGATGATTGACTTCCGGCAAACCCACAGCAACACCTCGTGCCGCGTGGTCTACCACCCGAAAGACGCGAAGGTCGTCTACTTCTCGGGCAAGGTGAGCCGCGATCAGGGGCTGACTTGGAAGCCGCTCGGGCCAGCGGGGACAGACAGCCAATTTTCAAACGGCCGAAGATTGGTGTCAGTCCCCGCTGGGGTTGACGAGATGGCCCTCGACCCGGATAGCGACGCGCTCATTCTCGTCAGCGGCAAGGAGGGAGTTTTCCTCACGCGCGACTCCGGCGTCACGTGGGAAAAGTGCCCCGGCATCGCGGGCAAGGTCGCGCGCTTCTACATTGATCCCGCCTCGCCGCAGGACTTGCGCCGCATCTTCCTCGCCACGGACAAGGGACTCTACCGTTCCGATGACGGCGGCAAAACTTTCGCGCTCAAATGCGCCGGCCTGCCCTGGCAGGAATTCCGCGACCTGGGCGCGGGCCGCACTGCCCGCGGCGGCAAGCTGGTCCTCTATTGCACGGTGAACTCAAAATTCGATGCCGGGATGCACAAATCCGATGCAGGCGGGACGCCTGCGCTACAGGGCGGCGTGTACAAGTCCGAAGACCTTGGCGAAACCTGGTCGCCTGCAATGGGGCAGGGCATCAACACAAAAGTCCTCAAAAACGCCAACGGCGAGACCAAGATTGCGCAGTATTATCTGCTCGGAGTGGCTGAAGGCCGCCCGGAGACGGTGTACGTGTCCTGCACGGGCGTGGAATTCGCTGAGCCCAACCACGAGACCGTCTTCCGTTCCGACGATGGCGGCAGAACCTGGCGCTATACGTTCAACCGCGACATCCGTTATCCGGACTGCAACCTCGAAAACAGTTGGCTTATCTACTCGCTGGGCTGGGGCTGGGGCGGCTTCCACTCCAAGGAGGACGGCTTCTTCGTCAATCCCAAGCAC
>Ga0315279_10005708_pt1 | contig 15982 bp, 8 predicted proteins | sample YL17G06_20_MG_FD_203694 | JGI IMG/M metagenome (GOLD analysis project Ga0315279, IMG submission 203694) | Sediment microbial communities from Yellowstone Lake, YNP, Wyoming, USA - YL17G06_20 | ecosystem: Environmental > Aquatic > Freshwater > Lake > Sediment | place: USA: Wyoming | collected...
AGACCGGGAAACGTCGATGGGGCGGTTCGTCGAGGCCATGGCCCAGTACCGGTGGTCTTACGCTTCGGCGTCGCCAGCGGATCGCGAGGCCCTGATCGCCCGCGCCCGGCTGCTCGGGGCCTTGTGCGGCCTGGACGTGGGCCAGGCGCCGAGGGCGCCGATCCGGCTCGGCGCGATGCAGTTCTCGCCGGCCGAGTTCGAGCAGATGATCGACCCGCTCCGGCAGGCCCGTGCGGCTGTAGCACAGTCGCCCCCGGCTACGTCACTTCGCCCCGGGCGGTTTGAGGCCCGCTTCTTTGCCCGCCTCGAAGGGCGCGACCTGAAGCGCCCCAGTGGCTATCCGGACCGCGGGGTCGATTGGGCCGGCCGGCAGATCGCCGTCCAGGTCGCCGACGGCCGGATGGTCGTCAACAACCGCATCGAGCAGACCGCCTTCGGATTGGCGACCGGCAAGCCGCTCTGGGCCAACCGGCTGGACGTTGAGGAGGGCAAGCAGCAGTGGGCATCCCTGGCAGTGCAGCCGATCGTGACGGCCGGTGAGGTCTTCTGCCGCAGGCTGACCACCAAGGGCCCGGAGCTGATCGCCGTGGATTCCGGCGACGGCCGGCTTTTCTGGCGCACGCAGCCGGGCGACGCCGTGGTCAGCGATCCGCTGTTTGTGGGCGATCGGCTGTTCGTCCTGAGCACGACCGCGGACCCGGGCAGCAAGATCGCGCTTTACCTGGTGGGCCTGGACCTCTTCACCGGGCGGGTCCGCAGCCGCGTGCCGCTGGCCGAGTTCCGCGACGTTTGGCGCGGGCAACTGCCGTGTCAGGCCGAGGCGGTCGAAGAGAAGATCGTCGCCGTAGCCGGCGGGTGCGTCCTCTGCTGCGACGTTTCGGGCCGGGTCCAATGGCTGCGGCGTCAGGCGTGGATTCCGCCCTCCAGCTTCGAGTATTGGAACGGACGCGAGTGGATCGACCAGTGCTTCTCGCCGCCGGTGATCGCCGAAGGACGGGTCTTTGCCACGCAGCCCGGCGTCTGGGCCGTCGAGTGCATGGACCTGGAGAGCGGGCGCCTGCAATGGCGCCAGGCGCTCGGCGGCCTCGTGCGGCTCGTTGGCCAGGCCAAAGGACGCCTGATCGTTGAAACGGCCGAAGGGCTGGTCGGACTCGACCCGCAGACCGGCAGCGTCGTCTGGTGGCAGGAGGTCCGCGACCGTCTGGACACGGTCTTGTGCGGCCCACAGGGACCAGTGCTCACGGCACACCTCGGCCCGAAGAAAGACGGCGGCCCGGCGCCGATTTGGCTGACCTGGATGGATCCGGAGAGCGGGCGGCGACTGGGCCGGAGCGCGCTGAAGCCGCCGTCATCGGGCGAGGGATGGCTGAAGCCCCTGATTGCAGCGGAAGGGCGGCTCTGGGCCTTCTGGGCTTCGCTCCAGGAGCCGGCCAAACGCGAGATCCTGGAGCTGATCCGGGTCGGAGAGCCGGAAGAGGGGCCGGACGGCGGATAGTGTGCTGGTCTCGAGAACACGGTCGGGTGGAGTGGCACACCGTCTGCTCCGCCACCGGTGTATTGACGAAGCCGGTTTCGCCTGCTAGGCTCGAATTGCGGGCTTAGAGGGGGTTGCCCAATCGGAGGGGTGCCGTTCACGCCTCGCCTGCTAGATTATAAGAGGGTGCTCGTTTCGATGGGTGTTGGACGATAAGCCGTAGTATCAGGGGTTGCAGTCGCAGGTCGAGGGCAGCGATGGTCTTCCGGTTCTCAACGAAGAAAACGGTTCAAGCTGTCGGCGTGCTTCTGCGTCTCGCACGCGGCCGGACGGGCTACCTTCGTCTTCTGAAGTTGCTGTACATAGCAGATCGCGAGAGCTTGCGCGCGGCGCGACGGCCGATCGTTGGGACCCGTCCCGTCGCAATGAAAAACGGTCCCCTCGATAGTGAGGTGTACAACCTCATCAAGGGCGAGCATCTGGACGAGCCATTCTGGTCGGAGTACGTCCGGAAGGAGGGATACGAGGTCGAGTTGACAAAGGATCCCGGCCGCTCGGAGTTGTCGGCCGCTGAAGTCCGCCTGCTTACCGAGACGTTCGAGCGCTATGCTTCCTTGGGCGAGTGGGACTTGGTCGAAGTTACCCACGGTTTTGCCGAGTGGATCAAGAATTATCCGAATGAGGCAGCCGATACGTCGCGCACCATCCCCTTTGACGATCTCCTCGAAGCCGTCGGGCTGCACGGCGAAGATAAACAGGCCGTGCTGGACGATCTTGCCGAAGAAGCCCGGATGGATTGCCTCTTTTCCCGTTCGTAGCCGCTGGCGGTCGCAATGGAAGCCGGCAGTACCTTCCGATACGGACGATCGTCGCATCTGTGGGTAGTGGTTTCCGATCCGGCCGCCGATCCGGGTCGTGTCGTCGTCATCAACATGACGTCCAACCGCGGCGGCGACCAGTCGTGTGCGCTCGATGTCGGCGATCATCCCTTCGTTCAGCACGCGACGCGCATGCGCTACGATATGGCGCGGATTGTGACCAACGCGGAGTTGGAGCGACACGTGGCATCCAGCGCGATCAGATTGCAGGAGCCGGTCTCCGGAGACGTTCTTGCACGTATTCGTCGCGGCGCCGCCACCAGCCAGTACATCCCTTTTGGCTGCAGGCAGGTTCTGATTGACCAAGGGCTGATTGAGCCTTGACAACCCCCCCGCCCCTGCCCACAATAGAAAGCCGCTACACTCACTGGGGGTCGAGTGATTGCGATTTGCAGAGTCGGCAGGCAGCGTGAGCATGGACCACGATTGCCGATCGGACACCTTGGGATGAGACCACGGTTCCTCAGTGAGCTTCTTGTAGGCGCTGCCGCGCTGGCCGCGGCCGCCCTCCTCCCCGCTCCGGCTTGGGCTCAGGGCAACTGGGAAATCACTCCCGAGAGCGAGCAGGCCCTGGCCCGCGGCCTCGACTGGCTCGCACGCCATCAGGGCCCGCAAGGCAACTGGGAATCCAACGACCTCGGCCTGGTGAGCACGGGCGTGCTGGCGTTTCTGGCGGCCGGGCACCGCCCCGGCATCGGACGCTACGGCGAGAACGTGCGCCGGGCCCAGGACTACGTGCTCCGCAGCGCCCAGCCCTCGGGGCTCTTGAACATCGCCGAGCCGCGGCGCGGGATGTACAACCACGGGCTATCGACGTTCATGCTCGGGCAGTTGTACGGGATGAGCCCCGAGCCGCGGATCAGTCCGGTGCTGGACCGGGCGATCAAGCTGATCGCGCAGACGCAGTGCGAGGACGGCGGCTGGGACTACATCGCCCAGCGCCAGCAGCAGGGGCACGACTTGAGTCTCGTGGTGATGCAGTCCCTGGCGCTGCGGAGCGCGGTGGACATCGGGCTGGACGTGCCGGACGAGGTGGTGCAGCAGGCGGTCAAGTGCGTGCGCGAGCACTACACGCCTCAAGGCTGCCCGCGCAATGCGCCCGAGAAAGTGCAGAAGCAGCATCCCGGCCGCTTCACCTACAGCAAGGGCGGCGGCCAGGCGACGCTGGCCATGGCAGCGGCGGGCGTGGTCTGCCTCCAGGAGTTCGCCCAATACGACACCGACGGCTGGCGCATCGAGAAGAACATCCAGATCGTGCTCGACGAGATCGACAAGCAGGCTAAGCCCGAGGTCATGGCTCGCGAGCACCGGACCCCGTTCGACGCCTATACCCTGGCCTACGTGTCGCAAGCCCTGTACCAGGTGGGCGGCGAGGCGTGGAAGAAGGGCTATCCGCGGCTGCGCGACGCCGTGGTGGCGGGCCAGATCCGCGATCCGGACCACCCCGACCGCGACGGCATGTGGCAGGCCAGCCATTGGGTCGGCGGCCGGCCCGGCGAGCTGTACAGCACGAGTGTGGCTTGCTTTGTGTTGGCCATCCCCAACCGTTACCTGCCGATCCTCCAAGAAGGACGGATTGATACCCTCCGAGCGCGATTTGGCGCGAAACCGTAACCTGCCCCAACGCAGACAAGCGCCGGGCAAGCCCGGCCGCTACGCCCTGCCCCCTGAACCCTGAACCCTCAACCCTTCCATGCTCCACGCCTGGTGGTTTGCCGTTGGCGGACTGGTGCTCGCGGCCGGACCGGTGGCGATCCACCTGTTGAACCGGCAGCGGTACCGCGTGGTGTACTGGGCGGCGATGGACTTCCTGCGTCAGGCCATCCGTCGCAGCCGGCGCCTGATGCGCCTGCAAGACATCCTCCTTATGCTCCTGCGGAGCCTGTGCGTGCTCTTGTTCGGCCTGGCCATGGCCCGGCCCTATTTCACCCGCCCCTCGGCCGAGGTCTATCCCGACCAGCCGGTCCATGCCGTCCTGGCGATCGACAACAGCCTGAGCATGGGCTTCGAGCGGCTGGGGGGGACGCTCTTGGACGGGGCCAAGGCGCGGGCCAAGGAGTTCGTGGGCCGGCTGCCGCCGGGGAGCCGGATTTCCGTGTTGCCGGCCTGCGGCTCTGCCGGCCCGGTGAACCCGGGGGCGTACAGCACCAAGGAAGACGCGGTCGACGCGATCAACGCCGTATCGCTGGTGGACCGCAGCGCGAAGGCCGCGGCCGTGCTCGACCTGGCCCAAGCGGCCTGCCGCCGTATTGCCAGCCCCTCCACCAAGCAGATCATCTTCCTCTCGGACCAGCAGGCCATCGACTGGCCGCAGGAGTCGCTGGCCCCGCAGATCGAGAAGCTGGCCGGGCCGCTCCAGCTCGTGCAGGTTGGTGCGTCGGGCGAGGAAAACGCATGGATTTCGGATTTCCGCCTCCAGGACGGGATTGCCGACGTGCAGACTCCCGCGGTCTTCCTGGCCACGGTCCGCTTCCAGGGGCTTGCCCCGCGGCGGGTGCAAGTGATGCTGAGCATCGAGGGCATGCCCTTTGCGCCGCAGACCGTCGAGCTGCAGCCCGGACAGGCCAAGGAAATCCGCTTCCCCGCGTACCGCTTCAGCGTGCCGGTGCAGCCGGGGCAGGTGACGTTCGTCCGTGCCGAGGTCTCGATCGAGCCGCACGACCACCTCGCGGCCGACGACCGTCGCGCGCTGGCCGTGCCCGTGGTAGCGGCCTTGCCGGTGGTCTTCGTCGATCAGCTCGGGCCGGACGAGGACCCGAAGAAGAACTGGTACGGCGAGACCTTCCGCTTGCGGAGGCTCTTGGCCCCGGAGATCACCCGCGAGGAGCGGGCGAAGCAGCTCGTCCAGGTGCGGCACCTCAAGCCGGAGCGGCTCTCCCTGGAGCAGCTTCGCGACGCGCGCCTGGTGGTCGTGGCCGGACTGCCCAAGCCGCCCTCGCCGCCGACGCTCCTGCTCTTGCGCCAATACGTGGAGCAGGGCGGGAGCCTGGTGTTGGCCGCGGGGGGCGACTTCAACCCGGCCGCATGGACCCAAGCCGCCTACAGCGACGGCCTGGGCATCCTTCCCGCGCCGCTTAAGCCCGCGCCCGTCGGCACGGTCCCGGGCCTCGCCCGCGGTCAGACCCTCAAGGCGTTCCAGCTCGATTTCAACAGCCTGATCCACGAGTATTTCGTCCTGGAGCAGACCTCGCGCGAGGAATTGGAGGAGCTGTATCGCCTGCCGTACTTCTTCAAGGCAGTGGAAGCAGACACCAGCGACGGGACCGTCGAGAAGATGGTCGGCGCCGTGGCCGCCCGGATCGAAAAGGACCGCAAGGCCCTGGCCGACGTCGACCAGCGTCTGGCCGAGCTTAACGCTGCCGCCGCCAAGGCGAGCGACGGCGCCTCCGCGCACCAGGACCGGATGCGCCTGGAAAGCACGCGCGAACAGTTGCAGCCCCAGTGGCTCCTCTGGGCCCGCGGGATCGAGGCCCCGGACGTACAGTCCTTCAGTCCGCAGGAATTGGCCGAGCGGGGCAGGCCGCGGATCTTGGGCAGCTATACCAACCAGGTCCCCTTCCTGATCGAGCGTCAAATGGGCCGCGGCCGGGTCTTGTTCCTCTCCACCGGCGTCTTTCGGGACTGGAACACGCTCACGGCCACCAACGCCGCGCTGGTGTTCGACCGCATCTTCCGCGATCTCTTGGCACGGACCCTTCCCAAGCGAAACCTCACCACCACCGAGCGCTTGGTCATTTCCGTGCCGCCGGAGATGCGCTCCTCCCAGTTCACGCTCACCGACCCCGCCGGCAACGTCGATCGGCTCTCGGTCGATGCCCTGGGGGCCGATCGCTACGGGCTGGTGCTCGCCAATCTGGTCGAGCGCGGGTTCTACAGAGTCGAGAGTCGAGAGTCGAGAGTTGAGAGCCAAGAGTCGAGAGCGAAGAGTCTCGCCCTCGACGCCGGACTCTCGACTTTCGACGCTCGACTCTCGACTCTCCTCGCGGTCAACGGGCCGGCCGAGGAGTCCGAGTTGGCGGCGCTGGACGCGGCCGGCCTTCAGGCGCGCATGACCGGGGCGGAATACCGCTGGGTGCCGGAGGAGTCGTCGATCCGCCTGGCTGCTGGCGCGGGCTTCGATCAGGACCTGTGGAAGTGGGTGATCCTGGCCGTCTTCGCCGTCTTGGCCGTGGAGTCGGCGATCCTGGCATGGCCGCTGTTGCGCCGGGAGGCTGGGCCATGAGCCTCACCCATTGGATCGGCCGCCTCTTGGGCCTGGAAGACGCCGTGGAGATCGGCTCGGTCGAGCGGTCGTGGGCCGCCCCGTGGGCGCACGACGGGCCGGCATGGGTCGTGCTCGGCTGCCTGGGATTGGCCGTGCTGGCCGTGGTCTTCTACACCCGGCTCCAGCACATCCACCGCGCGCGGACCCGCTTGGTCTTGGGCCTCTTCCGCGCGGCCGTGCTGGTCCTCTTGTTCCTGATGCTCGCGGAGCCGGTGCTCACGGTCCGCGTGACCAGCCGCATCCGCCCGACGCTCTGGATCCTGCTGGACGGCACTGAGAGCATGGCCATCCAAGACCCATTGCCGGAGGCCGAGGCGGCCCGCCTGGCCGATGCCGTCGGTTTGACGCGCCCGGGAGGCACGAGCCCGGGCACCGTGACGGCCCGGCCCGCCAGAGTGGACTTCGCCAAGGCCCTGCTGAGCAAGAAGGACAAGAATCTGCTCGAGCGGCTGGGGCGAAAGGCCCGCTTGCAGGCGTTCTTGCTGGATCGGCCGGACGGCGTGCGGGCCTTGGAGGCTTCCACGTCCGGGGACGACCGGCTCGATCCCGCGCGCCTCTGCGACCAGTGGACCGCCAAGTGCCAGGTCACAGCGTTAGGCGCCGCGATGGAGGACCTTGCCCGGCGCCAGACCTCGGGCAGCGTCTCGGGCGTGGTGATCTTCAGCGACTTCAACCAGAACGCCGGGCCCTCGGCCTTGGAAGCCGCCCGGCGTCTCGGGATGAACGTCTACGCGGTGGGCATCGGGCCCACGGCGGCCGTGGACCTCTCGGTCGAGCTGCGGTGTCCGGACAAGATGAAGAAGGACGAGCACTATCCCTTGGTGGCCATTGTGCGCCAGGAAGGGCTCGCCGGCCGGACCGCGACGGTGAAGTTCTTTGTCCGGTCGGCGGAGCGGCCCGTTGACTCGGGCACCTGGACCCTTCTCGAACAACGCAACGTCCTCTTGAGCGAGCCCGCCCATCCGGTCGAGATTTCCTACGTGCCGAAGGCCACGGGCCGCTTCGAGTTCTACGTCGAGGCGGATCGGTTTGCCGAGGAGGTCTTGCCGGAGAACAACCGCACCAGACCCAAGGAAGTCCTGGTACACGACAATCCGCTCCGCCTGCTCTACGTCGAGTACGACCCGACCTGGGAGTGGCGGTTCGTAAAGGAGGTCTTCCACCGCGACCGGCTGGTCGGCGCGGAGGGTTTCCGCACGTTCCTCCACTCGGCCCATCCGCGCGTCCAGACGACTAGCGAGATTTTCGTGCCGACGCTGAGCCGGCCGCGGGGCGAGTTCTTTGCCCACGACGTGATCATCCTCGGCGACGTGCCCGCCGCCGTCCTCAGCCCGTCCTTCTGCCAGATGGTCGAGGAGTTCGTGGACAAGCTGGGGGGCGGGCTGGTGGTGGTCTCGGGCCCGCGGTTCGGCCCCGGGCAGCTTGCCCACACGCGCCTGGCCGACATGCTCCCGGTGAAGGTCGATCCGAGCCTGCGCCTGCGCGACCGGCAGCCCTTCGCTTTGCGGCGCACGGCCGAGGCGGCCCAGTACGAGTTTATGCGCCTGGCCGGCGACGCCACCGAGAACGAGAACGCCTGGAACAACCTGGGGCCCCTGCCCTGGTATCAGCCGGTCGAGCGATTGCACCCTTGGGCCACGGCCCTGGCCGAGCACCCCACCGACAAGTGCGTGGACGGCAAGACGCCGCAGCCGCTGGTGGCGGTCCGGCAGTATGGGCGCGGCGAGGTCGTGTATCTGGCGTTTAACGAGATGTGGCGGCTCCGCCGCGGCTACGGCGAGCGCTACTACCGGGAGTTTTGGGGGGCGATGATCCATCGCCTCGCCTCGCGCCACGCCCTGGGGGCCGGAAAGCGGTTCGACGTGCGCACCGACCGGCCCGAATACCGCCCCGACGAGCAAGTGATTCTCACGGTCGACGCCTTCGATGCCCAGTACCGGCAGCTTACCGAGGACAAGATCCCCGGGCGCAAGCTCCAGGCCGAGTGGGTCCTGCCCGAAGAGCGCCCCGGGGCCCAGCCCAACGTCCGGGCGCTGGCGATCCCGCAACTGAGCGAGGGCGTGTTCGAGACCCGGCTGACGCCCGTCGTCGCCGGCGAGCACCGCGTGAGGGTCACGGACCCGATCACCCAAGAGAAGAAGGAACGCACGTTCCAGGTGGCGCGGGTGGGGGTGGAGCAGCAGCGGGCCGTGCGCAACGCCGTGCTGCAGCGGGACCTGGCCGGCATTACCGGCGGCAAGAGCTACGACCTTTCGACCGTGTCCCAGCTTCCCGACGAAGTGCGGCTGACGGCCAAGACCGAAAGCAACGTCCGCGTGATCGAGCTCTGGAACACCTGGCTGGTGTTCGCACTGGTGGGCTTCTTCATGCTGGGCGAATGGCTGGGGCGCAAGTGGGCCAATCTGCCATGATCCGACTGCGAAAACTGCGATCGCGATTGCGGAGCCTGGGCCGCCGCCGGCGCGCGGCCCGGCTGGCGATCGGCTACAGCGCGTGGATCGTAGCGGCCGTCTGGCTCCTGGTGGGTATCTTCCTGGCCGACTGGCTCCTGGACATGAACCCGGCCCAGCGCCTGGTGGTGATGGGGGTCGCGCTGGCGGGGCTCGTGTGGGCCTTCCTGCGCCTGACCCGCCCCTGGCTGGGCCCGCGGGAAACCCTCATCGACATGGCCCTGCTCGTCCAGGGTCAGCACCACATCGACAGCGACTTGGTGGCCGCCCTCCAGTTCGAGCGCCCCGAAGCCGCCGAGTGGGGCTCCGTGGACATGGAGCGGGCCGTCATCGAGCAGGTCGGCCGGGCCTCGCGCCGCCTGGAGATCGTGCTGGGCGTCTCCACCAGGCAGCTTATGGTCCGGCTGGCGATCCTGGCGGTCACGCTCGGCGTGGTCGCGGCCGCCGCGTGGCTCTACCGCGAGGATGCCGCCGTCTTCTTCAGACGCCTGGCGATGGGCTCGGACCGCTACCGCACCGAAACGACCATCCGGGACGTAACGATCAACGGCCAGCCCGTGGACCTCTCGGCGCAAGGCGCCGAGGAAATCCGGTGCGCTTACGGACAGCCGGTGCGACTTGAGGTGACTTGCTCCGGGCGCTTGCCGCCGGACGGTCGCGCGGTCTTGAAGAGCGAAGGGAGCCCGGAGAAGAAAGTCACCTTGCAGCCTCGCCGCCAAGCGGAAGTGTACGTCGGCCAGTCGGAGCGGCTCTTGGATACGGCGTCCTGCCGGGTCTTCGTGGGGGACGACCGCACGCGGCCCATCCGGTTGGTGGTCGCGCCGCCGCCCGTGGTGGACGTGTTCCTCGACGTTACGCCGCCCAGCTATGCCGCCGGCCCGGCGCCCACGGAGACCGTCAGCGGCCTGCGCCAGCTTGCAGTGATCGAGGGCTCGCGAGTGCGGGTCCGCATCACCGCGGATAAAGAGCTGAGAGAAGCCGCGATAACGATCAAGCCCCTTCAGGAGGAAGCCGCGGAGACTCCTGGGGCGACGGAAGGGAAGTCCCATGCGATGAAGCGCATGGAGGACCGGCCATCGGGCGAAGCCAAGGTCCGGGACGCCTGGGCCTTGGAGCCCGTCGGTACGCCGCTGGAGAAGCTCGTCGAGCCGGTCCGTTACTTCCTTCAAGTCACGGACGTCGACGGCCTTCAGTTGGAGCAGCCGATCGAGGGGGTGATCCGCGTCTATACCGACCAGCCCCCGCAAATCTTTGCCTCGGCAAAGATCCAGCTAGTGATCCCCAAGGGCCGGCCCACCATCGACTTCCAGGCCGCCGACGACTACGGACTGGCCCAGATCAAGGTCCTGTCCGAGGTGACACACGCCGACGGCAGCCCCGGGCAAAAAGGGGAAGTGACGGTCTACACCCTTTCGCCCGGCGAGCCGCCAAGCAAGAATATCCAGGAGAGCCACCCGCTGGTGCTGGCCCCGCTCAAGGCGGTCAAGGGGGACAAGATCAAGGTGGTCGTCCAGGCCGTGGACCATCGCGGCGGCCCGGGAAGGCCGGAAGGCAAGGCCGCCGAGAGCGACCCGATCGAGTTCCAGGTCACGGACATGGACGGGATCCTGGCGGCGATCCTCGAGGCCGATCGCGAGTCGGCCCGGCAGTATAGGACGATGATCGACGATCAAATCGACGTAGGAGGCACACGATGAACGCGGAAGGAAAATGCAAAATGCAAAATGCAAAATGCAGAATGCAAATCGAAGGCCGCCCGCCCGCTGCTACGATCTGGAACTTGACATCTGCACTTTGCACTTTGCATTTTGCATTTTGCATTTTGCATTCTACAGGCCGTGAGGCGCTAGCGCAGCCATCTCCTGTCGCCAAGCCTATTGTGGGGCAGACGTCCTCGCGTGCCTTGCCCGCTCAATCCGACCGCATTGCCCAAAGGGAAGAAACCCAGAAGCGGGTCCGCTCCCTGGCCCGGGAGCTGATCTCGGGCGTGTTGGAGTCGCAGCTCAGGCAGCTCGAAGAGAATGACCTGACGGGCACCCCGTGGTATCGCGACATCAGTCTGATGCGCAAGAACCTCGACGCCCTGATCGAGGCCGAGATGCCCAAGGTCGTGGAGCTCCTGAACCGCATTCCCGCCGCCGGCGACAAGGAGCGGGACGCCATCCTCCTGGAGGCCCGTAAGAAGAGCCGTGCGATCCTGGTCGAGCTGCTTACGCAGCGTCAGAGCGTGCTCCGCAGGCTCCGCATGGCGGAGATGGCAGCCCAGGTCCGCCAGCTCATCAAGCAAGAGACCAAGGTGCTGCAAGCCACGGAGTCGCTGCCGGAGAAATCGCCCGCCGAGCGCGAATCGACGATTCTCGCCGCGGTCGAAGACCAGCGCGACGTGAAGGAGATGTTCCTCAAGCTCGAGGACTTGTTGAAGGACGTGGCCAACTGGGGCGGCGAGGTCGGCGCAGAGGCCGCCGGCGCCGTGCGCCTGATCGAGGCGGGCCGCGTCGAGGCGGAGCTGAACACCTCCGTGCGCTCGCTGGAGCAGACGCAGTTTCCCCAAGCCGCCGAAAGCCAGAAGAACGTGATCCGCGTGCTGGAGGCGCTCCTGAAGACCATCGAGCGCGTCCAGGGGCTCCTCAAAGACGACCGCGGCGCCGTGGAAAGGGCGATCGAGGAGCTGGCCCAGCGCCAGAAGGACATCCGCGAGGCGACCAGCCAGCCCGATCTCTCGCCGCAAGAGGCCGAGCAGCTCCGCGAGCGCCAGGACGCCGTCAAGGGCGACGTGGCCGAATTGGGCAAGCAGACCGAAGAGACCCCGGCCGCCGAGCCGCTCGAAGAGGCCCGCAAGGCCGCCGAGCAAGCCACCGAGAAGCTCTTCGAGGGCAAGCAGAAGGAAGCGATGGCCCAGCAGGACAAGGTGCTGGAGAACCTGGACAAGGCCGCCCGGCAGGTCCAGCAGGCGGCCGCACAGAGTCCCGCCGCGAAGCCGGACGCCTTGGCTCAGATGATTAAGGACCTGGAGGCCGCCAAGCGGGACGTGGAGAAGATCCAAGGGGAGCAGAAGCAAGCCTCGGCGGCGGCCCAAGACAAGCCGCAGGATGCCGGGCGCCAGGAATCGCAGATCTCCCACGAGTTGGGCGAGGTGCCCAAGAACCGCACGCTCCCACAACCCGTCAACGAGCGCCTGGCCGACGCAAAGGAGGCGGCCGGAGATGCTGCCGGGGCCATGGACCAGGCCCCGCCCGACCGCCGCGATGCCGCCCACCGGTCCGAGCAAGCGATCCAGCGGGCGGCGTCGGAGATCGACGCCGCACTGGCCGATGCCCAGCGGCGCCAGCTCGCGCAGTCGGTCCAACAGGCCGCGGCAGCCGGCCAATCCCAGCAAATGAACCGCGCTGCCCAGCAGTTGGCCCAAATGGCGGACCGGCAACTGCAGGCGGCCGGGCAGGTCCAAGAGGCGATCCAGAACGCCCTGGCCGCGCAGCCGGAGCCCATGGCCCAACGCATCGACCGGTTGAGCCAGGCCGAGGAGAAAGTCCAGCAGGCAGCGGCCGATCAACAGCGGGCCGCGGGACGTCCCGAAGCGGCCCAGGCCATGGACCTGGCCGCCGGCATCCGCAAGGCCATCCAAAAGCAGGACGCGGCCGACCGCGCCGCGGAGGCCCTCGGCAAGCGCCCGGACGCCAGCCCGCTGGAGGCCGTCACCAAGCAACAGGACGTGGCCCAGGCGGCCGCTCAGTTGGCCAAACAGGCGTCCGGCGAGGCGCCTGGAAAAGAGGAGGGGAAAGACCAGGGCCAAGAGCCCGCCAACCCCGTCGCCAAAGAGCTCAAGCAGGCGGAGAAGTCCGGGCGCGAGGCGGCGCGGGACCTCTTGGTCGCAAAGCCGCAGGAGGCCCAAAACGCCCGGGCCCAGACCCGCAAGGCCCTTCAGGAGGCGTTGCGATTGGCCAACGAGCAAGCGGCCCATGCCGCGGAGGCCCCGGCCGGCACGCCCGATGCCGCGGCACAAGCCCGCACGGGTCAAGAGGCGGCCGCGGCCCGCGAGCTGGCCCAGCCCGACGCCCCGCAAGCGGCCCAAACCCTTGGCGAGGCCGGCAAGACTTCCGAGCAGGCCCAGCAGCAGTTGGCCGGAGAGAAGCCCCAGGCCGCGGTCCCTGCCCAGCAGGCGACCGCGGGCTCGCTGGAACAGGCCGCGGCCCAATTGGCCGAGGCCAAGGCCCGGCTGGCCGAGCAAGCTGCCCAGCAAATGGCCGCGGCTGCCCAGGCGGCCGAGCAATTGGCCAACCAGGCTGCTCCCGTGGACCCGGGCGCAACGGCGGCCCTGCAAGCCGCCGAGAATCGGGCTGCGCAGGCCGCGGCGGAGATTCCGCAGTCGCCGCAGTCAGCCCAATCGGCCGAGCAAGGCATCCATGCTGCGATGGACCAGGCGATGGCCGAGTTGGGGGCCCGGCAGCAGGGGATCCTTCAGGATCGCGCCCTGGCCATGGAGGCCACTCACCCTTCCGACCGGGCGTCTCCGATCATTGGCGGCGGCGGCATGGCACGCTCCGGCCAGCAGGTCCGCAACCAGTCGGCCCCGGAATCGCCCTTGCAGCCCAGGGACCGGCAGCCGCAAGGCGACACGCGCACGGGCGATGCTGCGAACCCGGGGCCTGCAGGCCCGGAGCGTCCGGGCGAGAAGCCGTGGATGGCGGAGTTGCCGCCGGAGGTCCGCGACGCGCTGCGGGTCAATTCCGCGCGGCGTCCGCCGCGAGGGTACGAGGAGATCCTGCGACGATATTTCAAGAACCTTGACTAGAGAGGGCCCAAGGACTGGGACTAGGAACGGGCTTTCGCGCGACGCGCGCGGGCGTTTCCCGACGGCCATGCCGAAGCCGGAAGAAGGAATGCAAAATGAAGAATGCAAAAGGCAAAAGGCAAAATGCGAATTGGCGAGTGGATTGTACTTGCCGTACTTCATTTTGCACTTTGCATTTTACATTTTGCATTTTGCATTCCTCGCTTCTCCCCAACCCCTGAACCCTGAACCATGAACCCTGCTTCAGCGAGCCCACTATGACAACCGAACGCTTGAGCCAAGACGACCTTGCCGCAGTCCAGCGCTGCCAGGAGTCGTACGATCAGATGCGGGAAGAACTCTCGAAGGTGATTATCGGCCAGGACAAGGTGATCGAGCAGGTCCTGGTGGCCATCTTCTCCCGCGGCCACGCGCTCTTGGAGGGCGTGCCGGGGCTGGCCAAAACGCTCTTGGTCAGCTCGCTGGCCGAGGCCACTCACCTGGCCTTCAAGCGGATCCAGTTCACCCCCGATCTCATGCCCAGCGACGTGACCGGCACCGAGATCATCCAGGAGGACTTGCAGTCCGGGCAGCGGGTCTACAAGTTCCTGCCCGGACCGATCTTCGCCAACATGATCCTTGCCGACGAGATCAACCGCACTCCGCCCAAGACGCAGGCGGCCATGCTGGAGGCCATGCAGGAGCGCCAGGTCTCGGCCGGCGGCAAGGTCCACCGCCTCCCCGATCCGTTCTTCGTGCTGGCCACGCAGAACCCCTTGGAGCAGGAAGGCACCTATCCGCTGCCGGAGGCCCAGCTCGACCGCTTCCTGCTCTACATCCGGGTGGACTACCCCACCGGCGCCGAGGAATGGGAGATCGCCCGGCGCGTGACCACGGGCCAGTTGGGCCAGATCTCGCCGCTGATGAGCGGCCCGGACATCATCGAGATCCAGCGGCTGGTCACCCGCGTGCCCGTCAGCGACCAGGTGCTGGGATATGCCTGGGCGATGGTCCGGGCCACGCGGCCCGGCACGCCGGAGGCGCTGGACTTCATCGACCGCTGGGTGGCATGGGGCGCGGGGCCGCGGGGAGTGCTGACGCTGGTCACCTGCGCGAAGGCGCGGGCGATCCTGCACGGGCGGTATCACGCGACGGCGGGGGACGTGCAGGCGGTGGTGCGTCCGGCGCTGCGGCACCGGATCGCCGGCAACTACGCCGCCCAGGCGAACAATCTCACGAGCGACCGGCTGATCGACATGCTTCTGGAGGCGGTCCCGGCGGACCGGAAGTACGAGCGACCGGCCGCCGTGGCGTAGGAGGGTTCAGGGTTCAGAGGGGCAGAGCCGGGCCGTGTCGGCCCGGCGAGGGTAACATGCAGGCTAGTTGCGAGCGTCGTTCGAGAAGGTGATGCGAGAGTGGGAAGTGAGAAATGAGAAGTGCAAAGTGCAAATTGCTGAGCGGAGCTGATTCTTCACTTTGCCCTTCTCATTTCTCATTTCTCACTTCTCATTGACCGACTTTGGCTGCGGCTACGGCGCGTTAGGTGGAGAATATGGCCAAAAGCGTCCTCTCGCGGTATCTGGACCCCTCGGTGCTCGCCCAGGCGGCGCGGCGGCGGATCGAGCCGCGCGGGCTGGTGATCGGCAATCTGGCCGGGGCGCACAAGTCGCCCATGTCGGGTTTTGCCGTCGAATTCTCCGGCCACCGGGAGTACGTCTGGGGGGATGACCCCAAGTACATCGACTGGCGGGTCTACTTCAAGCGCCAGCGCTACATGATCAAGCAGTACGCGATGGAGACGAACTTCGTCTGCCATTTGCTCCTGGACGTCAGCGCGTCGATGCGCTACGGCGAAGGCCTGCAGCAGAAGCTCCGCTACGCCTCCCAGTTGGCCGCCACGCTGGCCTACTGCATCCTCCGGCAGAGCGACAAGGTCTCGCTGGGGACCTTCGACGAGCAGGTCCGGGGTTTCGTCCCCCCGAGCAACTCGATGGCCCAGATCGTGCGCATCACGGAGCATCTGGACCAGACCGACCCGGTCCACAAGACCAACATGGCCGATTGCCTCAACGAGCTGACCGGCCGGACCAGGCGCCGCGAGATCGTGGTCATCGCGAGCGACTTCTTCACGGAGCTCAAGCCCTTGGA
>Ga0315279_10005711_pt1 | contig 15978 bp, 18 predicted proteins | sample YL17G06_20_MG_FD_203694 | JGI IMG/M metagenome (GOLD analysis project Ga0315279, IMG submission 203694) | Sediment microbial communities from Yellowstone Lake, YNP, Wyoming, USA - YL17G06_20 | ecosystem: Environmental > Aquatic > Freshwater > Lake > Sediment | place: USA: Wyoming | collected...
ATATGTTGACAGACATAAACTTGGGGATAAAAGAGAAAAACCGCCACATCAGGCGGGCTTTAAAGCTGATGTCCTATCTGGTGGAGCGGGAGACGGGACTCGAACCCGCGACAACCTGCTTGGAAGGACACGCCACTGCTGAGCCCTGTTTTTGACCGCTTTTGAAGCTAAAACCGGCAGGAAACCGACCTCTTTCACGACCAGTCAGGTTGTCGGTTTTGCCACTTGCCTCACTGAATCCTTGACTGATTTTACCATACTTGCCTCGGAGTCAACAAGGCTTTGTGGCTAGCGCTGGCGGGGACTTCCTAGCCTAGCTGGCCAGAGACGAATTTGCTTTAGCCCATTGAAGTAGCTGCTCTACAAACTCTCGTACCCTGGAATTGTCATGAGCTAGGAGCTTTTGCTCGTCCCACGACACCAGTGCCGGATGCACCGACACCCTCAATGTCTTTGGTCGATAACCCTCAATAAAGTCCTTCGGCTCCAAGTCTCCCAAGGCACGAACAAAGCATTCACGAAGCCGACGGATCTGCTGAAACTCGACGTCTTCACTGAGATAACCTTCGCTCTTCAGTTGTACCTTCGACACCGTGCCCATTTTCTTTCGGCGAAGTTCCACTATAAGACGGAGGAAAAGCAGAAACGGCGTGTCTCCAATCTCGACTGCCGTGCTCCCCACCAGGACAACGTTGTTGCCTGACTTTGTTATGTCGCCGGTGATGCAGACCGGCACTCGGCACTTGAAGCCATAGAACTGGCTTTCCCCTTCTATTTCCCCAGCAGAGAAAGACCCAGGCGGCACCTTACGGCCTGTTCTGCAGGTCTGATGACGAATATGAAGAGTCTCGCTGTCCAGCCGCGGTGCCCAGAATATCCCCAGCCGCTCCAGGTTTGCTATCTCCTGCAGGGGTAATCCGTCAAAGAGAAGAGTGGCAACAACAATGCCATCGAAGTCGGCGGGTAGCCGCGAAGGCAGACTCAGAAGAAGATTCAACGCTTGGCCCGCCCGGGTAAAGAACCCGATTACGAAGCCGAGTGTCTCTCCGCTTTCTTTCTTCTCGCCAAGGAAGAAGAGCCTCCTATCCAGCCGGCAAAATGCTCCATACAGCCCGTTGGCTGTCCGTATCAGGCTAAGCCAGCGGTCAATATTGAACCGGTACTGTATCAGTTCGTCCGGGTCAAGCTCGGCAACCGGTTCATCGGGGTTTTCGGTATCGGCACCGAAGACCGCATTATCAGTTCTGACCAGATGCAGGCGCTGTCCGTATCTGGTAAAGCAGATTTCCGCCTTCTCTGCCTTGAGGTCACGAACTAACAGTCCCTGGCTCAGCATCGCGTTGAAGTCCCAGCAGTACATCCGGAGCTCCCATTCATAAAATATCCAGTCCGGACTCATTTCCAGGCGGCGCCATAGCCATCTGTTCATCTCAATAATATCCCCTTCTCTCTCAGGTAACTGGCAATCACATCGGCGTGTCTTTTCTTAACCAGGTTGCTAATGCAAGGTGGGGCGATGGTAAATGTAACCGTATCACGTTTGCCGTCCTCACTCACGGTGAACTTTAACTTAACAGCCATCACTTCTCCCCCGGCGATGTCAATTCCATCGCCCTCTATGGTCACCACCGGCGATCCCTGCTGAGGCATCCTGATTTTTGCCCCGACACGCTCTACAGCACTTATTGGACCGCTACTAGACCATGTAAAATTACCTTCCTGCAGAGGTTCAAGGGTGTAGATGAGGTCTCGCTCTGGGTCAGCAGCCAGCGCAATATTGCCCAGCACCAGACTGGCAAAGCAGTGTATGTAGTGGTCGCGTTCTATTCTGCTGAAAGCCTTTACCGAAAGGACAGCCCGATGCTTGTCATATATGAGGACATCGTCACAAGCCTGGCGAAAACAATTCACTGCCAGTTCACGACCCTGCCAGCAGGTGACAGTGCGGATATGGGAGCCATGGAGCACCAGAATGACAACCTGTTCGCCCAGGTCATAGAAGCTGACACGGCACTCGCTACCTTGGTTGCGGCCTACGAAGAAAGTCTCCAGTTCTTTAGTAAAGCGGGTGATTGTCTCATTGTCCAGTCGCACAGCAGGCTGCTGGAGCCAGTGCTGGCTGATGTTGCCCCACGAAGCCTGATGCGAATAGAGTGCCCAGGCAAGGTTAAAGGCTTTGGGGTGGTCAAGAAAGAGCCTGATGGCAATGGTTTGAGGCTTCTGGTCAGGCGGCACCGGCACATGGAAACACTGTGCCACGGTGAGCGGGAGGCCGAGGTCCCGATGGCAGATGTCGTTCACCCTGCGGAAGTCTTCCAGGATTACCGCCCTCAGCGGCTCTTCGATCTGATCCAGTAGAAACAGGACATAGTCGGGGTTCATGCCCACCAGATATGGAGGAAGCTCCGCTCGCCGGAACAACCTCAAGAAGTACTGCTCCAACAAGTCGGGACCCGCAGCATGCAAGAAATTCTGGAGGTTCAAATCCCTGTGCTCTGGCATGGTATCCCCCATTACACACAAACCCTGTTTTCAGCGGCAGTGAATGCCTCTCGTGTTTAATTCTGGTTCTGCCATTCCTCGGCATCAAACATGTCCGCGGTGGTAGCCTCTGCCGCAGCATCGCCCTGGTGATTGCCTCCCGAGCCGAGTTGATTGTCAGGCTTCTGAACACCGTACTCGGCTGTTTCCTCTATTCGAAAAGCAGGGGCTGTCGCCTTGGACCGGATGAGTTCCTCAATCTGCCGGGCAACATCCTGACGCTCTCTGAGAAACCTCCTTGCCGCCTCTCGGCCCTGTCCAAGTGCCTGCCCGTCCCACTGGTACCAGGAACCGCTCTTGCTCAGTATGCCCAGCCCCTCGCCAAGGTCAAGGATTTCTCCTTCACGGCTGATACCCTGGCCAAACATGACATCAAACCTTGCCTGACGGTAGGGAGGCGCCACCTTGTTCTTCACCACCTTGGCTGAGACAAGATGGCCAACCACGCTTTCAGCATCCTTTACAGTGCCTTTTATCCTCAGGTCAATCCGCACCGTGGCATAAAACTTCAGCGCCCTTCCGCCCGAGGTCGTTTCGGGATTGCCAAAGCGGATGCCCACCCTCTCCCGGAGCTGGTTGATGAAGATGACCGCAGTATGATTGTTAGCAATGACGCTGCACAGCTTTCTCAGCGCCTGCGACATGAGCCGGGCCTGGAGAGCCATGTGCGAATCGCCCATATGCCCCTCGACCTCGGCTTTGGGCACCAGAGCTGCCACGCTGTCAATCACCACCACATCTACGGCGCCGCTGCGCACCACTGCCTCAGCAATGTCCAGCGCCTGCTCGCCCCAGTCAGGTTGGGAGATGAGAAGGTCTTCAATCTTAACCCCGCAACCGGCGGCGTAGGTTAGGTCAACTGCATGCTCCACGTCGATATAGAGGGCTGTTCCCCCTCTTTTCTGGGCCTCGGCCACCACGTGGTAGGCAAGAGTGGTCTTGCCCGAGGACTCCGGGCCGAAAATCTCAGTTACCCTGCCCCGTGGTATACCGCCTACACCCAGCGCCAGGTCGAGTGATAACGAGCCGCTGGGGATGACCTCTACTGCCATGCGGGCACTTGATTCTCCCATGCGAAGGATGGCCCCTTTGCCGAACCTTTTCTCAATCTGACCAATGGCATCCTCAAGCGCTTTCAGTTTGCCGTCACCACTCCCGTTATTACCTGTAGTGTTCTTTACCATCTCTCTACCTCCTGCTCATGCCTCGCTCCAGATACACCAGCGAGCTCCGGTTTATCCTTTTCTCCAGCGCGTTTCAGTAGCTCCTGTGCGCTTTCCAGCATCGGTTTCCTTGTACTGCCCAGCATGGTTGCCAGCTCCCGAACTCGGGAGTCTCCCTGCAGATGCTCAATGAAGGTGACCGCCTGGGCCAAGGATACATCCTTTACCACCCTGTAGTGCTTATCTCCAAAGCAGGCAATCTGGGGCAGGTGGGTGATGCAGACTACCTGCCGGTCCCGGGCCAGGGCAGCCAGTTTCTTGCCGACGACGTGAGCGTTGCGCCCGCCTACCCCGGCATCGATCTCGTCAAATACCAGGGTGGGTATCGAATCAGCCTGCCGCACCGCCGTCTTCAGGGCAAGCATGAAGCGGCAGGTCTCACCACCTGAGGCGATATCGGCCAGCGGCCGCAGCGGCTCACCGGGATTGGTGCTCGCCAGATACTGGATCCGGTCGATGCCGTGCTGACCAAAGGAGTAGGTGCTCTGATAAGCTGGCAATCCGCCTTTACATTCTTCCCGGGTCAGGCTAATGTCGAACCTGGCCCAGGCCATGCCCAGCTCGGAAAGCTCCGAATTTACCAGTTCTGCCAGTCTGCGAGCAGCCTCCTGCCTGGCAAGGGAAAGACTCTGCGCCAGCTCACCGGCTTCAGCTCGCAACCTTTGACACTCAGTCTCCAGCTGGCGGCGCCGCTCCTCCCGTGATTCGAGACCCTGGAGCTTTCCTCTGGCTTCGTCAGCAAATCGGAGCACATCTTCCAGGGTCGGCCCATATTTGCGCTTGATCTGGCGGAGGAGGTCAAGCCTTTCCTCCACCTGCTGGAGACGCTCGGGGCTGTCTTCGACTTCCTCGGCGTAGCGGCTCAGACCTCGAGCTATTTCTTCCAGTTCCACGACGGCGGACTCAAGCCCCTCGACCTGTGATTGCAGAGCCGGGTTAATAGACGTCGCCCGCTGCAAAGCCTTTATCGCCTGATGCCCCAGCCCCGTTGCCGAGCGCTCATCAGTGTAGAGCATGCTGCAGGTAGCGTAGCACTGCTCCTTGAGCTCCTGAGCGCGCTGCAGGATGCGATATTCCCGCTCAAGGGTCTCGTCTTCACCCGGCTGGATATTGGCCCGGTCAATCTCGGTAACCTGGTACTCCAGTAGTTCACGCTCCCGTTGCGGACTCTCGCCGGACATGAGACTGAGCTCACGAGCCTTCTCGCGCAACGCTGATACTTTCCCCGCTAAGTTGCTCCGCAGCGGCAGCAGCCCCCCATAGCCGTCAAGAAGGTCCATCTGACGCTGCGAACCAAGCAGGGAGAGGTGCTCCATCTGGCTGTGGATATCCATAAGCCTTTGCCCTAACTCACGGAGCAGGGACACTGGGACTGCCCGACCGTTTACCCTGGCCGCGCTCCTGCCCTGCTCGTGTATCTCCCGGGCTACGATAAGGCTGCCATCCGCCTCAACACCGAGGCCGGCCTCTTCCAGGACCAAAGCCAAATCACCGCTATCGGGCGGGATACGAAATATGCCCTCAACCAGAGCGGTGGATGCGCCGCTGCGGATCAAGGCGGTGGATGCCTTCCCCCCTGTTAACAGGCAGAGGGCGTCCACCAGCAAAGACTTGCCCGCCCCTTCGTCGCCACTCAGGACGGTTAGCCCTTCTCCAAACTCCAACCTCAGGTCGTCAATCACGGCGAGATTCCTGATATGAAGCTCCCACAGCATTAGAGTGCTCCTCCTTCAGTATAAGCTCCTGCCTTTTCCTGTTTAACCCTTCGCAGGACGGCGATAACTCTCCCCTGAACCTGGATCTTGTCCGGTTCAACGTAGATAGGCGCCATGTTCCGGTTCGCCGGCTGGAGCCGAATGCGCCCCGGCTCCCAGTAAAGCCTCTTCAAGGTAGCCTCTTGCCTATCGGTCAGCCAGGCGGCTACCATCTGTCCGTCATCGGCGGTGCTGGTAGCTTCAAGAACAACAATATCACCGTCATCCACCAGGGCGTCGATCATGGAGGTCCCCTTTACCCGCAGGGCGTAGGCCTGGGCCCCCGGCGGCAGGAACTTGGCCGGGACATCCACCATGTCAAGGGCAACGGTGTGCCAGGTATCTTCTGTGGGGACGGGAATCGGCTCACCGGCAGAAATGCTGCCCAGCAGCGGCACAGCGGCCTCAGTCTGCCTCTTGTGGGTCAGGCTGATGCTCCTGGGTGTTTCAGGCTCGCGGCGGATATGTCCTTGCTTCTCAAGGACATTGAGGTGGTACTGGGCGATTGACGCTGAGCTGATGTCGCAGTTCTTGACAATGTCTCTTACTGACGGGGCATAGCCCTTCCTCTCAAAAAAGCTCGCGATGAAATCCAGGATCCGCTTTCTTTTTGGCGACAGTTCATCCATTACGGCCTCCTATTACTCACGTTCTATAGAACAAGTGTAACAGATATGTGGCAGGTTGTCAAGAGGTTTTTGTCGCAATTTTGGACAATCTTTTACCTGACTCACCTTGACAAGAGTGAGGCTTATTTGCTAGGTTGACTCAGGAATGACACAAGGAGGACTACGATGCAGGCGTATTGTGTGAAATGCCGGGCCAAGAAGGAAATGAAAGACGCCAGGGCCATCACAATGAAGAACGGCAAGCCGGCCACTCAGGGTGTCTGCCCTGCCTGTGGGACCAAGATGTTCCGCATTGGTAAGAGCTAGAAAAGCCGACTCCACCAGAGGGATGTAGTTAGACGCCAGCAGTTGCCAATCTCGTAGCCAGGGCGGTGTACCTGTGCTGGACCCGGCTATTCCTGGCGGCCATAGCGATGGCCCGTCGGCTCCCAACCAGCACCACCAGTTTCTTCGCCCGGGTTATCGCGGTGTAAAGAAGATTACGCTGAAGCATGACATAGTGCTGGGCATACAATACAATGGGACTTCCTCATGAGACTTGCATAATATGGAAGCTAGTGCTATCATACAAAGTGGATACAGTTACAGATGTGAAGAGGGAGGTTAGATATATATGAGCGGAAAGACAAAAAAGGCCACCTTTAATTTGCATCCCGATGTCCTTGCTGCCCTGGATAAAGCTATGGCTGAGGGAGTAGCACCGAGCAAAAACGTTTTAGTCGAGCGGGCGTTGGTCAAAGAACTGAAGGAGTTACGGAGGCAGGCACGACAAGCCCGATGGGAAGAAGGTGCCAAAGATCCCGTGCTACTTAAAGATATCCACGAGGTTGAGGTTGCTTTTCAGTCTGCCGATGGCGAAACTGCTGGGAGGATAGGCTGATGACAGTCTTCCAGTGGGCTGTTATGGAGGCTAACCTCGACCCTGTAGCAGGAGCCGAACAAAAAGGGACACGACCGGTGCTCATAGCGAGCAACGAAGAATTTAACCAAGTAATGCCTAATGTCACGGTTCTGCCCCTCACTTCAACCAAGCGCCGCTTGTATCCTTCTGAGGTCTTCCTTCCTCAAGGAAAAGCAGGTCAGCCGTTGGACTCGATTATTATGGCTCATCAGATAAGGACTATCTCAAAGCAGAGGCTTAAGGGCCTGCTGGGTTATCTAGAAGACTCCCAACTGCGGTATAAAGTGCACGAAGCTATCAGGGAGCACCTGGATCTTGACTAGGCCAACGGACGTTTTGCCTTCCGGCGGCCTTACCATATGAGCCCCAGGCAGTCTATTTACGTGCTCGCCACCCCCACTGCCACTTGCTGAAGGTCAGGGTTTCAACACAACAATCACACTTTCCGATGGAAAGTTTAATACCTTACACAAAAATCTAATTGTGCAGACGGGCAAGCACCCGCGCCGGACATGACCCTCAAAGCTTTGAATCCAATCCGGTAACCAGCGTTTGAGTTTTATTATGAAGGTGATGGCAACAGGTAACTGCTTTTAGTCGTACATATTAACACTGGCATATCCTGAAACTTGCCTCTCAAGCATACCGGAACAGACGATGTCGGTTTCCGTACCATCCTGCAGAATAATTGCTACGCCGAAGTTATCACCGGATGGGAGTTCACTTTCATTTTCGAACGCCATGACGGCTGCGGCGACAGGACCGGGCAAATGCTCGCCCGGGTGATAACGGCCCGTGAAACCGTGATAATGGCTAAACAAGCTAAGAAGAAGTCATCTGTTATAGATGGCAAATTGGATATGATTAACCAATGTACTCAAGGAGAGGATACAAGCGCTTTTTCGGCGGGAGAACGATAGTTGGGTGATTTAGCCCAGCCAAAAATGTGCCTTACTTACCAGATGATTTGGGTGTTTACTTCCTCCTTCGGGCACCTGGCTATGTCATATTTTTAGTATTGAATATGTTGTTGAATGTGCGGACATTCAGAAAGGTGCTCTGCCAATCCGCAATAAAAGTGGCGACCGAAAGCCGCTTAGCATCTCTGTCATTATTATGGCTGACAACGAAACATGAAGAATCCTCAGTGGCGAAGGCCGCGGTAGGTGGTGCCTTGCATTAGAAAGCCATTCAGTAACCGGGTGCTTCTGGCCCGTATCAGGGCCAAGCTGAGGGGAGTCTCTTAGTTTTTCTTTAGTAAATATTTAGTCTTTTCCCCGAATCTTTAGAGGTTCTTCAGTAAGTGTGCACTATGCTCATTTCGGTTAGATAAAACAAATGCGACCTTCAAATGCGACATTCAAAAAAAGGCTTACTACCAAGGACGTTGGTGACTATTGTCTGGTCAGTGGGGTTACGGTGCGGCGATGGATAAGGAGTGGCAAACTGCCAGCAACCAGGTTGCCCAGCGGCCATTATCGAATTAAACCCGCGGATTTCAGGGGCTTCCTCGAGAGATGGCACATACCTGTCGAGGACTGGCTCTTAGAATCCAAATCTAAAAGAAAGGAGGAAAGTTAGAAATGGCAGTACAGACCGCGATGGCACCTTCAGGGTTGGCTGAGGTCCTCGACCGGATCCTGGATAAGGGCATCGTCATTGATGCCTGGGTAAGGGTCTCCGTGCTTGGCTTGGAACTCCTCACCATTGAAGCCAGGGTGGTTATCGCCGGCGTCGAGACATACTTGAAATATGCCGAAGCAGTTGGGCTTACCACTCCAGCGGCCTAAGAACCAAGGGGACGATATTGCCAAGGTACCCTTGGCTAACAAGCGCACCTTGCCAACGTCTCTCCCCTGACTTACTGAGGATGAAATGATGGAACCAGTTTTAGAACTTATCACCTCCTACGAAAACAGAATTGCCACGGTGGAAGAACTCATCAGCACTGCCTACGAGGCGACTGCAGCGTCTGACAATAGCTTTGGTTCTCTCGGTGAAGAGAGGGAAAAGCTAAGAGCCGGCTTGCAGAAAACGCTATCAAAGAACTGTTCTTTACGAAGGAAGGACTTTAACCGCTTGATGGGAACGGTTCTTTCTGAGTCTGATAGAAAACGCGAAGCCATTGAGGAAGAGCGGAATCGGCTCAGGGAGAAAGTCAAGGAATACCTGAAGGAGCAAAAGATACTGGCAAATTACCTGCGAGAGCAGATAGCGGAGCTAGCTCAAGAAAAGGCGGACAAAAGTTGCCTTGATGCGGTAATAGGTAACATCAGGGCTGCGTATGAGGGCACCGGGCGGCAGCTCTTGACCATGCTTCGTGATTCTCAAGTGCACCTGGAGGCTTTCCAAAGAGAGCAGGAGGAAATCAACCACAAACTGCAGAGGCTCTTGGACAGGGGTGAATCCCTTAAAACAGAAGAGTTGAGAGAGATGGAGGCAGCCAGATCTCACCAGGATAGGAGAGCCGAAAGAGAGCTGCGCCGGGAGGACGTGGAGAGGCTACTGGCTCACTTCAAACAGCGGCGGCAAGAAAGCAGCCGCCAATGGCGGTGATGGTATAGAAAAACAATACACAAAGGAGGACAGTGATGGGAATTGCTTCTGAAATGCGAAGGCTCACCCAGGATATTGCTTCGTCCCGTCAGGATAGGGCGAAAAGGCTCGGTGAAATCAGGGGAGAAGCCCAGGACTTAATCGATAACTTTCAAGTCTCTCGTAAGGAACTAAAGGCTGAATTAAAGGAGTTTTCGGCTGCTTGGCAAGGGTTAGCGGCGGCAAAAGCAAAAACAAAGTAAGGAGGACCAAAAAATGGGAATCGCAACAGGAATGAAAGACATTGCTAAGGACATTGCCTCTTCTTATGACTTGAGGATGGCTGAGGTTAAGGGGCTAAAGAAAGAAGCTAACGAAATGCTTGGTTCTTTCAAAGCTTCTCACCAGGACAGGAGCGCCGAGGTTAAAGCCATGCGGAACGGTTTTCAAAGCTCGCGTAAGGAGATGAGTTCAGCATTGAAGAAGGACTTGGCTGAGCATACTCAGGGGGTAAGGGGTGAGGTAGCCAGGCTGCGTCAAGAAATAGGAGCTTCTCACCAGGACAGGAGTGCCGAGGTTAAAGCCATGCGGAGTGGTTTTCAAAGCTCGCATAAGAAGATGAGTTCAGCATTGAAGAAGGACTTGGCTGACCACAATCGAGCGGTAAAGGATGAGGCATCCAAAATGCGTCAAGAGATAGGAGCTTCTCACCAGGACATGAGCGCAAAGTTAAGGAAGAATTTGGCTCGAGGTGAGGCTGCTCGGAAATCAGAAGCCCAACAGTTAAGGAAAGAGCTAGCCGCTTATGACCGAGGAATAGAGAGCGAAGTGTCTGGAATGCGGCAAGAGACGATTACCGACCTGAAGGAAGCTCGAGTTGCATGGCAGGGGTTAGCCTCCAATATGCAAGCAAAGAGAGGCAGAGCAGAGATTCTACCGAAAGCGGAGGCACCGGTAGCCAAAGAGGAAATCCCCGACCTGGAAGCAAAACTGCTGGCAGCGGTAAATGAGCACCTTGCCGGAGTAACCCTGGTTGAGGCGGCTGAGAGCCTTGGCGTGGCTCCCGTCATATTGGGACGAGCATCAAAAAGACTCTTAAAGAAAGGAACAATCCGCAAGAAAGGGATGCTTTACTTCCCGGCGAGTGCTAAATAGGAGGTTGCCGTATGAAAAGGAAATCGCCGGGCTATATCAAGCTCATGGCTCATAGCAGAAATAGCACTGACATACCAGGGGTGCGTGATATTAGAACTGCCAGTTCGCTGTTCATGACCAGGGAGGAGCGAGAGTCTCTCGGGTCGGCTATGGACTTCAGGGCACTGGGACCGGAGGCAAGAAGAGAAAAGGATAAATTTGCCCGCCAGGATGCAACGGTGGAGAAATTCAAGAAAAACTATTTTGTTGCTAGAGAGAGGCTAGCTGCCAAGATAAACAAGAACCACGCGCTCATGGAGCTGAGACACGAACTGCAACAGAGACGCCGGATGGGAGAAGAGCCTGACGCACAAGCATCCAACAGTGGAGAGGTGAAACTACCTGTAGGCGAAAGCAGTTTTAATGAAGTGGAACTGAGATATTAAGGGAGCCAGACCCAGTCTTTTCTATTAGGATAAGGAGGAAGGAAAAATGTATAGTCAAGTCGATGTGGTTGTCCCTCGGCAGAGGGAGGATTTTGTGGAAACGCCCAATATGAGGGAGCTGACTGACCGAACCATTGATTACATTGAGGCTGGCTTCCCGGTCCACTTCAGCGGAGCGTCTGGGGTCGGGAAAACTACCCTGGCTCTACACATTGCCGCTCGACTGGGCCGTCCGGTAGTGCTAATTTGTGGAGACCATGAATTTGGTACTTCCGACCTGGTTGGTGGCCTTTCTGGCTATCATAAGAAATATCTGAGGGATAACTTCATCCGCTCAGTGCTCAAGACTGATGAGAGCATGACCTCGCACTGGGTGGATAACCGGCTTACCACTGCCTGCCAGTACGGACTTACCTTAATCTATGACGAGTTCACCCGTTCGCGGCCGGAGGCAAATAACGTCCTGCTCTCAGTTCTGGAGGAGAAACTGCTTCCCCTGCCCACGGCCAGGGGGGGTGAGAATTACTTAAAGGTGCACCCCGACTTTACCGCTATCTTCACGTCTAACCCCGAGGAATATGCCGGGGTGTATAAGAGCCAGGATGCTCTCCGCGACCGGATGGTGACCATAGAACTCGGCAATTTCGATGAGGAAACCGAGGTCGCCATCACCCGGGCCAAGTCCAAGCTAACCCTTGATGACTCCCGGCGCATCGTCAGTCTGGTGAGGAAGGTCAGGGAGGCTAAATCGGAGAACAAGCTAACCCCCACTGTTCGGGCCTGTATCATAATAGGCAAGATGTTGAATCTAAGGGGCGGAACTGCTCTTGGCACTAACCACGGCTTTAGGCAAATCTGCCTTGATGTTTTGATGTCCGAGGTTGCTGGAAAGGACAGGAAAAAGGTGAGTCAGGTGATAGATGAAGCTCTGGCTGCCTCTTTCCATGCGGAGGCTAATTATGACTAAAAAAGAAAAAAACGATAAGGTTGATGTTGATTTTGGCATGGGCAAGATAAGTTTCGGCGGGTTGTTCAAGGGGCTGGGTAACCTCATTGACCTGGCCTCCAAGTTGAGTGAAGAAGGGGTCGAGAGAAGGGGTGAGATTAGGGGCTTGCCCAAGGGAGCCAAAGGGGTCTATGGTTTCAGCATCAGAACCCTGGCGGGTAAGCCGGTGATTGAGAGTTTTGGTAACATCAGAGAAACGGCCAAGGGGCCGGTGGTAGAAGAGGTCCGAGAACCAATGGTAGACATCTTCGACGAAGAAAACCGCTTTTTGGTCATTGCCGAATTGCCCGGAGTGTCGGAGAGCGAAATCAAAATTGAGGTAACCGGGGATATCCTTAATTTGGCTGCCTCTGATAGAGACAGGAAATACGCCAAGGAAATTCTTCTTCCCAGCAAGGTAAAACCAGACTCGGTAAAGACTGCCTACAAGAATGGTATATTAGAAATTATCCTTGAAAAGGAAAAATAACCAGAGGAGATAGCTTTGGTGAGCGTTGATACTGCGGTGATGACTCTTCGTGTCGCTGAGGCGAAACCTCGAGATGTGGGCCGAGGTATCGCCCGAATTGACCCTCAGGACCTGGAAAAATTAGGTGCCGAAGTGGGTGATATTATTCAGGTAGAAGGGAAGCGAAAGACAGCAGCCAAGGTCATGCCTGCATACCCCGAAGACCGGGGGAAGTCAATCATCCAGATGGACGGGCTTTTACGAGGCAATGCCCAGGTCTCCCTGGATGAAAAAGTTACGGTGCAAAAAACCAGCTTTTTACCTGCTGATAAGATACTATTGAACCCCCTGACCCTGGTGAGGTCAATCAGCCGTGATAGAGATACCAGGTACATTGGTACTTTGTTAGATGGGCTGCCACTGGTGGAGGGGGACGCTATTAGAGCCAACCTTTTCGGCACAAGAAGCCAGGATTTCACGGTTATTAGCGCTGTCCCTAAAGGAGTGGTACTGGTCCACGCCAGAACTAAGATCGAGGTTAAAGACAAGGCTGAAGCCAAAACCGGAGACTTTAAAATATCCTATGAAGATATTGGCGGCCTGGGGAAAGAATTACATAGAATCCGAGAGATGATTGAACTTCCTCTCAAGTATCCTCAGATATTTGAGAGGCTGGGGATAGACCCTCCCAAGGGGGTGCTGCTTCACGGCCCTCCTGGATGCGGCAAAACATTGATTGCCCGTGCGGTTGCCAATGAGACGGCCGCCTATTTCACCCACATCACCGGCCCGGAGATAATGGGCAAGTTCTACGGGGAGAGCGAAGGCCGGCTCAGGTCGTTTTTTGAAGAGGCCAAAGCAAACGCGCCCGCCATTCTTTTTATTGACGAAATCGATGCCATCGCTCCCAAGAGAGAAGAGATGGGAGGCGAAAAGCAAGTAGAAAGAAGGGTGGTTGCCCAGTTGCTGGCCCTTATGGATGGCCTGGAGTCACGGGGTGAGATAATCGTCATCGGAGCCACGAATATCCCCAACTCTCTTGACCCGGCGCTACGGCGGCCGGGCAGGTTCGACCGGGAGATTTCCATCAGCATCCCCGACCATAAGGGACGCCTCGAAATTCTTCATATTCACACGCGGGGAATGCCTCTGGCTCAAGATATAGACTTGGAAAAGCTATCCCAGATTACTCATGGCTTCGTCGGGGCCGACCTGGAAGCCTTATGCCGCGAGGCAGCCATGAATGCTCTGAGAAAGATAATGCCCAGCATCGATTTTCAACTGGATGAGATTCCATATGAGACCCTCCTGCAGCTTGAGGTAACGACGAATGACTTCAGCGAGGCGCTCAAAGAGGTAGAACCCTCAGCGATTCGCGAAGTCTTTGTTGAGATTCCCAATGTAAATTGGGGAAACGTTGGTGGTCTGGGGGAAGTGAAACAGAAACTAATTGAAGCCGTAGAATGGCCGTTGCGATACCCGCAATTGTTCCAGGAGGCAAACGTCAAGCCTCCGAAAGGCATCCTTCTTTCCGGCTCGCCAGGAACGGGGAAGACCCTGGTAGCCAAAGCGCTGGCCCATGAAAGCGAAGTAAATTTTATCTCCATCAAGGGCCCTGAGCTCATGTCAAAGTATGTCGGCGAGTCGGAAAGAGGCGTAAGAGAGGTATTCCGGAAAGCGAAGCAGGCCAGTCCCTGTATTCTCTTCTTTGATGAGTTTGATTCGCTGGTTCCCGAACGTGGAATGGGCGAGAACTCACAGGTTACGGAGAGAGTTATCAGCCAGTTCCTCACCGAGCTCGATGGGCTGGAGGAGCTTAAGGGGGTATTAGTTCTAGCGGCTACCAACAGGAAGGACCTGATTGATTCCGCCATCTTGAGACCGGGCAGGTTTGACTTTACCTTGGAGTTCCTGCTACCCGATGAAAAGGCTCGGCAAGAGATATTCAAGATTCATGTCAAGGGCAAGCCCGTGGCTGCTGACATCAACCCGGAAGTGCTAGCTCAAAAAACAGAAGGACTGACTGGTTCAGATATAGAGGTCATCTGCCGTGAAGCCTCCATGACAGCCATTAGAGAGTTTATTCTTGCTGAAGACAAGAAGAAGAAACTCATTATTTCTAAGAAGCATTTTGAGCTGGCTATCGAGTGGCTGAAAGCCCAGAAAGGAGAGTAAAACATGTCTCCGCAACGCGAATATATTTATGGGATTGTGGAGGAACCTCAACTCAGGAGATTCAGCTTCCCGGGAGTAGGAGAGGCTCAGGTGTATACTATCAACCATCAGAGAATAGCCGCCATAGTCAGTGATATCGAATTCTCAGAGATAGACCCAACCCGAAAGAACGTGCATGCCCACACTGTTGTTCAGGATGAGCTTTTAAAAGAATATACCCTGCTTCCTATGAGCTTCGGCATGGTGGCCGCCAGCGAGGACGAGGTCCGAGGACTGCTGGAGAAGAATTACCAGGGTCTTATCAATGAATTGAACCGACTCGTCGGCAGGATAGAAGTTGAGCTGAAGGTCTTCTGGGAGCAGAAGGCCATAATTAGAGAGTTACAGGGTGAAAACCAGGAACTCTCCAGGCTTAAGGCTGAAATAAATGCTGCATCATCCCCCATTGAAGCACAGAACTTACTGCTGGCGGCTGGCAAGCTTGTGGAGAGTATTGCTCGTGACTGGAAGACCAGATACGCCGAGCTGGTTTACACCATCCTCAAGGGTCTATCTTATGATGCTAAGATGAATAATCCGGTGGGAATTAAGAACCTCCTTAACGCTTCCTTCTTGATAGAGAAGTACCGGGAGAGTGAATTCAAGGAACAAGTCTACAAGCTTGATTCCAAATTCCAGGGCAAAGTAAATTTCAAATATGTGGGGCCTATGCCCCCTTATAACTTCGTTGATTTGAGGCTGGAGCCGGTGAAGTGCTAACTGGATTGCTATTTAATGTCCTATTCGATGTTCCCTTAACTCTCAGCAAGGAAATACTGGCAAAGCTGAGGGACGAGATTGACAAGGAGCGCCTTATCACCGAGGAATCGATTAAAGAGAGACTCCAGCAGCTTCAGTTGCTGCTACAGGACGGCGAGTTAAACGAGGAAGAATACGAAGGCTTAGAAAATGAGCTTATCGAAAGGTTGAGGATGGTGAGGGAATACCAAAAGAGCCAGGGGGTGAAATAAATGCCATTGCAAGCAACCAGGGATGAATGCAACACACTTGCGGACGTCATTGACCGCGTACTGGACAAGGGACTGGTTATCAATGCTGATATCTGCGTTTCGATAGCCGGAGTTGAACTACTGGGGATTAAAATAAGGGCCGCCCTGGCTTCCTTTGAAACAGCCGCCAAGTATGG
>Ga0315279_10005712_pt1 | contig 15975 bp, 12 predicted proteins | sample YL17G06_20_MG_FD_203694 | JGI IMG/M metagenome (GOLD analysis project Ga0315279, IMG submission 203694) | Sediment microbial communities from Yellowstone Lake, YNP, Wyoming, USA - YL17G06_20 | ecosystem: Environmental > Aquatic > Freshwater > Lake > Sediment | place: USA: Wyoming | collected...
CTCAGAAATCAACGTGATTGTTACTGAGTGCAGGAACATGGAAATGGCGGTCAGCGCCGCTCTGTTTGTCGCGGCCACCGGTATTTGAACCGTCAGGTTGGTTGATTTGTGTGTGTGGGTCTAATGGTGCGCACACACACAAGGCATTCAGCAATCCAAAGGCTAAGTCGGATAGAGCCGTGAGAAAAGCTCGGGCCGTCTTGAAATGGCTTCTTTGATTTCAGTCGACACATGTCTGCCATCTTTGTAATCCAGCCATTGCCCGTAGAGCCAGAGGTATTCGTCAATTTCCTTGTATGGAGCCTTGAATGGCAGATTAGTTTCCAAAATCAACTTGTCAAGGGACGACTTGAATTCGGCATAACTGAATTTTGCTTGCCGCCCTAGTAGGTTTCCTAACGCTTTGTCAGCGAACTGGTCGTAGATTGCGAATCGCTTAGGGCAGTGGAAGTGGCAAAACTTGCTTGAGAAGACTGGACCCAGCTTTGTTCTTCTTCTCTTGCCGACTTTTTGAACTTCTATGTTGGCGACCTCTCCAACCAAGGTTGCTGGCTCAACACTGTCGAATTTTGCATCTACCTTGGCGCCGATTATCTTGGTCGCAACTTCCCACGTATCCATCTTTAGATTGCAGTTGTACAGACTGTCCACCATGATAGTCTTGTATGCTACGTCGCGCGGGATCGTGTTTTCTTTTAATCGCGCGAATTCGCGGTAGAGAACTTCGTCTACGTAGATCCAGGTCAGTTCCGCGCGTATTTTCTTAGCAGCGTCAATATTCCCTAGGTTTGGTGTCTTCAAGAATGAATCCTTCCTCTCGTTACACTCCTAATGAGCTAATGAGAGAGAGCTAATGAACTTGAATTACAGGCCATTATTCTCTGTCGAGTCTTCTCATGAACTCTGAAAGAGCCGTCATGTGAAGCATATTCTCTCAAGTAATGAAGCGTGCTCTTTCCAATGCCAAGACGCTTGGCCTGCGACGATGTCAATGCGAGAATCTTAGCGCGCATTCCAGGGTCATCGTTTCCCTTTAGCCTCAGCACGGGTTCGGCAAAGTCAACCGTCGATGATTTGCCGATCAAGAATCGTCCCAGTTCGTTGGCCTTCTGCTCGATAACGGTATCCCATTTCAAAACGCGCCCACGGTAACGAACACCAGAATTGTAGCGGGCTTTCAACAGTTCAATGAACCCGCGCCTAGCCTCCACATCTAGTCGATAGCGATAATCATCGCCCGTGAAGAAGAAGTCACGCAAGCGCAAAGCACCGGACTCGAATGCCTCAATTACTGAAATGTCCGCCAACCAACGAAAAGGCTCCTGCAAATCATAAACCAAGGATTGCTTAGTTTGGTAATCGCTGAAATCATGCAGGAACCCCACCGAAGGCTCCAAACCCACGGTGTTGATAGCCTTTCGACATTCACCCTCCAAGAACCCATACGCATAGTTCAAAGCCGCATTGACTGGATCTGACGCGTTATTCTGATGGCTCGAAGTCATCCGACCCTGAAAATCCGTTTCAAAACGCTCTTTCTCAATCATCTTAACACAACTGTCGGGATTATTCGACATGTCTAAGTCAGTCGGTCAGAAGTATACCATCTTGAGAACTTGGCGAACGCTTTGGCACGGTGCGATAGGGTGTTCTTTTCGTCGATTCTCATTTCAGCGAATGTTCGTCCATCGCCATCATTGGGGACAAATATGGGATCGAAACCGAACCCTTGCGACCCCCTCTCATGTTTGCTGACGAACCCCTCCGCCGTCCCCGTGAAGCAAACCGGTCGCTTGTTTGGCTCACAATATGCAACTGCCGCTGAGAAATGTGCGCTTCTCCTTGTCACACCACGCATGAGCCTCAGGATACCCCCAGTCCCGATCGACTTGAAGGCGTAAGATGAGTATGGGCCGGGAAAGCCGCTTAGAGCGTCCACAAAGAAGCCAGCGTCTTCCGAAACAACAGCGGAACCTCGCGACTCAGCCGCGGTCTTCGCAGCGAAGGTTGCAACGTCAGTCAACCTGTCCGCTTGTATCTCCAATTTCGCAGTGTTCAGTTGCTTGAGGCTAATTCCGAACGCGGCCGTAACCTGCGCGGCTTCACGGAACTTTCCCTTATTTTGCGTTACGAAGTAGACTGATCGTCTAACCTCTCTCAAAGTACCTTCCTCGCCTCTCTATCTCCTTCATCTTCTCCAGCGTTTCGATACCCGTTTTCCTTCCAACTGACCTAGCATAACCTTTCAGAAATGCCTTGAACAGTTCGGCATGAATCGTGTAATGTGTACTCTTCATCGCTCTGTTAAGAAGGAGCAGGTCCACCCCCTTATCCTCGACCTCACGTGAAAAGTCACCCAGACCAAAATCGATCATGAACAGTTTCCCGTCCTCGGATAGAACATTCGAGATAGTCATGTCTCCGTGGACTATTCCGCCCTCATGCATCTGCCCCAGCATCTCGCCCAGTGTTTTGCATCTTCCTCGCCGACCCGGTGCCGAGAGGGTGTTGAGTTCGACCTTCAGGGTTGGTCCGTTCACGTAATCCATTATTATGGTGGAGGAGTCTGGATCGATGTGCTGTAAACACGGAACGGGAACACCTAGCCTCCTAACCTCGTGCATCATGGTTGCTTCGTGAGATGTACGAGTACGTCGGATCGACTCATCGAGTTCCTTGAGCCGATATGGTTTCGGGATGCGCTTCTTCTTGATTGCTGACTCTCCCTGCCAAGTTTCAAGGTAGATCTCAGCTTCCGCGCCCTTGTAGATCAGCAGAGGCTGCACTCTAGCCTGCCCTCCAAGGGATATCAACGTCCTCAAGCCTCCACCTAGGCCTGACACGCGCCTCATCAACCGAAGTGACAAGACCTGCTCGCAAGGCGAGCATGCCCGTCCAGGCAATCTGCGCCCCATTATCTCCCGTGAAAGGCGACTTCACAACGTGGCAAACAGCGTCATGCATCTTCGCAACCTCCTCAAGTTTACTCTGCAATGACTTGTTCGCTGCCACTCCTCCCGTCAGCAGGATCTCCTTCTTTCCAGTGTAGGCGAGGCTGCGTTCGACGGCCTCCGCTAGCATCGAACATGAAACCTCCTGCATTGAATAGCACACATCTTCGAGTCTCGCACCCGACTTCAACTTCGAAAGAGAAGCTGTGAGCAATCCTGAGTAGGAAACGTCATTCCCCTTAACGACATATGGAAGCGAAATGAACTCTCTGGCCTTCTGTGTCAATCGCTCAATTTCGGGGCCGGCTGGTGATGGCAAGTTGATCTCTCTTGCAAACATGTCGTACAGATTCCCCAGCGTGATGTCCTCCGTTTCTCCGAAGATTCGCCAGCGACGACCTGAAAAAGCTGCGATGGCCGTGTGCCCGCCGGACACGAGAACCACTAGCGGATCCTTGGCGCCAGTGGTTAGGGTTCCGATTTCAATGTGACCAATGGCATGGTTCACGGGGACCAATGGAATGTCAAAGTAAGCAGCTAAAGATCTGGCGACCGTCGCGCCGACGCGAAGGCAGGGCCCCAGACCCGGCCCCAGTGCCACGGCAACTCCTGCGAGGTTAGATGCTGTGATTCCCGCCTGGTTCAAGGCGCTCGTAATGATCTGAGCGGCGACTTCGCTGTGATGCTCCGCCGCCTCACGTGGATGAATACCAGTTCCAGGTGCAGAGACGTAAACGTCACGAACGTCAGAAAGAATTTCACCTTTCTCAGTGACTACACCGGCGCCGAATGTGTGAGCAGTCGACTCGATTCCAAGGCAGTGCAATACGATCGCCGCCCGCAATACTAGCAGAGAGTCAGAAAAGGGTCTTGATTTGTGACAGCTGGCAATTTTGTATACAAGATCTCTCTTTCAGAATTGTATACAACCCATTCCTCCAAATGCATGGACTTAGTGCGGAAAGAGCATGTACATTGCGCGTGCACCTCCAGAATTCTGACTCTGAGCTTGCTTCAGCTTTTGCCACGGACACTATCAATGCGATGAAGCTCTTTCCCAGCAAACTCCAGAGCCTCGGTCGCCTAGCTTAAAACCGTCTCCGAGTGAACCGTTTAGTGAAAGGAATCCATATGTGGCGGTTGCCATGAAAAAGTCTGTGAACTGAACTTGCACCTTGACGCTATGAGATCGGTTGGGATTCGATACTTCTCTTCCTGTTACTGTGAGGTTGTAAACTTTGTCGGCCGGCGCGGCGGGGCCCGCTGAAATCGTTAGAGTCGACACCCACGGAGATTTACTTGAATTCATCGCTGGATACAGAGTGATAGTTACGTCGGTTGGTTCCTCTCCGTCCCATGATACGGATAGATCAACGTCTGAGTCAAATCCTTTCAGCGGATCAATAGTCAACTCGACTGATTGGCTCGAGGGTGCGATCATCGAGAGCATAGAAGGCCTTGCCGAAACAGAAAAGTCGCCCAAAGAGGACACGACTGTGAACGAAGCTGTTGCTTGAACTGTTGGATAACCCTCATTGGAGACCTCGGCGATCACCATGTATGTGCCCGGCATAATGTAACTGTGGTCAACTTGCCCTGAGAAAACTTCGAAGAAGGCGTAGGCAGGAGGATAGTAACCGAGACCAGTGTTCATGGTTTTTGAGTATATCTCAGTCCCATTCCCATTCACAACGTGAATTGAAACATCAATCGGCCCGGTACACGCCCATCCTAGCTGACAGAAGAAGTACGGACCACCCATCACTATTTCGCTCATTAGAATCTGGTCTCCGACTTCGTAGGTCGATTTGTCCAACACGATGGAAATCTCCCAAGGCTGCATCAACAAGTTCGAAAGTACAGAGAAGAATGCGTTTCCGAGAATTGCTTCCTTCTGGCAGGGGTCAAGAACATAGACTACAACTTCGTATAATCCAGACGACGCAGATGCAGGTAACACAAAAGCGAACGTGAAGCTCGGACTGGTGGTTCGCGTTGAAGTCGACGTAAGCAATCCGTTATCAGGCGCGTATACGTTTAGTTCAACTGACTGATAATCGGTAAGAATCAAGCTGCAATTCGTAACTAGTTGGCCCGTCAGACCCACTGAGTCTCCCTGATTGTACCAAATCTTGTCGAATTTGAGGGTAACAAACGTCCCCGAATGACTAACTGAAAACTTTGCGTTAGAATTGACAGAGTTGTATTTGCCTTGGCTGGTTGCCGTAGCAGTATAGATCCCTATGTCACATACTAACGGCAGGGACAGTGAGAACCTAGCAACGCCATAGTGATCTGATAAAGTGGAACCGATCATCAGAACCTTACCTGAAGGCGACAATATCTGGAGCGAAACAGGAAAATTCGCCACAGTCAAGTTACCAGAGAAAAGCGCAGTTGACGCCTTGATTTCATCACCACAGATGTAGGTCGACTTATCGGTGCCAAGAATTATTCCTGAAAGATAGTACTCGGTCAACGGCGTAAACCCCATCAAAGTAAGATTACCATAGGACGTAGGAGTGACTACAAGGATCAACGCAATAGCGGCAAACACAAATCGCAAACGTCCCACTCTTTGACACGCGAAATCTGCGGGCTTTACGTCATAGCGTTTTCTGCGAAATAACAGCTGCTCCTGAGACATAAAGGGCTTGTCACTCGGAAAGGGTTAACGGAAATCAGTGGGAAACGCAAGGCTCAACGGTTCACGAGATACGAGCTTACTCAGGCTGGACGAAGAATCCTTCCTCGTGCTCAAAGAGTGGAGAACGTGAATCGGCGTCCGAGTCACTAATATGCCATTGGATCTTTGTCGTGATGTGCTGGCTGAGTCGATGGGCTGGCTGAGCGATGTGTACGGGCGAAGGATTGTTGCACCGACTGACTGGTGGAAGATTTTGCCCCGAAAGATCTACTCGGAGCTTCAGAGACTCGAATCCAAGCAATCATGGTTCGAAGTCTACAAGATCGAGCCCGACGTCTATGTCTTCTACGAGCCCGGCCAATTTGAAGAGGTCCTATCATACATGGTGCTCGGAAAGAAGAAGGCGGCTCTGATCGACAGCGGACTAGGGATAGGCAACGTGAAGAGGCTAGCCAATGAGTTTTCACGACTACCGATCATGATCGTGAACACACACAGCCACTACGACCACGTCGCGCAAAACCACATGTTCAGCGAGGTGGCATTATTCGATGCCCCTAATGCCCGCCAAACTGCCAAGAAGGGTTACGACAAGGCGGAGATGTCTCATCTTCTAGCTGAAGGAATGCTTTCGAAATCCCTGCCTGAGGATTTTGATGCTGAGAATTACCGCGTGCCGCCATTCTCGGTGACCTGGTGGTTGAAGGATAGCGATGTCATCGATCTAGGAGAAAGGAAGTTGGAAGTCATTCACACTCCGGGCCACAGTCCTGACTCCATTTGTCTGCTCGACAGAAATGCCAGGCTACTTTGGACTGGTGATACGTTCTATACTGGGGCAATCTACATTCACCTGCCCGGTAGCGACCTCGACGCATTCATCAGGAGCTATGAGAAGCTCATCGCCATCTCGCCACTTTACGAGAACCTGATGCCCAGTCACAACGAACCATGGGTTGACAAGGCCGTTCTTCAGGCGGTCCTCGAAGCGACTAGAGAAATCAAAGCGGGCGAGGGAGACTACATCGAAGGCATAGATGATGCAACCAAGATACGCAGATACCAATACCCACGCTTCTCAATCATAGCAAACGCGCGCCCAGCCACAATCTAGGCCAAGGGCTTTTCGCGTGTAGAGAGCGGTGCCACGAGGAGGGGTGGGGTGTCTCCGCCCTAGCGTATTCCGTGATGATTTTTCTTAGAAGGCCGGAAGCTTTCATGTAGCGTGGTTCGTTGTTCTTCTTAACAGCAGAACCAATGATGCTATCGCCACGAAGAGTACCAAGTCGACGCTCCCGCTGAATTCTGGAGTCGCCATAACGCTCATCGTGCCAGTAGTACTGGACTGAGTTGTTGTTGTCGTGGTTGTCATACTCTTGTGCGGGTCGCCACCGTCATAATCAGCCAACGAAACAGTGGGAATAGCCAGGATCGAGAGTATCATGATTGCCGCGATAACCATTCTGCCCAACAGTCGATCTTTCATATGAAGCCCTCTCGGAATAGCTACTACCGTTGTAGTAGGTACATAAATCTTGCCACCAAAAGAACAAACATAAACCGTAACGTCCATTTCATGGTGCCCACTCCCGAATCTTCGGTCCTTAGAATAAAGGCTGAGAGATGTTCGCATTGTTATCGGCGTCAGTGGCTAACTGCCAGGAAGCACATAACATCTCTAATTGAGGCTAGAAGGTTTTCAGTGCTGTGTGGGGCCAGTGGTGCGAGCGAATCTGAACTCCGATAAAGCTACACTCTCCTTCGAAGAAACGGCGCCGAATACAAGGAGAGGCTAGCAGCACAGAGGAACCAGATATCATAAGCCAATAGTTGGAAAACCGACATCAAAGTTAAAATAAGATACCTTAAGCACAGACGTGCGAATGGTGCCACCGTTGAAAGGTGACCGAGAAATCGTCCACTAATTCGTCAAAAACCACTCGTTGTTATGCCACAGTTCTCCACCATTCGGAAGCTGTCGATACAGCTGTGCGACTAGGGTGTGCTCACCCTCTATTGGGTGTGCTCACCCAGCGAAATTCTAGGAGAGTTGAGACATGAGCAAGCATGTAGGCGAACTTCCAAAACAGTACGATCCGAAAGTTGTCGAGGAACAAGTGAAGAAGACCTGGGAGCAATCTGGAACCTATGAGCTGGTTAAGAAAAGCAGATCAAAGGGACCGAAGTTCTATTTCCTTGACGGCCCCCCATTTCCAAGCTCAGACACACCTCACATAGGAACATGCTGGAACAAAGTGCTCAAGGATACCGTAATCCGATACAAGCGAGCGCGCGGTTTCAACGTACGAGACCAACCCGGCTACGACTGCCACGGCCTACCCATAGAACTGGCGATTGAGCAGAAATTCGGCTTCAAGACGAAGAAAGATATACAAAGCTTTGGCCTCGAACGCTTCGTCTCCGAATGCAAACGTTTCGCCGAAATGAATTCCCAGTCAATGACCCAGATCTTTCAGGATCTGGGGGTGTGGATGGATTGGGAACACCCCTACATGACGCATCATGATGATTACATCGAGAGCGATTGGTGGAGCCTGAAACGCGCCTTTACGAAGGGATTGTTCGAACACGGACAACGAGTCGTCCACTGGTGTCCTAGATGCGAAACCGTCCTATCGGATTACGAGGTCGTACTAGAATACAAGATGCTCCGGGACCCGTCGATCTACGTCAAGTTCCCTGTTGAGGGTAGGCAAAACGAATTCGTTCTTATATGGACTACAACCCCTTGGACGCTTCCTTCGAATGTCGCCGTTATGGTGAATCCAGAGTTCGAATACTCCAAAGTACGATCTGGCGACGAGACATACATATTCGCAAAGGCAAGAGTCGAGCAAGTCAGCAAGGAGACAGGAGCAAGCCTACAGGTCCTCGAGAGCTTCCCAGGCACCAAACTTGAAGGCCTGAAGTATCGTTCACCTCTCGAAAGCCTTGTCCCGGCTCAGCTGAGCCTAACTGGTGGGCATCGAGTAGTTCTGAGTAAGGAGTATGTGACTCTCGAGGAAGGCACAGGCTGTGTACACTCCGCTCCAGGCCACGGTGAAGAGGACTATGAGGTCGGAGTAAGGAACAATCTACCAGTTCTCATGTTAGTGGACGACCAAGGACGATTCGTTCCTGAAGCAGGTAAGTATGCTGGGAAACCGGTTCGAGATGCGAACACGGAAGTAATAGACGATCTAAAGTCTCTTGGAATGCTCCTCTATGCTGGCGACATAGAGCACCGAAGCCCAGTCTGCTGGCGTTGCAAGACCCCACTCCTCATCCGAGCGACGGCCCAGTGGCTCATCCGCGTCGCACAGATGAAAGAGCGCTTCATGAAAGAAGTCGACTCAACACTATGGATCCCGGGTTGGGCAGGGGCCAATCAGTTCAAGAATTGGCTTCAGGGTTTGAAAGATTGGGTAGTATCTCGACAGAGGTTCTGGGGAACACCCCTTCCAGTTTGGGTCTGCTCTTCTTGCAATAATCACGACGTGATCGGATCCAAGGAGGAGCTGCTTAAGAAAGCAATTTCCACTACAGATGTCCCGAGCCTTCACATACCATGGGTGGACAAAGTAAGGATAAGATGCAAATGCGGCGGCGAGATGACTCGCATACCTGACGTGATGGTAGGATGGTATGATTCAGGCGCCGCTTCATACGCATGCCTAGACCATCCCAAAGATCCCAAAGCTACGAAATTCTGGTGGCCCGCAGATTTCATAGTAGAAGGACGAGACCAAATCTCAGGGTGGTTCTTCTCGTTACTCAAGACCGGCATAGTGGCCATGGACGAAGCGCCATTCAAAACGGTACTCATGCATGGGTTCGTCACCGACGACGCAGGGCACGAGATGCACAAGTCACTAGGCAATTATGTAACATCGCAAGAGGTCGTTGAAAAATACGGTAGGGACATATTCCGATACTACGTCCTCCAAACTACAACTTGGGAGGACCTGCGATTCTCTTGGGACGCCATAAAACAATACAGCGGCGATCTCAGCACCTTCTGGAACACATACGTCTTCGCCAGTACCTACATGAGCCTAGACAAGTTCTCACCAGCAAAATGGCCTCTCAAGAAACTGACAGGATCACTTCGACCCGAAGACAAATGGCTACTCAGCCGGCTCAATCGAACAATCAAAAACGTCACCACCGCCATGGATGACTACAAGGTGCACGAGGCAGTCCGTGAACTCAAGAACTTCCTCGTCGAAGACCTAAGCCGCACATACGTCCGATTCATCAGAAGACGAACCTGGGTTGAAAAGCAAACGCGCGACAAAGTAGCAGCATACGCAACCCTATACTTTGCCCTGAAACAATCACTCGCAATGCTAAACCCAATCACTCCCTTCCTCACAGAATCAATCTATCAGAACATGTTCAAAGGAGCCGAACCGAAGCATCCTCAAACAGTACATCTCCTCAATTGGCCTCCTTACGATGAGAAATGGATTGACGATTCGCTCGAGGACGAAATGAATGCCGTACGCGCCGTGCTCTCGACCGTAGCTCTGGCTCGAATGGAGAAGGGCCTGAAGCAACGACAACCAGTCCCGCAACTCGTTGTAGCAACAGATTCAAAGACCATACGCAAAGCGCTCAAAACATACTCGGCACTACTCTCGGAGCAGGGGAATACTCGGAGGTTGACGACTACAGCCAAGGCAGCCGCACAGAAATTTGAGAGCGAAGAAAACGGCCAGCGCTTTGCGAAAGCCGAAGCCACCGATGCAACTGTCTACCTCGACATGAAACTCACGAGGTATGAATTAGCTGAAGGGTTGGCTCGGGACGCGGTCAGGCGTATGCAGCAGATGCGTAAGGAGATGGATCTAAAGGTAGACTCGTACGTATACGCGTACGTTGTGGCTCCATCGAGCAATGAAGCGAGTATGCTCAAGAGCAAGCGCAGCTACATTGCGAACGAAGTACGCGCCAAACGGCTAACTATAGCAACGACAAAAAGGAAAGTAAACGCTCCTTACTACACCAAAACTTGGCAAATAGACTCGAAAGACTACGAATTCGGCCTCTGCGAAACGTCACGACTACATGAAAAATCAGCTTAGACGACTAGACGACGAGACTAAACAGGAACTTCGATGAAGAGTCGCTCGAGGAGTTCTTTGTACCTATTCCTTATCGTGACCTCTGTCACGTTTGCAATCTCAGCTATCTCACGTTGAGTCTTGCGCTCGTTGGTCAACACCGTTGCAATGTAAGTTGCTGCCGCAGCTATCCCAGTAGGGCCTCTGCCGCTTGTGAGCTTCATTTCTTTCGCAATCTCAAGGATCTTGATAGCCAACGCTTCAGCCTTTCCTGATATGACCAGCTTGTTGCTGAAACGGGCCGCGTAATCCCTGCTCGTGGAGGGGGGCACGAAGGCTTCGAGCTCCCGGACCATAAATCTGTAGCTTCGGCCGATGTCTTTCCGATTCAAACTAGAAGACGATGCGATTTCGTCCAGCGTTCGTGGGACGCCGCATTGCCTGCAGCTCATGTAAATGGCTGCAGCGGTCACGTTGTGAATTGACCGCCCACGAATCAGACGCTTCTTGATCGCACGGCGGTAGATCACAGACGCCGTTTCAAGTATGTTCTTTGGCAAGTTGAGCGCAGATGCGAGTTTGCTGAGTTCAGCAAGAGCAACCGCAAGATTTCTTTCAGTTGCATCCGAGACGCGAACCCTGCTTTGCCATTTGCGTAGTTTGTAGAGGTCGAGTCTTTGGGTCGCCGTTGCTCGTTTGCCGAGCACTCGTCTATCGCGCCAATCGATGACTGTTGAGAGACCTTTATCATGAATCGTATAAGTCAACGGAGCACCAACACGGGTCCTTTTCGCCTTTTGGTCGTCGTCAAACGCACGCCATTCTGGGCGCGTGTCAACTATCTTTTCAGAGATGACGAAACCGCATGCCATGCAGACAATTTCGGCGGCCTCGTAGTCGCGCATCAGTTTGGGTCCGCCGCATTCTGGGCAAACGCGGACTTTGCGTGCGGACTGCAGTGCTTCGCTTAATTCTCCGTCAGCGTCCTCGGGCACTATCTCATCTACCCTAGTCTAGGGAGTAGGCAATTCGTCCGACGTACTTTGTTGGTGAGGGGGTTGAGGGTCTAATCGAGAGGTATGGTGCTGAGACCGGGCCAAAGAGATCTTGGATTTTTCCCATCTCCCTTAACTTACTATCACAGGCTTTCGTTCCCATTCTTACGAAACAAGTCTGATCGCATTTCACTATGAGGCTGCGGCTGCTTGAAAAGTGAAGAATTTTGCCGAGCCTCCGCAAACTTGCCTCGTCACTCCCGCCGTGGGTCATGCGAAAGTCAGAATCGTATATAAAGTTACGTTAGTGTGCAAACTTTCTAAGTCGAACGCGCAAGAATATTCATGAAATTCGACATGACGCGGGTTATGTTCTTCGCGTTGCAAACGCGCTTTATTGTCCTTGTCTTACTCTTTCGCTCTCAGAGCTCGAATCAGAATATGGCTCCGACTGCCGTCAAATGTGATCTATGTATGGGAGAGCGCTCTCAAGACCCCTGAACGTTTTTACGCATCGATAGGGAACTTTGTTTTCAAACGGCAGCTCGGCTCAGATGATAAAGGGCGTAGTGCTTACAAATTTCATGTCGTACGAGAACGCTTACGTTCCCTTAGAGCCTGGGCTGAACCTGGTCTGCGGACCGAATGGCGCTGGCAAGTCCTCGGTCCTGCTCGCCATCTCGGTAGTCTTGGGTCAAGCATACACTGAGAGATCCAAACGCTTGAGCGACCTCATCAAATGGGGAACCGATGAGGCTAGAATTGCTCTTATTTTAGACAATACTGGAGCCAAGCGTCCGTTCCCTCAGTTTCACACAGACCTAGTCACGGTGACGCGTGTCCTCAGACAAAATGGAACCTACTACTATCTCCTTCAAAACAAGCCTGCAGCGAAAACCAAGATCACTGACGTTTTTCAGAGCATGGGACTAAACCCGGACAATATCCTAGTCATAATGCACCAGTTCATGGTAGGTCGATTTGCAGCGGTAAGTGCTCAAGATAAGTTGAAGATGCTCGAAGAGGCCATCGGATTTCAATCATATAGAGAAGAGGTCCTTGACGCAAGGAAACGCTTAGACAGCGTGATGAGCGAAGAACACTCACTAGTGCAGGTTCTGGAATCAACGAAAGAGACGCATGATTATTGGAAACGTGAGTACGAGCGTTTCATGCAGAAACGCGAACTGGAAACAAGACTCGAGGCATTCAGACGGGAACTTCTTTGGGGTAAGATACAGAAACGGAAGGAGGCGCTTACCCGCATTCAGACTAGGATCGAGTCCAAGAAACGGGCGTTGGAGTCAGTTGAGAACAAGATTCAGGAGTTAGCAGAGTCAAAGAAGAAACGGCAAGGAAAGTACGATGAAATAAACCTCGGCCGAATGGACCTCGAGGACAAACGCGTCGAACTTACCAAGGATATAACGACCCATGAATTGAACCTAGAGTGGGCCACGAATCTTCTCCAGAACTTCCAGTCTGTAGACGTGGAACTGGGAACGACACCTGAGAAGCCCGAGCTTCAGACACTCGGCAAGCTCAAGTCATCATGGAAGGAAACGGCGGAAGAATCGCAGGAACGGCTGATTAGAAGTAAGGAGAAGATGACGCTTCTGAGCGAGAAGATCGCCGATGCGAGCGGACGACTTGAGGACGCACTCTCAAGACTAATCGACACCAATGTGGAGTACGAGGTTTCAGGATTCAAGAAGAAGCTACTCGCTGAAGAGAACGCTGACCTGGAAGCTCAGATTCGCTTAGTCAAGGAAGAACTGGATCCGATGATAGCTTCCGCCGAGAAGGCTGGTCCACCAGTCGAGTCGCCTAGGAAGATTCTGGACATCATGCTTGACATTGGCACCGTCGAGGAGCAGATCAGGCCTCTGGCCTCGATATCCGAGGATGTAGAGAAAATGTACTCCTCATATGCCAAGGTTTACGAGGACTTACGACAGAAGGCAGACCAGGTTGCGCGAAGTCGCGAAGAAGTTCTGACTGAACTCGATAAACGTCTGGGTCGATGGAGAGATGTTCTGGCAACCTTCCTTGAGGAGTTGACATTGCGTTACAATGAAACACTGGGAAGCGTTGGCGCCATAGGAAGCATACGCCTCATGTCGTCTAGAGACATCGAGAAGTGTGGGTTAGAGATACTGGTGGGGTACAAAGGGAACAAACCCACCGCCTTAGACGCCTTCACCCAGAGCGGAGGAGAGCGGAGCATTGCGATGATGGCTTTCCTCCTCGCACTCCAACAGCACATCACCTCTCCCTTCAGGGCAATCGATGAATTCGACGTCCATATGGATCCAAAGAACCGTGAACTCGTCACCCAGCTCATCATGACCAGTGCCGGAACGATGAAGGAAGGCCAGTATGTGGCGATTACGCCTGGTCAAATAAACGTGACCGACAACTGCCATGTCATAGTTGTGCAAAACGTCGAAGGCACATCCATTGTTAGCGAGTTGAAGTGACCCATGACAGAGAAAGCGAAAAGCCGTAGAATAGGCCTAGCATCGGGCAGGAAGGAGCTAAAGGAGGTTGTAGAGACCTGCGACGCCATCTCTGAACGGAAATTCAATCCATTCTTTCTCGATGTCAAACTTGGGGTTGACACGCTTAGACAGTACTTCCCATATTGGGAGCGGTTCGAAGATCACTGCCTCGACGCACATGCACTAAACAGGCTTTCAGAGGTAGTACGCCTTCAAAATACACAGCTCAAGTTCCAATCGAGCGCCCTCTACGCCGACCCAGAATTCATCGGTAGAAAGGTCGAACGAATGAGCGAAAAGCGCCTCGCTGAGGTCTTCCTTCAAAGCTGGCATCCACTTACCGGACTCGAGCAGCTCACACAAGAAGTGATCTCCGAGGCCCTGAATTACTGGAACCTACTCCTACCGATCGAAGAACGCTGGAAGAAGAGAGGGTACGAACGCGGCAGGGATCCGCAGAAAGCAGATTCGAGCACTCTCGACGGTCTCGGGATACATGGAGAAGAATTCAGCAAGAAGCTCACATCCTTATGGAACGAACTACTCCAACAATACAGCTCGGGACAGAAGCAGATCGACTATTGGCAATTCATCAAAGGCCAATCCCACACCCACACAGTTCAAAGAGCTTACTTCGTGAGCTTCCTTGTCACATATGGCTATGCGAAGCTCCATGTGGAACAGGACAGGCTGGCGCTTATCCCCGTTGAGCAACCCACGATGAAAGCAGCTGCTGGAGCGGTGAGCTTTCCAATACCAATCCCAAGAGAGGCTTGAAAACTTGGAGAACACTCAGACCAAGAGCTTCTATTCTGACAAGTTGAAACGTGCCATCCATCTGCTCCTATTTCGCCGCGGAAAGATGCCCGGTGCCAGGGAATGGGAGCTGAAGGAAAAAGTCGGGAAGAACTATGAGCAGGTCTTGACCCAGTTGAACCAGCTTCTAGCCGAGCTTGACTTGGAGGTAAAGAAGGTCATCGAACCTCGAAGCGAGGCAATTGCTACGGAAGGCGAACCTGCGCCGCTGGAGGAGGCGAGGTACTTTGTAACGCTGAAGGGTACGTTGGGTTTGAAGGAGGCTAAGATGATTGGTTGGCGAATCGATAACTTGGCCGCGCTCAGCGCTTCCGTCGCCTTCTTGGTCTCGAAACAGGGAAAGGCGCCTCGCGAAGACGTAGAAAAACTATTGGCCCACAAGTTCGGTCGATGGAAAGCAGCTACCTTGGTAGACATATTCCTCAGGACGGGCTATCTTGAAGAAGATGACGCTGGGACGATGGCGCTGGGCTGGCGTACGCGATCTGAAGTTGACTTGCGCGCCCTAATGACGAAGATGGCTGAGGCTAAGCTTTAGTCGGCTTCGGGTTTCGTGGTCTGTTCGAGAAAATCTTTCGGGTATTTCTTCTGGTTGACGAAGTCCTTCACATTCCCTCTCTTGACGTGTTTCGACAGTTCCAGGAGTTGTTCGCGCTGGGCGTAGTGGTCATGGACCTTGGTTCTTCCCAGAACTGTTAGTACTTGGCCGAGGAAGAATGTGGGCAGTCTCTGCTTGTTGCACATGGGGCATGTGCAGTGTAATCCGGCCCCGTACTCCTTGTCCCATTCTTTGCGCTTAAACACACCCCAATTTCTGGAGTCAAACCTGTTGATCTTGTCCTTGGTAAGTGGCACGGGGGGCGGCGGGACGACCCATCTGTTGTAACTGTCCACTCCGAAGAGCGGAAGCATCATGCCCTCCGAGCAACGGAGCAGGCTGTGCGCGAAACGAATCTTAGGCGGAACCTGAAAGGCATGCACCCACAGCGCAGGATCCTT
>Ga0315279_10005713_pt1 | contig 15975 bp, 13 predicted proteins | sample YL17G06_20_MG_FD_203694 | JGI IMG/M metagenome (GOLD analysis project Ga0315279, IMG submission 203694) | Sediment microbial communities from Yellowstone Lake, YNP, Wyoming, USA - YL17G06_20 | ecosystem: Environmental > Aquatic > Freshwater > Lake > Sediment | place: USA: Wyoming | collected...
ATAAAGATCTCGAGCTTTGACTGGATGATCTGAGGGAAAGCATTACCATCGGTCTCGATGCTCAGGAAAGGAAGGGAAGACATTTCCACGCTCAGAATCGATTCTGCCAGCCTTGAAGGCATGCAGGCAAAGGGGCCGATCGAGATAACGCCGCAGGATTCATCGATTATTTCTCTCAGAGCCGACCCGACGGTCAGGATCGCCTCGCCAGCCAGATCTTCCGAAATCAAATGGTTCGCATGCGCGATCGTTTTCTCAATGTTAATTAAACCATCGTGAATTAAACCGGATTTAGAAAGTATGTTTTTTATTTTCTTTTCAAATCCTATCTGAATCTGGTTCATAATTGGAATTCTAATCCTATCGAGCAAAGACGGCCTTAAGGTTTTTGATCCCTTATAAATCAAATAATTACAATAATAGAAATATTCAGAAATTGGCGCGCTTCTAACCACAAAACCTTTTTCCGCCAGTCTCTTAATCAAATCTATCCTTGAGAATTCTTCTCGCCTGACGTATATTTCTCCCGTGAGCGAAATCACTTTGGCGTGTTTTAGAGGTTCCCTTAATTTAATTTTAGATAATCTAATCGCCATGTGTTCTAGCTGAACAAATATTTGCCTTAGCGACCTTTTTTCAATGGCGGCGAACACTTTTCCCCCTTCTTCTTCCAATATTTTTATTCCTTCAATTTTATCTTGCGCCAGGGCTAGAATTGCATTTTCAATATCCTGCATAAGATCAGATGTCAACATTGCAATCAAAGCCTTAATAATGAATTTATTCCCCAATCCACCATACGCGTTTTCATCGGATAAAGTCAGCACACCTACGTCTTTCAATTTGAGATCTACGATGATGTCCTTCATTTTAATCGCGTATTGACCCAACCGGCAGGGACCGCATCCGGCAGTCATAAAGAATAATATCTTCCTGTGTTCATTTCTACGCTCTTTTATGTATTCGATCAAGGAGCCGGTCATTAAAATAAAAGGCAAACACTCTTTGCAACTGGTATAGCTTCTTCCATGTTTTAAGGTCTCCATGGTAGGCATCGGAAGAGGCAGCGCTTTTACCCTGATTGACCTGAAGGCTACCGATAACGCCTGCGTGCTGAATCGTCCCATGGAAGGCACGACAACTTCTACCTCTTTGGAGTTTAATTTAAGCTTTTTGCCCTCCGAGTCGACAATGAAAATCTGATTATTTTTATAAACCACTTCGAGAAGCTTAAAATCCGATTTGACCACCGCGCCCTCTTTCTTTTTGTTTAATTCTATGAAATTTTTGATGATATCTAAAGCGGCGTCAATCCGGGTATCGATTCCAACGTCGGCAGAATGGCTGTCCAATTCCAGAGTCAAAGAGGGTTTTGTCCCCATTATTTTCCTGAAGTAGTCAATAATGAAAGAATCGGGGCCGCAAGAAAAATTGGTAATAAAAGCGCCGAAGAGCTGCTTATGCTCTTTAACCAATCGGGCGCTTCTTATTATCTGCTGGCCGGTAAACCAATACATATTCTCATAGGATTCCAGATGGTCACTCGGCAGAAAATCATGCGGGATAACCATTATTCCTTTCGAAGCAAACTTGTGAGGAATTCCCATGTTGGCTTCTTCCACGAAGGAATTGTAGGGCCGGCCAAAGAGGACGATTGCAATTCGACTTTCGTCCTCCGTTAACTCATCCAAAGCCCTCCGCCCCCATTCCTTAAACTCATTAAGCATGGCTTCCTGCTGTCCTGCGGCAAATTTGTAAGCGGCAACGGCCTCCCTCCTGCTCTTTCCGAGCTGTTTTGCCACATCGACAAAAACAGCAATCGTCTCTTTTTCTTTTCTTGCAAAATTAATTACCGGACTTAAAATGACAGGCAGTTTCTCTCCGCGAAAGGCGGATTTGAGATAATAACATTCTCCCTGAACAAAGACGCAGGTTTTCTTGTAGCCCTTCTCATTTGGATTATCCAATTCAACAATGTGAGGAAGGAATATATAATCCGGCTTCTTATTTATTAAATCCTGAAACAATCCGTGGGCGATTTCAACCGGATAGCAGAACGCCGAGCGAATTTTATCAATGCCTTCCTCTCTCACCGTATCAGAGAGAATCACCTTGAATCCTAACCTTGTAAAAAAGTTGTAGTATAAAGGATATAAAGTATTGGTCAAAAAGCTTTTACTGATCCCAATCGTTTTTCCAGCCCCCTGCGGATGAGAAGCATATTTCCCGAAGACCAGATCCTGCCGGATCTTTACGTAATCATTCTTTTCCGGATCGGTCTTTATGTTTAACCTCTGGTTATAATACTTGCTGCAAGCTCCTCCAAAAGGAAACTTTTTATCTCCGACTTCGATCATCGCGATCCGGCACTTGCGATCGCATTTTTCCGCTCCGCCCGCACAGACAAATTCTTTACCGTATCTAAACTCTCGATTTATCAGCTCATCGAGGTTGAATTCGTTCTCGGACATTAACCCCAGATGGATCCGATTCTTTACCTCAAGCGCCACCCCAAACGCTCCCATCAAGCCCGGCTCGGGCGGGACAATTATCTCTTTATTGATCAGAAGCGACATCGCGATCGGAACCGCCTGGTTGTAGCAGACCCCTCCCTGCATAAACACTTTCTTCCCCACCGGCCGGTTGCCCTTCACTCGATTGGCATAATTCATACAGACCGAATAGACCAGGCCAGCAATCACGTTTTCTTTGGAAATTCCTTCCTGCAAAGCATTTTTGATATCACTTTGAATGAAAGCGGCGCATTGGTCATTAAAGTTGGGCGGATTTTTGGCTTTGAGAGCGATTTCGCCAATTTCTCGATAATCGATGTTTAACGTTTCTTTGGCCGATTCCTCAAGGAACGAACCCGTCCCCGCCGAGCAGGCTTCATTCATCGCGTAATCGCTGGCTACCCCATTGGTCAGATAAGTGTACTTGGCATCCTGCCCGCCGATCTCAAAGATGGTATCCACTTCTTTGTCAAAATAGGCGGAGGCGGCGGCGTGCGCTATAATTTCATTAATTATTCCGTCCGTTAAAGCGTGCAGACCGGCGATGTGCCGCCCCGAACCGGTGGCCCCCAGACCGATAATTTTGATCTTCGCGCCATCGATCTGGTTTTTCAATTCTTTATAACAGTTAAGTGAAGCGGTTATGGGAGCCCCGTTGGTTCTTAAATAAACCGAGGCCAGAATGGCATCATCATCCGTCCTGATTACAACCGCCTTGGTGGTCGTAGATCCCACATCGAGCCCCAGGATACATCTATCTCCGTCTTTCGCCCTGTCTTTGGCAATGGATTCAAACGTAACTTTTGATTGGGCATCGGCCAGAGGTTCCAAAAAAGCAAAATGTGACTCTTCGTGCTTGAAAATATTGTCTTTCGAAATTTTTGATTCTTTTCTCAGCCCGATTAAGCTCGCCCCCAGCGCTTCGAAATAAGCCGCTTCCTGTGGAATATATAAATCCGGATATTCTTCTCTCAAGAATCTTATCACGCTGTCATTCTGGCTTACCCCGCCGATAACCAGCAGTTTATTAGGTTTTTGTTTGGACAGAAGTTCAATCACCTTCCCGGCGACCATTCTGGAAAGTCCCGCCACCACCTCTCCCTTTGGTATCCCTTTATTCAAAGCGTGGGTGCAGTCGCTTTTACAGAAGACGCTGCAGCGGCCGGATACCAGATGAGGAGCTTGCTGGTTGGCCAGGATTAAAGATTCTTCAATGTCGAGGTCCATCCTTCTGATTTGCTGAAGGAAAAATTCCCCCGTTCCGGATGCGCATTTGTTGCCGGTGATCACACTGGCAATTTCGCCCTGAGGATTCAGATAATAAATCAGGAAATTTTCCCCGCCCAGGCTGGCAACCACATCATATTTGCCCGCCAGATCGAGATACTTTAGCGCTTCTTCGATCGCTTCCGGCTCGGCAACTGAACAGGTGTTTAATAGATGCTTAAATTTTCTTCCCGTAACCACAACCGAATAACCATAATTCTCCGGATGGTTAAAATATTCGATTAGAATATGCTTGGGATCTCCATGATGGATAATCGATTCGTGCGCAACAACGGCAACTTGATCATCCGTTTTTTGAGCCTTAACGAAGGATATGGTTGATGCGCCGATGCAGATGCCGAGCGATTTGTATATCATTTTATTGTCGCCTCAAAGAATTATCGAACTAACTTAAAGAGAATTTCGGTCTTTTTAACGTAAAGATGTGTATCCGCCCACAACCCCTTTTTTAGAAAAAACGATCTGCCAAAGTTGAATGCGTCTCGCGCGGAATGATCCTGCACACATCAACAAATAATACTTCCACATCCTGTAAAATATTTCATCGTAATTTGATTTTATCTTAGGCCAGCTGTTGTCAAAGTTTTGATACCACGCCATGAGTGTTTTGTCATAATCCGGACCAAAACTATGCCAATCTTCCATAACAAACAATCCTTCCATCGCTTTTCCAATTTGAGAAACAGAAGGGAGCATCCCGTTAGGGAAAATATATTTATCTAGCCATGGATCATTTTCAGTTATTGCTTCGTTTCTTCCAATCGTATGTATAAAAGCAATCCCATCGTCCTTTAAAGTTCGATTAACCACTTCCATATAGGTACGGTAGTTTTTGTATCCCACGTGCTCCATCATGCCGATCGAAATGACGCAATCATATTTACCTTCGACTGTCCGATAATCTTGCAGCCGGATTTCTACCGGCAGCCCTTTGCATAATTGATTGCCTAATTCCATCTGCTCTTTTGAAACCGTCAACCCCAGGACCTTTACCTTATATTTCTCTGCCGCATATTTTTCAAAAGCCCCCCAACCACATCCAATATCAAGCACCGTCATACCTGGCCTAATGTTCAATTTGCGACAGATTAATTCTAATTTGGCTTCCTGCGCTTCGTCCAGTGAACGCGCATTCTTCCAGTAACCGCAGCTATAGTTCATTCTTTTATCAAGCATGGCTCTGTAGAGGTCGTTCCCCAGATTGTAATGTTTCTCGGCAACATGAAAGGCCCTTGATTTGCTCTGCAGATTAAAGATTTTTGAGCGTATAACTTCAAAAATCAATTTCCACGGCTTGACTTTATTTTCCAAAGCGGAGCGCAGAAATCGAAAGAAGAACTCATCCAGCCTATCACAGTCCCACCAACCATCCATATAGGACTCACCCAGGCCGAGAGAATGCTCAGCTAAAATTCTGCGATAAAAGCGTTCGTCATGGACCCGGATGTCCCAGGGATTGCTTCCATTAATCCCAATTTCTGCTAAAGCGAATAATTCTTTAATTAAATCTTTTGATTTATCTTTAATCACCACTACCCCTCCTCGTAGCATAAGCTAAGGCAACCCCAAAGGCATAGTCGCCATCATGGCTCAGAGATAAAGAAAAAGATAAATGTTTAAACTGGCGGCTTGATATTTTTACGCTTGGGATTTTCGAATTCCGGATGATTTCGATCTCCTTTAAATTGAATTTTGAAGAATCCCCGAGAAGCTGTTTTAACGCCTTAATTACCGCTTCTTTGGCCGCCCAGGTTGTCGCGTATCTGACTAAAGGGTCAGCCTTATACTCTTCGATCTGCTCAATTTCAGTCCGAGTATATACTCTCTTTTTAAAAGCCGGCGTCAGGCTTTTCTTAAAATCCGGGATATAAACCACATCGTTTCCGATTGCAATTCTCATGACCAACTTATGGCTGCGCCTCAATCCCACTTTTTTGTGCCCTCTCCAATAAATTATATCAAAATTAAAGACCAGTTTCAATTCACCCTGGCGATATTTCGCCACTTCTACTCATCCTGAGCGTGGCAATAAACTTGCTGGTATGGACGTATAGTCTCCAATACTCGCTAATTTGGCCATTCGCTAATGGCACTAATGACCAAGAACACCAATCCGCGAATGGACGCTAATGAACTCTAATCAAGAAGGGAGGAGATAAAATGGCTGAACTAATTTATCCGGAGATGAGCTACAAGTTAATAGGAATTCTTTTTAAGGTTTATAACCAGCTGGGCGGCGGGTATCAGGAAAAATACTACCAGCAGGCAATAAAAAGAGAACTATTCGTAAATCAAATCCCTTTTCTGGAACAAGTTAGAACCGATTTCAATTATAACGGCAAAATAATTGGGAGGTATTATCTCGACTTTATCGTCGATCACAAGATAGTCTTAGAAATCAAAACCACTCCCAGTTTCTCCACTAAAGACATTATGCAGGTCCTAAATTACCTCAAACAGAGTAGCCTTCAATTAGGAATCCTGGCAAGTCTTAATCGCAATAATATGATCTATAAAAGAATTCTTAGAGGCAGGAATCCGTGTTAATTGGCGTCGATTTGAGTTGTTAGGGAAACGGAAATTAGAGTTATTAGCGAAAACTGAATTAGTGAGAATCGGCGTTTAATTACTAAGACCACCTTTCTATTATCATGCCGGCGTTAGTGCTCCCGAAGCCAAAAGACAGGCAGAGCGCGGTTTTAAAGTCACCTTTAACCATCTTCCTGGGAATTAAGTGGCTGACATATTCCAGCTCGGGGTCGAGCGGTTCGCAATCAACATTGGGAACAACGTACCCCTTTTGCAGCATATCAATGGCGGCGATCAGCTCAACCGATCCCGCGGCACCCAACAGATGACCAAATAATGCTTTTGGCGCTGTCAAATAGTATGCCTGGGTTCCAAAACACTCAACCACCGATTTAACTTCGAGCGCATCTCCGGTCGGCGTCGCCGTTCCGTGAAGCTTTACTACATCCGGCTTCCAACCCTCCTCAAATTTACTCTTCCAATCAGGATGGCCATCGGCCAGAGCGCCCTTGATACAGCGAATCTGGCCCTCCTGGGTGGGCGCAACCATATCTCCGCTGCCGCAGCAGCCGCTGTAAAAGCCTTTTATGACAGCTAAAGGTTTAACGCCTCTGCCCAAAGCGCTCTGCAGCTCTTCCAGCACCACCACCCCCGCACCCGAACCCACCACGAAGCCGTCGCGTTTGCTGGAAAGTGAATGAGAACCGGTGGGGGATAACACCATCATGGCGTCAAAGGCGGCGGCAGAGTTCCAGCAGGAACTTTCCGCCCCCCCGCAAATCACCCGTTTTTGATAACCGTGTTTTATCATTCGATAGCCATATCCGATATTTCCAAGACCGGTACTGCAGGCAGAACTCAGCGATTCACCCATTCCCTGGGTTTTTAGAAACACGGAAGCATTGGCCGAGCAGGTTGAAGCCATGGTGCTGTCGACCCGGTGGCTTCCCATGTTTCTGGGTTTGGGATTTATGGCCTTCCAGTTTTTTTCCTTAGTGAAAAGGGGCTGCCGGTTGGTCAGCTGAAACGCGAGGTCAATAAATTCATTGGCCCCGCCCAATCCGCAGCCAATCAGGACGCCGCAGTCGGGATGGTGAAGCAGATCGTGATTCAAGCCGGCCTGCCGAGCCGCCTGGGCCGCGGCCGCCAAGGTAAACCTAGCTGAATCATCACAGCTCAGCAGGCTTTGCAAGGTTATGCCGTAAGCCTGGTAATCGATCTTCGATTCATCGGGATAGCTTGCGATCTTTGACCTGAAATTCAGCTGTTCATGCAGCGGAACAGTTTTATAACCGACCTTTCCTTCCTGCAGATTCCGGGAAAAGGCCTCCACCTCGTTGCCGAGGGAAGAAACCACCCCCATTCCGATTATCGCTACTTCGTTCATTTTATGACAACTTTGACATGACCAGATCGGCAACCGACTTGAACGTTAATTCGTTCAGCGCGTCAATTTCTTCGTCTTCAAACGTGATATCCCATTTTTTCTCCACTTCCAGCACAATATTTACCACGTCCGTGGATTTAACCCCCAATTCCTTGTTAATATCAGTCGTTTCCGCAGCCGCATCCAGCTTGGATTTGTCAACTCCGAGGAATGGAACCAGAATTTCTTTTAAACCAGCCATTACTTGACTTCTTTCCATCGCTGCTCTCCTTTCAATTTTACTCCCTGCCCGGTAATGCTCTTATGGGTGCAAATAACTTTTTTTTCTCCGTCAATAATTTTGTAAATCTCACCTCCAGTTTCAAATTTATTAAAGCGAAAAAAATCCTTATGGCACGATATGTATATGGTCTCCCCCGGTTTCACCATCCCCAAAAAGTCGACCTCGCCAAGATGGGTAAACATGGAAATAACCGACTCTTTTACCTTTTTCATCGGGATATTCTTCTTCCTGGCAAGGCTGAATATCCCCATGCTGACGACCCCGGCCTGCGCCATCGCTTCGATTAAGATCACCCCGGGTACCACGGGATTCCCTTGGAAATGCCCCTTAAAAAACCACTCATCCTCCTTAAAGGTGTACTTTGCCAGGCAGTGGTTCTCGTCCAATTCCAAATATTCATCTACAAATAAGAATGGCGGCTGCTGCGGCAGAATGTCAATTGGCTTCGGCAACATTAAATTAATTATACTCTATTTTTGCCTATAAAATCAAGGATTTTCCGCCAGCCTCGCCGCTTTCTTAGCCTCGTCTTCCTTAAGAGCATAGAACCCCAGGAAAGACCCGAGCCGACAACAGTGATGAGCACTTTCTCCGCCGGATTGATCTTCCCCCAGTTTTCGGCCAGCACCGAAGCCGCTCCGGCGGCGGCGGTGTTGCCGTAACGTTCTATGTTGTGCAGCAGCTGATCCCTTTGCATTCCCAGATTATCAACGATGGATTTCATCATTTCCAGGTTTGCCTGATGCAATATCAGATAATCGATGTTCTCGGCCGATAAATTATTCCTCTCGAGGATCTCAAGTGAAGATTTAATGCTGTAGCGCACGGCGAAATTTTGAACCTTGTTCCCTTCCTGGGAAAAATAGCCTTTTATCGGGACAACTATGTTATAAGCTCCCGAAGACTTGGAATTTATCAATAGGTCAATGACTTCAAATCCGTCCGGATCATTTGAAACAATACAGGCAACAGCACCATCCCCCCAAAGAATGGCGGAGGATCGGTCGGAGTAATCTACCACGCTGGTATAGGCCTCCGGGATAATAAACAAGACCTTTCGATACCCTGTAGCCAGCAGTCCCTGAATCACTCTCAGACCAAAAACAAAAGAACTGCACGCCGCCTTTATATCAAAACAAGGAATCCCGTCAATATTCAATTCTTTGGCAATAAGGTTGGCCGTCGCCGGGATGTGCCACTGGGTTATGGATGCCCCCACCACGATACAATCCAAATTATCCAGCGCCGCTTGAGGCAATTGCCGGGCGGCATTCAGGCCAAGAAATAACGTGGGCTGATCGCTCTTGCATCTTCTGCGTTCTTTAATGCCCACGCGCGAGGTTATCCATTCATCCGAAGTGTCCAGCCTCTCTTCAAAGAACTTATTGTCAAGAATTTCTTCCGGAAAATAACTTTTAATAATATTTATATACACTAAAATCCTTCGCCCCCAAAGTGTTTGAGATAATACTGCCGGCTCTCTTCGATATCTTTCAAAGCCGTTGCCCGGACTTTTTCCCAATCCGGACGGTAGGAAGGAGATCTTTCCAGTTCGCCTTCCCTGAAAAAACCCATCCGGGCGTCCCTGAGTTTGTAGATGGGCTCCTTGTCATTATCTTTAAAATAATCCACGTCAGCGATCAGAAGCGGGGAAGGTTTGCTGAAAATTCTCTTGATGTCCATCCGGTAGGTGGTTTTTTTAACGCTGGTTAAAACCTGGCCGGTATATTCAAAAGTCCCGGCCAAAGCCCGCGCCACACCGCGATGTCCCAATAAGAGTAAAGTTAATCCCAGGCATTGATAGCAGCCGTCCAAGCCGATCGTTCCCGGCATAACCGGATCCCCCAAAAAGTGGGAATAAAAATACCAATCATCCGGTTTAATGTCTTTTTCAGCGCGAAGGTAGCCTTTACCATATTTACCTTTATCTTTGTCAAAATCATACCAGGCTCGATCGAGCATTTTCATTGGGCCGTGCGGCAGCCTACATATCCAGGCGAAATCCGCGCCTTCCTCAAGCAGCTTTTTATGGGAAGAACTCTCTCCAAAACTGACTTTCTTTATCTCTTCTTCGCTGACAAAGATCTCCGCCATCAGGATATAATGCCTCTCCCCTGGATCAGGGTTTGAACTTCACGCGTTCCTTCATAGATATCGATAATATAGGCGTCTCTTGCCAGCTTTGATATTTCGTATTCCTTCATGAAGCCATATCCTCCATGGAGGTGAAGCCCCTCATTGGCGTTAAAAATTGCCGCTTCCGCCGCCATATTTTTTGCCAGGGAAGCAAAGGTCCCCTTATCCTTGTCATTATTTTTAAGCTTCCAGGCTGAGTATATGGTCATAATGTGCGAAGTTCGCATCTTATTGAACATCTTTACCAAAGTTTCACGGGCTACCGGCAGGTCGCAGATACGCTGACCAAACTGAACCCGGGTTTTGGTGTATTCCAGCGTCAAATCGTAAGCTCTTCGCGCCAGGCCATTCCCGATCGCCGCTACCATGGGGCGGGCGAAATCGAGCACATCCACCAGATATTGGAACCCCTGCCGCCTGTCCCCGATGATCTGGGAAGGCTCGATCACCACATTATCAAAAGTGACTGACGCTGTGTTTGAGAGATGCTGACCTAACTTCTCTTCGGGTTTCCCGACTTCAATTTTTCCCTCCGCTGGATTTCGCGGCGTAACCACACACGCCATAAACTGGGATTTGGGACCATTCAATTTACAAAAAACGGTGAACTGGTCCGCATGGGAAGCGTTGGTTATAAACTGCTTGGTGCCGTTTAAGACATATTTCCCATCTTCTCTCTTTTTAATAAAAGTTGTCATGGCCGAATTATCTGAACCGGCTTCGGCCTCGGTTAAGCAAAAACTGGCCAGCAGGGGCTTCTGGGTAAAAGGTTTCAAATATTTTTCTTTCTGCTCGGGACTGCCGTGCAGAGCGATTGCCACATTGGCCAGATCATTGCACATCACCGATGTTCCGATCCCCGTGCAGCCGTAGGAAACCTCTTCTACGATCAAAGCGATGGAAATGGGATCTACCCCCAGCCCGCCGTCTTTTTCAGAGATACAAAGATTCATCAACCCCGTTTCCCACGCCTTTTGGATAATTTCTTTAGGAAAATCCCCTTTGGAATCCAGCTCTAAAATCTTGGGAGAAATCTCTTTCTTAACGAAATCTTTGGCGATCTTTACGAACATTTCTTGATTTTCATCTAATGAAAAATCCATATAAATACCCCTTATAATACCTCAAAGAATCATGAATTGGAACTCGATAACAATTCCTCGATCGAATTCCTGATCTCTTTGGTAAACTCGGAATAGGAATTTTTCCCCAGTTGCCGATAGTAATCCGGTATCAGCGGTTTGCCAATCATTATTTTTAAAACCCCCGGATAGAGCATCCAATCCCCCCTCCGCATCACGCCAAAGCTCCCCGAAATAGCCACGGGAACCACCGGAGCGTCAGTTTCCAAAGCAATGGTAGAAACACCTTCCTTAAACTCCAGCAGTTGATTGTTCCGGGTTCTTTCCCCTTCGGGGAAAACCACGATTGATTGCCCGGATTTAACGGAAAGAATAGATTTCTTTATGGCGCTAAAGGCATCCTTCCCGGATTTGCTTTTTATCTCAATGTATCCGGCATTTCTGCAATTATTGCCGAAAAACGGATAGGAGAAAAGCCATGAATCCATAATGAAAATAAGTCTGAATGGAAAAATTGCCAGGATTAAAAATGTATCAAAAAAACTCTGATGGTTGGAAGCCACAATAAAAGGTTTTTTAAGGGGAATATTTTTTAAGCCTTTTACAATAATTTTGCAGCCGCTGACCAATAGTAATATTTTCGAAGCAATTTTTTGTCCGTTGCAATAAACATCTTTGCGGGAAAATCCCAATAGAGAAACCAGCGGCGCAAATAACCATATCGCAACCACCACTACAAACAAAACCGCCCAAAATAACAATGAATGAATAATTCTATTTAATCTCATGGCAGCATGCCAAAATATGCAATCAAAACAGCAAAAATTAGGAAAAAGTGAAAAATGTCATTATAATTGAACATGTATATCTTTTTCTGCTTCTTTTTTAAATTAAATTGAAAATACAAACCCATTTGCGCAAGCAGTATTCCCGCAATTAAGAATAAGGCTTTCACATTTTGGGAAGAGAAATAATAAAGGAACAAAAAAACAATATTCAAAATGCAAAGGAGAAAAACGTACGCGAGGGTAAAATTCCAGCCATTTTTGCCGCCGCTAAAGATAATTCCTCCTATCAAAAAATAAACTAAAGAATAAATCAGCAGCACTTTCAGCGGGTCAATGCCGGAAGAAAGCTTTATCGCCGCAAACGAGAAAACCAATACCATACTGATCGTAACTAAATATATAGATCTCCAAAGCCATCTCATCAAAATCAAATTTTCACTTATCGCATGAGCAAAGCCAGCCAGCAAATTGCTAAATGCGAATAAAAAGAGGAAAATAACCCAACCTAAACCAACCAAATTGCTAAAATCATATTGATACAATAAGCTGACACCAAAGAAAGTGGACAAAAGCGCCAAAACCATATTGGTCACTACGGTAATCCATTCATTTTTAAGTTGGTCTGACATCAACTGCCTTGGAAACTAACGTATGGAATTATATCCACCTGGAATACCTTTCTTAGAAAAGACAATCTGCCACAATTGATGGTCCTGGGCCCTAAAACCTCCGGCGCTAGACAACAAATAATATCTCCACATCCGGCGAAAACGTTCGCCGTATTTATCCTTTAATTTCGGCCAGGAATTTTCAAAATTGTCATGCCAGGCCATAAGCGTCTTGTCATAGTCCGGCCCAAAATTATGCCAATCCTCCATTACGAACAACCCTTCCATCGCTTTTGCGATCTGGAGAATTGAAGGCAGCATCGCATTGGGGAAAATATATTTATCATGCCAGGGATCAATTTTAGTATCACTAATATTTTTACCAATCGTATGTACAAAAGCAATCCCATCGTCCTTTAAAGTTCGATTAACCACTTCCATATAGGTTCGATAGTTTTTATAACCCACGTGCTCGAGTATGCCGATTGATATAACCCGGTCATACTTTCCATCAACTTCCCTATAATCTTGCAAACGGAGTTCAATCGGAAGGCCCCGGCACAACTGATTCCCGAGTTCTACCTGTTCCTTAGAAACCGTCACTCCTATAACCTTTGCGCTGTATTTCTCTGCCGCATATTTTGCAAAGCTTCCCCACCCGCAGCCCAACTCGAGAACCGTCATCCCGGGTTCAAGACCTATTTTTCGGCAAACCAAATCCAGTTTTGCTTCCTGAGCCTCATCGAGATTCCGGGCGTCTTTCCAATAACCGCAGGTATAGTTCATGCGTTTATCGAGCATGGCCGCATATAAATCATTCCCCAGATCATAATGTTTCTCGCCAACTTCATAGGCCCTTTCCCTGGATTGGAGATTAAGCAGTTTTGCCTTCAAACCAAGCCAAAGCAATCCCCAACTCTTCCTAACTCTGCTTTCGAGATCGGCCTTAAGAATCTTATCAATAAATTCATCCAGAGCATCGCAATCCCACCAGCCATCCATATAGGATTCACCTAAACCAAGCGACCCCTGACTCAAAACCCTTCGATAGAGCTTGTCATTATGAACTCGAATATCCCATGGATGGGAACCGTTAATCTCTATCCCGGCTAATGATAACAGCTCTTCTACCGCGATTTTAAATTTATCGCTCACTTGAAAACCTCCTCCTTTTTCTTTAATCCCAATTTCTGCACCATTCGATCCGAGACAACGTATTATATCAAATAAATTGCCTGCGTGTCGAGCTGCCTGCATAGATATATGCTATAATTATAATAAAGCAAATGGGTCACCTTACGCCAAGAAATTATCTCGGGCTCCAGAAAAGAATGGATCAGTTTGTTCCCGGAATACCTGATTCCAAGTACTTGTATGAAATCCTTAAAATCCTCTTTACCGATGAAGAAGCCAAACTCTGCTCGGTGATGCCACTGACTTACTTTACTATAGAAAAAATATCAAATATTTGGGGAAAAACCGTTGTCGAATCTGCTGGAATCTTAAAACATCTCGCGGACAAAGGGCTGGTTTATGAATTTAAAATCGATGGCGCTCAAAAATATGTGCTTGCTCCGCCGATTTTGGGTTTCTTTGAATTTTCCCTGATGCGCATCGATGGAAAGTTTGATCGAAAAAAGCTGTCGGAACTTTACTACAAATTCATCAATGTTGAAAATAGCTTTATTAAAGAATATTTTTCAATTTATCCTCAAGTTTCAAGAATGCTGGTGCAGGAAGATGCTGTTGAGAATTTTTCTTCGGAAGTCCTCCCCTATGAAAAAGCCAGTCATGTGATAGATTCGGCCAGCTGCATCACAGTAGGAACCTGCTTCTGCCGGCACAAAATGGAACATATGGGAATGGCCTGCGACAATCCCCAGGATGTTTGTTTAACCTTCAACGATGTTGCAGAACATGTAGCAAAACACGGGATCGCAAGGGTTATTTCAAAGACAGAAGCTCAAAAAATATTAAATCTATGCACCGAAAAGGGTTTAGCCCAAATCGCAGACAATAAAAAAGAAGAGACAGTCATTATCTGCAACTGCTGCGGGTGCTGTTGTGATTTATTATTGGCATATAAAAGATTGGGGGTTAGCTACACTATAAATCCTAGTAATTATATTGCGAATATAAGCGACAAGGCTTGCACCCTTTGCGAAATCTGCATCCAAAGGTGCCCCATAAATGCCATTTCAAAAATCAATAATCAAATTATAATTAATAGAAAAATGTGCCTGGGATGCGGAATCTGCGCCAGGTTCTGTCCCACTAAAGCCTGCCGGATGGAAGTTCGCGCACAAAAACCATTTATTCCAAATAGCACGGTTGAAAAAATCTTTTTAGGTGCTGTATATCAAGGAAAATTAGGTAATTTTATCTTTGACGATCAAACGAAGATCAATCATATAATTTTAAAATATATTCTTAATTTTTTTATAAAATTAGCCCCTATTAAGAAGCTTTTTTTATACCAGCCTTTTTATTCTCGATTAATAAAGATCTTATCATAGATTTTAAATTAAAGGTTACTAAACTATGAGGATAAAGCCGAGGGTCAATTTCCAAGACCTGCTTTTTTTAATTTCCACGCGCACGTGGAACCAGCTGGTCCGCCCCCTATGATTATAACTTCAGAATAAATCACAATAGATGTCTGCCTAACTGATCCGACATGCGGGTTGCTTTGTCCCTGGCCTTGTCAAAACCATTTGCCACAATTGTTGACTTCTTGATCTAAAAGCTCCCGCACAAGTTAACAAATAATATTTCCACATCCTGTAAAAACGGTCACCATACTTATCTTTCAATGTTGGCCAAGCATTTTCAAAATTTTTGTACCAAGCCATCAGTGTCTTATCATAATCCGGCCCAAAATTATGCCAATCCTCCATAACAAATAACCCTTCCATCGCTTTTGCGATCTGGAGAATTGAAGGCAGCATCCCGTTCGGGAAAATATATTTATCGAGCCAAGGATCGAAATGGGTTGTTGATTCGTTTCTCCCTATGGTATGAACAAAAGCAATTCCATCATCTTTTAGGCATCGGTCGACAACCTGCATATAGGTTCGGTAGTTCTTATACCCTACATGCTCCATAATACCAATAGAAATTACCCGATCATATTTTCCGTCAACTTCCCTATAATCTTGCAAACGGAGTTCAACCGGAAGGCCCCGGCACAACTGATTCCCGAGCTCTACCTGTTCCCTGGAAACCGTAACGCCCAAAACTCTTGCGCCATATTTCTCCGCCGCATATTTTGCAAAACTTCCCCACCCGCACCCAATGTCAAGCACTTTCATCCCGGTTTGAAAACCAAGTTTCCGGCATATCAACTCAAGCTTGGCTTCCTG
>Ga0315279_10005714_pt1 | contig 15974 bp, 16 predicted proteins | sample YL17G06_20_MG_FD_203694 | JGI IMG/M metagenome (GOLD analysis project Ga0315279, IMG submission 203694) | Sediment microbial communities from Yellowstone Lake, YNP, Wyoming, USA - YL17G06_20 | ecosystem: Environmental > Aquatic > Freshwater > Lake > Sediment | place: USA: Wyoming | collected...
TTCCCATAATTCGTCTGAAACCCTATATCTGTTTTTTGTTTTTCGTTGTTTCATCCCTGAATCCTTTCAAAGGCATCATTGCCTTTGAATATGTCGGTCATTCAGGGCTTATTCGGATAGGCTCTAAATATGGGCGCTTATGGTGGAACAGCCGAAGCAAGCAAATCATATTTCGGTGAGCCGGTCTGCGAAACCATTGTTGCAGGAGACATAAACGGCGATTGTAAAGTGGACTTAAAGGACTTTGCCCTTATTGCCTTCCATTGGCTCGAAGAATATTAAAAATCGAAATTACTTTTTGAATTTTGATATTTTTCCATGTCCTTTGTGCCTCTGTGGTAAAAGTAAGTGCCCTTACGCTGGCTGGAGGAACGTTAGGATATAGGGTTCAGGGGATAGGGGAGAATTTCTGATTTTCGATTCTGCCACACGGACGGCAGACGAGAGTCGATTTGGTAAATCCACCGTAGGCGGATAAAGGCGCCACGGCCTCCTCTGGACCGTGGCACCTTACCCTATACACAACTACTCATAAAGGTGTGTGGCCTCTGTTTCTTCAACAGGCCGTGTAAGCTGGTCTGTGTTCATAATAACCTTGAAGCGGATGTCTCCGGGTTTTAAGGCTGTGACAACCACATTCCAGGTCGCCTTAGCCCTTGGCGAAAGAGTCGCCAGCGGTGCAAAGGTTACATTGCTGCCCTCTAATGTGCCGACAGTTGGACCGCTTGACGAAGCGTATCGTTCGCTCTCTTCCAGCGTGCAGGCAATACGAATATTCGTGCTGGGGGCCGAACCCTGGTTTGTTACCGTAATCACGTATGTCGTCTGGTTCTTTACCTGGACGGGGTCATCGACGTCGCCGACTTCCAGCAGCACTCCCGCGATTCCGGCCACCGAGGTTTTCACCGAAGCAGTTACGCTTTCTGTACAGTAGGCAGTTGCAGTTATGCTGTTAGCCAGCTCGCCACCTCTGGTTGGCATATAAGATACGCGGACATTTTTGGAAGCACCGGCTGCAATTGTGCCGAGCTGCCAGATTAACCGCGAGCCGGAAAGTTTCGCACCCGTCGTTGCCCTTATTGAGGTTACCGCCGAGGGTATAGCATTTTCTATAACAGTATTTTTCGCCGGTCCATCTCCCTTGTTGTTAATCGTTATCTCGTAGGCAATAGGCCGACCCAGATAATGCTTTTCAGGAATAGTCTGGCTGATTGCCAGCACCGGCTGGCCCACAACCATCGTAACTGCCGCCGATGCAGCTTTTATACCTACCGGTGAGCTGGCTACCGCCTGGCAAACGTATTTGCCGGCCTTGGCGGCCTTTAGTTCCGCCGAGAATTGCCGTGATTGCCCCGGCGTCAATGTGCCCACATCAAATACAATCTCGCTCTTGCCGTCGGATGTCTGCAGTCCTGCAGGAAGGGTATCTACGAGCTTGACGTTCAGGACATCGCCTGTTCCCGAGTTAGCCACCGCGAATTTTACTGGAATCGGGTCGCAGATTACAATCTCGGTCGGCGCAATTATCAACAGTTCCAGCTTCGGCTGGATGACCTTCACAGTGGTGCAGGCGGGAATGACCTGTGTGACAACGTTTGTGCAGTGTTTAAGAAAACCGCCCTCAGTAGCCTCGCCGGAAATCGTAATTTGCTTGCTGGCCCTTGGCTCAAGCAAATCCACCTCCCACACAAGCTGCTTTACCAGATTTTTCGCTGTTGGAATGGAGTTTATGAGCCGGAAACTTTCCGGAATGTCTTCAGTTATCATAACACCGTTTAGCGTCATATCCGTCAGGTTTGTGAATTTAATAAAGTAGTCGAAAGGCTTATTCGGCTCAACTTGCTCCGGCATGGTTTTGTCCAGCCGTATAATTCCGCACTCCGCGCACGGGTATATCCTCGAGACGACATACGAGTTGCCTTCACCGGCCGCCTTGACAGCGGCAGTAACCGGTTCTATGGTCGGCCTTATGGGAGCAGGTCTCTGTATAGGAGGCGGTCCCACCCACAGCATAGGTGCTGATGGTGCTGCAATTGTAGCTGGAGCGTCCCTGCCGGCAACAAACCTTTCAGCGCCTGGCGGTTCTGCTCCGCCCCTGGCGGACCACTGGTCACACCAGCTCCGGCAGCTTAACGACCCACATAAGATAAACACCAATAAAAGAGACCCGATAATCCGTGATTTGTTCATTGTATATCTTCCTTCGATTACAATCCACAGTTCAAAATGCAAAGTGCAAAATAGAGGAAGGGCTATTCCACACTTTTACATTTTGCGTTTTTAATTTTTAATCAAGGTTTGCACCTGCACCGTGCATTCCGGATGATATATCGGAACTGACTTCGGCCAAGTTAACCAAAAAAGAAAGGGCTTTTTGCTCCCGTGATAATTTCCACCTGTCACAGCCGACTTTTCCGGACGTTGGTAATATCACTTTTATCTAATTGCCACTCATACTTGCCTTTAATAACACCGGTATCGTCTCTTTGCCTGATAGACCCAGGAGTCAACCTATCCGCCTTTGGCGAAATAAGATTCTGCATAAAAACAAAGGTGGTGAAGTTTTGACATTATGATGTTATAATGCTATAATGTTAGTAGTGAGGTGATAGTATGAAAACCGACACCAAAAGAACAACAATCTATTTAGATGGCAGTCTCCATCGCGCCCTGCGAATCAAGGCGGCGGAAACTGACCACTCGATATCTGACCTGATTGGGGAAGCAATCAGGTTATCGCTGGCTGAAGATGAGATTGACCTTGCGGCCCTTAAGAAGCGAAGAAGAGAGCCAAGCATCGCATTTGAGGATGTTCTGAAAGAGCTTCGCAAAAATGGCAAGATATAAAATCACCATCAAGAGGTCAGCAGCCAAAGAGCTTAACGACATTCCCAAAAAAGACCTGGGCAGAATCACCAAACGCATCCAGGCCCTTGCTGACAATCCCAGACCGCCCGGCTCAGAGAAACTTTCAGCTCAGGAATGCCACCGTATCCGACAAGGAGATTACCGAGTGGTCTATTCTATCGACGACAGGAGCTTTATCGTCGATATCTTCAAAATCGGCCACAGGCGGGAAATATACAAAAGATAATTACCCTAACCGCGGGGCACGCGAAGAACGAAGGGAAGATTGGTTAATCGGTAAGCGGTTAATTGGCGAGTAGTTAATTGGTTAAATCCCGATAAGTGGGGACACACATACGAATTATCAGAAATCGTAGAATGGGCCTTGGCCTACTGATAAGGCCCTGTTACATAAACCACGAAGCGATTTTCAGGAGTAGATGCTGCTTGAGGTCTCTGGCGTAAGCCGTTGCTCGCATTGTCGCCTTTATGGCTTTGACTACACCATTGCCGCCCGCGGAGGGCAACAGCGTGTTTGAGATGTTCTCGGTCTCGCTAATCTCGTACTCGTAACCTCTTATTACCGCAAGGGGGATGCCGGCGCCGGTCTGGCCAAATAAAAGAGCCGATGCGCTTGTCAACTCGTTAGCGACTAAATCCATTCCGCCGAACTTCGGCCTGCCGAATAAATCCTTCTGGCCAAACATCTTTGATACCGGGGAGATTCCCGATGAACCCACTGCGAAGTCCATCGTCCCAAACGGTATCATTTCGGTATCGGCCAGAATAACCACAAGTTTCCTGCCTGTTAGTTTCTGTAAATCCTCTCTGATACGCTTTGCCGACTCGTCCGGGTCCTGGGGCAATAAGCTGACGACACCCTTTTCGTGATTTGAGCCGTCGATACCGGCATCGCAGGTGTGGATTCGGCTGTCTTTGCCTCTCGTTATACAGAGGGCCTGCTCATGTTCGACAAGCTCCCTGCTGCATTGAGCATCCTTTGAGGCGTTTATGATGTGCTGCTGGATAAGACCTTTTAGGGGAATGATTGCGAGGATTTCATGACCTTCGTCGAAAATCATTTGCAGCCATTTCGAATCTTTGCCCGTCTTTCGTGATATGTGCAGGGCCTTTTTGCCTGGCACGACATCGGCCATTTTCCTTATTCGCCCGGCTGCCTTGGAAACAATTTTACTCGTCAGAACGAGGATGTCTTTATCCCGCAGGCCGCCGATTTCACGGTCTGCCGCCAGCCGGATTATCTGTGCCAAGTTGTCCCCCTGCTTGATTTCCGGTATGGTCTGCAGTCCCAGGACTTCTATCTTTTTCATTGTCACGTCCATCGAGAATTGAAAGTTCTTTAAGCGTCTTTTCGGAAAACCCTCTCACGCGAACATCATCGCCAAAAAGCTTTGCCTCAACACAACGCAGCCCAAAACTCGCAGCCAGTTCCGCCATCGGTTTGGCTATATCGGCGCTGCCGAGCTTTCCAAGTATTTTCGGTGCGATATAAACGCAGATTTCATCGGCAAGCTGCTCTTTTATAAACGAAGCTATTACTGTTGGTCCGCCCTCGACAAGCAATTGCCAGATGCCGCGTTTACGCAGCTCGTCGAGCAGAAAATATAGATTGGACCGGCCTTGTATCTGGGGATAAGCGAGCACTTCGGCCCCTTTTTCGGTAATCGCCTGTACAACCTGTGGATTCGCCTGCACGGAGGATTCACCTGCAAGAATTAGAACGGGACTATCTTTAGCAGTCCCAAGAAGCTTGCATTCCAGAGGAACACGCAGGTAGCTATCCAGAACGATTCTTATTACTTTTTTTCCTTTGCTCGGGCGCGGCATCAATAGCGGGTCATCAGCTATCACTGTATTTATGCCCACCAGTACCACTCCAGCCCTTCGGCGCAGCCGCTGCACGTCACTTCTGCTTAGTTTGTTGGAAATCCACCTTTCCTCATCGCCTTTCTGTGCCCATGCAAGTTTGCCGTCGATGCTCTGTGCCCACTTCAATATCACCCAGCAATTGCCCGTAGCGGCAAATTTGATAAAAGGAGCATTGAGTAGTTTTGCCTCCGTCTCGCATAGTCCGGTCTCTACGTGGATTCCTGCATTTCGCAATTGCTCGATGCTTTTGCCGTTGGCGTGCTCTGAGGGGTCAATTGTCGCGACAAAAACTTTCGCCAATCCTGCGGCGATTATCGCTTCAGTGCAAGGCCCGGTTTTACCCTGGTGGCAGCACGGCTCAAGCGTAACATACATCTCAGCCCCGCGCGGATTGACACCGAGTGTCTTGCAATCCTCCAGTGCATTTATCTCTGCGTGGGGACCGCCAAACTTCTTGTGCCAGCCCTTGCCAACAATCTGGTTGCCCTTAACAATGATGCAGCCGACCGCGGGATTCGGCTCAACCGACCCTATCCCGTGCAGGGCCAGCTTCAGAGCCATTTGCATGTATTTAACACTGACTGACACTGACTTTAACACTAACTTACACGGACTTTAATAATTTCGATTTTCGTTGAATGTGCTTCTTCCTATCGTTTGTATAAATGATACGCTTTATGTCAACACCATTCGAGCTAAAATTGATAAGAAAACCTAACTGGTATTCACTATTTCGCAGATAACTATAAAGCTGATCTATTGCTATTTGAGGTGTTTTCTCCAACGCCTTCAATTCAACAATTATCTTGTTCTCAACTACAAAGTCAGGTTGATAGGATGCAATTGCTTTTTTGGTCTTCGGGGAATATATTCTAACTGGTTTTTCCCTTTCATAATGTATTTTTCGCAGGGCAAGCTCCTCGGCAAAAGCCCTTTGATATAATACTTCTTTGTGTCCTAATCCGTAGTTTTTCTTTACCTCGATTGCGGCACCACGGATTTCGTAGCTTAATCCTTTATATAACAAATTCACCTGCTTTTTAACCGCGTTATTCATATTGTAGTCAGTGCCAGTCCGTGTTTCCGTCAGTGTCAGTCTGTGTTTATCATCTGTAAAAATTCCTGCTCGCTTATCACCTTAACCCCCAGTTTCAGCGCCTTGTCAAGTTTACTTCCGGCATCCCTGCCTGCCAATACAAAATCTGTTTTCTTACTGACACTTGAAGATGCCTTTCCGCCTGCCTGCCTGATTGCCTGCTCGACCTGCGGGCGCGTGAAATTCTCCAGTTCGCCCGTAACAACTATTGTCCTGCCAGCCAATTTGCCTTTCGCTTTGACCTTTTGCGGCGGTTGCGGCTTAACGCCTGCCGCCAAAAGCCCCTTTATGACGGCGGCATTTCTTTCGTTGCGGAAATACTCATAGACGCTTTCGGCAACCTTTGGCCCTATCTGGTCAATCGCCTGGAGTTTATCCTGGTCCGCAGCCATAATGGCATCGAGAGAGCCGAAGTAGTCAGCTAAAATTTGTGCCGATTGGCCTCCGATGTGGCGGATACCGAGAGCAGCAATGAACCGCCACAATGGCCGGGTTTTGCTCTTTTCTATCCCTTCTATCACATTGGAGGCGCTTTTATCAGCCATACGTTCCAACTCAAGCAGGTCCGACATCTTTAGTTTATACAGGTCCGCAAAATTCTCCACCAGCCCCGCTTCAACTAATTGCTCAATCAAGGCAGGTCCGAGATTTTCAATATCCATCTGGTCTCTGCCCGCAAAATATCGCAGACGCTCCTTCAATTGACCGAAGCAGTCCGGATTGAGACATCGAATATAAACGCCATCCTGGTCTTTGGCAACCGCAGAGCCGCAATTCGGACACTTCTTTGGCAGCTTGAAGGGCAACGTGCCGGCAGGTCTTTGCTCTTTTATCACTTCCACCACCTGTGGTATTATCTCGCCCGCCTTTTCAATCATAACCGTATCGCCGCAGCGGACATCGAGCCGATTCAATTCATCAAAGTTGTGCAGGCTTGCTCGCTTAACGGTTGTGCCTGCCAGCAGCACCGGCGTCAAATTGGCAACCGGCGTAAGGATGCCGGTCTTGCCTACCTGGACATCGATTGACTCGACGACTGTTTGGGCCTGCTCTGCTGCAAATTTATATGATATGCACCACCGCGGCGCCCTGCCCGTCGCACCGAGGGCTTCCCGCTGCTCAAAGCGGTTAATCTTTATTACCATTCCGTCAATCTGATAATCCAGTTTCGACCGTTTTTCGTCCCAGCCGGCGCAAATATCTATCACTTCATTTATATCTTTTGCCTTTTCGATGTTAGGATTAACAGGCAGCCCCAGTTGCTTAAATTTCTGTAATGTCCGGTAGTGGTCTTCAGCTAACGGCTCGGAAAGCTCGCCGGTCGCGTAGGCGAAAAAAGATAACTTCCTCTGGGCAGTGATTTTTGCATCCAGCAGTTTCAAAGAACCCGCCGCAGCATTTCGAGGATTCGCAAAGACCGGCTCACCGGCATCTTCACGAATTTTGTTTAGCCCGACAAATGCCTTTGTAGGCATATAGACTTCGCCGCGAACTTCGAGCACATCAGGAATTTTTTTGGTGCCCAAAAGCATAAGTGGAACGGCTTTTATTGTCCGCACGTTCGTGGTAACGTCATCGCCTGCTTCTCCATCACCGCGGGTCGCCGCTGTAACCAGTTTGCCTCTTTCGTAGCGTAAGCTTATCGCAAGACCGTCGATTTTCAGCTCTACCACGTAATCATAATCGCTGCTGCCAAGCCCTTTGCGCACCCTCTCATCAAATGCCTTTAGTTCCTCGGCGCTATACGTGTTGTCGATACTGAGCATCGGCACCACATGTCTTACAGTGGCAAAACCTTCGAGAGGAACGCCGGTCACCCGCTGAGTAGGCGAATCGGCTGTTATAAGCTGAGGGTTTGCCTGCTCCAATGCCTTTAGCTCGGCAAAGAGTGCATCGTATTGCCGGTCGCTGATTTTCGGCTGATTGAGCACGTAATAGAGATGGTCGTGCCTTCGAATTTCACCCCGCAACTGCTCAATTCGTTTCTTTGCATCCTGTGCCATAGCAACCTAATTTATATGCTGCTTTGCCATACTTTGCAATAGCTTGGTTTAGCGTAAATAGGAGGAGTCAAAATTTGAAGTCTGGAATTTGGAATTCTTCCGGGCGGGCCTTGTTGGGTTACTTCGTCGGACGGCCGGGACGGATACTACGGGGCCCGTACTATCAGAATCATGATAATACTGAACAGATAAAGGAGGACGAATGCCGCGGCGATAATGGTGGCGATAATCGCAAGGACCTTGCGGCGGTCATAAACAATTCCCAGTATGCCAAGCACCAGGGCGGCAGGAAACGAGAACATTGTCAGCAATCCTCCAAGGATTGCGAGGGGACTGCCTCACCCAGGGTGAATAAATGTAAGACAAACAAACGTTGCGATAGGTATGACGATAAAAATGGCTGCTATTTTACCAAATCGCATTTTGAACCTTTCCAAATCGCCGGAGCTTAATAACCCGCCATAAAATGGCGGGCTAAATATAACAGATAAGATTATATCGGCCTTTGCCGTTCGTGTCAATTAAAATATCAGCAATTTTTAATTATTGCGGGGTTTTCAGATACCGTGTATGGCCCACAGCTCGCGTTACACCGATGCGGTCGAAATAATCCAGAAGCGGAATGGCGAATTTCCTGCTGGTATCGAGAAGATATTTGAACTTCACGCTTTCCAGCTTGCCTTCTTTGTTGATAAAGGCAACCAAAATCTGGCGGGCTTGCTCGACGGCGTCACCGTGAAAAAACAAATCCTTCTCCACCTGGACAATACGTCCCTGCTCAATCAGTATCCGCAGGATTTTCTCTACCTGCTCCGTGGGAGCGTGGGTGTATTCAATAATTTCCTGACGCTGAGGCGGATTGAATCGCCGACCCTTAAAAAGCGAGTCGATGCTTTCCAGCAATTTCTGTTCGTCCTCACTGAACGTTTCCCGATGTTCGGGCAAGGCCAGACGTTGTTTTCTTTCTACAAGCTTGCCCTGCGAGAACAGCAGCTTGATAAGACCATCGAAAACATCCTTTCTCAGTTTGGCTGCTTCATGAAATTGCTCGATACTCATGCCGGGGCTTTCGGGCATAGTGCGGTGAAATTCACCGACAACATCAAGCAGCCCTTTCTGGATATTGACTGCCGAATCACTATGAATATACAGCTTCGGACTTATTTCGATAACTTTCCCCTCGCGGACAAGCTGGGCAAGTATTTTCTTCAATGGTCCCGGCAGCAGCTTGGTGCGAAGTGAAAGCTCGGTTTCATTGGCAGCAAAGGATTGTGCGGTTTTTATACAATACTCGACAAAATCCTTCTCGACAGGCACCGCCTTTGCCCGCTCTTTGGCATCCTGGAGCATCTGGGGAAGGTTACGTCGCAGCTTATTCGGAATTGCTTCTATAATCATCCCACCGCCGACCGTCCGGACGGGTGAAAGAGACCGCACTATGAAGCGGTCGGCTGGTCCGGCGACAACCAGCTCACTTAGTCCGACCTGAACAAGGCATTCCTCGCCGCCGGTAACGCTGTTTCCCTCCAGCAGGTATAGTGTCGCGACAACTTCGCTTGTGCCGGTATGGAATTTTATATCGGCGCCGTTTTTGAGGCGAATTCTATTATGAGGGAGCACTTGAAGTTTACAGAGATACCACTGCTGCGGCGAAAAATACTCACCGACTGAAACCACATTGCCTCGCGTAATGGTTTTGTAGTCCCACTGGGGGACATTGAGCGCAGCGCACTGTCCGACCATAGCGCTGTCGCTGTTTCGTTTATAGACCTGTATGGTTTTTATCCGGCCTTTGGTCCCAGACGGGAAAATGACGACCTCATCACCGATTTTAGCCAAACCCGAAACCGGAATACCTGCAACTACCGTGCCGTAGCCCTTAATGGAGAACGCCCGCTCTACGGGGAGCCGAAATACACCATCCGTTCTTTTCGGCTTGATGGTGTCCACAAGCTTCTTGAGGGCATCGTAAAAGGCATCGAAGCCCTGGCCCGTGATGTTCGACACGCCAATAATGGTCGCACCCTCCAGAAATGTGCCGGCAAGAAAATCTCTGACCTCGGTAGTAACCGTTTGCAGACGCTCCGGTCCTATGCAATCTACCTTCGTCAAGGCCACGATGCCATACCTGACTCCGAGCAGTGTCAGGATATCAAGATGCTCCCGCGTCTGCGGCATTACACCATCATCGGCGGCAATTACGAAAATGACTCCATCAATACCGGTTGCACCAGCAACCATTGTCTTTATGAAATTCTCGTGGCCGGGAACATCAACAATGCCGACCTCAATATCGGAAATTATGCACGGTGCAAATCCAAGCTCGATGGACATTCCGCGCTCTTTTTCCTCTTTGAGCCGGTCTGTGTCGCATCCGGTGAGGCATTTTACCAGCGCTGTTTTGCCGTGGTCTATATGCCCGGCAGTGCCCAGCGTGATGTTGGTTTGCACTGTGCCCATAGGCCTTACTCTCCCCGGCCAAGAATCTCAAGTAGCGCCTTTACAACCACCTCGGCATCCCCCTTGCACAGCGTCCTGGGGTCGATGAGGACCCGGTCATTCTGGATGCGCGTAAAAATCGGCGGATTGTATCCCCGAAGCTGCCTGGCAAGCGATTCTGCGCTGATTTTTTCCGGCTGCACCGCCACCAGCATTGTCGCCAGGTTCTGGGTGGGTAAGGAGCCGCTGCCTGTCTGTGAAAAACCAGAAACCGTTTCAGCAACCGCGTTGGAAATGCTCTTATTGAGCTGCTGGACTATGTGTTCTGCTTCACCCGTAATCTCACCCAAACTACGCGTAAGCATCTGTAAGGTCGGGACCTCACGAAGGGCAATCGCTTCATCTAAAAAAAGCTTCAACGTAGCTTCCAGCGTCGCAAGAGTAAGCTTTCCCACGCGGACGATTCTGAAAAACTGATTCTTACGTATCGCGTTTACGAGCTTTGCCTTGCCGAGAATAATCCCTCCCTGAGAAGCACCTATCAGCTTATCGGCGCTTGAGGTAACAATGTCAGCCCCTTTGCTGACAGATTCGATTAAAGTCGGCTCAGGCTCAAATCCAAAACGGGAAAAATCTATAAGCGCCCCCGACCCAACATCGTCTATCATAACCAGCCCGTGCGTATGTGCTATCTCGACAAGCTCGTCAAGAGGCACTTCGGAGGAAAAACCGACAACCTTGTAGTTGCTCGGATGCACTCGCATAATTGCCGCGGTATTTTCGGTAATGGCATTGACGTAGTCATAAGGGTGCGTCTTATTGGTAGTCCCTACCTCAACAAGTTTAGCCCCGCTAAAAGCCATAACGTCCGGCAGGCGAAATGAGCCGCCGATTTCAACGAGCTGGCCGCGAGAAACTATAACTTCTTTGCCTTTCGCAATGGTGTTTAGCACAATAGCCGTAGCAGCAGCATTATTGTTGACGACCGTTGCCGCCTCGGCACCGGTCAGTTGTTTTAGCAGCCACTCAATCTGCTCATCTCGTTTTGAACGTTCGCCGGTTTCGACGTCCAGTTGCAGCAGTGAATATCCCGATAACTCTTCCCGAATCTGGCGAATCGCCTGCGGAGCAAGGACTGCCCTGCCAAGCCCGGTATGCAAAATGATTCCTGTCGCATTAACAGCTTTGCGATAGTGCGGCTCGATAATCATCTTCAGCCGTGCCCTGACGCCGGCCATCACCTCCTGACGAATCGTCTCCTCATCCATTTTGGGTGCACTTTTGGCAATAAGAATTTTTCGAACTTCCTCAACCGCCTCGCGGACCAAATTGACCATCGCCCTTCTGCTGATTTTGGCAATGTAGCTTTCCAGCTCCGGCTCTTTTAGAAGAGTATCTACTGAAGGTAATTTCCGCAATCCACCCGCAGCAGATTTGTTTTGGCTTTCCATAAGTTACTCCAAGACTTACCGTTTTCCTGATAAACTAAGAAATACAATACAACATTTCCCCTTTGCCGCGTCAGCGAATACCTAAGCGTCCCTCCATTATATGCTATGTCAGCATAGAAGTATAATTCAACCTCGGTGTATTATCCGCCGTAACGGAAGAGACTTTATGCTGAATTTACCGGCTTGCTGTTTGTTATAGCTCGATTATGTATCTATTATTGCGTTTGAAAGTTTGCCTTGCGCGGCTGCAGGATGTGTTTATTCGAACCTCCGCCTGTTTATCCTGTGAGATGCTGATGAAGACGTTTAAGCTTGAGTCGCGAATACCCAGATTCGCGGTGTCTAATTCTATCATTTTGTTGAAGGAGCCCTGGTTTCGATTTTTGATATTTTGCTTTGCCCAGGCCAGGCCGCTTGCCGTCAGGTTCCGCTCACACGCCTGAAGATAAACGGTATCTGATTGAAATAGCATAGTGTTAGAGCCGTCGGCCAAAACATAGGTTGCTGTGCCTACCATAGCTATCGCTATTATGACAAGCAGCAGTACAAAACCATTTTGTCTTATCTTTTTCATTTTTGTTTCGCGGCCTCTGCAAAAATGCCTGCAAAATATAAATGGGAATTGGCCATCTTCTTTTCGATTTTCTCACGCAGTTTGTGGCGGATATGGGTCTTAATCTCTACCGCATATCCGATGCCGTCTTTTCGCCAGATGCGCCATTCTATATTCGAGTTTGGCAGCAACCAGGTTTTATCCTGGTCAGCAACATCGAGCTCGGCGTTCATTAGCTTACGCCTGATGACGCCGTCATCTTCCAACTGGTAGCAAATAGTCCCGTCTGCCAGCTCAAGTAAAAGCAGCTTATCAGATGCGACCTGTCCTGCCGACGACTCCGGCAGACCCTTTGCACTATCGATATCCCTTTGCATCTGTCTTATCATACTCAGCAGCGTTGTGTTTTCCTCCACAACCCTGGTAGCTCGCGGAACATCCATCACAGCGTCTTTGAATATTATGTTGAAAGCAAAAAACGCAAATGTAACAACAGTTATTACCGCCAACATTTCTATCAGTGTAAAACCGTTACGCATATCTGTCACTTCCCTTCGGCTGTCTGTGCTGCCGCGGTTTGGTCCTGCGAGAGCCGGTCCTGTGAAATATACCTGGACAACCTGACTTTCACTTCATTATGAAAACTCCTGCCGCAAGCTGTTACTTTCACCAGAGTCATCTCCTGCCACTGGCTTGTCCCCGGGGACTTTTCGATAGAGACATTCAGCCTGGGCCAGAGCCGTTCAATATCCTCGTCACGGATGGGTTTGCCGGTTGCGGTTATGCTGTCAAGCTGTGCCCCGGCAGCGGCTATGCAACGCTGCCTGACCAACTGGTAATTGTTGAACCTTCTGAAACCATCAAGCGACAGGGCGAAGGTAACTAAAACAACTCCCATAACAATTAGCGCAACAGCCGCTTCAGTCCACAAAAAGCCGCCATACTTTCTGCATTTGCCGGACACAATTTCTCTCCGTATTACGGGTAAACAAGATTTGCCGTCTCGTTGACAATTGTGATAAGAGCGCCGAATATACTATAAACTATAAAGCCGACCATTATTCCCATAGCAATTGTCACGCAGGGCCACATTATAAATCGCGCAAGATTGGCACGGTAGCTGTAGTTTGAGCGATAAAATGACTCAAGCATCTCGAGGATAGCCGGGGTATTACCCTGATTAACCTTGTCGTCAAATGCCCAGGCGATGGTGCTGCCCAGGTTGCTTTCGCGGGCCGCTGCGGCGATATTTTCGCCTCGCTGCACTTTTATAAGCCACTGCTGCAATCGTTTTCTAAAACAATTGTTCACATCGAGGGCAAGAGTGCCGGCGATTGCGTCGTTGACCGTGCAGCCGGCATTAAGTGACAGCCGTAAAAGCTCGACAACCTGCACCATCGAATAGTTCCTGGTGAACCAGTGAAGGACAGGCAAATGCCATCTAATAAAATCGCCGATTTGCGAAAGCAAGTATGGTTTATCCGGCCGACGAGGTCTAAATTTGACGTAAATCGAGACAGGAATTATCACAAGAATTATGACCGCAAATACTAAACCAATCAGCCATCCGTGTTCATACGCAATAAAATTTGCAATCCAGCATAAAAACCGAGTAGCCGCAGGAAGTTTTGCTCCCTCAGTCATTTCTGTTAAAACCATGTGGAATTGCGGAATAACCCATTGCATCAAAGCCCATACTATAAAAAACATAAAGGTTATTAATACTACCGGGTAAAACGGATGCATCGGCCTGAGTCTTCTGCTTTCGTCGGTCCTGGCGAGCATATCCGCTTCGATACTTTTGATTGCAAAGGGAAGCTGATTAATCTGCTCAGCGGCAGCTATCATAGCAACCGCGTAGGCGGGGCATCGCGGATAACCACGCTTGATTGCTTCACTCAGCGAATAGCCCTGGACCAGCCATTTTTGTATTTTCCGCAGGATTCTGGCGCGTTTATCGTCCTGTCCGCCGGCAGCGGCCTCAAGGGCCATAGACAACGGCAGGTTCTGGCGGATACTCGAACCAATAGTCGAGATAACGTATGCGGCAATCATGCGGCGGGATGTCAAACCATAGCTTATGACCGCACCTATAAATAAAATAAAAAATCCTAATCCGATGGCACCCAAAGGACCAAACACAACGCCCGCAGTTGCAAGCAAAAGCAAAACCGCACAAGCTATGAGAATCCATTTGGCACATTTCTGGGGCCACAGTTCAAAGCCAACCTCGCGTTTCGAGAGCAGCACCGCTATTAGTGTCCCGAAGAAAATAACAGGCCCAAAAACCGTTAATGTAAATATCTTTTCGGCCTCCATCTGCGATGAAACGTAAAACAGCAGGATGACGACCGGCGGCATTGTAACCAGGGCAACACCCGGCTTTTTGTAGCCGAGGATTGCATAAACAATCAAAACTGACACTACTATAATATCGAACATACTTAATCCATTATCCCTGCGAAGACAGACCTGTAATAACCTGTATCATTGGCAGGAACATAGCAAGGACAGCCATTGCAATGAACCCACCCACTGAAATCAGCATAATGGGCAGCAAAATCGCCTGGAGCCGGGCCTGGCTGCAGCGCGCCTGCTGAGCGTACATCTGGCCCAGACTGTAGAGGTTGTCCTGCAGCTCGTTGCGCTGGCTACCTAATTGAATCGAATACAAAAACAGGCGCGGGAGCATTCTGCAAAATTGCCCCGCCTCCAGGATGTTTGCTCCCTGTTCAACCTGTCTGGAAAGGGTCTCGCTTTCGAGAATAAGTTTTCCGCTGCCGGTCGCACCTGAGGACAATCTCAGGCAGGCGGGCATATCACAGCCGGCCCCGACCATCATCGCCATTGCTTCGGCCATTCTTGCAAGGGTGCTGCTGTGATAGACCCTGCCGATAATCGGCACAGCCAATAGCAGTGACTCCTTGAGCCGGCGTCCGAGCGGAAGGGTCGAAAGCATCGCAGGGATAAAAATTCCGGCAGCAACAATAAGTGCGACCGCTATCCAGAAGGCCGCTATGTGCTGTGATATATTGAAGAATAGTGAAGTCAGCGGGTTTATGCGTTGTCCTTCAAGCATCTCCGCATATATCGAGCGAAACTGCGGTATTATAAACAGGCATACGCCTGTCATAATAATCGCGCCCAGCGTCAGCACGACTGCGGGATAGGCGGTTGCTTCAAAGATTATTCTTCTGGTTTGATTGGCGAGCTCGAGGTGCCTGTTTAAGCTGGTGAGCATTTCGCTGAGCCGGCCCGTTTCAACGCCCGCTTTGAGTATCCGGCCATACAAGGCAGGGAAGTGCTTTTGTCTTTTTTCAAACGCCTGCTCAATACTTACTCCCGCTTCAAGGTCGCCGGCTATGTCCTCAATAAGCTTTCGCATCCGGGCCGACCCGACGTCCTTTGCAAGCTCCCGCAGGCCTCTTTCCAGCGGTATGCCGGCCTTCGCTATTGATGCAAGCTGCTGATTAAAAAGCAGAAATTCATTCCTGCCGATGGCCGTGACGGGCTTTGGGGGCCTGGCTTTTTCAATAGAGTTGACCGTAAGCTGCATTTGTTTGAGCAGCTCGCCTGCCTCCTGCGGCGAAGCAGCTTCGACGGTGCCTTTCATCAGCCGGCCTGCTGCCGTCAGTGCATTATATTCAAATATTGCCATTTTCAGTCCTTTTTAAGCATAATCATTCAACTGCCAC
>Ga0315279_10005716_pt1 | contig 15973 bp, 12 predicted proteins | sample YL17G06_20_MG_FD_203694 | JGI IMG/M metagenome (GOLD analysis project Ga0315279, IMG submission 203694) | Sediment microbial communities from Yellowstone Lake, YNP, Wyoming, USA - YL17G06_20 | ecosystem: Environmental > Aquatic > Freshwater > Lake > Sediment | place: USA: Wyoming | collected...
CGATGGCGAGCCCGGAACCTCTTCGTGGACTCGCCGTCGCCCCGTCGGGGCTCTGTGTATTCTCGATCGATTCCGGGGGTTCGCTTCGCTCACCGCCCGGCTATGCGCCGTCGGCCCTTCGGGCCTGCCGGGCGCCGCTCACGCTCTCAACCAATCCGCAACTCACCCACCTTCCGAACGCCAGGAATGTGCCCCCCGGTGAGATCCTCGTAGAGGTCCTTCAGGTTCTCCTGAAGCTGCTCAATGCTCTCACCCTGGGTCATGTAATCGGGATAATCTTACAGATATCCCAGCCACATGTTGCCGTCCTGCCAGTGGATGTATCGCACCGTCGTCATAAACTAATGCTAATCCTTACTTGGCCACCTTTCAAGCAATTCTCCCAGGGCACAACTGCCCCAAGTGCGAAACCTCTTGTTGGCGCACGGGCGCTAGGAACGCCCTTGCCGCACTATAGGTCCTATAGGACTCATAGGACCTATACCTGTCGGGACTTCGTAAACCGCCCGATCAGAAGGCGTCATTTGCCCTTTGGCATTGAGCATTCGAGCATTTAGCATTGGTCGGCGTTCAGCCCACGTCGTCTTTCTCGTCGGTGGGCAGTTCCGGCAGATTGATGTAGTGGGCGCTCTTGACGAAGTCGATTGCGCGGACCTCGTCGATGACGGCCTTTGGCGGGGCCTGGTCCAGGTTGATGCCCACAAGCGCCATGCCCAGCTTCATCTTCCGGCTGAAGGTCATGTCGGCGATGTTGATGTCGTTCTTGCCGAACACGGTGCCGTACCGCCCGACGACGCCGGGCTTGTCCTCGTTGAGGATCACCACGATGTGGCCCTCGGGCTTGAGCTCCATCCGGTAGCCGTCCAGGGCGATGATCCGCGGGAAGCGGTGGCCGAAGATCGTGCCGACGGCCGTGCGGCGGCCCTGGTCAGTCACCACCGTAACCTCCATCAGGTTGGCGAACTCGCGGACCTTCTCGGAGGTGATCTGCTGTATCTCCAGGCCGCGCTGCTTTGCCAGCAGGGGCGCGTTGATGACGTTGACGGGCTGTTCCATCCGCGGGGCGATCAGCCCGACGAGCAGGTGGGTGGTGATCGGCGCGACGTTCATCTGCCCGATGGCGCCGCGGTAGATCACCTCCACCTTACTCATCGCTCCCGGCGTGATGGAGGCCAGGATCGTGCCCATGCGTGAAGCGAGCTCCGTGTACGGGCGCAGCACAGGCGGCAGGGCCTGGTCGAAGCCCGGTGCGTTGACCGCGTTGCGGACCTCGCCGCCGCGAAGGGCTTCCACAAGCTGCTCGGCCGCGTCGAGGGCGACCTGCTCCTGGGCCTCTTCCGTGGAGGCGCCCAGGTGGGGGACGCACAGCACGTTGGGCTGCTGGATGAGTTCGAGTTCGGCCTCGTTTGTCGGGGGCTCGGCCAGGTAAACGTCCAGCGCGGCCCCGGCGACGCGTTTTTCCTTGATGGCCGCCAGAAGGGCCGCCGGGTCGATGATCCCGCCACGGGCGGCGTTGATCAGCCTGACCGACGGCTTCATCGCCGCGAACTGCTCGGCGCCGATCATCCCGAGCGTCTCGGCGCTCTTGGGAACGTGCACCGAGATGAAATCCGACCGCTTGCACAACTCGATGAGGTCCTTGACCATCTCGATGTTGGAAGTATCGCCGCCGGCGAAGAACGGGTCGTAGCCCAGCACGCGCATCTCCAGGCCGATTGCCCTGGCGGCCAGGGCCCGGCCTATCCGGCCCATGCCCACGACCCCGAGCGTCTTGCCCGCGACCTGCGTGCCCTCGAAACTCTTGCGGTCCCACTTGTCGTCCTTCAGGGAGGCGTTGGCGGGCGAGATCTTCCGCGACAGCGCCATCATCAGCGTCAGCGCCAGTTCCGCCGTCGAAACCGTGTTGCCGCCCGGCGTGTTCATCACGATCACGCCCTTGCCCGTCGCCACCGGAACGTCCACGTTGTCCACGCCGACGCCCGCGCGGGCGATGACCTTCAACTTGCCGGGATTCTCCAGCACCGCCGCCGTAACCTTCGCCCCGGAGCGGATTATCATCCCGTCGTAGTCCTTGACGATTTTCGCAAGCTCATCCGGCGGCAGGCCGGGCTTTATGTCGATCTCAACGTCCGCCTGTTTCTTCAGCCAGTCCAGGCCTATGGCACTGAGTTTGTCCGCTATCAGCACTTTATACATGGTCGCGCCTCCTTTCAGGCCCAGTCTTTGAGGACCCTGGCGGCCGCGGCCACGCCCTTGCCGATCTCGACCGCCACGCCCAGTTCAGCCAGCGTGTACTCGATGGCGGCGATCATGCCTATGGTCTCGATCGGGTCGACGTACCCCATGTGGCTGACGCGGAAGCACTTGCCCTTGAGGTCGTCCTGGCCTCCCGCGGCGTTGATGCCGTACTTGGACTGGAGAATCTTGCGGAAGGCGTCGTCCACGCCCGGCGGGTACATGATGCCCGTGACGGAGTCGCTGGGCTGCTTCGAGAAGACCTTCATCCCAAGGGCCACGCAGGCCTGCCGCGTCGCCTTGGCCAGCAGGGCCGAACGGGCCCAGATCTTCTCGACGCCGATGGCGTTGATCATGTCCAACGACACCTTCATGCCGCGGATCAGGCTTACGGCCGGGGTGTAGGGAGTGTCGTTCTTGACGACCATCTTGCGGTATGCCTTGAGGTCCAGGTAGAGGCCCGGGGCCTTGATGGCGTCGATGATCTTCCACGCCTTTTCGCTGACGGCCACCGTCGCCAGGCCTGGCGGCAGCATGAGCGCCTTCTGGCTGCCGGTCGCGACGATGTCGATCTTCCACTCGTCGGTCCGCAGCGGCAGCGTGCCGGCCGCGGTGATGCAGTCGGCGATTAGGATGGCGTCGGTCCCGGCCACAACCTTGCCGATGCCCTCCAGGTCGCACGCCGTCGCGGTGGACGTCTCGCTGTAGACGACCACCACCGTGCCGTACAGGCCGGTGGCGAGCTTTTCCCTGACACTTTCGGGCGTGATGGCGGTGCCCCACGGCGAGACGACTTCGTCGACGTCCAGTCCGTATACCTTGGCGACCTTGACCCAGCGTTCGCCGAACTTTCCGCCGTTGGCGACGAGGACCTTTTTGTCGCGGCGGCTGGCGCAGGCGATTGCGGCCTCCATGCCCGCCGTGCCGCTGCCGGCGATCGTCAGCACGTCGTTGGCGGTCAACAGCATCTTTTTGAGCCCGGCGTTGACCTCCGCGAACATCGCCTGGAACTGAGGCGTGCGGTGGTGGAACATGGGCTTTGCCATTTCGACGAGGACTTCCGGCGGAACGTCCGTCGGCCCGGGTGTGAACAGGCGTGCTTTGATCATGGGAATCTCCAGATCAGGCGTTAAACGGCAGGCACTGGCTGGCAGAGCCGCGGGCCCTTCCCACGGTTGCCGCACTACCGCGTCATATTATAATTCCAAGCCCGGCGGGCGTTTCCCCCATGCCTCGCCAAGCCACGGTGAATATAAGTCTACCACCACATGCCGTAATCGTCAATCGGCATTCTGCGCGCACTATATGAGTTTCATGCTTCCACCTTTTGGGAAACGTGGTTCGGCCAGCGGGAGCATGCGTTCTAAGACGCAAGCATGGTGCCCGGCGCTGGGCCTTTTGCCCGGCCCTAGTCCAGTATGGCCAGGGTCACGAGTTGGGCTTCCTGCCTGATCGTCAGCACGTCCTTGAGTTCCTGCTGGGCCTTGGCCAGGTCCAGTTTGGCCTTGGCGCGGGCGTCGCGGTAGGCCTTCAGTGACGCGGCCAACGCTTCCGGCTTGGCTTGCTTGTCGCCCAGAACAGTCTGGAGGGCCTGGGACTTGGTCTCGATCTCCGCCGGCTGGGCGTTGGGGTCGGTATTGCGCACGGGCATGGCTCGGCCGAGCATCCCGCCGGCAGCGCCGAGCATCCCGCCGGGGCCGCCTGGCATTCCGCCGGCGGCGCCGTCGTCGCCGAGGAGGCGCCGCAGGGTCCGGACCTTCTCGATCTTCGGCCCGATGATCTTCCACTCTTCATCCGAGGCGCCCAGTTCCTCTTGCAGACGCTTCTGTTGCTGCTTTTCCACCTGCTTGCGAATGTCCCCGAATACCTGCTGGAGTTGGTTGGGGTCCGGGGGGATCCCGTCGCGGATGTCCTGCATTACCTGCCGGGCCCGGTCGATCTGCTCGGGCGACACGTCAATGCCGCGCTGCCGCATCCTTTCGGCGATGTCCGCGCTGTCGCCGCCCGGTTGGGCTTCCTGCGCAACCGCCGCAACAGGCGCGACGGCCTCGACTACCCCGATGGCCGTGATCGCCACGATCGCCATGGTCAAAAGGCCCCCAGCCGCCAAGGTCCACACCGCCGCACGCCGAGAGTATCCGCCCGTATTCATGATCGCGATCCTTTCCGCATAACGCGAAGAAAAGGCACACGCCAACCATTCACATGCACATAAGGCTACCATGCGGGGGGCTGTTTTGCAAGGACCTGCATACGCCAGGCTGGGCCGACGGCCGACAGGCCGAAACAAGTGCGCGGTACGAAGTTCCAAACTACAAGCACCAAGGCTTGTAGTTTGGGATTTGCCCTACCCGTACGTCCCAATCTCCAAACCGCGCCGGACGAAGAACTTGTACGTCTCGTACCTGACCCGGCTGGAGACGCTGTGGTCCGTGTGCAGCACGTAGCCGGAGCCCTCCATCGCGGCGGGGACCTTTTTCATGAGTTCGGCCTCCACCTGGGCAAGGTCGTTGGACTCCAGCGCCCGGATATCCAGGCCGCCCATGAAGCTGATCCGGCCGCCGTAGGTGGCCTTGAGTTCGAGCAGGTCCATTCCGGCCTTGACTTCCATGGCCTGGAGGCAGTCCATCCCGGCCTCGATGAGGCCCGGCACCAGCGGCTCGACGTATCCGCACGAATGCACGATCACCGGCAGGCCGAGGTCCTTGGCGAAGTCGAACGTCTTCTTGTGGGCCGGCCAGATTATGTCCCTGTACATGGCCGGCGACATGAACGGCTTGCCCTTGAAGCCCATGTCCTCGTAGAACCACACGGCGTCGGGCGGGCCTTCCTCGGCGAAGAGGGTCTTCTGGACGTCGATCACGAGGTCGCCGTAGACGCCGCACATGTCCTTGACCCACTCGGGCTCCAGGGCCATGCCGATGAGCATGTGCTCGTGCCCGCAGACCGGGTGCATGAGCTCGAAGACGTTCACGCCTGACCAGCAGAAGAACAGGCCGCGCTCGGCCGCCAGCTTGCGGGTCTGGCGGTAGCTCTCGAACGGTATGCGGCGCCGCAGGGTGCTTCGGTCGATGAGCTTGGCCCGGACGTGCCGGTCCCACGTTGCGTGGTCGTGGACGAGGAAGTCCACGTGCTCCGGCGTGCCGCTTTTGTTCTTCCACCATCGCAGCAGCGAGCCGTTGCCGTTGCGGACGAGCTTGGTCTCCTCGGTCTCCTCGCCAATCTGCTGGCCGAAGTCCAGGTCGGCCACCAGGTTGGGCCACCCGGCCGAGCGGATCTCCAGGCCGAAATGGTCCAAAAGGCTCTCGCCTTCCTTGAGATGCCCCAGGGCAGTCCAGGCCCGCTGGGTGTCGCCCCAGAAGCTCTCGTGCACGCCGATACGGTCCACCGGGCGGCGTTTGAGAATCCGCCCGATCCGCTCCCGACTGGTCAAACTCGCCATCTACAGCCCCATCGCCTTACGCAGTTCCTGGACCTTGTTGGTGTTTTCCCAGGTGAACTTTTTGTCCTGCCGCCCGAAATGCCCGTCGTGGGCGGTGTCCTGGTAGATCGGACGGAGAAGCTTGAGGTAGCTGATGATTTCCTTGGGCTTCAGCGGGAAGACGTCGCCGACGACGCCGGCCAGGCGGTCCTGATCGACCACGGCGGTGCCTTCGCAGTTGACGTGGATGCTGACGGGGTCAGCCACGCCGATGGCGTAGCTGAGTTGCACCTCGGCGACCTTGGCAAGCTTGGCCGCCACGATGTTCTTGGCCACGTGGCGGGCCATGTAGCAGGCCGAGCGGTCAACCTTCGAGGGGTCCTTGCCGGAGAACGCCCCGCCGCCGTGGCTGCCGCGCCCGCCGTAGGTGTCCACGATGATCTTCCGCCCGGTCACGCCCGTGTCGCCGTGGGGCCCGCCGATCACGAACCGCCCCGTCGGGTTGATGTGGAACTTGATGCCGTTGCTCCACATGCCCGGGCACTGGTGCTCGATGACGGGCTTGATGATCTTGGCGATGAGCTCCCGCCGGGCCTTCTCGGACATGTTGCCGGTCTTGGGGTCGATGACCGACTCGTTGTGCTGGGTCGAGAGCACGATCGTGTCGATGCCGACGGGCCTGCCGTTCTCGTAGGCGATCGTCACCTGGCTCTTGCCGTCAGGCCGCAGCCACTTGATCTCGCCCTGCTCGCGGGCCTCGCTCAGCCGGTAGGTCAGCCTGTGGGCGACGTGGATCGGCAGGGGCATGAGGACCTTGGTCTCGTCGCAGGCGAAGCCGAACATCAGGCCCTGGTCGCCGGCGCCCTGCTCGTGACTGGCGCCCTGGCACTCTGTAACGCCCTGGGAAATGTCCGCCGACTGGTTGTGCAGCGCGCGAAGGACCGCGCACGAACGGTAGTCGAAGCCCGTCGTCGGGTCGTCGTAGCCGATCGAGCGGATCGTCTCGCGGGCCGTCTTGTCCGCGGCCAGAAGGGCCTCCTCCGCCTTGTGGTTGTGGACCGTTATCTCGCCGGCCAGCACTACCAAACCGGTGGTCACCAGCGTCTCGCAGGCCACGCGAGCGTGCGGGTCGTGCTTGATCAGGCTGTCCAGAAGGGCGTCGGATATCTGGTCCGCCACCTTGTCCGGATGCCCCTTGGTCACCGACTCGCTCGTGAAATACTGCCTCGGGCCGTGTTTGCTCTGCTTCATATCCTCTGCGTTTCCTTTCTCGTGGCCGCCTGACCTGACAGGCCCGCCTAAGTTTGAATCGAGTAGTCTAACATCCGGGCCCGCAATCTGCAATATGGCATTCTAGGGCATTGTCGGGAGCATTTTGCGGGTATTCATGGACGTGCTTGCCTTGCGACAGAGCCGATTGCCGCGGCTCCAAGGATTAGGCTTCAGATTTGGGCGGCAATCCGGGGCGAGTGCGCGCCGCAGCTCTCGGTCTCGGCGCCCGCGGGCTGATCCGGCACGGTGTAGAAACCCAACTGGGTAAGCAGTTCCAGCTTGGGCAGCACGTTGCCGGCCAGGTCGACGTGGAAGAACCCCGGAAACACGTCCGGATGGTCCTGTATGAGGCGGAAGTATTCCTCGTGCCGAGCCGGGATCTGGACCGTGCTCCCGCGTGCGATCTCATGGCCGGTGAAGACAAACTCCGGCAACAGCCAGGGGCAGAACTCCAGCGAGACCTTGCCTGCAAGTTGGCGGTAGATCTCGGTTTGCGGCAGAAGGCACAGAAGGCTGGGCAGGATTCGCGCCCCCATCATTCGCAGGCTGACCATCTGAAAGAGCGACTGGTTGAAATCGTCCATCGTCTCGAAAGGAAAGCCCCATACGTAGAACGCGTCGACACGCGGAAACAGCGGAATCGCCCGCGGCAGCAGGTCCAGCACGTCCGCGGCGGAAAAGCCCTTGCGTATGATATCCAGCACGCGGTCGCTGCCGCTTTCGATGCCGAAGCGAAGCTCGACGCACCCGCAATCGGCCATCGCGTGCATCATGTCCTCGTCGATCAGGTTGACCCGGCCGAACGCTTTCCACCGCACGTCCAAGCCGCTTTCAGTCAGCCGGCGGCAGAAGTCCATCACCTGCCGCTTGCCGGACACGAAGAACTCGTCCTGGAACAGGAACATATCCACGCCCGCGCGGCGATGCAGTTCGACCATCTCGGCGACGATGTTCTCGGCTGATCGCGAGTAGCTTTCGAGGTTCCACACCGGCGCCACCGAGCAGAATGTGCATGGATACGGACAGCCGCGGCTTGTCATCATGCCGTAGCCGGCGTAGATGGGCAGGTCGATCTTCTCCCACGCGGGGAAACCGATGGAGTCCAGATCGGTGATTCGCGGGCGTTCGGGGTTGTGACGCGGCTGGCCGTCAGGGCCTCGCCAGCTTATCCCGGGCACGCCGGCCAGGTCCCCGCCATCCTTGAGCGTTCGCAGCAGATGCGGCGCGGTGATTTCGCCCTCGCCGCGGCAGATGATCTCCACCCATGGGAAGCGGCGCAGGATCAGGTCCTCGACGCTCTTGGACCCCACGCCGCCGAGGATCACTCGCCGGTCAGGCCAGCGGCGGCGGATTGCCCGCATCGCCAGCAGGGAAAACGGCAGAAGATTGGCCATGCACGACAGCCCGATCACCGGCGCCGGCTCGGCTTGGCTCGCCGCAGGCGCCTCGGCCAGGAATGTCAGAAACTCCTCCATGTCGAACGGGTCGTCGGCTTTGCTGGTCTGGTAATCGCGGAAGTCCACGTCGAAACCCGCCTGCTCCAGCGCCCGCGTGAGGTACAAACACCCCAGCGGCACGTGAAGTTCCCGCTCGACCTGCTCGCCGTAGCGGATGAACAGCATGTTCAAGTTGACCAGCGTTATGTCGGCACTCATTGCACGTCTTTTCCTGCTGCTACGGGCGAATGCCCTTGGTCACCGGCGGGGGAGCGTCCGGCCGGGTGCCGCGAGTCGGCGGCGGCGGGGCCGGCTGGGTTGAAGGGGCCGTCGTTGGGCTGTTGGCGTCGCGGGAAACGTTTCGGATTTCCCTGTTGGGGTCTGGCCGGATGCCTTGGGTGCCTACATCTGCCCGGACGCCGCCTATGCTGGAAGTTACCGCAATTCCCGCCCCGACCGCCAAGGCCGCCAACATGACCGCCGCCACCTTGCCCATGAACTCCGCGACGTGGCGCGGCTCGACCTTCGTCGAAGCGATCACCGCTTCGAGCTGCGCGGCGGGAATGGCCGTCAGCATGCTCACTTCAGTTGGCGAGAGCTTCAGGCCTATCTCGTCGGCCGCTTGGCTGCGTTTCTCCAGAAGCAGCTTGCGAAAGGCCGGATCGACCGACGCCTTCTTGACCAGCACCTCGATGCCCTTGGGAATCATGGCTGCCTCCCGATCTTCTTCACGCGGACTCGTCGATATCGAATCGTTGGAGTGTGTGTCTCAGCCCGGACGGATGCCCTTGCTCCCCGGCGGAGCGTCCGGCCGGCTGCCGGTCGGCGGCAGCGGAGTTGGCTGGGTCGATGGGCCCGTCGTGGGCTCTGCCGGGCGATGGACGTTCCGGATGTCGCGGTCAGTGCCCGGCCGGATGCCCTCGCTTATACGGTCAGGCTGGATGCCGAGTGTTGGGCATCCCACAAAAGCCCCGACCGCCAGCGCCGCCAGCATCACGGCCGCGACCTTACCCATGAATGCCGCAATGTGGCGATCCTCGACCTTCGCTGAGGCGATCACGGCCTCGAGCTGTGCGGCTGGAATGGCCGTCAGCATGCTCACCTCGGCTGGCGAGAGCTTCAGGCCGATCTCGTCGGCCGCTTCGGCACGCTTCTCCAGCAGCAGCCGGCGGAACGCCGGATCGACCGAGGCCTTCTTGACCAGCACCTCGATGCCCCTTGGAATGCTCCCCACGTCCTTGCCGCTGCCCGGCGGCCTGCCGCCAACGATAGTAGTCTTTACGGCAGGTTTCTCGCCGCCCTGATGTTCATCGCTCATGGCTGGCTCCCGTATGTCAGCAGTCAGTATACCACCCCTCGGCCGCTTACGCAGGTGTTCTTCGCAAGTGCCGTGCCACCCCAAAGGGGACTGGCTCCGAACCCCTTGGGGGTGAGGCGCCTGTCCCCGGCGTTAGAGACTCCGCCGGTGCTGGAATACCCCCCCCGGCGTTCGACGATCTGCAAACTAACGGCTTTTCTCCGTGCCAACAGCGGGGACAGGCACCTCCGCGGCGAGAAGCATGCCGCTCCGGAGCCAGTCCCCTATGGAGCCAGTCCCCTGCGCCAGCCCGCTCAGCCCTGCCGCCCCAGCGTCGCGACGCGCCGGCCCCATCGGACCAGCCGGGCCGGTTCGACCTCCACGCCGAGCCCCGCGCCGCCGAGCACCTTCAGCCGCCCGCCGTAACCGAAACGCGGGCTGTGGCGGACGATGTCCCCGCCCAGCAGGAGCCTGCCGTAGTTGCCCTCGACGAATCGCACGCCCGGCCCGATGGCCTGGAGCAGCCTTCGCTGGGCGGCAGAGAGAATGCCGCTCTCGCCGACCATGCAGCCCAGGACAACAGTCGAGCCCGCCGCCGCCGCCCGCGCCGCCAGCCTGCCCGCCCGCACGAGCCCGCCGTTCTTGCTGATGCGAACGTTCCACCACACTTTCGCCGGCTCAACCAGCAGGGCCTCGGCGTCACTGTCGGTCAGCAGGCTCTCATCGGCGATCAGCGGCAGTTCGCATCGCCGGGCCAGTTCGACAAGCTCGCCCGCCCCGCAAAAGACAGGCTGCTCGACCGCGCATACGCCCATCGCCGCCAGTTCCGCCACCCGCGCGGGCGTCTCGTCGGCGGTCCAACCGCCGTTGACGTCCACCCGCAGCGTGCACCGCCCGGCCGAAAGCGCGCCCGCAAGCCTGGCGCGCACCACGGCCAGGTTGGCCGAGTCCGCAGCCGCCCCCAGGCCCAGCTTGAGCTTGAAGTCCCGCAGGCCGTACCACCACATCAGCCTCAGCCGCCGCGCCGTCTTGCCCGCGGCGGCTGAGCCCAGAACGCCCGTGACACGCGGGGCAATCCGCCCGCACGGGTGCGGGATGTCCGCCTCCTCCGCATGAGGCCTGCTCGCTTCAGCGAGCAGGGAATGAGGGTGAACCCCTCCCCCTGCGAGGGGGAGGCGGCCTTCAGGCCGGTGGGGGTGAGCCAGCAGCCCCGCCGGTGACGTGAGCCCGCGCCGCCTCATGTGGGCGTCCACGCACGCAAGCTCCGCCGCACACGCCGCCGCGTTGATGCATCGCCCATCCGCCCCAACCGTCGGAATCCCCGCAATCGCCGCCGCGACCTCAGCCTCCACGCCCGAGAAGTCCGCCTCCGCAAGGGCGGGCCAGATTATGCCCTCCAGGTCCGACACGACCGACTCCAGCGTCTCGCCCGTAACGTAAGGGCGCGGCAGCGTCTCGCCCCAGCCGGCCAGGCCGTCGGAAAAAACCGCGCGAACGATCACCGCATCGGCCTGGTCTCGCGTCGCGGCCGCGTGCTCGAAACTCCGCATCGCGATTGCCGTGCGGTAAACGTCCAGTTGTACGGCCCGAATCGCCATTGCGCGTAAGTCTACAGAACAGGAGGGAGTAGTAGTTAGGGAATAGTAGTCAGGACAAAGAAGAGCCCGCATTCCCCGCTGCCTGATCCCGGATTCCGCCGTTGCTGCTGTGAAAAGACGATAGTCGGTGGCGGGGGCACAACCCCGGCGACAGCCCTCGTCCTCGTTCTCGTTCTCGTCCTCGTCCTCGGCTTTTCGTCCGTTCGGGTGAGCCGAAGGGCCATGTTGGACTGCTCCCTATTTCCTAACTACTACTGCCTTCGTTTTTGCCCTTGACGCAGTCGGCACATGCGGCTAATATCCCGCGTTCCAGGTGCTGCCCTCGGGCAGGCCTAGGCCATAAGCAGTAACAGAACGATCGCATTTGCCCCCATCGTCTAGAGGCCTAGGATATCAGGTTCTCATCCTGGAGACAGGGGTTCGAGTCCCCTTGGGGGTAGTGCATAAACGGCCCGCCGGCAAAGACTTGTGCCGGCGGGCTTGTTTATTTCTGCCGCACCCTCAGCATGGTGTACGGCCCGTCGGGAATGACGGCGATTCGCCCGGTTGGGTGGGCGGCGGCGTAGTCGTCGATGGCTTTCTGGGCGCGCCCGGCCGCGCCGCCGGGGCCGAGCAGCGGGTTGACGCCGATGTGCATCTGAACGCGGGCCGGGATGCCGTCGCTGGCGAACAGGAGCTTTTCCGGGCCGATGACGGCCAGCACGCGGGCCTGCATCTGGAACTCCCACTGGTCCAGTTCCGTGCGGCCCTTGTTGGCCTCGATGTGGGCCAGGAAGCCGCGCCAGTCGCCGTCCCACTTCATCATCAGGTCCGTGAACGTCCTGCTGCCGAGCTGCTCGCCGCAATGGCTGACCTGGAGCATCGTGCTGCCGGGCCCCAGTGCGGGCAGGGCCGTGCACATGCCCTTGACCGTCTGGTAGAAGGTCTGGTCCAGCGGGTAGCCGCCGCCGTTGGTGATCACCAGGTCGTACGGCCCGTCGATCTCGGCGGTGGTCCACTTGGCCACCTGCCTGCACCCGGCGGCGTGGGCCTGCTCCAGGTCGCCGCAGTAGATGCCCGCGATCCGCCGGTCGCCGGTTATCGCGACGTTGAAGAGCAGGTCCACGCCGACCTTGCGTGCTACGGCCAGGGCGATCTCGTGGCATGGGTTGCCCTCGAGCACGCCGGTGTCGGCCAGGGGGTTGCTGAGCGTCTGATAGCCGTGGAACCGCTGGACGGTCTGGAGGTCCACCAGGGCCGGGCACACGCCCTTTCGCCCGCCGGAGAACCCGGCCATGAAGTGCGCCTCGATGTACCCCGTGACGATCCGCAGGTCCGCCTCGGCGAACCGCCTGCACACGCTCACGGGCGGGTCTTCGCTCACGCGGACCAGCGTGGTTGGGTCGTCGGCGCGGTGGTCGATCACCTCGACGCGGCCCAGGATTTCCTTGCCGACAAGCGTTTCCTTCTCCGCCGGCGTGCTCGGGCGGTGCATGCCCGTGCCGATTATTATGACGATATGCCCGTCGGCGACGCCGCAGGCGTTGAGCACCTTCAGCATGGCCGGGAGGAATTGCTTGTTCGGCACGGGGCGCGTGATGTCGGAAATGGTTATCGCCACGGTCCGCGGGCGCTTCGCGGCGACCATCGCCGCAAGGGATGCGGCGCCGATGGGTTTTGCCAGCGCCGCCTCGACGGCCGAGGCGGCATCCGCCACGGCGGGGACATGCTGCCCGGCCAGAATGTCCGCCGAATCCGGCACGGAAAGGTCCATGCCGTCCCGGCCGTAAAGGAGGTGTATATTCTTCATTTGACAAATCTCGATCAGCCCCGACGGGGCGACAGTCCCGGCGGCCGGGGGCGTAAGCCCCCGGTTAGGGTCACTCATATAAATGAGCCCCGAAGGGGCGACAGAACGCGCCGCCCTCAGTAGCGGTTGGGGCGATCCTCTGTCGCCCCTTCGGGGCTCATGTTCTAATAGTAACGTTTCCGGGGGCTTACGCCCCCGGCCAAATTCTGTCGGCCCTTCGGGCCTAAACTGACGCGGCTACTTCCGCATGGTCTTTCCGGGCCAGTCGAGGACTCCGCCGGTGTCGGCGCTGGTTGCCTGTGCGGCGTAGCGGCCGAGGGCGCCGCGGGTGATCGGGCATGGTCGCGGCTTGCGGGTCTTGCGGCGCCTGGCGAGTTCGGCGGCCGAGAGCCTGACGTTCAGCTTGCCGGCGGGGATGTCGATCTCGATGAGGTCGCCGTTTTCCAGCAGGCCGATCTCCCCGCCGTTGGCGGCCTCGGGCGAGATGTGCCCGATGCACGCCCCGGCCGTGCCGCCGGAAAACCGCCCGTCGGTTATCAGCGCGACCTTGTCGCCCAGGCCCATGCCCTTGATGTAGCTCGTCGGGGCGAGCATCTCCTGCATGCCGGGCCCGCCGCGGGGGCCCTCGTTGCGGATGACCACCACGTCGCCCGCCTTCACCTTGCTGCCGAGGATGCCCTCGCAGGCGTCTTCCTGGCTTTCGAATATCACGGCCGGGCCCGCGACGCGGTACATTTTGGGGTCCACGCCGGCGAGTTTGACGACCGATCCTTTGCGTGCGATGTTGCCGTACAGCACGGCCAGGCCGCCCTTTTTCGTAAACGCGCGGCCCAGCGGGCGGATGATGTCCATCAGGTCCAGCCTGGCGGTGTTGAGGGTCGCCAGCTTGGCGGGCTTCTGGCCGGCGAGCATGGCGCGGACCTGTTCGACGCTGCGCCCCGTGGCCTTGGCGCCCTGGCGATACATCCTGACGGCCTCCGGCAGGACGTGCGGGCTGCGGAGCGACCACTTCTCGATGTTGGCCAGGACCGACTCGCCGGTGACGGTCAGGCAGTCGGCGTTTATCTGCTTGCGGTCGTCCCACCAGAGCTGGCTCATGATGGTGGTGATCCCGCCGGCTCGGTGGACGTCCTGCATGTGGTAGATGCGCCCCTCGGGCGTCGCCGACGGCGCGACGCGGCAGATGTTCGGCGTGCGCTTCGAGATCCGCTCGATGTCCGCCAGCGTGAAGGGCACGCCGGCCTCGTTTGCGATCGCCAGCATGTGCAGCACGGTGTTGGTCGAGCCGCCCATGGCCATGTCCACGGTGAAGGCGTTCTGGAAAGCCTTGCGGGTCATGATGTTCCGCGGCAGCAGGGGGTAGGTCTTCTTCAGGCCCGAGCCGGCCCATTCCATCGCCATCTGCACGATCCGCCGGCTGGCGCGCTTCCAGATGTCCAGCCGGGCCGGGCTGGTGGCCAGGCACGTGCCGTTGCCCGGCAGGGCCATGCCGATGGCCTCGCAAAGGCAGTTCATGCTGTTGGCGGTGAACATGCCGCTGCACGAGCCGCAGGTCGGGCAGGTGTTGTTCTCGTATTCGAGGGCCTGCTTGCGGGTGAGCTTGCCGGTCTTGAGTTGCGCGACGGCGTAGAACTGGTCGATGAGGTCCACGTCGCGCCCGGCTACTCTCCCGGCCTCCATGGGCCCGCCGGAGCAGAAGATCGCCGGCAAGTTGAGCCTCGCGGCCGCCATCAGCATGCCCGGCACGACCTTGTCGCAGTTGGGGATGCAGATCATCGCGTCGAACTGGTGGGCCTCCATCATGGCCTCGACGGCGTCGGCGACGGTTTCCCGGCTGGGCAGGGAGTACTTCATTCCCGCGTGGCCCATGGCGATTCCGTCGCAGATGGCGATGGTGTTGAAGAGGATCGGCGTGCCGCCGGCGAGCCGGATGTGCTTCTTGACGTACTGCCCGACGGCGTCGAGGTGAACGTGCCCGGGGACGGCGTCGGTGTAGCTGTTTACCACCGCGATGAGCGGCTTGCGGATGTCCGCGTCGCTCAGGCCTGCGGCCTTGAACAGGCTGCGGTGAGGCCCGCGCTCGTCGCCGGCCTTGACTTTGTCGCTGCGCATCATGGGCGATTCTCTCCACTATGCGGTCTTCAGCGGTTGTTGAAGACCGCTTAATGCCGCCCGCCGTTTTCCAGGAATTCCACGGCGTGGTTGAGGGTCTCGAAGTCCTCGATGGCCGTCAGGATGTAGCGGCAGGTCGAGTCGTCCCGAAGCGGCCTGATCTCCAGGAACTCCGGGTCGCGGCTGAACTGCTTGAAGGCGGCGATGTTCGGATAGGCTATGAGGCCGCAGTATTGCTGGTTGGCGTTGCCGAAGTAGACCATCTTCGTCAGGCCGTAGACAAGTATCCTCGCGCCGTGCCGGCTGAGGATGGACTGGATACGGCGCAGGTACTCGGCGTACTGCCTTTCCCGCCCCGGAATAATGTCAAACAGGTTCAGGACGACGATCAATTCCGCTCTCCACTGGCCGATTCCACCCCGGCCGCGCCGCAGACGCCGCAACGCGACCGGCACAATGCCAAGCCAACCAGATTACGCATGTCGGGGGCGTTTGACAACAGGTTTCAGGAAGAAGGCTACAGAGGGAAGGCTTCAGGGGGGAAGGCTTCAGGCTTCAGGCTTCAGGGGGAAGGCTTCAGACTTCAGGCTTCAGGTTGCAGGCTTCAGGCTACCGAGGCTGTCCGATAATTCAAAGCTGTCGTGTGCGGTTATTGGCGCAGATCTTTCGACTCCAATGAACCCAGCCCCGAATGGGGCTGGCGGCGCATAGCCGGGCGGTGAGCGTACTCGCGAACCCCCGGTACTATGCTCTCTTAATCCGGAGCCCCCGCGGGGCGATGGCGAGTCCGGAACCTCCACCGCCCCTTCGGGG
>Ga0315279_10005717_pt1 | contig 15973 bp, 16 predicted proteins | sample YL17G06_20_MG_FD_203694 | JGI IMG/M metagenome (GOLD analysis project Ga0315279, IMG submission 203694) | Sediment microbial communities from Yellowstone Lake, YNP, Wyoming, USA - YL17G06_20 | ecosystem: Environmental > Aquatic > Freshwater > Lake > Sediment | place: USA: Wyoming | collected...
GACGCGGATGATCTGTAGCCTAATAGTTCGATTTTGATCATAATAATACATACAGCACGGCAGTTTCCACCGTGATTTACTCATTACCTGTAAAAAAAGAGGGTTGACCGGCATAATCTGTATGCGGTACTTCGACTGGAGTATAGACAGCAATTTATGGTGAATTGCGTTTATTCAGGATCTCTGAAGTATATTTTGCAAGACCGTACACACCGTCAGTGGACGGGTGCACTTCGATAAAATCCTCAAAGTCATGCACGGTGATATGGCGCTGCATGAGGAACGCCATGTATCCCGCGATCAGCCCGCCGCCGGGCCCTGCTGCACACATACCGGTGATCTCGCCGGATTCAGGGTCTGCCATGATCTTTGCCAGCCCGGTGTCTCCGGAGGGAACCGACCAGAATGTCCCGGGCCCGGCCGGTCCGGGAATAGCAAGGGATGCACTCCCTTCGCCACCTGTCCCGCAGAATGCCAGTTCATGGGTGAGGTTGATCGACTGGGGAATATACCGGTAATCCATACGCCGGTCCCGTCCGAGGATGTTGTCTGCTGCGACGATCCCTTCGTGACGTGCTGCAGGTGTGAGGTACGGGGGGCCGGTCACGTCCCCGCAGGCATACACGCCGGGAACGCTGGTCTGCATCCGGTCGTTGACAATCACTTCTCCAAACGCACCTTTTTGTACGCCGGTGATCATCTCTGAACGTGGCACGAGCCCGGCAGCGATCATCACGGCATCCGCATCAACTGACTCGGTGCCATATTGCACGGATTTCACTCCTGAGGTGCCCTTGATCGACTTCACATCAGCGTTTTCCCGGATCTCCACGCCTGACAGTTCCTGCATTGCTGTTTTTTTGAGGTGCCGGTCGATATTTTTTAAAAACGTGCTCCGGCTCAGCACCGTCACCTCGCTCCCGAACCTGGAAAAGATCCATGCAAACTCTGCCGCCATCACGTTCCCGCCGATGATCACGAGTTTTTTTGGAAGATATTTCATTTCCCACACAGTATGCGGCGTATGCACTCCCGGAAGTTTGATCCCCTCAATCTCCGGTATATTGGGCCGGGATCCTGTGGCAGCGATCACTGCCTCTGCCTCGACAGGTGCATCCCCGATAAAAACCCGGTCGCCCTCAATCCTCCCGGTCTTCCCGTATACGATATTCACCCCGGCAGTTTTCGTTTCTGTATCAAGAATTAATGCAATCTTCTGCTGGACCGCGTGCATCTCTGTTAAAAGACGGGGAAAATTGATTTCCGGGATGGAACCGACAATCCCGAGTTTCTGGAAATTCCGGGCTGAATCGATGATGCGGGCGGCATCTGTCAGGGCGCAGACCGGCATGCAGCCGAAGTGGAGACACTGCCCGCCAATCCCCCCGGATTCGACGAGTGTCACGCCTTTTCCCGCGGACGCGAGCCGGATTGACGCGATCCTTCCTGCAGGACCTCCACCCAGAACGACGATCATGGTGTATATCTAGAAGACTTCGACACCTTCATCCATCGGTTCTGAGAGCAGTTCACCGGTGAAGGCATTCACTTCAACGATCTTCTTGCCCCGGATCTGCCAGACCGGGATATAGACCTGTTTTGTATCGATTGTTATGTTCTTTTTATCGGGTTTGAGGGTCTTCTCCTCGTAAAAGATCGCGTCACCTTTCTCCTGCTTGATCCTGACCTTCTGGGTAAGCCGGTCGATCAGCTCGGTGACAACCCGTTCTGATGCTTCCTCTTTCCTGATATGCGGCTCTGCAACCTCGGCACCTGCCGGGATCTCCGTCTCCTCGACCTGTTTCCCGTCAACGTCGATTTTTATGCCGTTGATGGCATTGATCGCACCCCACCCGTCTGCGTCAAAGGGGATGCGGCGGTCTTTGTACACCTGTTCACCGCTGCTCGTATAGTGGAACAGGAAGTAGGGGATGAACCGGAGTTTTGCCGTGCCCTGGACCCCCCCGGTGCGGATCGCGGCCTGCTCGGAGACTTTGACCGGGAAATGTGAGATGGTGATGCCCGAGTGCTCATCTGCCGCCACAGTTGCAGCAGTCCCGGATGTCGCTGTCGCCTTTTTCCCTTTTACCGGTGACAGGTCAAGCGTGAGTTCCCGGTCGACGATGTCCGCGAGAACTGCTTCACCGGAATACCGGATAAACTCATCGATGCCCCACTGGATGCAGTTCTCGGTCACGACATTTTTATCAAGTGTGAAGAGCAGTTTCTTGCAGGTCATCTCCTGGTCATCGACCATCAGGCTGTAATTGGTCTTGTCGAACTGCCCGATCAGTTCCTTGTCATTTGAGCAGAGTACCAGAAGGGAGGTGCCTTCGCGGATCGCAGACAGATCCAGAGGCTCATCCACCTCTTCCACCTCAAAACGCGCTGCTTCAAGAACGAGCCTCATCGCGTTCTTGGCTTTTTCCCGCATATCGTGTTCCATCATACATAGATTGCCATGGTCTTATAGAACAATTTTTCTATTGTCATATCCGAGATCTCTATAATGATTGGGCCCCTCAAATTTGTTGATCATAGTATCGAAGATTTTGCAATGCAGGTAACCTATGACCCTTCAGAGGGGACTGGGAAGGTAGTGTACAACCTCTCGCTCGTAAAAAACGAGGATTTTGAGTATGCAGTCTCTATCCTCAAAGATGCCTACAAAACCGGTGTCAGTGTCAGCGGGCTCGTCAGGTTTGCATTGACAGGTGAAAAGGTTGCGGATTATGTGGTCCCGGAAGGGTGCACGGCGATTTGCACCGTCTGCAGTACCACATTCGACGGGCTTTTGATCCGGCGGGGTGTTCCCTTAAACCCGATCGGTGGCGGGGTGGTCGAGATCGAGAACCGGGCGCCCATCCGGTTCACCCATATCATCCTCTACGAACACACAACCATCGATCCACTGCAGGTGCTGATCTCCCAGAAGATCACGTCAGTCAACAACGTGATGCGGAAGGGGAGCGGAAACCTCCTCGCGAATATCCGCGAGTTTCATATGGAGGCACAACCACTGGTGGGTACGGTGCTCGACGCGTTGTCCGACAGCAGTTTTACCGGTATTCTCGAAGTGGGGATGCCAAACGTCCCCCTGTTAGGTGTCCCCGTGAGCCCGCAGTTCGTTGCCATCGCTGCCGTTGGGGGGACGAACCCGATGGCAGCGATCCGTGAAGGAGGGCGATGGGTCCAGATACAGGCTATGAAAGGGCTGATGGATATCGGAGAAATGATCGAGATCCGGGATTACTGAATCAAAACCGGTACCAAGTTCCCACCCTGGACATACCCTGAACTGGAACTGAAGTGGCAATCATCGGCGGCGGAGCAGAAACGATTGCCGGATATTTTTTTATCCTGCATGTTGTTATAATAAGAGCAACAAGTGATTTCAGATGGAATTTGAAAAAATACTCATCCTTTTCATTGCGCTTGCTGCGTGTTGCAGCATACCCGTTATGGGAGCAGCTACAAAATATCTCGGGGCAAGCCCCCAGATGTCTGCATACCTGTCCGGCATCAATGAGTTCTCGCCAGGCTCTGACGCTACAATCACGGTGATCGTGCAGAACAGCGGGGTAAATTCCATGGTCTTTTTAAACGCCACCCCCCTCGCCCCGGATGATCTCCCGACAACGGCAAAACTCGTCACGATCGGGCTCAGTTCCGCCGGTGCACCGATCAGTATCAAGACGGACCCACAGGCAGCAGGGGATATCGCAAGCCAGGGCAGTGTAACTGTACGGTTCACTGCGAAGATCTTTTCAAATGCAACGATCGGCGAATACCAGCTGCCGCTTACCCTCAAATACAAATATCTCAAGGTCCAGGATCAGGAAACAGGTGACACCCTGCATTTCGAGTACAATGATGTCACCGACACCATCCCCATCACCATAAAGATCAAACCTACGGTGACGATCGATGTCCTGGAAGCGGTGCCGGAGAACCTGAATGTCGGGACAGAAGGGTACCTTGACCTGACAATTAAAAACATTGGGTCTGTTGACGGGAAGAAGGCAACGGTGAAGATCATCAGGAATGGCAACAGCCCGGTAATCCCCACTGACAGCAGCGTCTTTGTCGGTGATTTCCCGCAGAACAGCACTATCTCCTGCCGGTACAAAGTGGCGGTTTCAAGCGATGCGGAAGAGCAGACGTACCCGATCGACGTTGCCGTCGTCTATGTGAACCCGGAAGGGGATAGCGTGACTTCTGCGTATGACACCGTGGGTGTTCCTGTGGGTGGCAGGATCAGGTTTAACGTCATCCCGCCCGCCCCTGCACTGTATCCGGGAGAGACAAAGGTCGTTGTTATCGAGTACCAGAACACGGGAACGACCACCGCACACCATGCACAGGCACGGCTCAATGCGGTGGCACCATTCACCAGTGCTGACAACAGTGCATATCTCGGTGATATCGGACCTGGTGGGCGGGCAACTGCAAGGTATGCATTGACCGTTGATGGCGATGCACCTCTCAAAACCTATAACCTCGATACCGAAGTCCGGTATCGTGATGCGTTTGACAACAGCCAGATCTCAAATACCTTTAAAGCTGACGTGCAGGTGGTTGCCCGACCCACATCCGTGAGTATCATGCAGAGCCTGCCCATCGTCGCGCTGGTCGCAATTGTTCTGATCGGCGCCGGGTATTATGTACTAATAATGAGAAAGAAAAAGTGATGCACGGATGGGAAGGGGAGCTTCCTCCGCCAGCGGTCAGGACAATCGAGGAGATGCGTCCCGTTCTCGCCGACCCCGGATGCGCGTGTAGCGACCCGCTTTATTTTATGTACCGCGATCTGGCCAAATCCGATGCGGACTGGCGCTGGCTCCACCACCACCATCTCCGCTATGACATCACCGTTATTCCTCCCCGTGTACTGTGCGGGGAGTTTGTCAAGACCAAGGGACATTATCACCCGGAAAATCCTGCGGGTGTCGGGTACCCGGAAATCTACGAAGTCCTTGAAGGAGAGGCATATTACCTGCTCCAGTCACGGCAGTTGGACGATGTTGTCCTGATTTCGGCATCCCAAGGGGATATCGTGATCATCCCGCCGGGCTATGGGCATACCTCGATCAACCCCTCCTCCTCTACGCTCGTGATGGCAAATATTGTCTCGACTGCATTCAAGAGCGAATACGGGGAGTATGAAGCACATCACGGCGCCGCATATTATGTGATGAAAGACGGCGATCTCATGAAAAATCCCCATTACCATGTTATGTCTCCTGTCCGGAGAATGGGCGCCCGGAGCGGCAGAGGAACACACCGTTTCTGGACAGGGCCGCTCTACGCCCTGCTCGGGAACGAAGAAGCGCTCGCGTTCCTCAATCATCCCGAGGATTACCGCACTATCTTTGCGGTACTGTTAAAAGATTAGGTGCGAAAATCCGCTTGTGCGTGCTCTTTTTCACGAGCGCCAGCACTCTCTCTTCATTTGGTGTAGCAGCAACCCAGCCCTGGTGCTCGAGCTCCTTTAGCGCGGTATCAATCTCTGCGTAGGAAAGACCAATCTCTCCCTCGTCACTCTGTCCTTCCCACAAACCGGCAGAGGGTACCTTTTGTATTATCTGTTCAGGTATGCCAAGTTCCCGTGCCACCTCGTACACTTCGATCTTATAGAGATGGATGATCGGCTGGATATCCGCCGCATTATCGCCATACTTGGTGCAGTACCCGAGCATGTACTCGCTTCGGTTTGACGTGCCGCAGACAAGGCAGTGATCGCGGTTCGCGTGATAATACAATACCGACATCCGGATACGTGCCATCAGGTTGCCCATCAGGTAGGGGGAACCGGCAAAGCCGGGCATCGTTCCGAATGCCTCAAGCATTGGTTCAATGCTTATGATTCGGTGCTCCATCCCGTACCTGGTACAAAGCATGGAGGCGTCACGAATGTCCTCCGGGTTACTGATAGCCGACGGCAGCGAGAGCGCCAGCACCTTGTCCGCGCCGATCGCACGGCAGCAGAAGACCGCCGCCACTGCCGAGTCCACACCGCCACTCACCCCTAAAATGATCCCTGTGCACCCGCTGTTCCAGTAGGCATACCGTATCATCTGCTCGACCTGTCCCATCCTGCACCCGGGTTCTCCCTCCATGATGGACTCCCTTCTCAGATTAGACGGATGAAGTGTTTCAACTGTTCGGTAGTCCCCACGACAATCACCGCATCCCCATCGCGGACCATTTCATCATCTGGCGGTGCGATGATCAGCCGGTCAGAGGCTTCGATGCCGATGATCCGCACGCCGGATCTCTTCGATACCTGACGGACTGAAAAACCATACGAAGTCATGACGTGTTTTAACACGACAATTTCGCCGTCCGGCAGGTCTAACAGGATGGTGACGGTATCCGCGAGTATGATCCTGCCGATGGTCTGCCCGCCGATCATGGGCAGCAGTGCCACGTAGTCCGCCCCTGCACGGTACAGCTTGTCGACAGAAACCGGCTCGTTCGCCCGTGCGAGGATCCTGATAGCCGGGTTGAGGTTACGCACCATCAGCGTCGTGAAGATGTTCACGTCATCGTTGTTCAGTGCAACGATGCAGAACTGGGCTTCCTCGATCTTCGCCGCCTTGAGGACGTGCTCGTCCTCCGCATTGCCGATTACCTGGTTCACATCATACTTCCGGGAATCGACAACCACGCAGGGAGTCCCTGATGCCAGCATCTCCTGGTACGCGGCAGACCCCACGTCGCCAAAACCGGCGATGACCGCGTGCGCCCGTGCCGTTCCTTCGATCTCGAACTCCTCGTGGACTGCCTCCGCGATCGCCCCTGCCCTGCCGAAGAGAAAAAGGGAACTTGTGGCATCGACAATCTCATCCGGTTGTGGGCGGGGGATGAATGTCCCAGACTTCCAGAGAAAGAGGACAAGGACACCAAAACGTTCGTAGAGGTGCAGTTCCTCCAATGTCTTTCCCACTGCGCGACAGCCGGACATCACTGGGATATTGATCAGCCTGAGTTCCTTCTCCGGGTACTGCTGCATGTTGATACTTATGCGGTCAAGCCCGGGGATCTCCGGTGCAGTATCCCCGCTGGGGTTCAGGACTGCGTGCCGTGCGAGGATCCTCCCGGTTGCATTTTTTGGGGAGAGCACATACTCAGCGCCTGCATACCTCAGGTACCGGTCAAACGAGATCTTATCGACAACTGCAATGATATGTGCCGTTGTCAGGCCCCGTATTCCCAGTATGATGCTTGCAGTCGTCCGTTCGTCCTTGCAGATCACAACATAATGTGCGCCTGCAATGTGTGAACCAGACCAGGTTCCAGGATCGGTGTAACGACCCCAGATCACGTATGCACGTTTCCGGTAATGCGTTGCAATTTCAAGGGCGGTGGCTTTGTCCTGTTCAATGATCACTATATCATGATCTGATATCATGAGGCTGTCAATAACAGAACCGGTGAGATCATTATACCCGATAATCACGGTATGTCCTGCCAGCCGGTGCGGGGTTCTCCTTGGCGGGGCGGGTGCAAGAAGGGTGGTGAGGAACGGGGCGAGGAGGAGCGGGATGACAACGAAGATCATAATAACCCCGGATAGCATGATCTGGATTGCCAGAAACATGGTGAGATCATTGGAAAACGGCAGAAGCCACCCGTATCCGACAGTTGTCATCGACTCGACCACATACAGCAGTGTCTGGGGCCACGATATCGGTTTATTTTCGAGGGCCGGATACACGGTATGGAAGATGAATGTATAGAGGGCTATGAGCATGGCGAACGCGAAAAAATAGATGGATATCTGTATGCCCGGGGAGTTCCGGATCGCCCTCCACACCCGTCCCCGTTTATTGTGTACCACAAGTCACCTCATTATTTATTTTGCCGTCCCTGCAGATCCTGTGACGGGATACCCCGGACCATTCAATGGCGCGGATGAGACCCTCGCTACCGGAATGAACTCCTGCCAGAAGTTCTCCGAGATTGTAGAGTGCATATTTTGTTGCCGGATGATTTTTTGTATACATATCGAGCAGGGTAATCACATCCAGATGCAGTTTGTCTCCCTGATCCGGATAGACCGGGCAGTCCTTTCCCAGCCCATGAAGATCTGCGTATAGTGTCACTTCCGCTGAGGGAACTTGTATGAACGGACAGATGCGGGGAATATTACCGTCAGAACATGTACCGTTTATGAACAGTTCCACATCCCCTGTGAGGACGGTCTCCAGCACTGCGCTTGCTGCGTCCTCGAGGCAGAATCCCAGTGCAAGTTTTGTGATCCCATGTTCTCGTGCGATCCTGTCGAGCATGAGGGATCGGAGCGTGAGGCACCCCGGGGGGGCGTCTCCGGTTTTCTGTGCGATTGCCTCTTTTCCGGTTTCAGCATCTTCACCCAATGATCCAAAAAGACAATCTGTGCCCAGCGACTCTGCAATCCGCTTTGCACGTGAGGGGTTGCTGTGACTCTGGAGCCCATCATCGATCGTGATGGCGGTGATACGTATGTCGCGGCGCTGTGCAGTGAGAGTTTTTAAAAAATACAGGAGTGCACTGCTGCTCCTGTTGCCTGAAAGAGCGACACCAATATGATCACCGGTTCTGAGCCACTTGTGCGCCCGGATAACCCGTTTTGCTTTCGTCTCAACATCTGCTGTGACGTGCAGGCCGCATATATGCTGTCCTGAATAGGGCTGGAAGATGATGGCATCCCGGTGGCACTTGCTGCATTGCATGCTTGTATCCAATCTACTCTGGAGGATAAAAGATGTTTAAGGTTGTGATTAAATGCTCTACGGCTGATATAAGGAGCGATTTTATAGTCTGCCACATAACCACTGTAGCAACCATGGTCGTCTCCCCGGAGCATATCCGCACGCTGCACAGGTACGAGAAAGCCATACTTGCAACGCTGGAACGCCTGATGAAGCGGTATGAGTGGGTGCCGCTCGAAACGATCCAGCAGGCGACCGGTCTCTCGGAATCCGAAGTGAACTACCGGATTTCACGGCTGATGGAATGGGGTATGGTCCGGTTCAACGCGGTGCCCTATGACGGGTATGCCCTCGTCTTTGGGGGGTATGACACGCTTGCGCTTGCGACGCTCACCCGGAAGGGAACCATCTCAGCACTCGGGGCAAAGATCGGTGAAGGAAAAGAGTCTGTTGTGTACGAAGCGCTCGGGCTTGGCCCTGTCGCGATCAAGTTCCACCGTGTCGGGGGGCGATCGTTTTCCTCTGCCCGGGTCAACCGCGAGTACATGCCCGACTCGGGCAACTGCCCCTGGCTTCTTGCATCCCGGCTCTCGGCAGAACGGGAATATGCAGCGCTTGCCCTGCTTCACCCGAACGTGAGTGTCCCGCTCCCCATCGGGCAGAACAGGCATACCGTTGTGATGTCGCTTATCGACGGTCCGAACCTGAACCGCTGCCTGCTTGAAGAGCCGGTAGCGATGCTCGAAGAGATCCTCACCCATGTACATGCGGCTTACACTCTCGGGGTCATCCACGCAGACCTGTCGGAATTCAACATCCTCATTGAAGATGGACGTCCGGTTATCATCGACTGGCCGCAGTGGATGGAGACAAGTCACCAGAATGCAAAGACCCTCGTGACCCGGGACATCACGAACCTCCTGACGTATTTCAAACGGAAGTACAAAGTGGACTATGACTGCGGGGATGCAGTGCGATGCGTGATCGGCTGAAGGTCTTTGGCATAGATATCATCAAAGGGTCGGTACGGTCAAAATCCCGCCGCCCGATGTATGCCCTCGTCCGGATGACCGGGCAGGTGATCGAGAGCGAGACCGAGGTCTCGATGTTCCGGCTCTTCCGCCTGCTCTCCGTGGAGCAGCCGGATATCCTTGCGGTAGACAGCCTGCAGGAGATCGCAACAGACCAGCACGAACTCTTCTTCTTTTTACAGGGCCTGCCCCCGCGTACCAGGCTCGTGCAGGTGACGGGTGGCGAAAAGAAGGAGACGCTCGGGAAGGTCGCAGCCCGGTACAATATCAGTTTCAACCGGTTCGATCCGTTTGCCGAAGCCCGCACCACTGCACGGGTTGCAGCGCTCGGTGCCGGTGCCGAGGTGATCGCGTTCGAGAACGAGAGCGAGGTGGTGGTGAGCCGGCACCGCTCTCCGGGGAGGGGCGGCTGGAGCCAGAACCGGTACGTGCGGAAGATCCACGGGGCAGTCCAGCTGAAAGGTCGCGAGATCGAACAGGCACTTGTTGCTGCAGGGCTCCGGTACGAGAAGAAGGAGACGAAAGCCTTTGGCGGGTGCAGCCGGGTGGCGTTCCGGGTCTATGCAACCCGGGACCAGATCCCGGTCTCCACATACCGCGGCGCAGATGTGCAGGTGCGGATCAGCGGGAAACGGCTCGAACGGATCCGGTTCCGCCCGATCTCTGGAAAACCCCGGTACCTTATCGTTGGCATCGATCCGGGCACGACAACCGCTGTCGCGGCACTCGACCTCGACGGAAACCTGATGCACCTCCAGAGTTCCCGGCAGATGAACATGGCAGACGTAATCGAGTCTCTCTACCGCGTGGGAAAACCGCTCATCATCGCATCCGATGTGCAGCCCATGCCGTATTCTGTAGAGAAGATCCGGCGGGCGTTCGCTGCGGTCGCATATACACCAAAACAGGACACGAGTGTCGAAACGAAGATGGAACTCACTGCACCGTTCAACTACGGAAACGATCATGAGCGGGATGCCCTCTCTGCGGCACTTGATGCATACCGCCAGAACAGGAACAAGTTCCAGAACCTTGCGAAAAGAGTCCCCCCGGGGCATGACCTCGATGAGGTGCGGGCGGGCGTGATCCGGGGGCAGGCGCTGGAGCTGGTGCTCGGGGATATGAATGCGGAGGCACCGGAACCAACGGAGGAGGTGCCCGCCATACAGGTTGATGGCAGGCATGATGAACGTGTCCGGGTGCTTGACGGCATGGTGAAGCGCCTGCGTGCGTTTGTTTCCGAGCTCGAGGAAGAGGTCAAGGTCCGGGACTACGAGATCCACCGGCTCCAGGCACGACTGCGGAATATCCATTCGCAGAGGGACGTGCAGCTTGCAAAGGATACGGAGATCGTAAAGAGGGATGCGATCATCCAGAGTCTCAAAAAGCGGCTTAAAAAGGAGGAGCGGCACAGCGGCAACCTGTCAAAGCGTATCACACGGATTAAAAAGTTTGCCGAGCTCTCGATGGAAGGCGAAGTGATCCCGGTGAAGGTGATGGATGCATTGACAAAAGAAGGCATGCGGCGTCTCGCTCTTGAGGAGGGGATCCTTGAGGGAGACATCATTTTCGTGAACCGTACCGACGGGTGGGGCAGAAGCGTAGTAAAAGACCTGGCCGTAATTCAGGTCAAAGCGATCGTAACCGGGCGAGGAGCACTCGCGGCAAGCGATCCGCAGATGGTTCCGGCATTCCGGGATGCCGGTCTCCCGATCCTTTCGGACCGGGATGCCGGTGTGCAGGTGCGGGGAAGACAGGGGCTTGCCGCAAAGGAGCAGTTTGATGCAGCCCTGCTCCGCTGGACGAATGAGCAGTCGCAGTGCGAGCGGGAGCAGAAGTCGGCGATGATCGAGCACATCTTCAAGGAATATAAGAGCGAACGGGGTAAGGAGGTGCGCAGGAGTGGATGACCGCGAACTATTGAAGGTGGTGATGGGCATTGTCGGGCGTGAGAACTGCCTTGATGACTGTGCGGTACTGCCGTGCGGGGAACAGGTTATGGTTGCGACAACGGACATGCTCCACAAGACCACAGACTTCGTTTCCGGCATGAGTGACTGGCAGATTGGCTGGATGTGTGCTGCGGTCACCTTAAGCGACATCGCGAGCATGGGAGCGGCACCGAAATATCTGCTCATCGCCGTCGGTCTCGACCGGTGGGAACAATTGTCCGGTGTAATGCAGGGCGCGAAAGACTGCTGCACGATGTATGGCGCGGCAATTATCGGCGGGGATATCGACCGGCATGGTGAACTGACCGTCGTGACCACCGGTCTGGGGCTTGTGGAGAGGCAGCATCTCGTCCGGAGGACAGGTGCACGCCCGGGGGATCTGGTCTGCCTCACCGGCACCCCGGGTCAGGCACAGGCATGGCTCGAAGGGTTCCTGCAGCACGAAAAGGCGCTCTTCGAACCCCAGCCGCGGGTGAAGGAAGGGCAACTGCTGGCACGGGGCGGGATTACCTCAATGATGGACGACAGTGACGGGATTGCACTCTCACTCTATGACCTCTTAAGCGTGAACGACTGCGGGTTTGCCATTGATTCCTCCAGATTGCCGCTTCCCGGAGGTGTGCCAGAGGAACAGGCGCACGAACTCGCACTCTACGGCGGCGGGGATTATGAACTGATCTTTACCGTCTCCCCGGAACGGCACCCGATCACCGGTGTGGCATATACCGTGATCGGCACGGTCATTCCTGAAAGACGGGTGCTTGTTGATGGCATCCCTCCCGAGCGACGCGGGTACCAGCATCACTGGGGTTAAATCTCTTTTTAGCGCTACGGGAAGGCGCATTTCTCTTAAATACGATAAAAAAGAGATATTTGATTAAAGGTCGATCGTATGGACTCGTTAGAAAGCAGGCTGGAGCGGCTGACACCCGGGCAGCGAAGGGAGGTCGAGGACTTCGTGGATTTCCTGCTCCAGCAGTCCGGTACAAGTCCGGCGCTGAAGATCCCTGTGCCACAGGTGCCCCCGCCGCTGCTTGAGGTCGCACCGCCCGCATTTACGGTACAGGAGTCTCCAGTGAATCCGGAGCCCTTCCGGATGAATGTCCATGATCTCATACCTGCAGCCGGCTTACCTGCATCCACTCCAGTATATGAAGAGTCCCACCCGCTCATAGCAGAGATCACCACCAGCGACGAAGATCTCCTCACGCATGACTACATGGACTACGGGCAGTTTGACCAGTCGTCCCGGCAACCGTTCCTGGCAGATGAAGCGGTACGAAACGTAAAGGTGAAGATGAGCCGGAAGGGCAAAGAGGACAGGACACACCAGCTGCTCGACTGGATCGATTGATCTCAAAATGAGAGAGAAACGTACAGGATTATCCCCTTAGGACAGATGCGTACAGCACATGAAAACGTCGCGAGCCGTTTTCATATTAAAAAGGATGGACTCGACGGGATTCGAACCCGTGGCCTTCACGTTGCAAACGTGACGATCTACCCCTGATCTACGAGCCCGCTCTCATGCGGTTGTGGCATATACTTTTTCTGCGGAAGCCATATAGTTGTTACTGATCTAGGCGCATTTTTTCATCGGGAAAAAGGGGAGTCTTCCGGTATTTTGATGACGTTGCGTAACATCATCAGTTCTTCTTATGTCCCGAACCGGAATGCACAGGATTATGTGCGGGTGCTCCCAACCTTTCTGATATACTGCCACCGGGAGTATAGTGCCATGGCAAAACTGATCATCGAACCGAAAAAAGCAAAGGAAGGGCAGATCGACTACATCGTCACGTACCATGACCCGAAAAGCGATAACCAGTTCATGGTGACGACGACGCCAAACCTGGACGAAGCGATGCAGCGACTCCGGGAAACGCTGGAGAACGAAGTGCAGGCAATGCAACAGAAGAAATAAGGGAGTCATCCGGAGTCCCTGTGGCTCCCCGCTTGCTTTAAAAAAATTCCTGTTTTTACGGCTGATCATTTCCCGCGCATCAGAGTCACAGAAAAAATGCCCATGGATCGAGGAAAACAAGAAAAGAAATATGGACCCGGCGGGAATTGAACCCGCGGCCTTTACGTTGCGAACGTAACGATCTGCCCCTGATCTACGAGCCCAAAAATGGTTTAAAATATCAGAGAATAATCTCGATATCTAATTTTTCTGCCAGTTCCTTATATCTGTTCCTGATAGTGACTTCCGTGACACCTGCCACTTCCGCCACCTCGCGCTGGGTTCGCCGCTCCCCACCGAGAATTGAGGAGATGTAAATTGCGGCTGCTGCGACGCCGGTTGGTCCCCTGCCGCTCGTTAACTCGCGTTCCCCTGCCTGCCTGAGGATCTCCACTGCACGGCTCTGCACTTCTCCCTTGAGCGTGAGCCCGGAGCAGAAGCGCGGGACGTAATCGATGGGGGAGGTCGGGAGGAGCTTTAAGCCCAGTTCACGGGAGATAAACCGGTACGTCCTGCCGATCTCTTTTCTTGATACACGGGACACTTCTGCAATCTCGTCAAGGGTACGGGGCACACTGCACTGCCGGCATGCGGCATAAAGCGCCGCGGCGGCCACACCTTCGATACTCCGGCCCCTGATAAGGTTCTTGTCGACCGCGTCACGGTACACCACCGCAGCAGTCTCACGGACGTTTCTTGGCAGACCGAGTGCCGATGCCATCCGGTCCAGTTCGGAAAGGGCGAACGCAAGGTTGCGTTCCGTTGCGTTGCTTACGCGGATACGGCGCTGCCACTTGCGGAGCCGGTAGAGCTGTGCCCGGTTTTTGGACGAGATAGCCCTGCCGTACGAGTCCCGGTTACGCCAGTCGATCATCGTGGACAGGCCCTTGTCGTGAATGGTAAAGGTCATCGGGGCACCGACACGGGAGCGTTTCATGCGCTGGTCGTGGTCGAACGCACGCCACTCCGGACCCCGGTCGATGAAATCGTCATCGATCACAAGCCCGCACCCCTGGCAGACCAGTTCCGCACGCTCGTAGTCATGGACAAGCTGTCGCCCGCCGCATTCCGGACAGACCGTTTCCGTGTGGTTCTCGGCTTTCTTCTCGTGCTCTTTCACTTTCGTGCGTGACTTGAGCGCTTCCCTCTCATTCTGGAGGACTTTTAACTTCTCAACTTCCTGCATCTACATTCCCCAATTGTTAAACCTTTGTTATCCTTTCGCTCGGCACCCGGGTATCACGGGCATTCTTCATTATTTTGCGAAGAGTTTTTCGTTCGGCAGGACGCCGCATGGACCCCCACAGAGAACCAGTGCATACGGGGACTTCACATTCCCGAAGACGTCCATGATCTTTCCCACCGGTTTCAACCGCCGATCGGTCACTTCGCTGTATAATCCGGGCAGTTGGGCGGCATCCAGCTGAATGACGAGCATCCGGCTTCCAAAGGTGCTCATCGCTCGACCAACAACCTTCATACAACAACCCCAGGATACGCTGATACTAAATAAATTTAGTAATCTATATATGTGAAACCTTACGGTATTTAAAATTTGCGTGAAAGTATATATAGAAATTTCAGGAACCCAGAAACCGGTCAATATTTAAAGATAGTACGCGCTGGCACTCAGCATCCGTAAGCCCGGCACCTTTTGCGACCACAAATTTCGCGCGCTCGTCCAGCAGATCAAGGGGTGCATGCGCATCCGAGTCCACAACCAGCTGGCATGAGGCTTCACGTGCAATGTGAGCCACATGACCGTTTGTACGGTTGTGCCCTCCCCGGGAGGTAAGCTCCAGCGCTATCCCGTTCTGTGCAGCGAGCCGTGCATCGGCAATCGTAACGAGCCCGGGATGTGCAAGCACATCGACTTCCGTGCAGGCACAGGCAGCATGGTTGGTCCCGGCTGCCACCGGCTCGACAGGTGTCTCTCCATGAACGACAATGATGTCTGCTCCTGCACCTTTTGCACGTTGTGCGAGTCCTGCAATCTGGGAGGGAGGCACATGGGTGATCTCAACACCGGCGAGAAGCCTGACCCCGAAGAGGTGTGCCGATTCTTTTACCTCAAGAAGTGCTGAGATAACTGATGTGATATTCGAGGCATCCACGTGATCGGTGATCGCAACGGTCGAGTACCCCATGACCGCCAATCGGCGCACCAGTTCAGTGGGGAGCATCTCCCCGTCTGACAGGATCGAATGCGTGTGCAGATCGTACATACCGCTCATCGTTTCACCTCCAGTTTCTGTGCCACCTTCCTGATGAGCGATTCCTTCTTCTCGTGCCATTCAGCAATGATACGCCCCTCACGCCGTATCCAGTATG
>Ga0315279_10005718_pt1 | contig 15972 bp, 15 predicted proteins | sample YL17G06_20_MG_FD_203694 | JGI IMG/M metagenome (GOLD analysis project Ga0315279, IMG submission 203694) | Sediment microbial communities from Yellowstone Lake, YNP, Wyoming, USA - YL17G06_20 | ecosystem: Environmental > Aquatic > Freshwater > Lake > Sediment | place: USA: Wyoming | collected...
CCATAACGAACAGGAAGCTAGAGATAGAGGAGATCGCACAGCGCCTCGGATACATGGCGACGAAGACGCTCACCCCGGAGCCGATACCATTCGACGCAAAGGTGATACTGGTCGGTAACCCCCAGATTTATTACCTCCTATACGAAATGGACCGTGACTTCAAGGAGATATTTAAGGTCAAGGCCGATTTCGACACGACGATGGACAGGAGCGAGGAGAACGTCAAGATGTATGCTGCCTTCATGTGCACCATATGCACCAAGGAGGGGTTGAAGCACCTGGACTCCTCAGGCATCGCCGAGGTCGTCGAATACAGCTCAAGGCTCGCCGAGGACCAGGACAAGCTCTCCACCCAGTTCGCCAACGTCGCCGACATAATCAAGGAGGCGAACTATTACGCCACCGAGGATGGTTCCGAGTATATAGTAGCGAAGCATGTGATGAAGGCGCTCGAGGAGAAGGTCTACAGGAGCAACCTCGTCGAGGAGAAGATAGAGGAGATGGTCGAGAAGGGGATAATTCTCGTCGATACAGACGGCGAGAGGGTCGGCCAGATAAACGGATTAGCCGTCCTAGGCGCAGGCGACTTCATCTTCGGGAAGCCGAACAGGATAACGATCAGCGTCGGCGTCGGCAAGAAGGGGATCATAGACATAGAGCGCGAGGCACAGATGGGCGGCCCCATACACACTAAGGGCGTCCAGATACTGAGTGGCTTCCTCAACGAGCGTTACGCCAAGGAGATCCCCCTCAGCCTAACGGCGAGGCTCGTCTTCGAGCAGAGCTACTCAGGCATCGAGGGGGACAGTGCCTCAAGCACTGAGCTCTACGCCATTCTCTCCGCACTCTCGGAGAAGCCGATAAAACAGTACCTGGCTGTGACCGGATCGGTCAACCAGAAGGGGGAGGTCCAGGCGATAGGCGGAGTAAATCAGAAGATCGAGGGCTTCTACGAACTCTGCAAGTCGAGAGGGCTGAACGGGAAGCACGGCTGCGTGATACCCGAGAGCAACGTGAAGCATCTGATGCTGAAGGAGGAGATAGTCGAGGCGATCAAGGCGAAGAAGTTCCATCTATACCCGGTAAAGAAAATAGATGAGGGCGTCGAGGTTCTCACGGGGGTGCCTGCGGGGGAGATGCGGAAGGACGGATCCTACCCTGAGGGCACAGTCAACTACCTCGTCCAGAAGAACCTGAACGGCTTGGCTGAGCGGGCGAGGCAGTGGAAGGAGTCCGAGTAGCCGAGCGCACCCTTTTTGAGCGACCTCCGCACTAGTTTTTAGAGTCGATACATGGATCCGGTCTTCGACATCATCGTCATAGGCGGGGGCCCAGCCGGCCTCACCGCCGGACTGTACGCTGCAAGGCACGGCCTTAAGACCCTCGTAATGGACGGCAAGAAGATCGGGGGTAGGCCTCTTGAAGCACACTGGGTTGAGAACTTCCCCGGTTTCCCTGAGGGTCTGACGGGGGCCGACCTCATGAGGCAGTTCGAGGCGCAAGCCGCGAGGTTCGGCGCCGAGTTCAAGATTGAGTCTGTCATAGGGATAGGCGACGTCGGGGGGGTCAAGATGGTCTCGACCCGCCACGGCTACTATCAGGCCAGGTCGCTGATCATCGCCACGGGCGCTCAGAGGCAACAACTAAGTGTCCCTGGGGAGGGGAAGTTCAAGGGGAGGGGCGTCTCATACTGCGCCATCTGCGACGGCCCATTCTTCAAGGGGAAGAGGGTCGCCGTGGTCGGATCCGGTCGCGAGGCCGTCGAGGACGCGATGAGGCTCGCCGACGCCTCGAGCATCGTCTACGCAATCCCCGGCTCCAAGGGATACAGCGAGGAGTTCCCCGATCTTAAGCGGCTGAGGAGCAACCCGCGGATAGAGGTCCTCGCAGGTTACGATGTCGTCGAGATAGGCGGTGATGGGACCGTATCCTATGCGAAGCTTGAGGGCGAATCTGAGATGAGGCTCGATGTGGATGGCGTATTCATAATCTTGGAGCACGTCCAGACCACGAGCATCCTCTCTGACATAGGGATAGAGTCAGACGAGGGCGGCTGCATAGTCGTGGACAGGTACCAGCAAACGAACATCCCCGGCATCTTCGCCGCCGGCGACTGCACCTGCTCGGGGATGCAGATCGTCACGGCGGCCGGCGATGGGGGTAGAGCCGCCCTCTCGGCGCTCAGGTACGTGAGATCCTTGGGAGAATGACCGATATGGTGAAGGTGGAGTACTACTACTCGCCCGTCTGCCCCTACTGCCCCGCGGCGCAGAGGATAGTCTCCGAGGTAGTGGGGAGGTACGGCGATGTCGAGTACGAGGAGGTCAACACATACACCGAGGAGGGGATAAGGCGTGGCCTCGCCCTGAACCTGATGGCCGTCCCCGCCGTGGCTGTGAACGATAACATCAAGCTAATAGGCTTCCCCTTCGACGCGGAGGACGTCGTCAACTGCATAGAGGAAGCCCGCAGAGCATAGCGTCTTATATTCGGGTTCGCCACGCTTTCAATTCGGACCATCCTGTCCTATGGAACATGGGATCGTTGAGGGCCGTTGAACCACACCATATCCTCAATCAGGGCGAGGGAGATACTCGACTCAAGGGGCAACCCGACTATCGAGGTGGAGGTTTTAACTAAGTCCGGCTTCTCTGGCACAGCCGCTGTGCCGAGCGGGGCATCCACCGGCATATATGAAGCCGTCGAGCTCAGGGACGGTGGACGACGATACCACGGCAAGGGTGTCGAGAAGGCGGTCGAGGCCGTGGAGAGGGTGATCTTCCCGAAGCTGAAGGGAGTAGACGTCAGAGAGCAGAGGAGGATCGACGAGCTGATGATAGCGCTCGACGGAACCGAGAACAAGGGGAAGCTAGGCGGTAACTCGATCTTAGGCGTCTCCCTCGCCTGCGCCAAGGCCGCCGCCGCCTCAGACGGCCTCCAGCTTTACGAGTACATCGATAGGGAGGCCACGCTCGTCCCAGTCCCTTTCTTTAATGTCATTAACGGCGGGAAGCACGCCGGCAGCCGGCTCGACTTCCAAGAGTTTATGGTCGCCCCGACTGGCGCCGGGAGCTTTAGGGAGGCCTTAAGGATGGGCTCAGAGGTCTACCAGACCCTCAGAGTGCAGCTCCAGGAATCCTATGGGAAGGTGGCGATAAACGTCGGCGACGAGGGGGGCTTCGCCCCGCCCATGACGAGACCTGAGGATGCCCTCGAGGCGCTTGACGGAGCCATCCAGGAGTCAGGGTACTACGGCGAGGTGAGGCTCGCGATGGATGTAGCCGCGAGCACCTTCTACAAGGATGGGGCTTACACCGTCACCGGCAAGCAGTACTCCACAGGCGAGATGATAGAGTACTACAGGGAGCTGACCGCCGCCTACCTGATAGTCTCGATAGAGGACCCGCTCCAGGAGGAGGACTTCGAGGGCTTCGCGGAGGCGACGAGGACCCTACCTGTCCAGGTCATGGGGGACGACCTCTTCGTCACGAACCCCAGGAGGCTGAGAAAGGGGATCGAGGCCCATGCGGCGAACGCTCTCCTCTGGAAGGTGAACCAGGTTGGGACGCTGACAGAGGCCCTGGAAGCTGCCGAGATTGCGACGAAGAACGGCTACGCCGTGATGGCCTCACACAGGTCTGGGGACACTGAGGACCCGTTCCTCGCGGACCTCGCCGTTGGGATAGGCTGTGGCCAGATAAAGTCGGGGGCCCCGGCTCGCGGGGAGAGGACGGCGAAGTACAACAGGCTCCTGAGGATCGAGGAAATGCTCGGAGAGAGGGCTAAATATCCGCGCCTTTTCAAATGAATGAGGCTAACCCCCGGACACATCGTACATGGGCTTTTTAGGCTGCTTCAACGCCAAATTTTACGCGTTGTAGCTGACCAAGTTACACTTGTTTAATTATCTTAATACCTAGATGATCGACCAGTGAAAAGGTTATTTCTCTCGGTGGTAGGACCCGCGAGTACGTTGGGAAACGCATTGAAACGAGTTTTTAGGCTCGTCACCCGGCGGATCCTACCACATTCCACCGGGATGGAACAACTTTTAAACATTACCTGTCATAATCCACTAAAACTACGCCCCTGGTGTAGGTCAATGGATTAATATCCAGACTAGGCGAAGGATAGCGCCGGGAGGCCGGACTGTGGCGAGGGAGCTGCCGCCTATACTCACTTCGGAGAACTCGAGACTCATCCTAGGTGGGGCTGCGCTGGTCTCCCTCGACCTCGGTTTATCCGAGTCCAGGGTCGAGCTTCAAGGAGAGGTTGTCCTCCTACCCACAGGGGATAAGGTGAGTATTGAGGATCTAAGAAGGATAGCAGGGAAGGAGGACGCCGCCTTCTTCCCCGACAGCGGCCGGCTCTACCAAGTCGCCATTTCAGACGAGCACTACTACAAACTCGTCCCAACCTCGGGCGCGCCGACCCTTGAGATCGACGGCATCAGGATGCACAGGACGAAGGACACGACGCCAGATAGGGATGCCTCGGGGAAGCTTGAGGCGCTGGGGGGCTCAGCCGGTCGAGTGCTTGATACCTGCGCGGGGCTTGGCTACACCGGCGGGGCCGCCCTTGACCGGGGTGCGGAGGCTGTGGTCTCGGTCGAGGTCTCTGCGCAGGTTCTGAGGATCGCCCAGATGAACCCCTGGTCACGCAGCCTCTTTGATGATGGGGTCTCCCTGATCCTCGGGGACTGCTACGGCGTCCTCGACGCCCTTCCCGAGGGTTTCTTCGACTATGTCATCCACGATCCCCCTAGGTTGTCTCTCGCCGGGAGCCTGTATGGAGAGGACTTCTACAGGAAGCTCTTCAGGGTGACGGCGCAGGGGGGCAGGCTCTTCCACTATGTGGGGGAACCTGGGTCACGCCATCGAGGTATTGACCTTCAGAGGGGTGTCACACGCCGCTTGGGCGCCGTTGGTTTCAGGAAGATCATGTATCACGACGACGTTATGGGTTTAACCTGCGAAAAGTAGAGAGCTGCCTCAGGAGAGCTCCTTAATGATCCTGTAGAGCTCGTCCTGCTCTACAGCCCTTATCAAAACCTCGCCGCCTCCATGGGTCTGCATCTTCATGCCCTTCCTAGCGTTGGTCACCTTCCCTATGATGGTGGCTTTTACACCAATCTTAGTGATAGCGTCGATTATTCTGCTGCTTTTCGTTGGCTTCGCGGCAATTATAAGGGCGCCTGAGCTTAGGAGCCTGAGGGGGTCCACCTTCAAGGCATCACAGACCTTCCTCGTCTCAGGAGCCACGGGTATGGCCTCCTCCTGGGCCTCGACGCCGACGTCAGCCGCCTTGGCCAACTCCCATAATCCCTGGATGATGCCGCCCTCCGTGGGGGTGTGCATCGAGCTCACGCCCCCAGCTTCTACAGCCTGAAGCGCCTCGGGGACCACGCTTATCTGCCTGAGCATCGCTTGGGCGGCCTTGATAGTCTCTGCGTTAAGCTTCCCCTGCAGCCTCTCCTCAAGGTCGGTCGCGAGTATACCTGTCCCCTCTATTCCAGCACCCTTCGTCAGGAGGATGTCGTCGCCAGGCTCGGCCGAGCGGGTCGTGACATACCTCCCTTTCTGAGCCTCTCCTATCATGACACCTGAGAGGATTGGCCTATCCAGCCCGGGGGTGCACTCCGTGTGGCCTCCGACGAGGCTCGCCCCGACCTCGCAGCATGCCTTATGGATGTCCTCCATTATCTCCTCGAGGAGGGTCTCCCCCGCGGCCTCGGGGAGCATGATGGTGCATAGGAACCAGAGGGGCCTTGCCCCCCGTGAGGCGACGTCGTTGGCGTTGATGTGGACGGCGAGCCAGCCGACGTGCCTCGCGGCGCCGGTTATCGGGTTCGCCTTCGCGACCAGCACCCTGTCGCCCATGTCGATGACGGCGGCGTCCTCGCCGACGGCCGGGCCGCACAGGACCCTATCGGAGGCTACGCCAAGGTGGTTGAAGACTATCCGCCTCAGGACTTCTGAGGGTATCTTACCGGTGGAGAAGCTCGGCACCTCTTAGACCCAGAAGAATGGTTGGCTCCAACCGTTAAAGGTTTTAAGATGTTGGAGGCAGTTCCTCTGCATTAGCTCGTCTTGATGAGCCTGATCCTGTCCGAAGCTGTTTTCCCCACGTAGGCAGAGAAGAAGAACCCCGACACAAAGGCGAGGGCCCCCATGAAGAGGATTATCGATAGGGGAACCTTGAGCACCATGATGCTGATGACGGCGACGTTGCTCATGGTGGACAGGCCTCCCGCTATCCCCACCGAAAGGCGCCTATTCCTGCCGAGGAGTGCTAACATAACTTCGGCGACGACGCCCTCAGTGATGGAGATGGGTAAGATTAGTGCTCCGTGAAAGCTGTAGAGGGTCAACTCGACGAGCCCCTTCAGGACCCCCGTCACCGTTGCGGCGCCGAGCCTCTTCACCTGGAGCCCCGCCAGAACGATCCAGAGGACATGGATGCCCGCGAATATCTGCGGCGCACCGAAGGGGAAGATAGTCAGTGCGTTCAGGAGGTTGCTGGCGTACCCCACCGGCACGCTGACAACACCACCAAGAGCGCTCAGGATCGCTATCACAGCCAGCTCCCTGACCGTGAAGTAGCCCGGTCTCTTCGGGGCTTCGCTCCCTGAGCCGACCATGACGGGCAGAATAGGCTTTTCATGATATATTCTTATTGGGTCTGGCGTTTCCGTCGGATCGTTCAACCGTTTCCACTTTCACTCATCTCTCCCCAGTTGATATGCTGGAACGGACGTAAAGCATAAATCCGCTTCAGAGGAGGCTCACGCATAGGGGTTACTATCCTTGGGCGAGGCTAGGAGTGTGTTCGTTGACGAGGGCGTCCTCGACATCAACTACATACCGCAGAGGCTGCTCCACAGGGACGGGGAGCTGAGGCTCCTCGGCCTGATGTTCGACCACATCCTCTCTGCCCCGTACGAGATGAGCCAGAGGGCGATCATCCTGGGCGGCGTCGGCACGGGGAAGACGGCCCTCGCCCAGCTATTCGGGAGGAGGCTCGTAGAGGACGCGAAGAGGAGACGCGTGAAAGCCCGCTACGTCCACGTCAACTGCAGGGAGCTCAGGGGGAGCCTCTTCATGGTCCTCAGGAGGGTGGTGAGGTTCCTCCGCCCAGACTTCCCGGAGCGGGGTTACGCGGCGAACGAGCTGATGGAGACCCTGATGCAGCTTCTCGACGAGGAGGACGCCCAGCTTCTCCTCTGTCTCGACGAGGTCGACGCCCTGATAGAGGTGGAGGGGAGCGACGCCCTCTACAACCTCACCAGGGTCCAGGAGGGGCGCCCGGAGGGGCCCAGACGGCTGAGCCTCCTCTGCATCTCAAAGACCGCCGAGGCCTTTAGGAGCCTAGACGTGAGCACCCTGAGCAGTCTCCAGAGGAACGTCGTGACGATGGGTGAGTACAGCTCGCCGCAGCTCTCAGACATAGTGACGAGCCGCGCCGAGGTAGCCTTCAGGGGGGGCGCCATGCCTACTGAGGTCGTCGACTTCATCGCGGAACTTGCCGCGGCGGAGCACGGGGACGCACGGTACGCCATAGATCTCCTCTGGAGGGCGGGGAAATTCGCCGACAACGATCAAGCCCGGCAGGTGACGCCGGAGCACGTCAGGAGGGCTGCCGCCGGCATCTTCCCCGCTATGAGGGAGGAATCAATAGCCCAGCTCAGCCGCCACGAGCAGCTCGTCCTCCTCGCCATAGCGAGGTTCTTCAGGCACAGCACCCGCCCCCACGCGACGACGGGCGAGGCGGAGGAGGCGTACAGGGTGGTCTGCGAGGAGTACGGCGAGGAGCCGCGCGCCCACACCCAGTTCTGGAAGTACCTCAACCAGCTGAAGGGGCTCGCCGTCGTCGATATAAGGCTCGACGCCTCGCCGCAGGGGAGGACGCAGCTGATAAGCCTGGGAAAGATCCCCGCCGGGGACCTGGAGAATGGGGTGATGAAGGCGATTGAGCAGAGGAAGGGTTGACGCGGAGGAGGTCCTCGGCTCCCGTGGCAGGATCAGGGTCCTCAGGGTCCTCGCTGAGAGTGGGGAGCTCAACATAAGCGAGGTCAGCCGCCGGACGGGGCTCAACTACACCAGCGTCGAGCGCCACCTGGTGAAGCTGGAGAAGCTGGGCCTCGTCAGGGAGAAGCGATACGGCAAGATCAGGATCTTCCAGACCCTCTTCCACACCCTGACGCTTAAGCTGGAGAAGGGCGGAGACCTCACACTGGAGATGACTCAGAAGACCGAAGAGCCCTGAGTAGCCAGCTTCCGACCATATCCGATGAAAAATAGGGTAGGGGGGTACCCCGGATCTCCCTTAAAACCGCTCCTCCTCTCGAAAGGCTCAGGGAAAGAGTCTCTTCCTGATTCCGATCTGTGCAAAAAACGTCAATTACGCAGCAAAAAACGTCGAATAGGACGCAGAAGAGGGGCTATTTTTTCCTCGGCGTGGTGACGACCTCGTAGCCGGTGAGGCACATCGTCTTGGCGCAGGTCACCATCTCGTCGATGCGGACGTGCTTCTCCACCTCGTCCGGGTAGCCACGTGGGCCGTAGAGGCAGCACTCTATCCCCACGTTGGCGAGGTGGGCGGTGTCGTTGCCACAGTAGCTCCTCGGGATGACGGCTCCGACCTTCTTCGGATAGCTCCCGGTGACCCTCCTGTGGTTCTCCTTCAATAGCTTCACGACCTCGGCGTCCGGGCTCACACCCATCGGAGGCATCACTATCCCGCCGACGCGCCACTTCGGGTCGACTGGGTACTCGAACTCGTACCGGAACTCCGGATCATCCCTTTTGATCTCCTCGAGCATACCGATCATCCGCTCGTTGATCTCGTCGATGGTGTAGCCCTGCGGGTACCTGAAGTCGACGATTATCGTGCAGAAGTCGGGGATATTGTACGGTCCCGCGAGGTCGTATTCCCTGTTCCTACCTCCGATGATGCTGCCCGCGACCCAGCGAGGCGCCCCGGGCAGGTCCGGGTCCCGTGCCTCAAACTTCATCCCGTCAAGCCTGTCCAGCACCTTCCTCATCTTCGTGATGGCGTTCACCGACTCCTCCATGCGGCTGATGTGCTCACTGCGACCGACGGTGTGTATCGCAAATGTGTGGACACCGACGCACTTCGTCAGGACATTGTCGACGCTGTACGGCTCCGGCACTATCGCCATGTCGGTCCAGACGCCCTGCTTCAGCATGTGGACAGTGCCGACGCCTCCCTGCAGCTCGCCCACAACCGTGGCCACGACGAGGTCTCCCCTCAGTTTGGCGCCTGACCTCTTGATCGCCAGCGCGGCTGAGAGCATCGCCGCGTCCCCACTCTTCATGTTGTGTATGCCGGCGCCCCAGAGCCTGTTCCCGTCGACCCGGGGCTCGTAGGGGTCCCAGCGCCACGACTCGACTATGGGGTCGATGTCAAGGTGTCCGTTGAACATCATGCTGCGCCCTGAGCCGTCTCCCTTGAGCCGGGCTATGACCTGCTTCCTGCCCGGCTCGACCTCCTGAAGCTCAATCTCCTCGAAGCCGTTCTCCTCGAACCAGTCGCGGACAAAGCTGACCGCAGGCCCCTCCTGCCGCGTCAGGCTCGGCTGCCGGATCAGGTCGCAGCCAAGCTCCACTATCTCATCCCTCTTCAAGTAGTCGAGAACGTTCAAACAGGTTCACTGCCCTATCAGCGGCTAAACCGGCATTTAGCATTTAAGAGCCCGGAATGAGACATCTTAGTGTAAGATGAGCGCCAACTCCGATGTCGCCTCCGTCCTATACGAGATAGGCGAGATACTCACAGTCAAAGGCGACATCTTCAGAAGCAGGGCCTACCAGATGGCGGCCCAGAGGATAACCGCCCTCACCGAGGATATCAGGGCGATTAAGGCGCGGGGCGAGCTCGAGAGCATCCCCGGCGTCGGGAAGAGCATCTCAGCCGTCATCTCCGAGGTCCTCGATACTGGGCAGTCGAAGGTCCTAGAGGAGCTCCGTGAGAGCCTCCCGAAGGGGGTCCGCGACCTGATGGAGCTCGAGGGCGTCGGCCCGAAGCTCGCTATGAGACTAAACCAGGAGCTCGGCGTCGCCTCCATAGACGACCTCGAGAAGGCGGCTAAGGAGGGCAGGGTCAGGGAGCTGAAGGGCTTCGGCCCGAAGAAGGAGGCGAACATCTTGGTCAGCATCGAGGCGTACAGGTCGAGGCAGACCCGCTTCCTCCTCGGGGCCATCCTGCCAGTCGTCGACCAACTAACCAAGTACATGAGGGAGTCCGACGCCGTCCTGAAGGTCGAAGTAGCAGGATCCGCCCGCAGGAGGAAGGAGACTATAGGCGACCTCGACGTCCTCGCGTCCTCCATGAAGCCGGAGGAGGTTACTCAGTGCTTCATCACGATGCCGCCCGTCATCCGCGTCGTCAGCCACGGCACGACCCGGAGCACCGTCGTCCTGGAGGGACAGATACAGGTCGACCTCAGGGTAGTCGCCCCCGAGGAGTATGGCTCAGCCCTCCAGTACTTCACGGGCAGCAAGGAGCACAACGTCAAGCTACGCACCATAGGCGTCAAGAAGGGCTTCAAACTCAACGAGTACGGCCTCTTCGACAGGGACACGGACAGGCGCGTCGCCGGCGAGGATGAGGAGGGCATCTACCGGGCGTTGGGCATGGACCTGATGCCGCCCGAGCTACGCGAGAACACCGGCGAGATAGAGGCCGCCATTGAGCACAGGCTCCCGAAACTGGTCGAGGAGAAGGAGATCAGGGGCGACCTCCACATCCACACCAAGTGGAGTGACGGCACCGCGACCGTCGAGGAGATGGCGGAGAAGGCTCGGTCCATGGGGCTTGAGTACATCGCGGTCACGGACCACACCAAGTCGCTGGGCATAGCCCGCGGCCTCGACGAGGCGAGGCTCAGGGAGCAGGTGAAGGAGATAGAGCAGCTCAACAGGGAGCTCGAAGGCTTCACCGTCCTCACCGGGACGGAGGTCGACGTCAAGGCGGACGGCTCCCTCGACCTCCCAGACTCGGTCCTCAAGGACCTCGACTTCGTCATCGCCAGCATCCACTCAGGCTTCAAGTCGGACGTAGAGAAGATGACGAACCGGCTGATAGCCGCCATGAACGACGAGTACGTCGACGCGGTGGGGCACCCGACAGGCCGGATCATCCAGAAACGCAACCCTTACGAGCTGAATCTTGAGAGGGTCTTCGAGGCCGCAGCCGGGCAGAGGGTGATGATGGAGATAAACGCCTTCCCGGACCGCCTCGACCTGAGCGACGTCAACTCGCGAGCGGCGATGCAGGCGGGATGTGTCATGGAGATAGGCACCGACTCGCACGCCGCAAACCAGCTTGATTTCCTCCTCCTCGGCGTCTCCGTCGCCAGGAGGGGCTGGCTAGAGGCTGAGGACGTCGCCAACACGATGCCGATCGAGAAGGTCGTCAACTATCGCCACTAGACACAAATTTCTCTATGAGACCGAAGATATAGTCCCTGCTCGGCCCCCAGGTTATCAGGAACGTGAAGGCGATACTTGCCACAACCAAGAGGGCCGAGGCGGTGAGGCCCCCGACGGCCCCGATGAGGACCTCGAAGACCCTGCCCCCGAAGAAGGCGCCGACCGAGTAGAGAGCCGTCTTCCCAGCAGCCTCGATGACGAGGAGCTTCTTGAGGGGGAGTCTCCTCGAACCGGCGAGCATGACTATGGGCAGGTCAGGGAGAGGCGTCGCGGCGACGACGAGAATCGCCCATAAGCCGTACTTGCTTACCCACCTGTCGACGAGGTCCTCCGTCTTGTTCTTCCCCTCCAGGGACTCTGAGACCCCCCAGCCGAGGGCGTAGGCGGAGACATCGCCTATGGCGCCCCCGACGCCCGCGGAGAAGCCGAGCAGTACCGGATGATAGAGGGCGGTCAGGGGTATGAAGAGGGGCACGAACAGGTCGCGGGCGACCATGGTCAGGTGGCTCAGCATCGAGGCGAGGAATATACCTCCGAGGCCGAGGCTTGTGATGTCCTCGCCGCCGAAGAGCATCCTCCAGAGTAAGAGCCCCGAGATGATGGCGGTGGCTGACACGCCGAGGACGCTGACGACGGCCTTGGTCTTCAAAAGCCTGTCTCCGGGTTGTTTGAAGAAAAGGGATTCAGGTCTCAGATATATTTTCTCATTGAGAGGAGAGAAGGGTCAGTACGGCTTCACGAGTATCTCGTGGAGCTTGAGGTCCCTCATCCTGTTTGACTCAGCTGGCGAGATCACCATCGCGGTGTCCGCCCCCGCGTGGCTCCCGGCGACGCAGACGACGGGCTTGCCGACCTGAACCGCCCCACAGTCAGCCGCCATCATCGCCACCTCCGCACAGACCTTGATGCCCTGGCTGAAGAGCCTTAACGTGTTGGCGACCAACACGTTTACGGGGGGTACTATGAATGGGAGGCTCTCCTGCTGGGGCTCAGATACCTCCGGCCTCTGCCTACCCATGCCCACGTCGACGCCGCCCGTCAGCACGTCGGTGCAGGTCACAACTGTCCCGGTCTTCTCGAGCTTCTTCCTCGTCTCGGCGGGCACGAGCTGGATGCCCGATCCCCTGTAGCCGGACTGGTGGGTGACAAAGACGAGCTTGATTCTGCTGCCCTTGAAGACCTCAACTGCCTTCTCGCCTGTGGTGCCGGTCGTGGTGGAGACGACGACTGTATCGATCCCCCGCTCCTTCGCCGCCTCGAGGGCGACCCTGAGGGTCTCCTCTGTGTGCTCCTTCCCGGGCTTCTCGAAGATGACTGTCGTTCTCTTCATGCTCAAATCCTTCACATCCAGAAACGTGATCCTTGGAGCCGTGGCGACTGAAAAAGTTAATCCCCCGAGCCTCTAGAAGAGGCTCGTGTGTTTCTCCCTGCGCCCGACTATGGGGATATGTGAGCCGCACTTGGTGCAGTCATGTTCCTCCGTAAGCCTCCAGTCCGTGATGGTGTATCCTATACGTTTGATAACCGCCTGTCCGCAGTTAGGGCAGACCGTGTCCTCGTATCCCTCCCCGGGGACATTGCCCACGTAGACATACCTTACTCCCTCGGACCCAGCGATCTCCCTCGCCTCCAGGAGGGTCTCCACCGGCGTCGGCGGCAGGTGGCTGAACTTGTACTGGGGGTAGAACCTGCTCAAGTGTAGGGGGATGTCTGGGCCGAGGTTGTCGACGAGGTACCTCGCCATCTTCCGCGTCTCCTCCTCCCCGTCGTTCGTCCCCGGGATGATGAGGAAGGTGACCTCGACGTGGACGCCCTTCCTGTGCATCTCGACGGTCGCGTCGAGGACGCTCTGGAGGTCGGCGCCACAGTGCCTCCTGTAGAAGGGCTCGCTGAAGGCCTTCCAATCGACATTCGCAGCGTCGATAACGTCAACGATCTTGCCGAGGGCTGGTTTAGAGATGTAGCCGTTGGTGACTAGAACGTTCTTCACCCCCTCCTTCTTGGCCAGGCGAGCGGTGTCCTCGACGTAGTTGAGGTTGATCAGCGGCTCGTTGTAGGTGTAGCTGATGCTCGTGCACTGCTGCCTGTGGGCCATGTCGACTACGTAGTCTGGCGGAACCCTCTTCGTTCCCGTCTCGCCGGGCTTAGCCTGGGATATGTTCCAGTTCTGGCACCATGGGCAGGTGAAGCTGCAGCCGACACTGCTTATGCTTAGGCTGATGCTTCCAGGATAGAAGTGGGCGAGGGGCTTCTTCTCTATGGGGTCGACGGCTATCGAGGAGAGCTGGCCGTAGGTGAGGTCGACGAGCTTCCCCTCCCTGTTCTCCTTGGTGCCGCAGAACCCCGTCTTTCCGGGCTTCACCGTGCACATCCTCGGGCATATGGTGCAGCGCACTGTCTCCTCGTCGAGACGTTCAGAGAACCTAGACTCCATCTCCATCGCTTAAGAATGGGTGAACGACGGAATTAAACGGTTCCCCGCGCAACCCTTGTATCCCGCCAGCCCGAATCCTTAACTGCATGTGGAGGTTCACCGGCTACGGCTCTTCGCTAGACGACGCTGGCATCGTTAGAGGTCTCCCAAGGTACGTCAGAGTCGTAAAGGGTGAGAGACAGGCCAAGTTCGAAGTATGCAGGCACCTCAGGGCAGACTACTCTGAGGAGGGTTCAACGGATGTTCTCTGGCGGCTCCACGGGGAGTTGGAGGAGGAGTACACTGAGTTTGAGGAAAGGTTCGACTCTGGGAGAAAGCCGACGAAGCCTAAGAGATCCTTTCTCGACCTCAAGGTCGAGCTCGCGGGGAGGCTAATGTCTGGGTGTCGGTTCTGCGAGAGGCGGTGCGGGGTCGACCGGATCATGGGCGGCAGGGGCTACTGTAGGTGCGGCGACGTCTTCTCCCTCTCAAGCTTCTTCGCCCACATGGGCGAGGAGCCGGAGCTCGTGCCCTCAGGGACGGTGTTCACCTGCGGTTGCACGATGAGGTGTATCCACTGCCAGAACTACGACATCAGCCAGTGGTTCACACCGGGGCAGCCCGTCAGCCCGAGCCAGATGGCAAGGATCGTGAGCAGGCTCAAGGACGAGGGCTGCAGGAACCTCAACATGGTCGGAGGCGACCCCACCCCCAATACTTGGCTCTGGATGGAGACAATGCGCCAGGTCGACGTCAACATCCCCACTGTCTGGAACAGCAACAGCTACTACAGCGACGAGACCTCGAGGCTCCTCGCCGGCTTCTCGGACCTCTACCTCCTCGACTTCAAGTACGGGAACAACCGGTGTGCCGAGGCGATCTCTGACGCGCCTGGCTACTGGGATGCGTGCACGAGGAACCACCTCGCGGCGAAGAGGTTTGGCGAGCTGGTCATACGTGTCCTCGTGCTCCCGGGCCACAACGAGTGCTGCACGAGGTCGATTCTAGAGTGGATCTCGGGGAACCTCGGGCCGTGGACAAGGGTCAACTTGATGTTTCAGTACCGGCCGGAATGGAGGGCATCCGAAAGGCCGGAACTTCGTAGAAGGCTGACGAGGGAGGAGATGGATGAGGCCCTCAATATTGCCAGAGAGGCTGGGCTCAAGAACCTGGTTAGAGATACTTCTTGATCTCTTCGTCCTCCAACTTCCTGAAGACCTTCGAGGCAGCGGTTATCACGGAGATGTTGATGTTCTCGGCCTTCAGCTCGTTCTGGTAGGCCGTCCTGATCGCCTCGACCGAGAGCCTGATCGCCTCGTCGAGCTTCATGTCCTGTTTGTACTCCTTCTCGAGGAGCTCGCGGGCCTTCTCGTTGTTCATGCCCAGGGCCGTCGCCTTGTACCCCCTGTACGAGCCGCTCGGGTCTATGCTGAGCATCCTGCAGCCCGTGACATCTATGCCGCTGATGATCATGCTCACGCCGAAGGGACGGACGCCCGCGTTCTGAGTGTACTGCTGGAGGAGGTCGCCCAGGCTGCTTGTCAGAGATTCTATGCCTATTGGCTCGTCGTAGGTCAGCCTGTGCCCCTGGCATACCAGTCGGGCCTCCCTTACGAGGACACGTGCGTCCGGGCTGTTGCCCGAGATCGCGGTCGCGACGTGGTCGTCGAGCTCGTAGATCTTCTTCGAGAACCTTGGGTCCTCCAGGGAGCTTCTCAGAACCTCGACGGCTGCTAGGACGACGCCCTCCTTTGTCACGACGCCTGCGACGGGTGCCCCGCGCTTGACGAGCTCCAGGGCGTACTCTACCTGGTAGATACGGCCCTCCGGCGAGAAGATGGTGATTGCCTCGTCGTACTCTCTTCCCCTTGACAAAGTTGACGCCTTCGTTTATCGGTTAGCGACCGTCTATTTAAACATCATTAATAGCTTGCATGCAAATAATATTTTATTAAAATGTGATTATTTCAGCTTCCAAACGCGCGCTGGCTTGTCCCGAAATTCAATCACAGCTAGAATAAGTTTATCTTGACAGTTGGGGTCTCGTCCCCCATTGGTCTGTCCAACCACAGGAGGTGAGTTCACTTAGGACAAGATGAACACGAG
>Ga0315279_10005719_pt1 | contig 15970 bp, 14 predicted proteins | sample YL17G06_20_MG_FD_203694 | JGI IMG/M metagenome (GOLD analysis project Ga0315279, IMG submission 203694) | Sediment microbial communities from Yellowstone Lake, YNP, Wyoming, USA - YL17G06_20 | ecosystem: Environmental > Aquatic > Freshwater > Lake > Sediment | place: USA: Wyoming | collected...
CTCGACGTGTGAGGGCGCGAAGTGCTGCCGGAGGACCGGCTGGAGCGCCCAGCCTCCCCGCTTGTCCAAAACCCAGGTCGAGCCGACGGAAGCCGGCCCGATCGACCCCGAAGGTCGTCCGTCGGGTGGAACGGTCCAGGATTCGATCCAGAAGAGGATCGCGGGTGCCACGGCGGGATCGGTCATGTCCAGAATCTGGAAGTCGTAGCCCCAGCCCGGGTTGATGATGAGATCCTTGCGTCCGGCTTCCGCGCGGAAGCCGACGACCACGGCGTAGTGGTTCGGGAAGAGGAGAGTCTCGCCCCTCCAGTCGAAGAGGATGATGTGCGGTTTCGACGCCTTGATGAGCGCGACGGACGTGGAGAAGACGTCCTCGAGCGTGCCGAGCTTGCTCTCGAGCCTGACCCCGCGGGGGTAGCGCGCGTTGACGTAGACCTCGAGCCCGCCGAAGAACGAGAACGGGTCGGTGAACCCCTGCCTCGCACCGCCCCAGGCGATCGTGAGGGTGTTCATCCGATCGTGGAGCTCGACGATCGCCTGCTCTGGCGCCGAGCGGACGAGGCGCGCGTAGCCGAAACGGGAATCGTAGTAGGCGAGGAGCATCAGGGCGGCCGTGGGCCCGCACCCCGAGGGAGTGGGCTCGGCCCCTTCGGCGGACCAGCTCGTCGGCCCGAAAGGCGGGACGCCGGTGAGGATCATCCGTCTTGGCTCGCGAGAAGGCGCGGCCGTCTGCGCGGCGCTTGTGGGGAGAGCGACGACCAGCGCGGCGAACGCCGCGACGAGGAGGAGGACTCCACTGAGCGACGAGCTCCAGAGCCGCGACCTGCTTGAGGTCCCGCGCGTAGTGAGGTCCGGCCGTGGCCTTGGACAGGACCGTGAACGATCCGGACTCGCGCCCTGGCCTCGACTTGTCCGTTCAACATGGCACACCACGACGGGAAGTCTAGCACGAAGAGAGACGTGATGGGAGACGGGACTGGTCTACCTCTTCCTATCACGTCTTCGCGAGCGCGGCGCGCTCGGCGATCCCGTGGCGGGCGGCGCGGCCCCCCCGCCCGAGCCTGCCGGATCCCGAACCGTGAGCCATGCGTCACGTCACGGCTGACCCTCCAAGCCCCGATGGAGAACGTGGGGGAGTGGCGGAAAGTCGGGACTTACCTCGAAGACCGGAAGGACCATCTCCCCCTCTACCGACGGCTATTGAACCTGTAGTTCGATTGAGGCGCAGGGCAGGAGGCGCCCGCAGGCGTCCGTCTCCGGGTGTGAAGGTCCGTGGGCGGGATGGCGGCGCGTCTAGGACCCTGTGGTTGAGTCCTTCCTTATCATGTGCTATCATCTGACCTCACTACTCTCAAGGAGGGCGCTTGAGCTCCGGACGTCGCTGCCCGAGACCGGACGGCGACGGCGCGGGCTTGAGCCGCGGTGCCGTGAGGCAGAAGGTCGGTCGACCGAGGGTTCTCTCAGAAGAAACGCGCCCCGGCGACGGGGCGGAGGTTCAATCGATCCTCAATGGCTCGCTCCGCGCCTGTCGGACGAAATGGGCCCCTCTCGTGGTCGGTGGGCGCGGGCGGTCGGCATCGCGCAGGCGTTGCGGCGCGGCCGCCGCGGTCGGAACGGCCCTCCTCTGCCTCGCGGGGTGCTTCGGCCTCTTCCCTGACCCGGTCGGCCTTGCGACGCTCTTCGTCGGCGAGGTCCAGGTGACGGGAAGCGAGGGCTACGTCCTCGTTTCGGTAGCGGACATGCCGGGCGGAGGCCTCGCGGCGATCCAGTTTGGCGAGGTGGGGAATGAGGCGATCGCCCTCACGGCCATCGATCCGGCGTCGGTCAAGATCGAGGAGAGGAACGGGTTCACGGTGCTGGCGCAGCAGTTCGGCGCCGCGGGAGGAACCCTAATCGCGGCGAACCCCGCGGGCGGGGTGGTCGGAGGCGAGGTCCTCAAGTTCACCTTCACCGTCACCGGGCCAAGTCCGCTGGTCACGGTGACCAAGGCCAAGGTGACCCTCGCGAGCGACGCCGGGGTGTTCATCACGACGTGGGATCTCAAGACGACGGCGGACGCCGTCTACTACACGCGCTAGAGGGGTGAGACGGATGACGCGGAAGATCTCTCTTGCCGTAGCGCTGATCGCCGCCGTCGGACTCACCCTCGCGGCAGGGCCATGGTCGGCGGATTGGACGACGGGGATCACCCTCGACCCGAACGGCACGTTCTTGAGCGGTCTTGAGTCGATCGTCGACCTCGGCTACACGACCGAGCCGGTCATCTGGACGAGCTATTCCGAGTTCCAGTTGGCCGTTGGATTCCTGTGGCAAGCGTTCGGGGTGACGGGACGCCTGGGCGCGTTCGAGATCCAGGGAGATCTCCTCTACGGCCCGTCGACGACCGACTTCCTGTACGGGCAATGGATCGTCAGGATGCAGCTTGGCGGCGTCGATTTGGGGTTCTACTGCGCCCAGTTGAGCGGCGCCGTCCTGGGCGGTCCGGCGGACGGGTTCGCGCTGCGATTCGCGGGCAGGTTGGGGACGCTCGACATCGTCTCGATCGCGGAGATGGGGGCGCGGATCGAGGACGAGGACTTCGACGGGATCGACATCGTCCATGCCGCGACCGGCTTCTACCGGCCCTACACGACCGACCCGGTGGTCCCAGGCCAGGGGTTCACCGGAGAGAAGCTGACATTGAGCGGGCCGAGCCTCGGCTGCGTAGGGGAGATCGGGACGACCCTGTACGCTGACCAGGAAGGTTTCGACTTCGTCTCGTTCGAGTTGGAGAGGATCGACCTTGGGGTCTCGTGGCTGACAGTCGACGTTGACCTCACCCACGAGTTGCAGACGAAGAGCGTCGCGCTGACCCCGCAGGTGGTCCTTGGGAGTGGGATCCTGTGCTTCGAGCCGTACTTCGGGATCGATCAGGGGACGTACCCGTGGGAGATCGACGGCATCACCCTCGGTGGACTCGCCCTCGTCTACACCTGGAACGGGGTCACGGTCAAGGACCTGACTGTCCTCGACACGGGTCGCTACGTGATCACCACCCCGGAGTACGGAACCGCGATCGAGCCACTGGCCGATGCGATTAACCGCGGGCACGACTACTACGCCGACACCTGGGAGCTCCTCTCGATCGAGCTGATTGGCGACGCCTGCTGCGGCGGCGAGTACCGCATGCTCGTCAACACCACCTTCGAGGAAGGTTCCAGCGGGGTCTTCGGCGGGGGCATGACGTACGCCGAAGGGTCGGTGGGGTTGAGCGCCGACATCGTCCTCACGGGATCGATGACGGTGTCCGTCGCCGGGCTCGACAGCCTAGGGATGGGCATCGCGCTCCACTGGTAAGCAACGGACGACAAGTCTCGCCGCCCAAGAGGTAAGCGTTCTATGGAAGGGCATTTCATCGTGGTTGGGAGTGGCGGACAGCTTTAGAGCTCTGCCAAGCAGTCCGCTCGAGGGGGCACCCTGGCCACGAAGGAGACGTGAGTCTAGGTGCGAGCCGGTCAAGCTGGAGTCTGGCGGACGACTTTCGAACTGCGGAGTGGCCCAAGGTCGAGTCTGAGAGGGCCTCCACAAGCCCTGAGGTGCGTGTGCAGTGACTGACAACTTCTGCAGTCTCAACACGGACCACGACCCGTAGGGGAATCTTGAACTCTCACCCGTGGCTTCCTCTGCTGGCGGGCAAGAACCGCATCCCTCCCCACAGGTTCTTGATCTCCCATCGGCCGAAGAGATCTCCTCAACCCCCACAGTTCGCGCACCGCAATCCCACACTGAACTCACAGGCGCCTTGTACCCTCGCCGAAATCCGAGCTGGAAAAGGAGTGGTCGTTGTGAAGACACGAGGAAAGGTCGCTCTTGGAGTAGTGGCAGCGGGCTTGATCGTCGTCGGGACGGTCATGTTCGCTCCGGCACAGGGTGTCGCCCACATGACAAGTCGGAGTCCCTCGACCATGATGGGAACTCAGAAAGCGCCCGGAACCCATATGCCTACGGGGGCTGGATGCGCGGCCGGCAACGCTCAGTGCACATCGGGAGGTGGGGTCTCCATGGAGTCATGCGCGAGCGGCGGAAACGCCGGCGCCGGCGGGGGCCAAAAGTGCACGGGTCCGGACTCCACGGGGTCTTGCAGCATGAGCATGGGTCGGATGATGATGGGCGGAATGATGGGCCAGATGATGCAGAGATTGTCTAGTCCAGCGAACACGGGCTCCTGCCGGGCGTCGCGCTGAGGCTGGGGAACCGGGCGATAAGGCATAGGATGTGAAACCGTGTGGCGGAGGTCAATGGACTCTCCGCCCTTCTCTTGTGGCGCCCGGGGTGGAGACGAGGTTCTGTCATCCAGGACCGCTCGGGGAGACGTCCTACCGCTCGGCAGCGCCCAGCGCCGGAGTCAGCAGGACTCCCCAGGTGTGCAAGGCCCCCGCGGCGAGGGGAATGGCGATCGCGTTGTACCCGGTCGCCCAACCATGGTCGTGAGCCTCGTGGCCAGGCCGAGAGCCATGGTGTCCATGGTCTGGGTGATCTTCTCCTTTCACGCCGTCTCGCCCCCTCCTTCCTCACTCTGGACGCCGAGCGACTGCCAGCGCGCCGCCGAGAATCCCAAGCGCGCTCGCGAGGAAGCCGCCCATGCCGGCAAAGAGGTTAGCCACCGACGCCACCAGAATGACGATCCCCCAGGACTGCGACTGCCGTGGCCGGACGCAGGCCATAACCGCTGCGAGGACGACAGCCACTCCGGCAGCGACCCCGAGCCACGGCCACCAGGACGGAACGGCCGCAAGGCCTCCCATCATCCCGTGACCCCACATCCAGCCCATCCCCCCATAGCTCCCCATGTGCCAGCCGCCGTACATTGCACCGGCCGCCAGCATCCATACCCCCGCGAGCAGCGACACGATGCACGCCGCAACTGATCTCTCTGACTCCTCTCTCCCACCAGTCATCTCGCCCTCCTCAGACTCGATCGAGCGCTCGCTTCAGCTTGGTTTCGATCTGCCTCGCGATCTTATTCAGCTCCGCGTTCCCTACGATACGCAGCATCTCCGTCGGCTTGATGACCGAAACGTGCGTCTCCCCGTCATCCTCGTAGACGATCACGTTGCAGGGGAGGAGCAACCCCAGCTCGCTCTCCAACTCCAGACTCCGCTTGGCGAAAGGCGGGTTGCAGGCCCCAAGATGACGTACGGCGGAAAGTCGCGTCCCAGCTTGTCCTTCAGCTTCTCCCGCACGTCTATCCTCGCCAGGATGCCGAAGCCCTCGCGAGCGAGCTCTGCCTCCACCCTCTTCTGGGCTTCATCGACCGGGAGATCGACCCGCTTGCTGTAGCCGTAGTTGCTCGTGGCTCTCCTCCTGCCGACGAACGCGTCCGGCGCCTTTCCGTCATCTCTTGGGGGTTCCTCTCTGCTCTGCCCCGCCGTTCGCTCTCGACTCTTTCCCTGGCGGTTGGCCTCGCTCGCTGCACCTCTCCTTGCCGGGGTGAGCCACGATCAACTTGAAGATCCCTCCTCTATCGAGTTCCCTTACGCTCTCGATATCCAGGCCAGCTTCGCGGACGTTCTCCCGCGTCCGGCGGTTGATGTTGAAGCCAAGAAGGCGAACCACGATGGGGTTGGCCACGTCGAACAGCCTCGCCAACCACGGGCTTCTCGGCCGCATGTGCTCAAGGAGCACGATCTTTCCCCGCGGCGCGGTGACGCGACCCACCTCCCGAAGCCCCTTCACGGCGTCCGGGACAGAACAGAAGACGAAGCTCGCCACTGCGGCGTCGAACGAGGCATCCGGGAAGGAGAGACACTGGACGTCCATCTGCTGAAGGTCTACCCGGACACCTTCGCGCTCGGCGCGGCGCCGCGCTCTCTCCAGCATCCGCTCGCTCAGGTCGATCGCCACAACCTCGGCCCCCGGTGGGTAGAAGGGCATGTTCTTCCCGGTCCCTACCCCCACCTCGAGGACCTTCGACGCCTCCTTGACCTCCGCCCAGAGAAGGGCTCGCCACTTGCGGGCCATGCGCTCCATCCCGGCTTGCATCATGTCGTAGACCGGTGCGATCCGGTCGTACCGGGCGGCTGTCTTCCCGCTCGCTCGCTTCCCTTGGCTCTCTCCCGTCACATGCCACCTCACGTGGCTGAGCTTCCGAACCGGCGTATCGACTGAGAAGCCACTCCCCCGACCCTGAGAGTATCTCTGTCTCCCGCTCTGCCACCGCTCCTTTGGGAGCTTCCCGCCCTCTGGCGGAGGGACGCCCTCCACCGGCACGCTTGCCCCTTTCGTCCGACGGTCCATTCGCGAGCTCGCCCTGCGAGCACGGAACTCGGGTTCCCGCAACTAGTGGTCACGAATGACCCGTTCCATACGAGAGTTGCGGAGGCCACCTTGCGGCCTCGTTGAGCGCCTTCCCAGCCCCGCTGCGTCAGCCCTGTCGTCTTTGGCAGTTCCTCCACGAATTCCCCCTCTTGTTCGCCGCTCTCGTTGCCCTACGATGAGATCGAGAAGGAGTATAGGGCTGGGAAAGGGCGACGCGCAACGACAGCCTGCCGCCCCCGAGAGAGCCAGGTTGCGCCGGTGGGGTGAACTGCACACACCGTAGGGCTGAAGCCCTGCAACCCATCGCTTGCGAGACTCCCCGTGGACCTGGTTCGGGGCTTCACGGAAACAAACACCTTGAAGCTGGTCCTAGTAGTAACAAAGCCCAGGCGATTTGAACTTCAGGACTGCCTCGACTGCCAGGTAGAATGCTGTAATACAGAACAGACCGCACTTTCAGCTGCTGGTTGGCAGTGGTGAACAGCTCTAGAACTCTGCCGGATGGCGCGCCCGACGGGGTCATGCTGGCGGAGGAGACGTGAGTCACGGTTCGAGTCTCCTCCGCCGGTGATGGGTGCTTCGGACTAGGCGAAACGTCACTCCATCTGTCGGAGACCTAGGGATCTGGTCCGGGCGCCACGTGCTCCCTCATTCCTCAGGAGTTCCCGTCGACTCCGCTGCCGCGTAAAGGCGGGCGACTTCGCGGGCGGGGATGATCGCCTTCAGGGCGAGGGCGATGAGGACAATGCCGGGAAGGTCAATGAGAAGCCGCGAGACAGCGAAGCGGGTGCTGAGGGCGTGCATCTCGAAGAGGAACATCGGTATCTTCGTTGTCGACCAGGCACCGACGAAGATGAGGATGTTGGTGAAGCTTGCCCCTTTCCTCATGAGGATGGCGGAAACAGGGAAAGCGCCATAGAGAGGTCCCGCCGCTGCCGAGCCCAGCGCGAAGGCGATGAGGGGACCCTTGAGGCCCGACCTGGGACCCATGTACTTCATCAGCGTCTTTCTCGGGACCCAGACGTCAAGAAGACCCAGAAGCAGGAAGATCGGCGGGAGAACGAGGAGCATCGTCTTTACCTGATCGACGAAGGAGCGCCCGGCCTTGGGCGCGACGGCGGGGAAGGCGAGGACGAGAACCAGGAAGGCAGCGGCAGCAATGATCGCCACGCGGTACCGCCGTGCGCCAACCCGGATGCTCACAGCGATACCGCCCACGCAACGAAAGCTGCCGCAAGGAAGGAGAAGGCGAAAGCGAGTGAGTTCCGAGCGATGGCCGCACGTCGGCCGAAGTACCTGATCTCCATGGGCAGGGTCACAACACCGACCATCATCAAGGACGATACGAAGGCCGCGATCTGCATGGTTCCCGCGCCGCTCGTCAGGAGCTCCGCCGCAGCGGGGAAGGCGACGAACCCGGGGATGAGCGCAATCGCTCCGACGACGGACGCAGCAAGGACGCCGAAGACTCCCGCTTGCTCGCCGATCACCCGCGAGACCATATCCGGATTGAAGACCGCGAGGACGGCAGCGACGGCAAGCAGAACCGTCACGAGCTGCGGCAGTATGCTCTCGAAGGCCTTCGCGCCTTTCAAGATGGCTCGTTTCGTCTTCTCGCGGTCCCTGGCTGCTGAGACTGCAGACAGGACAACCGCCATCACGTACAGGATGATCGTATCCAACGCCGGCCTCCTGTTTGCCCGCCCGGGGTGAAGAGCACCGCCCAGGCCATCAGCCCCTAGGCACCTCTGCGGCTGCACTCATCACGCAGCCTCCTCAGGACACTGGCCGTGCCGGTGGTGCGCACAGGCAGTACCGGGCGTTGCCAACCGCAACGTTCCGGTCTTGAAGGCCACCACCACGGCCTCCACTGTTGGCTGCTCTGACAGGAAGACGCGGACGTTCGCTGCCTGTAGCTGGCTTAGGGCGCCCGCACCGATACCGCTGACCACCACGGCGTCTACGCCTGCGTCCGCGAGAGTTGTGAGAGGGTGGCACGCGCCGCGGCTGTGGTGGGCGTTCACGTTAGTGATGGTGCGGAAAGCGCCGGTGTCTGGGTCCACAATCGCGAAGAGGGGCGCAGACCCGAAATGCCCGCTCACTGGGCTCTGAGGTCCCTTGTCCTCAGTCACTGGGATGCAGAGGTTCATCTTGTTCTCTCCTTTCCCGGGTGCTCCATGCACCCGGCCTACGTGATCCCGTCGGTCGCCCTCCGCCCGCGTCTGCAGTGACGTGCCGGCCCGGCAACGGCACCTGCCTCGTGCGTGCTCAGCGCGTCGCAATCCCCGCGGCAGCGCGGGCACTCACACGTGCCGGTCCACTCCCGTCCACACCGCGGGCAGCGAGATGGACCCTTCCCGTCCATGCTAACGGAACCGCCCTCGATCCGGAGGCCTTTTCCGCTGACCAGGGCCTCGGCGATCTTTCGGTGTGCGGACTCGATGATCCGGCTGAATGTGGGTCGGGAAACCCCCATCCTCTCGGCGGCGCGTTCCTGGTAGAGCTCTTCGAGATCAGCGAGGCGCACCGCTTCGAACTCGTCGAGAGTGACGACAACTTGATCAGGCTCGGGTGCCGAAGCGGGAAGCGGCCCGAACGCTTCCGCAAGAGGCAGCGCCGCGATTCTTCGGCAACACGGTGGCCTGGCCATGGTCGACCTCCGCGAGGATTATACACATATGTCCATAACTGTCGACCCAAGGATCTCCTCAAGCTGACGCGGAGCACATCGGATGCGAGCAACCGTCCACTGCGCCGCGATTTCGTGCGGCTGGTGAAGGGATTGGACTAGCCCAACCGTGGCTCGGACTCGGGCGGCAGCCACACTCCACGAACACCCTAGAGCGGGTGAACCGGGAGATCGAGCGACGCGGCGATGTAGTGGGGATCTTCCCTGGCGCGAAGACTCCGTTGCGCTTGATCGGGGCGGTGCTCGAGGAGCAGCACGACGAGTGGCAGGCCGCGGTGCGCCGGTACTTCAGCTTGGGGTCCATGGCGACCCTGTACGGGGAAGCCGCAACGGAGCCGGAGTTGCCTGTGTTTACCGCGGGAGAGGAGGTGACGGTCGTCTGGCCCGTCAGGGCCAGAGGGGAACCCCAATCTACACACTTGACGGGACGTGACCCGGACCGTCTGCAGTAGATTGGATAGCCGAGACTTGGAGGAGAGATGAGTACTGCAGGGGAGCCTGACCATTCACATGCCGGAGAACACGGCCACGGCGGGCCTCGCACAGATAGCGCCCAGGCGGCCGCAACCGAGAATGGGAGAGCCCTAGAGCGACTGAAGACCTCTGAAACCCGGTACCGCCGTCTCTTCGAGACCGCCCGAGACGGAATCCTTCTTCTTGACGCCGAGAAGGGCGAGATCACAGACGTGAATCCATTTCTCCTCGACCTGTTGGGGTATCCCTACAAGGAGATCGCGGGGAAGAAGCTGTGGGAGATCGGGCCGTTCGTGGACAGAGCGGCGGCCAAGCAGGCATTCGAGAAGCTGCAGAAGGATCGCTACGTCCGCTACGAGGACCTGCCGCTCGAGACGTCGGACGGAAGGCGAATCCAGGTTGAGTTCGTCAGCAACATCTACGCGGTGGGGAACGGCGAAGTCATCCAGTGCAACATTCGGGACATCTCCGCTCGGAAGCTCGCCGAGACTGCCCTGAGCGAGGCCGGCCGCAAGATCGCTGGACTTCACCAGGCCGCTCATCAATTGGAGACCTGCGAGGACGAGGAAGGCGCCTGCCAATTGGCCGTTGAGGCTTCGGAGAAGATCCTCGGCTTCCTGACTTGCAGTCTGTACATCGTGGTCGGGGACAAGCTCGTCGTGAAGGCTGCCTCGTCCGAAGCCGTCGCGAAGGCGGGACAAGAGATCCCCCTCGCAGGACGCCGGGGTGGCCTGGCGGCCGAGACGCTGCGCACCGGGAAGACTTCTCACTTCGGCAGCCTGGAGGAAGCTCCGGGGCCGTGCCTGCCGGCCCAGACCTTGCAGTCCGGGATTAGCGTCCCCATCGGACGTCTCGGGGTGTTCCAAGTCCGCTCCCCGGTGGGGGGCGCTTTCACTCCGGAAGATGCTCGCCTCTTCGAGCTCTTGGCGGGGTACACGGCCGAGGCGGTCAGACGGATTCGCCTGCAGATGGACCTCAGAGAGCAGGCGACCCGCGATCCTCTCACAGGGGTGTACAACCGCCGCTACTTCACCGAAGTCCTCGTGCAGGAGGTCAGCCGATCCAAGCGACATAGCCGCCCGATTGGCTTCCTGCTGGTCGACGTGAACCGATTCAAGCAGATCAACGATGAGCTCGGCCACGTGGTCGGCGACAAGGTGCTTCAGGAAGTCGGCACTCTGCTGCGGGCTGCCGTGCGAGGAGAAGACTTCGTCATCCGGTACGGGGGCGACGAGTTTCTCGTTGTTCTGCCAGAGACGAATGCCGAGACGGATGTGGTCGAGAGGCGGATCTTGGCGTCGCTTGATCGGTGGAACGCAGCACACTCGGGTTTGCTACCGTTTCCTCTCGGTCTAGCCATTGGAGACGCGCACTGGCTGCCGCAAAGCAGTCAGTCGATCGAAGAGGCTCTCGCGGAGGCGGATCGCCGCATGTACGAACGCAAACGAGGCCAGCAGTAGACAGGAGCGCTGAGTGACGTCATCCGCTTCTTGGTGCAGCAGGAGAGTGGGGTTGGAGAGTCGCATTGAAGAGGACGAGGACTGTCGCCTTCGGCGTGAGATCCCGGTGACGATGGCCCCGGCTTGACAGGCGGGAGACGTCAAGTTGCGTCTTGGTCAGTGAGTCATCCTCTCACTTTCTACATCAGCGACGAAGAGGAGACAACTGCCTGCAAGGCGCGGGACCGATCTCCAGTGAGTCCCGCCCGGGCCCTCCTCTCCCCGCTCGCGTTCGCACTCTAGTCAGGAAGCTAACCTGCCCCGAAAACCGGTTCAAGGTGAAGCGGGGGAGACCTGACCTGCTCGCGCGAAACTGAACCATGCGAAAGGTGAACAATCCGGCTTCTGGACTCTGGAGGACGCGAACGTTGTGAGGGATGTAATGCACAACAGAACTGCATTCCACGTTCTGGTTGGGAGAGGTGGACAGCTTTGGAACTCTGCCGCCTCGGTTGATGGAGGCGATCGCGTCGGTCGCAGTGCCTCCAGGCAGCCAATTGCAGCGAACCACGTCCAGAGTCGTCGCCCTTGGGGCACTACTCTTGAACTCCGTCGTGGTCGATGGGAGGAGGGTTGCGTTCCTCCCGCAAGTTCGAGTGGAGGAGCCTCCTCAGGGTCCCTGGGGCAGCTCTGCAGGAGACAGGTGGAAGTGGTTCCCTCAGTTGGCGGATAGGGTGCAGGAGAGGGTCCTCCTGAGCCTGTGGCGGCAGGAAGCCAGCTCTTGACACTGCGAGGCGCAGGCCTCAATCTTGGGGAAGATCGCTTCGCGTCTGATCGCCCGGTGGCCGGTTCGCGGGCGATCAAGGAGACACGCTGCGGTGAACCTCCTGGTGTCCTTGTTCACGATGGGATGTGCTGTCCTCCTGTTCGCGCCTGTCCCCCGGGCGTCCGTTGTCGGAAGTCAGTCCCCTAAATGCGTTTCAAGGAGTCGTGCAGGGTGACAGACGAAGCTCGTCCTGATCTGACTAAGGTCACAGCCGCAGAGGCACTGGCGGTTCTGAGGACCGACGTGAGGGTCGGTCTTGGTGACACTGAGGTTCAGAGCAGGCTGCGCGAGTCCGGGCACAACGAAGTCCCCGAGAGGAAGACAAACCCGGCGCTCAGGTTCATCGGGAAGTTCTGGGGACTTACGGCATGGATGCTCGAAGCAATCATCGTGCTGTCGTGGTTCCTGCGCAGATACCCGGACCTGTACATCGTGACGGCGCTTCTCGTCTTGAACGCCATTGTCAGCTTCAGTCAGGAGCGGAGAGCTTCCAGAGCGGTCGGACTGCTGAGGAAGAAGCTCCAGGTGAAGGCGCGGGTACTGCGGGATGGTGCTTGGAGATCCGTCCAGGCAAAGGACCTTGTCCCAGGGGACGTCATCAGGGTCAGACCGGGAGACTTCGTGCCCGCAGATGCAAAGGTAGTGACTGGGGAGCTAGAAGTCGATCAGTCGATGCTGACAGGAGAGTCACTGACCACAGAGAGAAACACAGATGACGTCCTATTCTCAGGTTCCGTCATTCGCAGGGGCGAGGCGAGCGCGGTGGTCATCCTCACCGGCGTCAGGACGTACTTCGGCCGGACGGCCGAGCTGGTGCAGATTGCGAGGCCGAAGCTTCACATTGAGGCAGTTGTCACGCAGGTCGTGCGATGGTTGCTGGTGATCGTGGTGGTGCTGTTGGGCGTGACACTTGCTGCGTCGGCACTGCGGGGTGTGCCGCTGTTGCAGACTCTCCCCCTGGCCTTGGTGTTGCTCATGTCCGCCATACCGGTGGCGCTGCCTGTGCTGTTCACGGTCACCATGGCCGTTGGATCGATGCAGCTAGCGCGAAACGGGGCGCTGGTGACCCGACTGAGCGCAACCGAGGACGCTGCTTCAATGGACGTCCTCTGTGTGGACAAGACGGGGACGATCACCATGAACAAGCTCACGGTCGCTCAGGTTCTACCGGTGGGCGGGTTCACAGAGCAGGAGGTCGTCCGGCATGGAGCTCTCGCCTCTCAGGAGGCGAACCAAGATCCAATCGATCTGGCCTTCATCGAGGCAGCCAAACGCGCGGGGGCCCTTGATGACTCGTTCGTCACCAAGAGCTTCGCCCCCTTCGACGCGAGCACCCGGCGTACAGAGGCGGTGGTGGAGAGGGATGGGACTGAGTTCCGTGTCATGAAAGGTGCCGTCAGGGTCGTCGCACAGGCTTGCGGAATGGCGCAAGAAGCCATTGGCGAGCTTGAGGCGCGAACAAGCGAGATCGCGCAGAAAGGTCACAGGGTCCTCGCCGTAGCACGGTCGGATGGGAACAACCAGCCTCAGCTCGTTGGCCTCGTGACCCTCTACGATGCGCTCAGGCCGGATTCGCGGCAGCTAGTCGAGGAACTCCAGGGTCTCGGTGTGTCCGTGAAGATGCTGACCGGCGACGCACTGCCCATCGCTAGGGAAGTCGCCGGAGCCGTGGGCATCGGCGGGAAGATCAGCAGGGTATCAGACCTGGACCAGCTGGCCAAGGTGGACCAGATTCGTGCGGGGCAGTTGGCAGAGACCAGCGATGGATTCGCCGAGATCTACCCAGAAGGCAAGTACACGGTGGTGAAGAGCCTCCAGCAAAGCGGGCACGTTGTCGGCATGACTGGCGACGGGGTGAACGACGCTCCTGCATTGAGACAAGCAGAGGTAGGCATTGCTGTCAGCAGCGCCGTAGATGTGGCAAAGGGCGCTGCCAGCGTAGTCCTGACTGATGAGGGCATGTCCAGCATTGTGAACCTGGTCAAGAACGGAAGAATGATCTACCAGCGGATCCTCACGTGGATCATCAACAAGATCAGCCGCACGATCTTCAAAGCGGGTTTTGTGGTGGTCGCGTATCTTGTCACGGGCAAGTACGTCATCTCTGCGTTCGGCATGGTTCTCGTCGTCTTCATGACTGACTTCGGGAAGATCTCTCTGTCCACGGACAATGTCCGTTGGTCAAAGGAGCCAGAGAGATGGGATGTGAGAAGCCTGGCGAAGGTAGCTGTGATCCTTGGTTTGCTGATGATTCCTGAGGCACTGGGGCTCCTGTTCATTGGGATGAGGGCTTTCCACCTGGGGGCAAACGATCTGGTACTGCAGACCTTCTCTTTCGAGATCCTGTTCTATTTCGCCATCTTTTCATTGTTCGCTGTTCGGGAGAGGGGACGCTTCTGGCATTCGATGCCGAGCAAGATGCTGCTTGCTGTGCTCGCGGCTGAGGGCATCATCACCGCCATCGTAGCGACAGTCGGGGTCCCTGGTCTGTCGCCGGTTTCTCTCGGGCAGACTCTCTGCGCAATCGCCTACAGCTTCGTCTTTGCCCTGGTCGTCAACGACTGGGTGAAGCACGAGCTCGTAAGACGGCTCGGCCTTCGATGGTGAGGCCTCAGGAAGGAGTCTAAAGGGAACTGCCCCGTGAGAACACACACTTGCGGGCCGGGTGCCACTTCGCCCGCTGTGGTTCCAACAGGCACTCACCATGCAAGCTAGAACGCCCTTTGGAATTGCCTTTTCGTTGCTGGTTGGGAGAGGAGGATTCGAACCCCCACTAACAGGGCCAGAGCCTGTCGTCCTGCCATTAAACGATCTCCCAGACTTACGTTGCATCTTAAGCAAGAGGCCAATCACTGTCAAGAACTCGGTTGCCACCTGCCGTGCGAAGGAGCTAGAATGGCGGCGCGATGAAACGGGTTCGGGAACCGATCGTGGCGGGTGCGTTCTACCCTGGAACGGCGTCGTCCCTCTCCGCCGCGCTCGGTCGTCTCTTGCCCGAAGAAATCCGCGCCGCGAAGGCGCCTCTGGCCGGGCCGATCGGGCTTGTGGTTCCTCACGCGGGGTACGTCTACTCGGGAGGCGTGGCGGCGACGGGTTTCTCCGAGCTTGCGCGGCGGGGACGTCCGGAGTGGGTCCTCATCTTGGGCGCGAACCACACGGGACTGGGGCGGCCGATCTCCCTCGCCCGCGTGGGGTCATGGCGGACTCCGTTGGGGGCGGCGCCGATCGCGACGGACGTGGCGGATCGGCTCGCGGGCGGGGCGATCGACGTGGCGGACGCGGCCTTTCTGCGCGAGCACTCGGTCGAGGTCGAGCTCCCGTTCCTCCAGCATCTCTTTGGCCCCGAGATCCCCTTCGTTCCGCTCGCGGTGATGCTCCAGCCCCTCGACGGCTTGATCGCGGCGGGGGAGCGAATCGCGGACGTCGTCCGAGGACAGGGTGTGGCGGTCGTCGCGAGCAGCGACTTCACCCACTACGAACCGCAGGACGTGGTGGAGGAGATCGACCGAAGGGCGATCGAGAGGATCCTTGCTCTGGATGTGGACGGGTTCTACGAGAGCCTCGTGCGCGAGAACCTCTCGATCTGCGGCGGCGCGGCGATCGTCGTGGTCATGGTCGTGGCACGCCGCTTGGGCTGGGGGGAGGCGCGCCTCCTCGCCTATGGGACGTCGGGCGACGCGACGGGAGACCGGCGCGCCGTTGTGGGCTACGCGTCGATCCTTCTTGCGGAGGAGTGAAATGGTCTACAGCATGACGGGCTTCGGGACAGGAGCGTCGAGGAGCGGCCTTCGTCGCGCGGACGTGACGATCCGCACCCTGAACCACCGCTACCTCTCAGTTCGTTTGCGCTCCCTGTCCGACTGGCCGCTCCTTCAGACCCAGGTGGAAGAGGCCCTGCGGAAGGCCTTCTCCCGTGGCGAGATCGATGTGTGGGTGGCCCTCGGGCTTGGAGGCGACGGGGCGTCGGAGACGCTCTTCGAGAGGGGGCGAGTGGCGCGGTGCGTCGAGGAGCTGCGACGGCTGTGCGAGGAGTTCCGATTGCCCACGCCGTGCCTTGGCGACCTGATTCGGGTAGGAGCGCTCGAGGCGATCCCGCCCCCGGAGGAGGACTTGTGGAGTCTCCTCGAGCCGGCCCTCAGTGAGGCAATGAAGGGGGCACTCGCCGCGCGGCGGGAGGAAGGGAGTCTTATCGGTCGGGAGCTGGCTCGGATTCTGGACGAGCTGGAGTCGTTGGTCGGGTCGGTC
>Ga0315279_10005720_pt1 | contig 15968 bp, 14 predicted proteins | sample YL17G06_20_MG_FD_203694 | JGI IMG/M metagenome (GOLD analysis project Ga0315279, IMG submission 203694) | Sediment microbial communities from Yellowstone Lake, YNP, Wyoming, USA - YL17G06_20 | ecosystem: Environmental > Aquatic > Freshwater > Lake > Sediment | place: USA: Wyoming | collected...
CTACGCCGGGCAGCCTCGAGGTCTACGACTTCGCCGAGACCCCCGACAAGGGCTTCTACATAGTTGAAACAGAGGGCCCCAACTTCAGATGGGTGCCCCTGGAGCCCCTCCACATCATGAGCCAGACGAAGGTCGAATCAGACAGGGCGAGGACCCCGTCATGGTACGAGGACAGGATTCTCGAAGAGGTCAAGGCGTTCGTCTCCAGGCTGAGGGAGGCAAAGAAGCAGGGTTACCTGAGGGTTAGGGTGAAGGGGAGGCTCAGCGAGGGCTGGCCAAGCGACATAAGCATGAAGCCCGTGGATCGCCTCATCGCCGAGGAGCCCCTCCTCCTCTGGGTGGACAGGGATATGATGGAACTCGACCTCCCGGAATCCGTGGCCCGCCCCCAGCCGGAGAACCAGGACGTAGCCGCCTACTTCTCGGGCTTCGGCGCCTTCGCAGAGGAGATAAGGGAGATGCATGGCAGGGTGAGGGAAACGCTCGAGGAGGAGGCGAGCACCCAGACCGGCCTCCTCACGGCGACCCAGAGGGCGCCCCTCGTCCAGGAGTGGGTTAAGAGGCTCGAGGCGAGGCGCTTCGGGGAGGCCGGGCCATGATAGAGGAGCTCACCCTCAGGGGCTTCAAGTCCTACCGAGACAAGCAGACGATCAGGTTCACCCGCGGAGTCAACAAGATCAGCGGACGGAACGCCTCAGGCAAGACGACGCTACTGGAGGCGGTCATGTTCGGACTGTACGGCGATGTGCCTGGCGTCAACAAGCGGGACCTTGTCTCTATCGGGGCCGGGGAGGTCTTTGTCTCGGTCACCTTCCGCAGCCCATTCAGCGGGGTCAAGGTCCTGATCAAGCGGGCTGGGACCCTGACGACCGGGAAAAACCCCGGGGAGGAGTCCGCCTTCAAGGCGACTGAGCTCTACATGGAGGTCGAGGGAGACAAGACACCCCTGACGAAGGAGAGGGACGTCCAGGCCCGGCTCAGGGAGCTCCTGGGAGTCGGCCGCGGCACGTTCTTCAACGTCGTCTACGCGAGGCAGAAGGAGTTCGTCGACATCCTCAACCCGGACAGGAACCGAATGAACGCCATCCTCGGCCTCACAGCCCCAACCGAGATCAGGGAGGAGCTACGTGAGGCGGCACGCGTCCTCGAGGCGAAAGGAGGAATCACAGAGAAGCCGGCCGTCGAGGAGAGGATCAGGAACGCCGAGAAGCAGATAGAGGAGGATATGGCCCAGCTCGACGAGACGAGGACGAGGAAGAAGAGGCTCGAGGAGGAGCTCAGGGAGAAGAGGAGGGCCCACTCCGACGCCCACACCAAGGTCGAGGCCGCCGAGGAACTCGAATCCGGCTTCAAGGAGCTTGAGAAGCAGAGGAGCGACCTAGAGGTCAACAAGCGGCTCCACGAGAGCCGGGCGGAGGCTATGGAGACCCTCGTCGCAGAGCTCGGCGAGAGGCCGGAGGAGAGACGCGGCGAGCTTGAGGCGAGGAAGAGGTCGGCCGAGGCCACCGAGGAGAGGCTGAGACGCCTCGTCGACGAGGACCTCGACAGGGAGCGGCGTGAGCTCGACGGCGACATCGCCACCCTCAGCCACAGGCTGGACGAGCACGGAGAGCTGAAGGAGCAGGGACTCACCGTCTGCCCCAAGTGCGGCCAGCCGATAGACTTCAAGCTCATCGAGGAGGACCTGGCCCGCTGGACGGAGGAGCTCGAGGCGAAGAAAAGGAGGCTCGCAAGCCTAGAGGCGGAGATCAAGGAGATCAGGAGACAGGAGAAGACTGCCCGCGAGAAGCTGAGGGAGGCTGAGAACCAGCTGACGAGGTTCGGGCAGCAGGAGAGGCAGGTCAGCGACCTGAGGCGGGAGCTGAGGCAGATTGAGGAGAAGGCTTCTAGGCTCGCCGTCAGGGTGGAGGAGGCGAACGCGAAGCTCCTCGAACGCGCCGAGAAGGAACTGGGGGCCAGGTTCACCAGCGTCGAGGACGCCGGCAGGAGGCTAGACGAAAGGCTCAGAGGCCTCAGGAAGGAGGAGTCCGAGCTCTACGCTGATGTGAGGAGCCGCGAGGACCTCCTGAGGGAGACGGAGAGGAACGAGAAGGAGCTGGACACGAGGCTCTCGACCCTCGAACTCACCCTCAACGAGGCGAAAAACAAGCTCGACACGATCCAGGAGTACGAGGCGAAGCTCCGCGCCGTCGAGGGGATCGTGGAGCAGTACAGCCGTTACGAGCGTGACCTCCGCGAGAACACGCTGAGGATGCTAGAGTACCGGACCTACGAGTACTTCAGGAGGCTGACCGATCAGCAGCTCTACTCTGGCTGCCACATCGACAGGGAGCGCTACGTGCTCGAGGTCCAGCCCATCGGGAGCCCCAGGATGCTGGCCGCCTGGAGGGCGGGCGGCGGCCACGAAAGCCTCTTCGCTCTCGCGGAGCGCCTCGCCCTGCTCAGGGTGATGGAGTTCCCCCACCTGCTCATCCTTGACGAGCCGACTGACGCCGTAGACTCCGAGAACGTGCCCCAGCTGCTGGAGTACGTCGCGAGGAGCAGCGACGAGATAGGGCAGGTGCTCCTGGTTACGCACCACGGCCAGGGCGAGGAGGAGGGAGTCAACCTGCTAAGGGTCAGGAAGGTGGACGGCGAGTCCAGGGTCTCGCAGGAAAACGGCGAGGGCTAAGGCGCTAGTTTATAACCATGTTATTTCAACACTCGTTTTTTAAACTGAAAAACAGTCATTCATCCGGGGTTCCAAGCTCTGGACTCAAACGGGTATTCAGGTTCAACGCCTCATGGCATCCTCGGCAGGCGCGTCAGGCACCGTCCCTGCCGCTCTCTGCGGGGGGTGGCCTCCAGGAACCATCTGATACTGGGTTTTACCCTACTCATCCTTGCCTCGCTCGCAGGGGTTCCAGCCGCTCAGGGGAAGGTGGTCGAGTACGTCGTCGAGGTCGAGACCGTGGACCAGGTGGCAATCTCGCCTGACGGCCTCTACGTCGCTGCAGTCGTCGACAAGAGGAGCGTCTACCTCCTCAGCTCCGCCGGCGACCTGCTCTGGACCAAGAGCTTCTCGAGCTGGGTCGACGCGGTCTCCGTCTCGGGGGGCGACCACGCCGTCGTCGTGGCGTCCGGGACAGAGCTCTTCCTCTTTGACTCAGGAGGCGTACAGGCTTGGAAGAAAACCTTCAACGACATCTCGGACGCCGCGATCTCAGGCGACAGCGCTTACATAGTGGCGGCGGTCGCAGACTCATCATCCAGTTACGGGGTCCTGGTCATGGATCGGGGCGGGAACACCCTCTCCCAGTCCACGCTCGGGCCGAGCGAGCCGTGTCTTAGCGTCTCGTCCGACGCGTCCTACGTCGCCGTCGGGTCCTCCACGGATGTCATCCTCATGACGAGGCAGTGCAAGCAGCTTTGGAGACAGAGGATGAGCTCCTCCGTCGGGTCGGTGGCTGTCTCCTCCGGCGGCCTCGTCGCCGTCGAGGCCTACTCCATAAGCCTATTCGACGGTGGGGGAAAGCTCCTCTGGGGCGGCGACAGTGAGACCTGGGGCTCCAACGGGGTCTCGATCTCAGGCGACGGAAAATACGTCACCGCGGGGATCAGCAGCAACGTCACCCTCCTCGACTTGGGGGAGAAGAAGGTGTGGAGCCGCAGGGTCGGCGAGATGCTGAGCCTTGAGGATGTAGCTATGTCGTCGGATGGTGCTCGGGTCGCGGCGGCGACCAGGAGCCTCTACTCTCCGGGGCAGGGGATGGTGTACATCATCGACAACCCGCCCGGGACGGAGGTGGTGAAGATGCCCTCCGTGTTGCCGAGCAAGCTGGGGTGCTACCCTGACCACGGCTACCTGCAGATAGGCAGTAGCGTCAAGGTCTACGGGTCCCTCACCCCTCAGACGCCCTCCGCCGAGGTGAAGCTCGTATACAGGAAGCCGGGTGGCGAGAGCTTCACGAGGACCGTGTACACGGGCTCTGAGGGCTCGTACTCGGACTCCGTCACCGTCGACCAGGTCGGCTCATGGCAGGTGAACGCGACCTTCGCGGGGTCAGGGGGCCTCAAGCCCTCAAACTCCACGACGTGGTTCACCGTGGAACTCGTCGAGAATAAGGTGGGGGCTCAGCCTTACCAGCCCCTCAGTATGGTGACCATGGAGGCGGGGGAGAGGCGGTTCTTCAAGACGACTAAGACCGGGAGCTTCTACTACAAGTACAGGGTCGTCGAAACCCCGTCGTCCATCGAGTACTCCGGCAGTTACACTGAGGTCTTCGGCGGCGACGACTACATAGGCTCGACGATCAAGGTGATGCCGTGGACGAAGCCTGGCGCGTACAAGATCAGGACGGAGTGGGGCTGGAGCGCGGGCCCCTTCGTCATCGGCACGTTCACATACACCTACCAGCTCGGCTTCGACCTCGAGGTGAAGGCGCCGGCGACAAAGTACTTGACGAGCCTCGCCCTCTCGGCGAACGGGAAGGGGGACTCCTTCGACATCGCGGGGACCTCGTACATAGTCATCAACGGCTACGAGGCGCCCATGCCCGGGCAGGAGGTCACCCTGACCTACACGAAGCCTAACGGGAAGGAGTCCACGAAGACGGTGACGACCGATGAGGACGGATCGTTCCTGGACAAGCTGAGGGCAGACGCAGGCGGCGCCTGGAAGGTGAGGGCGTCCCTGAAGGGAAACGAGGCGATGGAGGTGGCGACGAGCGAGTCGGTCTCCTTCAACGCCGAGGCTGCGTCGCCCCTCTCACAGATACCCATCCCGTGGGAAGCCGTATTGGTCGGAGTCTCCCTCGGCGTGATCCTTCTCGTCATGAGAAGGAGGCTACCCTGTAGGACATGTTTCGGGAGCACATGATTCGAGTCAGGGCAGCTTCTTCGGCTTGTACTTCTTCTCCTTGTACTTGCCAGTGAGCCTGACGTGGGTGCCCCCCCGCATGGCGTCGGCCTCTATGCTCCCTGTCATCCTCTCGCACTCGACGCGCCAGGCACATGAGTCGCACTCCTCGTCCTCTCCGAGCATGCCTATGCAGCTCGGGCGCTTGACCTTGGACATACCTAGAAATCGGCGACGAGGACGAGCCTAAAAAAGATTGCGAATATCCAAATGTATGTATTTAGCTCATGAAGTTGATTTTCCCATATTTGGTACTCTTTTAGCGAAATATGCTTGAATCTTGGAGCTTTGCCTATCCTCATTGAACATGTAATCTGAGCCCAAAAGGGTCTCCTTTTCACGTTTTAAGCCTGTTTTTAAGTTATTGATAAATATGAGCTAAATACATACATCCAAATTACTTTATATCACTTCGCGCGCACGCTGGCTTCATCTACTACTTGGTCAACTTCGCCTTGCTCTGAGCGCCAGCCTGCCTCAGCCTCTCATAGAGGACCAGCGCTGCGGCGACGCCGACGTTCAGGCTAGGAACGGAGCCAAACATAGGTATCCTGACGACGGAGTCGCACTTGCCGAGGAGGGTCGGGCTTATCCCCTGCCCCTCTCCCCCGAGGACGAGGGCAACGGAACCCGTCAGGTCCTCTTCCCAGTAGTCGACGGAGCCGGCGGCATCGACGCCTATGATCTTCGTGCCTTCCTCCTTGAGCATCTTCACGGTGGGGTAGAGGCTCTCCCTGGCGACGGGTACGCTGGCGGCTCCTCCCATGCTAACCCTGAGGACCGTAGGCGTCAGCCCCACGCTCTCCCTCTTAGGCACCACGACGGCGTCGACGCCCGCCGCGTCCGCGGTCCTCAGGATGGAGCCGAGGTTCTGCGGGTCCTGGACGCCGTCGAGGACGACGACGCAGACATCCCCCTTCACCCCATCTAAGATGCTCCTCAGGGAGGCGTATCCGGGCGCCTCGGCGAGGGCGATCACGCCCTGATGCCTGCCCGTCTCCGACATCGAGTCGAGCCGACGCCGATCAACGAACTCCACGCCTACCCCCCTCCTCCGGGCTAGATCGACTATCTCCTTCACCCGCCTCTCGCCCTCAGAGCCAGAGGCGACGAGCAGCCTCCTCACGCCTCCGCGCCTCAGCGTCTCGTAGACAGGGTTACGCCCCTCGACCTGGCTCAACAGGACACCAACCCACCCTACGCCTCAGCCCAGATATACCCATCGGCAGTCAAAGGAATCTGAAAAATCTCGGTTATCCTAGGCAGCGCGTCGCAAGGCGTAGCTGAAAATCAAGTCGACTGGTTTGATTCCTGACCAAAATTAAGACGTCGCCGATCCTTCCCTTGTGCGTCTCAACGAATTTCTGGCCCTGACCGGCACCGACTACTCCTTCAGGAGCAGTCGTGTCTCCTTTATCCGATTCTTCTTAGCGAGATCCAGTTTTTCTACGTACCTTAGGGCGTTCCCTTTTGTCTGGAGGGTGTTCATCTCGTGGTAAAGGACTTCGTCAAATGTCAGAGTGAAGAGAACGTCCTTGGTCGAAGACGTTTATTCGCCCTGAAACGCTTCCAGTTCCCTCGCCAATTTGACGTACTCCTCCGCCGTCAGGCGCCATCCAGCCGAGATCATGCCTTCTATGGCATCTCTGACCTGCTTCCTTGACAGTCTGCCTCTGTACATGAGCCTCAGCAGGAGGTAGGCCGTTCCGTGGGCTTCGACGTTGTACAGGCGGGAAACCTCCCTCGCCAGCGATTCGTCTATGATCGCAACGCCTCCCACCTCCTTCGCCAACGCGAGCACCTGAGCCTCGGCTTCATGAAGATGGGGCAGCGTTAAGAGCAGGGCTAGGAAGCCGGATCTCGCCGGCTCCCTCACCTTTATTATCGATCGTTGGACCAGCTCATCGGCGATGAAGGCGTCAGGGGCGCCGAGGATCTTACCCTTGTCTATGACCTCCTCGACGACCTTCGGTGTCGTGTACTTCTCCTCGGAAAAGTCCCCGAAAATCCTTGACAGGCCTATCTTGCAGAGGTATATGATGGGCGTGGCGTCCAGCACGAGGGGTTTCAGCAGCTCATGTCCCTCTTTGTGTGCCTGTTCCCGCTTGAGCTTCTGCGGCTCTGGCTGCCTCGATGTCTTCCTCGATGTCCTTCGCCGCGACGTGGGCTGTTACCCTGAGCCTGTCGAGCTCGTCCAGCATCTCCCTGAGCGACACTCCCCACATCTGGGAGGCTTTCCAGAGAGTCACCTTCCCGGACCTGTAGAGCTCCACTGCTCTCCTCCGCTTCCACTCGCCCACTCCGATCTCCAGCACGCGCCGTAACGCGGTGGACTTGTCCAGCCCCTCCTCATCCATGAACCTGCCTATCTCCTCCTCCAGCTCGACGGGGATGCGGGCTGCCACGGTTTTATCCACAGCCAAACCTCGTTTACAATTGATCATAAACGCAAACAAATAAAGGCGTTTCGATCTGAAGCGAGCTCCTTTTCCTATAAGAAGCATTCACGGTGATTCATCCCCCAGACGCCTCACAACACGCCCAGAAGCCTATATTCCCAGTAACCGGGAAGAAGCGCCACAAGGGGAGGCTTTCGCCAGAGACTTGGTCGATCAGCCGAACAGCTTGAAAAACGGCGCGACCCACCACGGATCGGGGCAAAGACGCTGTCCATCCGTCGAAGAGACGTCGCCCGTCCCCGCATGGAGGCAGCCCCGGCCCGGCGCGTTCACAGCCAAAGCCACCAGAAAAACATGATTGGAGAAAGGTGGAGGAGAGGCAGAAGGAGACCTCACGAGGCAAAAGATGGAATTTTTTCGCCAGATAACAACTGGCTTGTTATAATCCACCGTGAAAAAACTAGGGGGGGGTACCCTGCCCTGGCCCGGAAAACGGCCAGGGCACCACGCGGACCCAGAATAACGGCGCGTCCCTCCGCGAAAAGTGGCAGAGGCCTCACCTGGCCGGGGCATCCCCTCTGATGTGCTAAAAAAGATGGGGGGGTATCGTCTATTGGACGAAAAAAACGCCAATAGACAGAGGGCAGGCAGCCGGCTAGGCCTTAGCCGTGAAGTAATCGTAAACGTTCCTAGAAACCCTGGCGATGGCTTCTTCAGCGGCGTTGACGTCCCCGACCTCGTTCGTGAAGCAGCTCAGCGCCCACCTCTCCCCCGACCCGAGGAGGGTGACCACGCCCACGTCGTTCCTGAGCCTCAGCCTCGTCCCCTCTTTGTGGCAGACCCTTACCATGTTGCGGGGCAGGTACTTCGCGATCCTGGCCTCGCCGGTCTGGCACTTCGCCATCAGCCCCATGATCGCGTCGCAGCTCGCCCTGCCCGCCGCCATGCCCTCGGCGATGAGCCCCAGCAGCCTCGTCATCTCGTCGGCGGTCGAGACGTTGTTCCGCGTCTTGGCCGTGAAGCCGCCCCTCCGCCTCGCCTCCGCGGCAAGTTCCTCGTACCGCGCCAGCGTCCTCTCCTCGTCCGGGAGGCCGAAGCCGCCGACGCCGTCGAAGATGATATCCCTGCAGCTCGCGGCGATCACAGTCTTCTCAAGCCCGAGTCCCCGCATCGCGGAGTTCACCCTCTCCATGCCGACGAGGCCGAGGATGACGTCGGTGGCCGTGTTGTCGCTCACGATCATCATCAGCGTCGCGAGGTCGGAGAGGGTGAGCTCCAGCCCCTCGGAGAGCTCACGCAGGATGCCTGAGCCCGGCACCTTGTCCGCATCCCTCAGGACATACCGCTCGTCGAGGCTAACCTCGCCCCTCTCCACCTGCCCGTAGAGCTCGACGACCAGGGGGACCTTGAAGACGCTCGCCGTCGGCAGAACCTCTTCACCGTTGACAGAGGCGGCCTCCCCCGTGCCGAGGTGCTTCACGGAGAAGGCGTAGACGCCTTCAAGCCCCCCTATGCCGCTGAGAACGGCGTCCCTCAGAGCCATGGGTAATACTCCGCATCGAAGCCTAAAACCCTACCCCAACAACTTCGAACCCTTTTTAATTCCATACCTCCGAAGAGATAGGCGGTGATCAGATGAGCGAGAAGGAACCTGTCTACGTAGCCGAGGTGACATCCGTCGCAAAGAGTTGCAGCGCGGGCCACAGGGTCGGAGACAAGTTCGAGGTAAACACCCACCTCACAGGCGGCATATGCGGCTACTGCTATCACGACCTCTTCCCGACCCTGATGAACGTCTGCTACGGCGGCAAAATCCCCTGGATCGATCCTAAGGAGTTCAAATACGAGTGCCCTGACAGGTGGAACGACGTCAAGTTCCGCGTCTACAGGAAGAAGTGACACCACCATTTTTATCATTCGACAGTTTTAACCGACACCCCGAAGATCAATTAATGATCCGGGTTGAAGCCGAAGGTTCTCGTCAGCACGGGGAAACTCAATTTCCCAGAGGACTTGGCCGAGTCCCTCAGGCCGCTGGCCGACGTCGCCTACGTCCAGGGCGACTACGCCGAGCAGCTCAGAGAGGCCACCGCCGTGGTGGTGAGCATGGAGGCTGTGAACGACGCCTACCTGGCGAAGGCGCCGAAGCTGAAGGTCGTCGCGAGGTTCGGCGTAGGCTACGACACCGTAGACGTCGAGGCCTGTACGAGGAGGAAGGTCTACGTCACCTACACACCCGACGTCCTGTCGGCCGCGGTCGCCGACATCACGTGGGCGCTCATCCTCGGCTTTATGAGGAGGATACCAGAGGCTGACCGCTTCACACGCGAGGAGTGGGGTAAGAGGGCCAGAGGGTTCCCCTTCGGCTGGGACATCTCGGGCAAGACCCTCGGATTCCTCGGCCTCGGCAGGATAGGGAGGGAGGCTGCGAAGCGGGCTCAGGGCTTCGACGTGAGGATGATCTACCGCGACATCGTGCCGAAGCCCGAACTGGAGAGGCTCTACGGCGTAAAGCCAGTCGGATTCGAGGAGCTCCTCAGGACCTCTGACATCCTCTCGATCCACGTCCCCCTCCTCCCCTCGACAAGGCACATCATAGGCAGGAAGGAACTGGCGATGATGAAGCCCACGGCGATCATCATAAACACCTCGCGGGGGCCGGTCATAGACCAGGACGCCCTCACCGAGGCGCTGAAGACGAGGAGGATAGCCGGCGCAGCCCTCGACGTCTTCGAGGAGGAGCCCATCTCCCTCACCCATCCGCTACTGAAGCTCGACAACCTCGTCTTAACCCCACACATCGCCTCAGCGACCCGGGAGACTAGGAGGCGGATGGCTGAGCGATGCGCGGAGAGCGTGAGGGCTCTACTAGAGGGGAAACGTCCGCCTTTCATGGTACCCGAGCAGGGAAACGTCTCCTTCTGAGATAAAGAAAAAAGGATAGAAGCCTACTTCAGGGCGCTGAACCGCTCCTCTATGCCCGTCCAGTCGACGATATTCCAGATATTGTCAACGTACTCTGCGCGCCTGTTCTGGTACTTCAGGTAGTAGGCGTGTTCCCAGACATCGATGACGAAGAGTGGCACGTAGCCGGGCACAACGAGCTTCTGGTGGTTCTCAACCTGCATCACCAGCAGCTGCTTGCCGACCGTGTCCCACGCGAGGATCGCCCAACCTGAGCCCTCGACCGCCTTCGCGGCGGCACCCATCTCGCTCTTCAGCCTATCGAGGCTACCGAAGTCCTTCTTCACCTGCTCGATGAACTTCCCGGTCGTCGGCTCCTTGCTCTCAGCCTTGGGGCAGAGCCCCTCCCAGTAGAGGGCGTGCAGGACGGCGCCTGAGCCGTGGAACGCTAGGTCCCTGTCGAGCGCCTTCACAGCGGCGTAATCCCCCTTCTCACGTGCCTCGGCGAGCTTCTTCATGGTCGCGTTGAAGCCGGCGACGTAGGCGGCGTGGTGCTTGTCGTGGTGGAGCGTTACCGTCTCCTTGTCGACGTAGGGCTCCAATGCGTCGTAGGCGTAGGGAAGCTTGGGCAGCACATACTCGTTCAACCCATTCATCCTCCAGAAAACAAGTTGATCTTCCTCGCGGGCGAAAATAAACCTTAGCAAATACGACCAGCAAACGCTCATAAACACCTTGGACATGGAGCTCTAACTGTATCCGGGGTGCCGCACGCTGGACGCCATCTGGTCTAACCTGCTCCTGATGCTGCTCTGCTACGCCTACATCGTCGCCCTCATCCTCGTCTCCGACAGGCTGCCCCTCGCCGAGACGGCTAGGAGGAAGTTTCTTCATGCGATGATCGGAAACCTCCCCTTCATAATCCCCTTCTTCACCGCCTCCATCTACCCGTTCCTCGTCGCGTCGCCCTTCATCCTCGTCACGTTCCTCGTCACTCCCTACTCACCGGTGAAGGGACTCGGAGGGAAGCTCCCCGGCCTGGCAAACATCACGGAGGAGGGCCACCACATAGGGCTCGTCCTCTACGCCATCTCCTACAGTGTCCTCGCCTACCTCTACGGCCTGCAACCGTACGTGATAGCCGCGGGCATCCTCCCGATGGCCTACGGTGATAGCCTCGCCGCCCTCGTGGGCATGAGGCACGGACGGCACAGGTATAGGGTGTTCGAGACGAAGAGCCTCGAGGGGTCGGCGGCCATGTTCGTCGCCAGCCTCGCCGCCTTCGGCATCAGCCTCGCCTACTTCTCATACCTCTACGGCTTCAGCCTCGGGAACCAGCTCGTCCCTGCCCTCGCCGTTGCGGCGGTGGTGACCGTCGCCGAGGCGGTCTCGCCTAAGGGGCTCGACAACGTTTTGGTGCCTATCGCCGGTGCGCTGACGTTTGTTCTCGCCAACGGGGGAGCCTGAGCTGGTGGAGCTCGTGGTCATCGACGGCCTCGACGCCTCGGGGAAGAGCACCCAGGCCGAGATGCTCGTAGGCTACATCAGCGGCCTCGGGAAGACGAGCCTACTCCGCACCCACCCGTCCGACGACAACTTCTTCGGCATAAGGTCACGGGAGTACCTCTACCTCGAGGGGAGGAAGGCTCACATAGCCGCCGCCCTCTTCTACATGCTCGACGTCATCAGGTCCGTCGTCCTCTACAGCTGGAGACGGGTCGACTACGTCGTCTTCGTCCGCTACCTTATGGGGACAGCATACCTGCCTAGCCCCCTCCATAAGCTGGGGTACCACTTCTTCGCCAGGATAGTGCCCAAGTCGAGAAAGATGTTCTACCTTAACGTCTCCCCAGGCGAGGCGTTCAGACGCATAGCGGCGAGCAGGGAGCGGAGGGAGCGCTTCGAGAAGCCGTCGGAGCTTGTGAAGATAAGTAGGAAGGCCCTGGAGCTCGCTATGTATCGACCATGGCTTATCCTAGATGGCGACAGGACCGCGGGCGTGATCCACGACGAGATAAAGAGCCTGATGGGCTTCGTCTGACCTAGACGCCCTGCTCAGGTGACGTGTCGAGCCTGAGGACTATGAGGCTCCAGACCAAGGAGAAGCCGACGAGGACAAGCAGAGGAGCCGCGAAGCCGTACCGGGTGTATAGGACTCCGGCGAGGTACGGGGCAGGTATGCCTGCGAACCTGCCGTAGGCGTCGAGCTTGCCCAGGGCCGTCGACCTCTCAGACGGCGGCACCTTCTCCGAGACGAGGCTCATCCAAGAGGGCGTCCAGCATGCCGGGTCGAACGCGCTGAGGGCGTTGAAGAGGACGAACGCCTCGAAGCTGCGGAAGATAATGAAGCCGAGGTTTGTGGTGACGGCGAAGAAGCACGAGGCGAGGAGCATCGGCTTCCTGCCGACCCTGTCCGCGAGCTTTCCGAGGGGGATCGAGGAGACGCCCCAGACCAGGCTGAACGCCGTCGACATTATCCCCAGCTGCAACGTGTTCAGCCCATATGTGTCGACGAGAGCGCCGTTGAAGAGACCCCAGCCTGTGTTGTAGCCGAAGCCCATCGCCACCATGACGGCGTATAGGGGCAGTACCTTCCTCTCGGGAACGACGTACTTCCTCAGGCTCGCCCACAGGCCGAGCCCGCCGCCCTCCTGCTTCCTGGGGATGTGGGTCTCCTTCACGAACAGCAGGAGGAGGGCGAGGCCCACGACGTCTCCGGCTACGCAGACGTAGAAGATGGTGTAGTACCCCGTAACTATGGCGAGGTAGCCTCCGGCTGACGCGGCGACCATGTTCGTGATCTGGCTGATCGCCATGAGGGTGCTGTACGCCGTCGCCCTGTTGCTGGCGCCGACGGATTCGCTTATGAGGGCGCTCCTGGCCGGGTTCGCCTGCATCCAGAGTGCGCTGAAGCCGACGAAGAAGGCGAAGACGTACAGGAAGATGTGGTTCCCCGACGCGACGATGGCGACCATGGCGGCGAGTCTGCTCGTGTTGGAGATGAGGAGGATGGGCTTCCTCCCGAACCTGTCCGAGAGGGCGCCCCAGGTGACTAAGCCGGCCGCCGTGCTCAGGTTGATCACGCTCTGGATGACGCCGAGCTGGGTTATGCTCAGACCCAGGGACAGTATGTAGGGCTGCCAGACGACGTACATCATGCCGAAGCCGAGCTGGGAGACGAGGGTCTGGAGAGCCATGACCCTGATGTTCCCCTCCAGGGCAAGGAAGCGGCCGACGCTCCTCAGGGAGACCATGAACTGTTTGATAGAGTTGGCTCTGGCTAAAAAAGGGATACGTGGAGTCAGCGCCTGTATGCTACCCTGCCGCCTACGATGGTCATCACGGTCTGGACGTTCTTCAGCCCCTCCCTCGGTATGGTTAGGGGGTCTCGGTCCACGACTGTGAGGTCGGCGAGCTTCCCAGGCTCTATGCTGCCCTTTAAGCCCTCCTCCCAGGCGGCGTAGGCGCCGTCGATGGTGTACGCCCTGATGGCCTCCATCGGCCTGATCGCCTCGCCCCTGTAGAGGACCTGGCCGCTGCTCGTCTTCCTGGTCACGAGGCCGTAGATGCCCAGCCAGGGGTTGGGGGAGCAGACTGGACAGTCGCTGTGACCCGGGGCGGGGATGCCCTGGTCGATTAGGGTCCTGTGGGGCCACATCCAACGCATCTCCTTCTCCCCGCGGTTCGCCCTGTAGGCGTCGCCGAGGTCGTGGAGGAAGCCGTTTGCGGAGGCGTCGATGACGCCGAGCTCCTTAAGCCTCCTCTGGATGGGCGGCGTGACGTAGCAGCAGTGCTCTATCCTGTGCCTGTGGTCCTCCCTTGGCTCCTCCTTCAGAGCCGCCTCGATGGCGTCAAGTGCCTAATCGATGCCCCTGTCGCCTATGCCGTCGAGGCCGACCCTGATGCCTGCCCTGTGGGCCCGTTTCACCCTGTCGGTGATGTCCTCCTGGTCGTAGAGGAGGATACCGTAGTTGTCTGGCTCGCCAACATAGGGCTTGTAGTAGGCGGCGGTCCTGCCGCTTGTGCTCGTGTCGAAGACCCACTCGACCTCGGTGATCTTGATCCACTCGTCGCCGAAGGGGGTCTGGACGCCTGCGGCTATCAAGGCCTCTAGCATCCCGTCCTCTCTGCCCGAGGCGTGGACGCAGTACCTGAGCCTTAGCTCGCCTTTCCGACGTAGTGTTTGGAGGGCCTTGAACTCCTTGGAGTCGGTCATGGAGGCGTGGACGGTGGTGAGGCCGAGGGAGAGGAACTCGTCGTTGACGTGCCTGAGGCCCTTGACGTACTCATCCACGGAGTAGGGTGGTAGCATCTTCGAGACGAGGTCCTTGGCGCTCTCCCTCAGGACGCCGGTGGGCTCACCGTCCCCGTCCCTGTCGATCTTGCCGTGGGGCGGGTCGGGCGTGCCCCTGCCGATGCCCGCGGCCCTTAGGGCGAGGCTGTTGGCGACGCCGATGTGGCCGTCCCTCCTCTGGATGTAGAGGGGGTTCCTCGGGGTGACGCCGTCGAGTTCCCTGCGCGTGGGGTAGCGGCCGAGCTTCACGTCGTCGAGAGTGTATCCCAGTATCCACCTCCCCTCGGGAGTAGCGTCAGTCTTCGCCCTGATCCTCTCGAGGAGCTCATCCATGGAGTCGACGTCGGGACCACACCTTACTCCCCTGACCCAGAAGACGCCGTAGTTGCCAGGGTGCATGTGTGAGTCTATGAGGCCCGGGAGAACTGTCAGCCCCTCAGCGTCGATGACCTCGGTCTCTGACCCTATCGTCTTCTTGACCACACTGACCCTCCCCACCTTGAGGATGCGTCCATCCTTTGCGGCCACCGCTCTGGCGACGGAGTTTTCCCCGTCGACGGTGATCACCTTGCCGTTGAGGAGGACTAGGTCGGCGTATAGTTCTCGGATCATCCCAGAATCAGATAGTATAGACCTTGGCTTTGTTATTTAATGGTGAGCAGGGAGAAAGGGAGGATTATCATTCGTCTATAACCTCCGCGAGGAGCCTGATGTTCCTCTTCACGTCGGCGATGTCGTACATGCCTATGTTCCAGGCGTCGATATGGTCGGCGTAGCCTAGGGCGTACCTGATGCAGGCTTCTGCTTCGTCCCTGTACCTACCAGCGTTCAGTACCTTGATCACGTAGGTGCCTTTGCCGGCGTCGTGGAGGTCACGTATGGCTTGAAGGTGCTCCTCGAGGGTGCCGTCGACGATCACGGTCCCGTGCCTGTTCAGGGGCGTGCAGACGACGTCGATCTCTGGTACATCAAGCGCCTCCCTAAGGACCCCCGTGCTGTGGGTCGAGAGGGCCACGGCCCTGACCTCTCCGGTCTCCTTTGCCTCGACGAAGGCCCTGAGGGCCCCCATCCTGCCCTTGAGGTTCTCGGACCTGTACTCTCGGTCGGAGGCGTCCCTCCTGACAACGGTCTTCCACGGGAGGTTGTGAAGGAACATGAGGTCGACGTAATCGGTGCCGAGGCTGCGAAGGCTGAACTTCACGGCTTCGAGCCCTTCTTCGTATGTGGCGGCGTTCGACTTGTCCGCGACTACAACGTCGCCGCGCATCACACGCCTGAGCCCCTCCGCGACGTGGGGGTGGGTCCCATAGTCCTCGGAGGTGTCCCAGAAGTTGACGCCCAGCTTCGACGCCTCGGCGAGTATCATGCCCCCCTCATCCGGCGTCTTATCCCCTTGGCCCCTGTCGCCGTCCGGCCCCTTCTTCAGCGCGAACGGTTCGGTGCCGTAGCAGAGCCTGCTCACGGTCAGCCCGCT
>Ga0315279_10005721_pt1 | contig 15967 bp, 15 predicted proteins | sample YL17G06_20_MG_FD_203694 | JGI IMG/M metagenome (GOLD analysis project Ga0315279, IMG submission 203694) | Sediment microbial communities from Yellowstone Lake, YNP, Wyoming, USA - YL17G06_20 | ecosystem: Environmental > Aquatic > Freshwater > Lake > Sediment | place: USA: Wyoming | collected...
AGAAAGTGAGGAAGATATTCATAGATAGACTGACCGGCTTGCACTTTGTTGAAATGCCTGTCACGAAAGGAAGTTACTACTTTCTACTTAGGCTTAGGACGAAGAAGAGCGACTGGAATATCGCAAAGAGACTAATCGAGGAACATGGAGTCATAACGATTCCGGGAGGGGTTTTTGGCACGAGATATCCCGCGCTCAGGGTGGCATACGCCAACGTGGACGAGAACATTGCCCAGAGAGGGATCTCGCGACTGATAACCGGAGTCAAAGAAACAATCTGACAGTTGGGTGCGTGAAGAAGTCGAGCAATACCGGGCACAAGTTGTATGCGCTGCTCTGACAACTTACCTTTGAAGTCGCGCCGCAAAAGAAGGCCTATTCTCGAACAAGCGAAGCAGCATGTCACACATCACGAATGCCGCCAAGGTACAGGCTGAAAGGACTGCGCTGGAAGCTGCAATCATCATCAGAGTTCCAGCAGTCCAAAGTTCCGCCAGCCCCACGACAACCATCCTAACGGCTAGTGCTGCTATGACTTTCCCTACCCATTTTCTGGCAATCTGTCGTACTATGAGAGTGAGTGCAAGCATCAAGACTGGTACAGCCAAATAGATCACGATACATGCACTCGTGAGAAGTCGCAGGCATCGAAGGCGCCTTCTGGAGCGTGGGTTAGGGAGCGGGGAATCTGAGGGATCAAAGTTCGCTCTTTAGGTAGCCCGGTCAGGAGTTCGAGGCTCACGAATAGCTGAGCGGTCGATACTCGCGTGGTTTGCGCTGGATCCCTCATCTGCTGCCGGGGAGGGTGGGGGTGTCACAAGTATTATATTATCACCAAGAGTGATAACACAAGAGCATAACACTTCACTCTGACAGGATGGGGAAAGGAAGTGCAAATGGTCGTAGCCAATGTTGTTTTGAAATCCTCCTCAGGAAAACCGGTTGTTCAGATGGGCTCTGAAATAAGCCCGCGTAACATCAAGGAGTTCCTTCCTAAGAAGGAGACGGTCGATGAGGCCACTAAGCTACTAAAAGAGCTGGATTTCCGAATTGACCAAGTCGCTGACACGCATATCAGCATATCGGGCCCCGCCGCCCTATTTGAGAAGGTGTTCAACGTTCGGCTGAAAGAGAAATCTGCGCCTGTCTTTCAGGGATCAGAGAAAGGGCCGATGCAGCCCTACTACGAGTCTACTGAACCTGCAAAGGTACCCCCGAGCCTCTCGAAAGTCATCGAAGCAATCGAATTCCCTGTCCCTCCTGTCTACTTCAGTACGCCCGTTCCTCCTCCCTTGCCTTACGATCATCTTGAGGTTCCTGACGATGTGACAAGGGATATGGATGCTATGAAAGCGCATCTACGCGGTGTGACGGGCAACGGGATTCGTCTAGTGTTGCTCGATAGTGGTTTCATGACACCACATCATCCATACTATGTGGGGAAGGGCTACAACATACAGCCTATCATCCCGGACCCTAGCGATCCGAACCCCCAAGGCGACGCGGTTGGCCATGGGACCGGGATAGCAGCTTGTGCTCTGGCGGTCGCCCCAGGGGTCACATTCATTCCAGTCAAGATCTACACCAACTTGACCGCCGACTTCACGAGGGCGGTTAACCAGAATCCGAACATAATCACCAACAGTTGGGGGTCATTCCACAACCAGCTTCAGCCTACGCTACGACTCGCGATAAACAACGCAGTGGCAAATGGAATCGTGGTATTGTTCGCTTGTGGGAACGGGACCGTTTTCGGGAACGGTGGGACCGTTTCATGGCCTGCGAGCGAGCCCGCAGTCATTTCGATCGGAGGAACATTCATGGGCAACGACGACTCAATTCAGGCATCGAGCTATGCAAGTAGCGGCACGGAGCCTAACAACCCGGGAAGGCAGTGTCCCGACCTTTGCGGACTTACCGGCATGGCTCCGATGGGGATCTATATCGCTCTCCCGACACAGCCCAATTCACAAATGGACAATTACTTTTCCGGCGGTACTTTCCCAAACGGTGACCAGACCACCTCAAGCGATGGCTGGCTGGTTGCTAGTGGTACTTCTAGTGCGTCTCCCATGGTTGCGGGCGTGGTGGCACTGCTTATGGAGTCAGATCCTTCGCTGGTGGGAAACCCCGCAGCTGTCAGAGTCAGGCTTACGACGTCATGCCTAGACGTTGCCGCTGGCGCGAGCGCGTCAGGTCAAGCCGCCGGCCCTGGCTCAGATCTAGCGACAGGACAAGGTTTGGTACAGGCGTATCGTGCAGTGAATCTGACTGATATCTGGCTAAGAGACAACCCCAATAGTGATGTTGGGCTGGTGCCCACCCATAACCGGCGGCCCATGTGGCCGCCATACGCCCACTGGGTCTCTCCTGACGTGAAGGTATTCTCGGCTCCTCTTACGCACCCTGACGCAGACTTCGATCCGACACCAGAAGTGAGTCCCATTTTCCAACAGGACAGCTACGTCTACGTTCGTGTGCGAAACCGTGGAACCCAACCTACGGGTTCTGTTTCCGTTCGGCTCTATTATGCAGACCCTTGCACGAATCTGGTGTATCCATCTGACTGGAAAGACGGCCAAAGTGGAATCCCCGCTCAAGGTAGTATGAATGTGGCCGGCGCTCCAACAAATCTTCAAACATTTCCAAGCGTCGCTTCTAGCGGTCAGAACGTTTTACCCCAAGCATTTGTGTGGCGACCTCCAGATCCAACTACGGCGACACAAACCCAAACACTTCCGGACGGACGTATCAGTGGTCATTTCTGTCTGCTTGTGAGGTTGGAGACGGCCGATGACCCTATCACCATTCCCGGAGGTGCTCAGGCAAGCGTGATCAATGACAACAACATAGGAATGAAGAACGTAGGAGTCTACTCAGGTGCGGCGAGCACTCCCTTTGCTCTCTCCTTCTTGATGAAAGGAGCAACTGAGAAAGAAGGCGGCATGAAGAACGACCTTCTGCTCGACTTGAGCAAGTTGCCTGAGGGAGCAGGCGTTATCCTTCAGCTAGACCGAAAGGAATTGGGCAAGGTGGAAGTGTCTCACGGTGAACTCGCAAAGGAAGGCGTCCGGCTGACACCTCACAAGAGACCAGCCGGAATTCATGGCTTGATCCTCAAGCCTGGAGAGAAGGTACTTGCGAAAGTTTTGGTCAGATTTCCAAGCAACGTGATTCCAAGAGACTACCCGATACCTATTGTGCAGGCATCGCGCGGAAAAACGCTCGGAGGCATAACCTTCGTAGCCCGAGTCACAAAGAACCCTCTCGCCTAACGGTATCACAGGCAAGTCGCCCAAGTTCGTCCGATCGCATGAGGTTCCGGCTGAAAGGAAGGACGGTCTACGTTCTCTTCTTGCATCTGGTTCCCCGGCTTCCGCTCGGTCTCTCTCAAGCAGTGCAGAGATTCCGGACACATCGGTCCGAACGTACAAGGAACAAGCTCAAAGCCGGGAGAATGGTGCGGCCGCCGAGAACCACTATTGAATCATGGTTCCCACAGCTTGGCCTAGGCCACAGATCTCAGACAACCATGATAGTAGCTCCGCAAGTATTTCTGTCTTCAGCCGCAACTCTGCCACAAACATTATCCTGGTCGGATTCGACCGCCCGGGCCTCACTCTCTCGAGAAGGAGCTGGCACTTGACGAGGATAAGGTAGAGGCTAGAATCAGGCAGCTAGAATCTGAAGGAAAAGAGGACTTTGTCCTGAACACTATCCAGAATTTTGTTACAGATATTGGACAGAAATTCTATTAACTGTAGACGGCTTAACGAAGCGGATGCGGTATGGATCAGGTGAACGACCATCCGGATGTTGTGAAGCTGACAAGGCAGTACACCTATGGGACGTGGCGAGCACAAAAGGGCTGGATACCTCTCGAAATTGTGAGCGCTGAAGGATGCTACTTTACAGACGCTTCCGGTCAACGATTTCCTGACTTCTCTTCGCAGTTGATATGCTCGAATCTGGGACACCAAAACAAAGCTATGATTGACGCGATTTGCGAGCAGGCTAGGAAGCTCCCCTATGCAGCCCCGGCCTTTGCTACCGAGGCACGCGCAAAATTGACAGAACTTCTCCTGCAGGTCATGCCGAAGGGGCTCGAGAAGTTCTTCTACGGCACATCTGGGACGGAGGCGAACGAGGCTGGCTTCAAGATTGCTAGGCAGTTTACGGGAAAATACAAGATAATCTCTCGTTATACCTCCTATCATGGCTCGACCGCGGGGTCAATCGCAGCCACGGGTGATCCGCGCCGATATCCTATCGAACCTGCTGGCAAGATGGACGGTGTCATCTTTGGGCCTGATGCATACTGTTATCGTTGTCCCTTCGCGTTACAGTATCCTGACTGTGGCATTGCTTGCGCTGAGTACATCGAGTACATGATCGAGCACGAATCGAACGTCGCCGCTGTGATCGTGGAACCAGTCGTTGGAAGTAACGGTGTGATCGTTCCTCCTGACGAGTATCTACCGAGTCTTCGTGATATCACGAAACGTCACGGGGTCTTGCTCATCTGTGACGAGGTCATGTCGGGATGGGGGCGAACCGGCGAATGGTTTGCAGTAGACCACTGGAAAGTTAGACCTGACATTCTGACGACCGCCAAGGGTGTTACCAGTGCGTACATTCCGCTTGGCGTTACCGCAACCACACGCGAGATCTCAGACTATTTTGAGGAGCACTACTTCGCACATGGCCATACGTACGAGGCGCATCCTCTAGCATTGGCTGCAGGAGTTGCAGCCGTCGGAGAGTACATGCGATTAGATCTCATTGAGCGCTCACGCGAGATGGGCCAGTATCTAGGAAAGCAATTGAAAGCATTGCAAAACAAGCATCCCTCGGTAGGAGACGTGCGCGGGCTTGGCTTATTCTGGGGGCTCGAGCTGATCCGCAACACGAAATCGAGGCTAGCCTTCAACACACGTGAGGACAAACTACAAGGTAAGCCTATGGTTGCTGACGGTGTCGCAGCAGAATGCATGAAAAAGGGCACGTACATCAACTCGTGGATCAACCACCTGATTGTAGCACCACCACTGATAATTAAAAGGGAAGAAATAGACCAAGGCATCAGCGCCCTTGACAGCGCGCTCGGAGTTGCAGACAGAGAGATCACTTAGCACCGTCGTGGCACAAAGCATACATGCCAAGATTGATGAGTCAACTGAACCATTTGTGGCAATTATGTCAGCTCTTTTACCTTCCTCAAGGCCGTAATCGCTTATACGTAGGCTCTTGGCTCCTCTCCAAGTGATCATATCATACAGATCCTCTATGCCTTCCACCGCATCGAGTTGAGCCGTATGAGCTAGACCAAGGCGTTCTCAAGCATGTCATTCTTTCCCAACGGGTACGTATCGTTCACACAATCCTGACCGCAGGAGACGTTAACCCCCGCCTTCAACAGCTCGTTAACCATCGTGATGGCCCTTATCCTTGGCTCAGGCCAATCCTTGCCATGTGACATACTGTCCTCGATGTTCGTCGAGAAGTTGACGCCGGCGCACTGCTGATAACTGCTCGCCCATGATAGTTCTCTTTGATAGCTTTGAGCGCAATATATTCGATCGTGCGCGAGTTTGGATCCAGCGTATTGTCGAGGAAGTGGACGTCTTTCCCATATTTCTTGGCGATCTCAAATATGCAGTCAATCGCATGGAAAGATTCCTCATACGACCGCTCTAGCCATGGTATACCTCCGACAACGTCCGCTCCAAGCTCGACAGCCTTGCACATCAGGTCGTAGGTTCCGGGGTTACGTGTGAACCCTTCTTGGGCGAAGGCGCATACCTGTATGGTTTTGGTGTTCAAATGATGCTCCTCACCTTCAACACCAGGAACTACATCGGCGATGGATGCGGACAACGCTCAGACGCCGGCCTGAGCTACTATGGCCTCGAAGTTGTCGACAGAATGAACAAGATCGGCATGCTGATTGACGTTTCTCACTGTGGCGATGCGACAAGTCTTGAAGCGATAGATGCGTCAAAGGATCCGGTGCTAATTAACCATGGAGGGGCACGTGCCCTGTGCCCACAGATCAAGAGACTGAAAACCGACGAATGCATCAAGGCTCTCGCAGAGAAAGAAGGCCTATTTGGGATTTACGCTGTGCCACTAGGGCTTTTGGTCGTTCTCCAACTGCTCATTCGTGCAGTTGTCGACATCCATGCACATCCTGCTGTGATCCTTCATTCGTCGTCCTCTCAATGCCTGGACCTGACTCGCCGTCCCATGATTCCTTGGGATAGGAAGTTTGATCGTAAGCGAACCTATTTGCAAACTGAGGCTGCAAGGGAGACGTGACCAGCCTTGGCTAGATCGGAGTCAGGATGACCTTGCATGCCGTTTTGTCGAGCGCGAGACTGAAGGCCTGCTTCCAATCGGAGATCGGAAACTCGTGTGTTATGAGCTCCTTTGCTCGAATCTTTCCGATAACCATCAAACCTATCGCTCGCTCGTAGTCTATCCAATTGCTCATGATAGATGCTCTCATAACAGCCTCCTTTTCGAGGAATTTGAGCATGTCAAGTTGAACCAGTCGGCTGTGCACACCAACGATGACTATTTGCCCCTTTTTACGTATCATATCCAGAGCCTGGGGAGGCGCGGCAGGTGCCCCCGTTATTTCGAAAATCACATCAGCGCCCATACCATTTGTTAGGTCCATGACAGTCTTGATGGGATCCTCTTTCTGAACATTTATCGTCAAGTCTGCGCCGACCCGCTGGGCTATTTCCAACCTCTTTTCATCGGCTGTTAGGCCGGTAACAATGACACGTCCTGCTCCTTGCGCTCTTGCAACCTGTGCGGTCAGTAGTCCCATCGGCCCCGGGCCCATGACAACGACTGTGTCGCCGGCCAGCACTCTAGCATTCCTCGTAACGGCGTGAACAATGTCGGCGGCCGGCTGAACGACGGCACCCTCACTGTAGGAAAGGTTGTCCGGAAGCCTGTGCAGGAGCCTTGCCGGCACGGCAACATGCTTTGTGAAAACGCCGTCCACTCCCGAGCCGAATCCCTTCCGTTCGGAGCAGAGGGGATAGTTCCCGTACTTGCAGAAATAACATCTTCCACAGATGTGGTAACTAGTCTCTGATGCGATTCTGTCTCCGGCTGCCCAGCCTGTTACTTTGGCACCAACCTGAACTATGTCTCCCGAAAACTCATGACCCAATATGATAGGGGTCTTGATGTCTCCGCTGCCCTCATAATAGTGGAGATCCGAGCCGCATATTCCGGCCGCTTTCACTTCAACTAACACTTGCTCCGGTCCTATCTTGGGTTCTTCGACATCCCTAACCTCGAGGTTGCCATATCCTGAAGCGAATTTAACAAGCGCTTTCAACTCTATCCATCTACCTGCTACGCGCAAGCGGAACAGTGATCATGGCTCATATATGTAAACTCCGACTCTCGACCGACCTCTAAACGGATTCGGGCCGGATTCCGCGATCCCAGAATAGCTCCGATGTCCCTGCAAATCAATCTCTGCATGCTAGGCTTCGCCGGTTTTTCTATCCAAATATGAATTCTCGAGCCCGGGTGGACTGAGCACCCAGAGAACCCGCAGTTGTACTTGTCCATTGTTAACGAGTTGATGGCGTTGCCCAGGCGGGATGTATATGGCGGTGCCGTTATCGATATCGATTGTCTCTTCAGCTACCGTGGCCCGTCCTGTTCCGCTCACGACGTACCACAACTCCTCCTCTATCCCGTGAATGTGGGGGCTACTTGACCAGCCGGGGTCGAGAATTGTCATGCCAAGCGAAATGTTCTTCGTCCTGTGACTCCGTGGACTCAGTAAGACCTTCAAGGTTCTCTTGTACGGCGGAACAGCTTCAAAGCCTTCAACTTGGATTTCTCTCGAATATTGCATTACGATCGCCGGTCTGAGGAAAACAAGTATGATAACAGTTTTTCGGTACGGGCGCCGGCCCTTTCACTGAGGAAGTCAGACAGCCTCCTCTGGAAGATCATACGTTGCGAAACGCGGGCTTCACGATGCTCAGCAAAGAGATGAACAACGCCTCAGCCTACGAGATCCCAGTCGTCTGGTGCATACTGAACGACATGAACATTGGAATGATCATTCAAGGTCAGAAATACGATCGCGGCGCTTGGGAACCTGAAACGTACATCGTCACTCAGTCATACTTGATGGAGTTTCTGAAGTTCGCGGAAGCATGCCACGCCTACGGGCAACTGGTCGAGAGACCAGCCGAAATTAAGAATGCACTCAAGAACGCGTTCGATTCAGGCAAACGATAGATCATAGACATCATAATCGACTAGACGAGGTTTCAGCGGGTGCCCTGAAGCGTTTTGAGTCCAACGTCAAGAGATATCCTGAACTCGGACAGAAGAGAGCAGCAACCGCCACTTTCCCGAAGGAGACATTATAGCAAGACATTATTATTAGACGTAACATCGCGCATGTATAACACGTAGGAGAAGTAGTGCAGATGATGAGAATGGACCATGTGTCTCTTACCGTTCGTGATGTTGACAGATCAATCGAGTTCTACTCCAGAGGCCTCGGACTGAGATCGTTAAGAATCTCCGTTCTCCATCCCACCCCAGAAACGGAGTTCAGGAACGCCTACATGTGCAGTGACAGCTTTCTTCTAGAACTCATAACTGCTGAAAGTTCAGCAATCCAGCTACAGAGCCCCGACAGTATGCAGAAGGCGATGCGAGGAACTATCGGAATTACACACCTCGGAATGAGAGTTCGCAATCTCGAGGCAGCGATCGAGAAGCTGAAAGCTGCCGGAGGCGTCATGATAGGCGAACCATTCCAAGTGGCGAAGGAAGAAACCGACATCGTCTACGTCGCCGACAAGGTCGACCCGAAGATAAGGTACGCGCGAAGACCAGGCAAGAAGCCGTGGAGAATCGCCCTCTTCAAGGACCCCGACGGCGTCGTCATCGAACTCGTGGAAAGATAAGTGTGGAGGACCGCGGATAGAGCCGGCTCCAATCCGACCTGCCAGATTCATTAGTGACTTCTCGACAGGCACCCTACTTCAAAGGACAGCCTATCGTGGCCGTGCATGACGTGGTCAGTACGGACCGCGGCCGAACTGTTGTGCCTTCTTCAATCCCCGTTCAGTCGACCCGCGCTAGCGCTTGTTGTCTGTTGATGAGTCAGGTCTTATGCTTCTGAGCACTGAGAAGGTATCACGGGCCGAGTCGAGAAACGCTTGGATTTCTTGAGAACCCATAGGCACCGAGAGAGTACACATACCCCTTGGTGTCACAAAGATGCCTTTAACGAGCATTCCCATGAAGAATACCTGCTTGAGGTCGGTTCTGTCGGATTTTGCCGAGCGGTAGTCGACTACTTCCTGATCCGTGAAGTGTATACTGAACAATGAATCGACTCCCGTGACCTGTGTCGGCACTCCCGAACTCTGCCCTATTTCTTTCAAACCTTTCCATATCACCTCTCCATTCCTGTGGAGTTTCTCGTAGGCATCAGGCGTCAATTGCTTCAGAGTAGTCGCGCCAGCGGTCATCACAATCGGGTTCGCACTAAAAGTGCCGGAAAGGGAGATTTTCGCCCCTTTCGTCATGTCGCAGATCTTCATTATGTCCTCTCGCCCTCCGTAGCCTCCCACGGGAAATCCCCCTCCTATGATCTTGCCCAGCGTGGTCAGATCGGGCTTCAAACCATAGTACTGTTGGCCTCCCCCGGGCCCCACCCTGAATCCAGTGATAACCTCGTCCAAGATGAGGACACATCCGATTCTATCGGCCGTTTCGCGCAAGAATCGGAGGAAATCACGTTGTGCGGGAACTGAGCCAGCGGAGCCCATAATCGGTTCAACTATTATAGCCGCAAGCTCATTCCTGGTCTGTTTCACGACTCTTTCTACTGACTCTTGGTCATTGAATCGTGCCACCATGACGTCCTCCAGGATGCCTAATGAGACTCCTTCTACATCAGGGGACCCGCGTGGATACTTGTCCCAGTCTAGGGGAGGATTCTCACTCACAAGGGCAAACTCATGTATTCCGTGATGTGCCCCTTCGAATTTCAGAATCTTCTTTCTTCCGGTGAAAGTCTTCGCGATGAGTAAGGCGTACATGGTCGCTTCAGTGCCAGAATTGCAGAATTTCACACGTTCAACGGAAGGCATCCGCCTGTTTATGATGTCCGCGAGTTCGAATTCGTCCTGCGTTGGTGCACCGAAAGAAACGCCGTCTTTGAGTCGTCTGGTGACTGCTTCAACTACTCGGGGGTTTGCGTGGCCGAGTATCAAGGCAGTGTAATTGTTGTGAAAGTCGACCATCTCGTTGCCGTCGATATCCCAGATTCTTGAGCCTTTGCCATAGCGAAGGTATACTGGGTATGGCTCGAAGAAGAGCGCCGCGCGTGTGTGGCCACCGGGAATCCTCGCTTGGCCTTTCAGGAATTGTTCCTTCGAACCACGCGTCCTCTCAACATATTGAGAAATAAACGGATTACTCAACTCGCAACATACAACTCCCAAGGTTTCTATCAGACTAAAAGTATAAGGGCTTGTTGGTGTTCGAAAATGAGACAGCCGCAATTCATGTTGTGGTTCGCAAGCGAAAAACTCATCACCGATCTACTCATTCGGTGAGTTATCACTCGGTAAAGAACTGTGTCGTGAACGGCACGATCGGGCAATGTGTCATCTCTTCGATTCGTCTGATCGTCGTCATCGCGGCCGAACGGGAGGGGCTGCTTGTCCTTACATACATCCTGCCCGGAGATCTCTTGTCATCAACTTCCACAACGCCGGAGACGCCTTTGATGACTTGAACAAGTCGTGCATCCGGTTTGGGGTGCGGGACGATTAGTATTGTTTCCATCCTCATGACGCAGTCATTCCCAATTTGTACTCAAGGTAGAGTTTGTGGCAGTCCTCGCTGCAGAAGAGCATTCGTTTCTCTTTTACAATCTTCACTATGGGATTGTGCGGTATCATTTTCCCACAACACATGCATTTCAGGTTGACCGCATCAATCCTTCTAACCTCATCGTTGGTCAAGCAAGTCACCTACCACGAAGTTTGCGAGTCGCTTCATAATTCACAGCGAGTGTTGACGGATCGATGACTACACTATAGGAATCGCTAGCGCTCTCCACAGAGATGTAGTCGTCTATCAGATCTTGCAGGACCAACTCGGGATCTCGTTCAATGGGGTTGCCGTATCCTCCTCCGCCGGTTGTGGTGGTCTCGAAGGTATCGTGCTTTCGCATCCTAAATCCCGACCATTTGCTTGGAGACACTGCTTCAAACAATTCCGTGGCATGCTTGAACTCTTGTTCTCCTGCTCTCCGTATGCGTGTGTCACAGAAGTGGCCGCACTGTTTGAGTGCTTTAGGAGGAAGTCCGCCGAAGACTCCGTAAGGCGATATTCGCGTACGATCTCCGACACTTGATATGATCGCCTCGTCTGCTGTCAGCGTCCATGCTTGTCCTATCCCGACTCCGCCACGCCATTTTCCTGGGCCAGGGGTATCTCTCAACATCGAGTAGTATTCGAAAATAATTGGGAAACGCGTTTCGAGGACCTCAATGGTCTGGTTCTTGTTGTTCGTACAGAAAGGTGAAGTCACATTCATACCGTCTTTTGTGGCGCGGGCCCCGGTTCCTCCACACCCCCACTGATAATGCACCCATGGTTGGTTGGTTTCTGGGTGTATGCCGCCAGCCGTCTGACTGTAGAGGCTTCCGAAGTCAGCTGCTTTGACGTTTCCAGGATCAACTGCCTGGCCAAGTGCTCCGATCACGGCGTCGCATACTCGGGTCGAGATCTCCACGTTCCCTCCTTGGACCGCCGCGGGGAAGTCTGCATTTACGATCGTGCCTGCCGGAGCCAGCACTTTGATTGGTCTGAAGCAGCCGTGGTTGGGATTGAAGTTCCCTTTCACATTGGTGCAGTGAAGAACTCCGATGACGGTGTTTCCGGCTGTTACAGCATATGGCGCATTCATAGGGCCCTGGCATTGTTTGCTACTTCCCTCGAAGTCTGCGATCAGATTGCTTCCTCTGATTGTAATGGCTACTTGTATCTTGAGTGGATCCGTCGTCGTTCCTGCGTCATCGAGGTAGTCGGCGTATTCATATCGTCCGTCTGGGATCGCATCGATTTCAGATCGCATCTGCTTCTCTGCGACGTTCTTCGTTTCCTCTAGGGCGTTGTTCCAGATTTCGATGCCGTATTTGTCCGTGTATTCGAGTAAGCGTCGTTTTCCGACATTCAGCGCGCCCATCATCGCTCGTACATCGCCTTGCATAGTGTACGAGTCTCGAACGTTTGCGAACAAAATGTTCCAGACATCCTTGACCTCCTTTCCGCGCGAGACGATCTTGACGGGTGGAATGCGTATGCCTTCCTGGAAGATTTCTGTCGCATCGCCGGCGAACCCTCCGGGCACCATACCGCCAATGTCGATCTGATGCGCGCGGTTCGCGGGAATGCCCACAAGTACGCCGTCTTTGAACACGGGCGTCATCATGGTTATGTCACTGAGGTGAGAGCCGCCGCGAAACGGGTCATTATGCATGATCAGATCGCCGGGTTCCAGGTTCTCAAGCCCTATTTCTTCGGCGACCCACTCAACACTGAATGGCATACAAGCCATGTGGCACGGGTCAAAAGCGTGTTGAGCTACCATCTCCCCCTTCCCGTCGAAGATTGCAAAGGAGTAATCGAGACCCTCACTGAAAATCGGCGAGAACGCGGTCCTCTCCATTGCCAGACCCATTTCGTAGCAAACCGAACCCAGTGCGCCGCGGATCACTTCAAGAGTAATCGGGTCAATCTTCCTTTCAGACATTCCAATGCCCCTTCACAAGTCGATGACTAGATTTCCATGCTGGTCTACCGCCGCCGTGTCGTCGCTATTGAGTATAGTGGTGGAACTCATCTCCTCTATTATGGCAGGTCCAGGGATCCTCCGACCGGGGCCCAACCGCGATCTCTCGTAGATACTCGTCTCCATGAAGCCCTTGGTCTTTGCGAAGAAAATGTCCCTGCGGCCTTTGAGTCCGCCGTGGTCTTCTTGCGGCGAAAGCGCGCGCATCTTCGGGCGCTTTATGAAACCGATTATCGTCACTCTCAAGCTTATCATCTCGAGGGGGTGATCAGGTTTTGCGTGTCCGTACAGTCGGCGGTGTTCTTCGTTGAAGCTGTTTGCAACCGTGGCGAGGTCTTTGTCAACGAGATTGCCACCAGGCACATGTGTGTTTACTTCATAATTCTGCCCCAAGTACCTCAGATCGGCGCTTCTGACAAGACCATAGTCCCCAGCAAAATCTCTCCGCAGTTGACTTGCTGCATTCTCTTCCATGTGGGAGAAGATCTGATTCATCTTGTCCATGTCGATCTCTGTTAGAAGACTTGTAAAGGATTGCATGTAGTCAAGACGAAGGTCGGCGGCCAACATTCCAATGGCTGAGAATATTCCAGGGTGCGGCGGGATCAGAACTCTCTTGCATCCTAGTTCTCGGGCAAGCGTGGTGGCAACCATCGGGCCTGCCCCTCCATAAGCGATCGTTGCAAAGTCCCTCGGGTCATAGCCTCTTTCAACCGAGCTCACTCTCATTGAGACGAGCATATTGGCATTCGAAATCTCGATGATTCCACTAGCCGCCTCGACAATGTCCATGCCTAGTGGCTTTGCGATTTTCTGCGAGATCGCGCGCTCGGCCGCTTCCTTGTCAATTCTCATTTCTCCTCCGAGCAATGAAATGGGATCTAATCTTCCGAGGACGAGATTCGCGTCGGTTATGGTTGGCTCAGTACCACCTTGGCCGTAACATACAGGGCCGGGAACCGCCTGCGCGCTCTGGGGGCCAACCCTGAGTAGGCCTCCCTGATCAACCCATCCGATGCTACCCCCTCCTGCGCCGATCTCTGATATATCAATCATCGGTATTCGGAACGGTATGCCCCACTCGACTTCACCATATGTCTTGTATCGTGGAACTCCCCGATCGACCACGCTGACTTTGAATGTCGTCCCACCCATGTCGATCGCGATCAGATTGTTGAGTCCTGTCAATTCCCCAACGAATACGCTTCCAATAGTCCCTCCTGCTGGACCTGATTCAACCGTGTAGACGGGAGTCTCACTGGCGGATCTACTTGTCATGACTCCGCCGCTGGATCGCATTATGAGTAAGCTTGTTTGTTCAGCTTTGTAGCCCGCCTTTGTGAGGCCGTCCTCCAAGCTTCTGAAGTACCTATCCGCCACAGGCTTCACGCAGGCATCGATCACTGCGGTACTGGTTCTTTCGTACTCACGAATCTGGGGATTAACTTCAGAACTCGTGGAGACGTAGGACTCCGGATACTCCTGTTCTATGATGCTTTTCATCTGTTGTTCGTGGATGGAATTGATATGTGAAAAGAGAAAGCTCACCGCTATGGATTCAGTCCCGATCCCCTTCAGGTGCCTGACGAGTTGAACGGCTTCTTCCTTGTCTAGGGGGATCACGACGCGGCCCTTGTGGTCAATGCGTTCGGCAACTTCGAAACGCATAGACCGAGGCACGAGCGGCCGAGGTTTATCCCACTGTATATCATAGAGCCCCCAGATCGGTCTGTTAGATCTCGTGATCTCAAGAATGTCCCTGAAACCCCTTGTAGTGATCAGTGCGACCTTTGGAAGTCGTCTCTGCACTATGACGTTGGTCACTACTGTTGTGCCGTGGACGATCGTGCCATGACGTACGGAGGCAACATGTCTGGGGTCCACAACAACCTTCCCTATTGCCCCAAGGACACCATCTATGTGATCATGGGGAGTAGTCGCTGTCTTCGCGACCAACAACTCACCGGTTTCATCATCTATTGCAGCTACGTCTGTGAACGTGCCGCCAACATCTACGCCGAGTCGAAGCACCGTTGGTGATTCCCCGCATTCATGTCATACCAGAGAGATCTCTCAGGCATCCACTGCCTTTTGGATGCCAATTGCGTCATGAACGATTGACGAAAAAAACAATAGCGTGAAGGCGTAAAGAAGCCGCCTCTGTTGTTCATGGCAAGGTCCTCTGAGCTTTCGTAGGCCCGAACGTGCCGCGCCATATAAGATTTGGCTTCTTCTCCAACTCTATTCCGCACGAGGAGGAAGATCGGAGTTCAGCAGTGGAAACGGGATTGAGCAAGCGTGCGAAGGCCATCTACGATCGGCAAAGTCGAGCCATGAAGCGTACGTGTACGAGCCATGGATACTTCCTAGGGGTGCCCTCTGAACCATGTCAAAGCCTAGTTGAGCGTCTACGCGTTCTACTACAACTTCATCCCGCGCCACGGAACCATCACTCAAGCTAACAAAAGGCACAGAATACGAGACCCTCGCAGACCTCATCGAACAGAAACTCAAGACCTTAACTTGACAGAGCCCTGGTGACGATTGAGCTATCCCCCCACATGTGTCAGTGATAAGAAACGTTCGGTGACTGGAGAAGAGTTGGGGTTGGATTAGTGGAGAGCGTTCTACGGAGAAGAAGATGGATCGTTCATAGAAAACTGGAAGGCTGGAGATCCATCCAAGTCGCTACAGCTCTACGAATAGACGAGAGAACAGTCTACCGTTGGTGGCGGATCTACAGGAAACATGGGTGGGCGGGGCTACGCGTCAAATCCAGAAGACCTCACCGTTCCTGGAAGACACCCAGGGAGACTGTGGAGCTCATACTCAAGCTTCGGAGGGAGAGGCGTTGGGGTCCATGCAAGATCGAAGGCTACCTCAAGAACTACGGCGGTGAAGGCGTAGTCACAGTTGGCCACAACACAATCCATCGAATCCTCATCGAGGCTCGATTGAACAATCCAGTCGAAGCGCCGAGGAAGGTTTGGGGCAAGCGTAGATTCCAGAGACCGTACAGTAACAACTTGTGGCAGGGAGACTTCAAGATGACTGAGAAAGACGAATGGATGATCAGTTACCTGGACGATCACAGTC
>Ga0315279_10005723_pt1 | contig 15966 bp, 10 predicted proteins | sample YL17G06_20_MG_FD_203694 | JGI IMG/M metagenome (GOLD analysis project Ga0315279, IMG submission 203694) | Sediment microbial communities from Yellowstone Lake, YNP, Wyoming, USA - YL17G06_20 | ecosystem: Environmental > Aquatic > Freshwater > Lake > Sediment | place: USA: Wyoming | collected...
ATGTGGCTTCGGCTGATAGCCTTGTCTATGTAATTGATATTTCATCACTTAACGACCCTTATCTAATAGATAGCTTTAAGACTCCGGACGAGGCTATGGATATTAAAGTGAGGGACAGTTTTGCCTTTGTTTCCGCCAGAGGAGGTGGGCTTCTGGTCTTAGATGTTTATGATCCGCAGAACATAGTGATTGTTGGTTCATGCGGCGTATCCGACTTTGACGCTCAATCTTTGTGCTTGTTTGACAGTCTGGCTTACCTGGTGGGGGAAGGGGGAGGACTCAAAGTGATAAATGTCTCCTCTGCTTCTTTCCCATTTTTGGTGGGGTCTTATGATGCCATTGACGAAGCAATAAGAGTCTTCGCAAATAAGGATGATCAAAATAGAACTTATGCTTGTTTAGCTAACTCCTATGAATTTCGAATATTGGATGTGTCAGATCCAGCAAATATCTTTTCGGTTTCCAAATATGTGCCTAAGTCTGACTTGGCCGATCTTTTCGTTCAAAATGATTATGCCTACTTAGCCCTGACGAATGAGGGACTTTTGGTCTTGGATATACAGGACAAAGGGTCTCCCCATACTGTTTCTGCCGTCTCTTGTGGGGACTACACTAAAGGAGTTTTTATCTCTTCTGATTTTGCATTTGTCTCTGATCTATTTGGACCCGCAAGCATAATTAACATCTTCAATCCATACCGTCCGTTCTCGGCTGGAGTTTATCAACTACCTCGCTTTTCTGTTGATGTCTTTGTAAAAGAGAATTTCGCCTATGTGCTCTGTGATAATATGGGGCTTTATATTCTAAACGTGGAAGATCCAAACCATCCTCAGATTGTTAGCATCTTTGAGGCTCGTTATAACAACAATGGAGTTTGGGTGGAAGGAGATTTTGTCTATTTCACTGCTCTTCTTGCCGGAATGCGGGTTGTAGATGTATCCGATCCTTCACATCCTCAAGCGGTGAGCGGTTATCATCCTGAAGGATATTCCTATGGTGTCTGTGTGAAAGATGATTTCGCATATCTTTTGAATTCTGAAAACGATATTCAGATCATAGATGTACATAACCCGTATAATTTGGTTCCCAGAGGCTTTATCGAAACTCCGGGGACCTTAAAGGACATAACCATTAGTGGTGATTATCTATATGTGGCTGATCTGGAGCTGGGCTTAACCATCATAGATGTCTCTGACAAAGATAATCCAACCGTGGTCAGATCAATCCCCACCGTGGGAAGATGCACAAATGTTTTCTCGTATGGAAATTTTTTGTTTCTTGCCGCTCAACAGGTCGGTTTGGAGATATATGACATAACCGATCCGATTCAGCCATCTTTTGTTGGCTGTTATTTTTCTGAAGAAGGTATAGAAGATATTTACGTGGAAAACCGATATGCCTATCTGACTACATACACGAATTGTGTTCGGGTGATTGATCTATCCATTCCTTCTTTTCCTTCACTGGTGGGCACCTATCACTCCAGAGATAATCCGGGAAAGTTGATGGTAAAAGAGGAACACATATATCTTTGCGATAATCGCTCCTTTAAAATTTTGAAATTCAATCCTCCGATCCAAAAGTCAAAAGACCAATTTTTAGAAGATGTAGCATATCCATTCGAATTAGAGCAGAATTATCCAAATTCCTTTAACCCCACCACAACAATACCGTTTAGAGTTAAGAGTTTAGAGTTTAGAGAGCCTGTCCACACCACCCGGGAAAAGGTGGTTCATGGTTCACGGTTCGTAGTTCATGGTCCCAGCCACACCACCCTAACTATATATAATGTTCTGGGGCAGAAGGTGAGGACTTTGGTGGATAAGGATAGGATGCTTGGAAATTATCAGGTCGATTGGGATGGAAAGGATGAAACTGGAAAAGAAGTCGCCAGCGGAGTTTATTTTTACAAGTTGAAAGTTGAAAATTTTGAGAAGACCAAAAAGATGCTTTTAATAAGATAAGGTAAAAGAGTTGAATTTTGCGTAAAACGCATAACCTCGACCTTGGCGAGGAAGTCTGAATCACCAAGTATTGCTTCCAATAAAATTCCTTGACAATCCAAAATCTTACCAATAATATACCACACGGAAAGCCAAAAACCTGATTGGCTTCTTAGATCAACTTTGGTTGCCAACTTTCGTATAAGGATAGGATAATTGTGAAATAATTCACTAAAAGAGGATAGCTTATGTGGCGGAAAAGTATCGGGGCAAAGTTAATCTTAGTGGTGGGGTTCATCTTGATATTGTCCATAGGAATTTTTGCCTATGTCAACATCGCCTCTCTGAAAAAACAACTGACCGCGGAGGTGATGCAGGGCGCAATAAGGATAAGCGAGACCGTAAGAAGAAGCACCAGAAATGACATGCTGAGAAACCTAAGAGAAGATCTGCATCAGATGATTGAAACCATTGGACAACAGGAAGGTTTGGAGAAGATACGGGTTTTCAACAAAGATGGGAAAATAATGTTCTCCAGTGATAAAATCGAGATTGGAAAAATGGTGGACAAGAAGGCTGAAGCCTGCTACGCCTGTCATTCAGCGGAAAAACCTTTGGAGAGATTGGACACACCCGATCGTTCTCGAATTTTTCGATCCAAGCAAGGTCATAGAGTACTAGGAGTCATCTCTGCCATATATAATGAACCTGATTGTTATACTCCGGAATGCCATGCTCATCCTCCCGAACAGAAGGTTTTGGGGGTGTTGGACATTGGTATGTCTTTGGCGGATGTAGATAAAGGAATAAAAAGCGCCCAGAATAAGATGATCGTCTTCGCCATAGTCGCCTTTCTGGTGATCTCGGTAGCCATTAGCATCTCCATCAAGCGATACGTCACTCGCCCGGTCAAAGAATTAGTCAAGGCAACCAAGAAAATAGCCGAAGGGGACTTAAACCATTCAATTCCGGTTAAAACTGAAGATGAGATCGGACAATTGGCTTCTGGGTTTACTCAGATGACCTCAGATTTAAGAAAGGCGGACGAAAAATTGGTGGAATGGGCAAAGATTTTGGAGCAGAAGGTGGAAGAAAGAACCGAAGAGTTGAGAAAAACCCAGAATCAATTGCTTCAGTCGGAGAAGATGGCTTCTTTAGGTAAATTGGCGGCTGGTGTGGCTCACGAGATCAACAGCCCCTTAACCGGAATTCTGACCTACTCTTCACTTTTATTTAAAGCCAAAAAAGACGAAGATCCAGACAAGGAGGATTTAGAGGTCATCGTAAATGAGACCAATCGGTGCAAAATGATCGTCAAAGGTCTCCTAGACTTTGCCCGACAGACCGAACCCCAAAAGGCTTTATCCGATATGAATGAGGTGATAGATAAATCGGTAAATTTGATTTCCCATCAAGCCACTATGCAAAATGTCAAAATTGAGAAGAAAAACAAACCGGACTTGCCCAAAATGATGATAGATGCGGGGCAGATTCAACAGGTATTTATTAACATCTTGCTCAATGCCATTGAGGCTATGCCCCAGGGAGGAGCTTTGACCCTATCTTCAGGGATTGAAGATGAGATGGCCGCTATTCAATTTACCGATACCGGCATTGGAATTCCAGAGGAGAATTTACCAAAAATCTTCGATCCTTTCTTTACCACCAAAAAACAAGGAAAGGGGACTGGTCTGGGGCTTTCGGTAAGCTATGGCATAATTGAAAGGCATCAGGGCAAATTGGAAGTGAAAAGCCAGGTGGGGAAGGGGACTACCTTTACGGTAAGGTTACCCATAATAGAAAAAACTTCTGAAATTGGAGAGAAGGGGAAACAGTTAAATGACCAAAGCTAAGATATTAGTGGTGGATGATGAGGAAATTGTATTGAAAAGCTGTCGGAAGATACTGGAGGGTGGCGGGCATCAAGTCCATACCGCCCTTTCCGGCCAGGAAGCCTTTGACCTTCTGGAAAAAGAGCCGTTTAACATTGTGATCACCGATATCAAGATGCCGGGTATGGATGGGATGGAGGTATTGGAGAAGATGAAGGAGAAATACCCGGACATCCTGGTGATCATGATCACCGGCTACTCCACGGTCCAGTCCGCGGTCCAGGCAATGAAATTGGGGGCTTTTGACTACATCCCCAAACCCTTCACCCCAGATGAAGTTTTGATTGTGGTGGAAAAGGCTCTGGAAAAAAAAAGCCTAATTTATGAGAATATCTATCTGCGAAAAGAGTTGGAGGCTAAATATGGGTTCGACAATATTATTGGTAACAGCCCCAAAATGCAGGAAGTATATAAATTAATTCGTAAAGTTGCTCCCACAGATAGCACCGTTCTAATTCGGGGGGAAAGTGGCACCGGCAAAGAGCTGATCGCCCGAGCTATCCATTTTAATAGCCCCAGAAAACAAAAACCTTTTGTTCCGGTCGACTGCGGAGTCTTAGCTTCCGAGCTTTTGGAATCTGAGCTTTTTGGTCACGTTAAAGGCTCCTTCACCGGTGCAATAGTGACCAAACCCGGGCTATTTGAGATAGCGGATGGTGGCTCGATTTTTTTGGATGAGATCGGGGATGTAAACCAGAATTTTCAGTCTAAACTTTTGAGGGTGCTTCAGGAAAGGGAGTTCACCCCGGTGGGGGCAGTCAAGTCCAAAAAGGTAGATTTGAGATTCATTGTAGCCACCAATAAGGACTTGGAAAAATTGGTAGAGGAAAAACAATTCAGGGAGGATCTTTTTTATCGATTGTATGTGGTCAGCATCACCATCCCACCTTTAAGGGAAAGAAAAGATGACATTCCCCTTTTGGCTTATCATTTTTTAAAAAAATATATTAAGGAGATGAACAAGAATATTAAGAGTATCTCAGTTGACGCCATGAATATGTTGATTGCATACGGTTGGCCCGGAAATGTGAGGCAATTGGAGAATGTAATTGAACGAGGTATTGTTATGGCAGAAGGGGATGCTATCACCACTGAACATCTTCCCTTCGTAGTCAGAGCCGAGATAGCTCATCCCGATACCCCTATTCCCAAAAATTCGGAAGAGTTAAAGCAGATAAAAAAGAAGGTGAGGGAATCCGCTATTGAAAGTATTGAGAAATCGTTCATTCTGGATGCCTTAACCAGAAACGACTGGAACATAACCAAATCCGCCAAAGAAGTTGGAATGCAGAGACCTAATTTTCAAGCTTTGATGAGGAAATACAATATCAGGATAGAAAAATAGAAGTTGTAGGTCAGGAGCCCCGTGCTCCTGACACTATTCATTTGTCAGATGCTCGGGTGAGCCCCCAGGCGGGAGCATCTGCTCTTCGGGGCACCGAGTACCTGACCTACCTGGCTAAGAATTCACAACAAGCCAAAACCAAAATTAGCAAGAAAATCTGAGTACTGCTAAAAATAGTCAGAAAACGTATATAATGTTTATACACCATATATTTTTCCTACACACCATAAATCCTACTTAAGTTCTTATTTATCAACAAAAACACTTTAAACTGATGCATATATTTTATATGCGTCAACCTTCCCAATTCCTACAAAATACACTCGTCTTTAGTTTTCTTCACAGAACATAAGCTGTTATATTCCAATTTGTTACCAGTGTTTTGCCTGCAGAGTTTGTGAAACAAATCACAATCTGGCATGCTTATTGCGATTTAAGAGAGCGGAACGTAAAGAAAGGAAGGTGAAAGAAGATGTCATATAGAGCAAATGTCCTGGTGGTAGATGATGAGCAGATAGTGTGTAATAGCTGTAGAAAGATACTATGTCAACAGGGACACAATGTTCAGACCGCTGCAAGCGGAAGAGAGGCTTTAAGAAAAGTGGAAGAGGATAAATACGACGTGGTTATTGCCGACTGGAAGATGCCAGAGATTGATGGGATGGAGGTCTTGAGGATTGTGAAGAAAAATCACCCGGACATTGTTCTTATAATGATAACTGGATATCCCACAGTGGAATCGGCAGTCAAAGCCATTAGATTAGGTGTTTCCAACTATGTTCCTAAACCTTTCGATCCAGATGAATTAACCCAAGCTTTGAAAAAAGCCTTAGATGAGAGAAAAACCGAAAGCAAGGATCTGCTCTACTATCAGAAGTACATCTGGGCAAGGATGCTGGAGGATGGAACAGTTAAGATTGGAGTGAATAATCTGTTTCGGGAAGGGATAGGAGACATCCTGTATGTCGATTTACCCTTTAACCAGACGGGGATGGAATACGGACGGCTGTGTATCAGGATATTAGCTTCGGACAAGCAGGTACATAAGCTTTATGCTCCTCTCCGGGGTCGGGTGAAAAGATTCAACCATGAAATCAACTTCAATGCCGACTTGATTAACAAAGACCCGTTTGGAAAAGGATGGATCGTTCAACTCGAGCCCTCCCATTTGGAGGAGGACCTGAAAAGCTGGTCCGGCAATATTTCTGCGACCTATCACGATAAGCCAGTTGGATTAAATTCTCAGAATAGAACCATAACCTCAGACTTGAAACCGACCACGAAAACCCAGATACAGATAAAGGAGAAATCGGAGCCGGACTTAACTGAAAAACCCGGGAAAGAATCTTTTAAGGCTAAAGCCTCCCTAGGGAAATTCTTTCTGTCTGCTTTAGCCTCTCGGCTTTTCTTCTTAGCTTTATTGCCCATATGCTTGGGCGCGATAATGAAAGCTTTATTCAGTGAGGTTAGTCCCCAGGGGGCTAACTGAAAGGAGTGATTAAAATGAAACGCAAAGCCAATGTCCTGGTGGTGGATGACGAAAAGACCGTTTGCAACAGCTGTAAGAAGATCCTGACCCAGGAAGGTTACAACGTAGACACCGCTTTATCTGGAGAGGAGGCGTTAAACAAACTCAAAGGGGATGGATTCGATGTGGTGATCACCGACTGGAAGATGCCGGAGATTGATGGGATTGAGGTAGCCAGAAGGATAAAGAAGGAGAATCCTAATATTACAGTGATAATGATCACCGGCTATCCTTCGGTCGAATCCTCGATCAAAGCCATGCGGACGGGGATTTCTGACTATGTGCCCAAACCCTTTACCCCAGAGGAGCTCTCCGATGTGGTGTTGAGAGCTTTACTTAAGGGACATGCCGTTCCGGCAGATTTAGTCCTGGATCGGTTGGTTGAAAAAGAGGTGGTAACCCCAAAGGCTAGACCTGAGGTGGTGGAGGCTATTCCGACAGAGATCAAGGTTACTCCAAAAGTAACTCCCATCCCAGTTGAAGAGAAAAAAGGTGGTCCGGTAAAGTTCGTTTTTGAATCGGTTTTAGCCCCGGTTTTTTCCCGACTATTCTTCATCGCCTTGGGTCCCATAGTCATTTTCACCGTATTCAGTGGAATTTTCAAGGCAGTTCTTGGGAAAAAGTCTCTGGAATAGCTAAGGATCGATGAAACAGGGAATAACTTAAAAAGGTTGCAGAGAAAATAAACAGGATGAACGAAAACGATAAAAAAGAGGAGGAGTAAAAAATGGTAGCCCTATTAGTAGCACTGACCTTCGTAGCCGCCCTATTAATTGATGCGGCAGTGAGACGAGGTAGAAAGGTAGAAGAAAGCGTAGAATTGCCTTCTTTTGTTAGACCGGCTGTGGCACCTGCCGCCGCGGCCATGTCCGCCTCCGCCGCTAAACCAACGCCGAAAGCTAAGTCGGTAACCAACGTGTTGGTGGTGGATGACGAAAAGACCGTTTGCAACAGTTGCAGAAAGATCTTAACCCAGGAAGGTTACAAGGTGGACGTGGCTTTATCGGGAGAGGAAGCATTAAGCAAAGTTAAAGGGAGTGGATTCGATGTTCTGATCACCGATTGGAAGATGCCGGAAGTTGATGGGATTGAAGTAGCCAGCAGGATAAAGAAGGAGAATCCTAATATCGAAGTGATAATGATCACCGGTTATCCTTCAGTCGAATCCTCGATCAAAGCCATGAGATCAGGCGTATCCGACTACGTGCCCAAGCCCTTTACCCCGGAGGAGCTCTCCGATGCAGTGATGAGAGCCTTAGCCAAGGGTCATGCTGTCCCAGCTGATTTAGTCTTGGATCGGTTAGCTGAAAAAGAGGGCGGTGAGCATAGAGCGCACGCCTAATACTGAGTTTTGAACTGTTGGAAATCAAAGGCCTTTAAGAAGTTTTAGTTTATGGAAAAGTAGGTTTAACGAAGTAAATCACCTTTATAAAGGCACCCTATATAAATATAGGTTGCCTTTTTGGCTTTTCGTATTATATTTGCAGAATTGATAAAAGGATTAATAAAAGGAGTAAATAGATGATAAAACCTAAAGCAATTCTATTTGATGTTACCAAATGTATCGGCTGTAAAGCTTGCTTCTATGCGTGCAAGGAGGCTAACAACCTTCTCAAATTGGAAAAAGATGAAGAGGATCTGGCTGATACAGCCTATACCGTGGTAAAAGAAAAAGACGGGGTGTTTTATCGTAGATTGTGCATGCACTGCAATTATCCCACCTGTGCCTCGGTCTGTCCGGTAGGAGCTTTTGAAAAGACCCCGGAGGGGGCAGTGGTCTATCATGCCTACAGATGTATAGGTTGTCGCTACTGCATGCAGGCATGTCCTTTCAGCGTCCCGACTTATGAATGGAAAAAACGAGCGCCCAAAGTAAGAAAATGTATCATGTGTTATGAAAGACTGAAAGAAGGAAAGATCACCGCCTGTGCCGAAGCCTGCCCCACTGGTGCCACCACATTCGGAGACCGGGAAGAGCTGCTTGCGGAAGCCCGAAAACGCATACAAGAAGACCCCGGAACCTATGTAAACCACATCTACGGTGAAAAGGAAGTGGGAGGAACGTCAGTTTTCTTCTTATCCAGCGTTCCATTCAAAGAACTTGGTTTTCCTGACAATCTGCCTGAGGATTCTCTGCCTAAACTGACCTGGGCCGCGCTCAGCAAAGTCCCCAGCATCGTTATTTTCGGAGGAGCTTTCTTATACGGGACCTGGTGGATAATCGACCGCCGGATGGAGTTGGCAGAATATAAAAGTAAACAGCAGGATTCTAAGTTGCTGGAAAAGAAATAAATTATGACTAAATACTAACTATTCGAAGAAACAGACACATAAAGGGAGAAAAAGATGGATTTCAAATTACCGTTTAAGATAACCTTTTGGAAAGTCGTTCTGGTTTTAATCTGGGTGGCTGGTTTGATAGCCACCATAGTCCGTTTCACCCAGGGTTTGGGGGCTTCTACCAATTTAAGTGATAAGTATCCTTGGGGGTTATGGATTGGATTCGATGTTATCTCTGGGGTGGGGTTATCCGCAGGCGCATTTACTGTAGCGGCAGCAGTTTACGTACTTCACGTAAAGAGATTCTATCCTGTCTTAAGGCCTACCATCTTGACCGCATTTTTAGGGTATCTTCTGGTGATCGTAGGACTTTTGTTTGACGTGGGACGTCCGGACAAACTCTATAATCCACTTTTCATGGGAAATCCCCACTCCGCACTATTTGAAGTGGCCATGTGTGTTATGTTTTACACTGCAGTTTTGTTTTTTGAGTTCAGCCCCATTCTTTTTGAACGTTTAGGCTGGACCGGACCCAAAAGATGGATAACCCGGGTAACCGTCCCTCTGGTCATCTTGGGAGTTATCCTTTCCACCATGCACCAGTCCTCTCTGGGTTCCCTGTTTTTGATCGTTCCCCAGAAACTCTACACTCTGTGGTATTCATCTGCTCTGCCGCTTTTGTTTTACGTCTCCGCCATTGCGGCGGGATGCGCTATGGTGATCTTTGAATCACACTTAAGCTTCAGAGCTTTCGGTCACCGTCTTAAAGAGGACGTGTTGGCGGACATAGGAAGAGTTCTTTTGGTAGTGTTAGTACTATATGCACTTTTGAAAGTCTATGATTTTTACGGACGGGGAGTTTGGTCAGCATTCTTTTTGCCTCGCATGGAAACCTGGCTTTTCTGGTTGGAGATTCTGACTGGTGTGATCGCTCCTATCATTTTGCTCTCTATACGAAAGATAAGACTGTCCACCCGGGGCTTATATTTTGCCGCGGTGTGCACTATTTTCGGTTTTTTGCTAAACCGACTGAATATCTCCACCACCGGTTTCGTAGCTTCATCCGGGGCTAACTATTTCCCATCCTGGATGGAAATTGCCGTTACCCTTGCACTGGTGGCCACCGGATTCTTCATCTTTGCAATGGCAGCCCGCTATTTGTCGATCTTTCAGCATCAGGAGCCAGATTCCAAACCAAAAGGGGTCACGGTTTCCCAAGCGGTTTTTGATGTTGAGGTATTGCCTAAGTCTTGAGTAAATAGAAGGTTTATGTTTCTATAGTCCATTTGTACCCCGCTCCCGGCGAGTATTCTTCACCCGCCTTTTATTCTCCGTTTGTGAAGAATACCAACGGGGAGCAGTAGAACCTCTCCCCCTTTGTCCCCCTCTCCATAAAAATGGAGAGGGGGAGGATCGAAGATGCATATGCATTGGGGTGAGGTAAAAATCTTAGCTTGAAGAGAAAATAGAAAAGCTTTTTATCCTTTGAGTAATTCTTTGACTTTCTCTTTACTTTTCAATTTTGAAGAAAAAGCCTTCAGTTCTTCCAAGTAGCGGCTATTGTGCACTTTCCATTTGATGAGCATCCAGTGACCATACATCCGAAACATAAAATTCTTGAACTTGAACTTCACTGCGGACTTCATCGCCTGCCAAAGGGAATAAAACTTGGGCATCGCCTCCAACATCACCCCGTATTGCAATTCCCAGGCTGATATTTTATTTGGCTTGTAGACCACATGGTGTCCATCATACTGACTCCAATCGAAAGTAGCGATTCGGTTTTGGGTATTAAGATTTTCATAAAAGGGGGTGCCCGGAAGCGGGACCAAGATGACCATCTGCACCGTGTCAATTTTCCATTTGATGGCAGACCTAACCGTTTGCATTACTGTTTCCCGGTCGTCCTCCTCTCCCCCTAAAACGAACATACCATGAACTTTAATCTTATATTTATGTAAGGTCCTGATCGCCTCCTCCATCTCTTCCACAGTCTGACGTTTATTATATTCTACGAGGGTTTTGGGATTGATAGATTCCAAACCGATATACAAAACCTTGCAGTTCGTTCTTTGCATAAGCTGTAAAAGCTCTTTGTCTTGAGCTACATCTACCCGGGCTTGGGCCGTCCAAGGAAAGCTTAAACCGTTTTTGAGCATCATCTCTAACAGCACCTTTGATCGTTTAGGGCTGGCAGTGAAATTGTCATCGTAGAAGAAGACCCACATTCCGGGGTAGAGCTTTCGATAATGTTTTAACATCTCTATCGTCTTTTCCGGACTACAGAAACGATATTTATGCCCGAACATCTTAGTAACCGAACAGAAGGTGCAGTCATAGGGACACCCGCGTGAGGTGAGCACCGGGATTATACCTATATCCTTGTATCCTTGGATTAAAGACAAATCAATGGTGGGCAAACTGTCCAGATCTTGCAGGTGTGGTCTGGGTGCATTGTGATGGACCTTGTCTCCTATTTTATAGGATAATCCTGAAATCTCTGAGATTCTGCCCACGTCATTTCCATTTTTCAGCCACAAAATAAGCTCTAAGATTGTTTCCTCCCCTTCACCTCTTGCCACGTAGTCTGCATAATTATTCAATGCCTCCTCTGCCATAAAACTGACATGGGCACCGCCCATCACAATCGAGATATTCTTCCCCAAGACCTTTGCTTTCTCCTTGATTTTTTTGGCAATATTATAAGCTTCAGGTGCGGTACTGGTGATGGTGGAAATCATCACCATATCCGCAGAGAGGACCTCCGCCCAATTTATAGGAGCAATATCAGGACAGTAGATTTTGACCTCATAACCTTTTTCTTTTAAAATAGTGCCCATCTGAGGAAGCCCCAATCGAGGCAGCTTGAAGGCGCTGAACACATGGAAACCAGGAGGATTTGGCTCTATCCCGACTATTTTTTTGATCTCCATCTCTTTTTCTCCGAATATTTCTCTTCTTTAAAAATCGATTTACCAGAATTTAGTTAAACCCATATCTCGTTGTCAAGTCTTTTTTATGCTTATCTAAAAAAACTCATTTTTTGCGGGGCTGGCCGTGCCTTAGGCAGATCCCGCCATAGGCGGGAGAGCCCCGCCTACGTGTGGACATGTTATTATTGGTTAAAGCGCATTCGCGTAGGGCGGGCTCTTAGCCCGCCACATCCTTGCGCTTTCTGGAGATCTCTTTCCAAAAAGATGTTGTAAAGTTAAACATCAACTATTATAATGTGATTACGGCGAAACAAACAGAAAGGAAGAAACAAATTGATTGACTTTTTGAAAGATTTGAATCCGGCACAAAGAGAAGCCGCCACACATGCATCCGGACCGCTCTTGATCCTGGCGGGAGCAGGAAGTGGAAAGACCAGGGTTTTAGCCTATCGAATCGCCTATCTGGTGGGAGTGGAAAAAATCGACCCTCAAAAAATTCTGGCAGTTACTTTTACCAACAAAGCCGCGGGTGAAATGAAAAGCCGGGTGGAAAAACTTTTGGGCAAAGCCGGCTTCGATATCTGGGTGAGCACCTTCCATTCCTTATGTGCCAGAATATTGCGGGTGGAAGCTGGGGTATTGGGCTACACCCGAGCTTTTTCCATCTACGATGAAGATGATCAGCTTTCCTTGATAAAAAAATGTATGGAGGAGCTTAATATCTCCACCAAAGAATTTTCCAAAGAAGCGATCCAGAGCCATATCTCCAAAGCAAAAGACAAACTCATAGATTGGCAGGAATATGCTTCTTTGACTAAAGAGTTTTTTGAAGAAAAGGTCGCCAAAGTTTATGAGCTTTATGAGAAAAAAATAAAAGAGGCAAATGCTTTTGATTTTGACGATCTGATTATGAAAACTGCAGAAATCTTTTCAAATTATCCTCCGATTTTGAATAAATATCAGAACCGGTTTGAATATATTTTGGTGGATGAATATCAAGATACCAACCATGCCCAATACGTCCTGGTGAATCTTTTGGCTTCCAAAAACAGAAACCTGTGTGTGGTGGGAGATGAGGATCAATCCATCTATGGCTGGCGCGGGGCAGACATCCATAATATTCTGGATTTCGAGCGAGACTATCCCGATGCCAAGGTAGTGAAATTAGAAGAGAATTATCGCTCCACTCAGGTGATCCTTGACGCCGCCACGGCGGTGGTCAGGAACAATAAAAAAAGGAAAGGTAAAACTCTTTATACCAAGATGAAGGGAGGGGAAAAGCTGAGGCTTTTCCATGTGGAGACTGATATACTCGAATCCAAAGCCTTGGTCAGAAGAATTCAACATTTGATGCAAAAAGAAAAATGTCCCCGATCCGATTTTGTGATCCTTTACAGGACTAATGCCCAGTCGCGTCTTTTCGAGCAGGAGCTTAGAGATAATGGAATACCATATATAATAGTAGGTGGCGTCAGATTCTATGAACGAAAAGAGATAAAAGATATTTTAGCTTATCTAAAGGTGATCGCTAATCCGAAGGATGAATTGAGCCTGAAGAGAATCATAAACGTCCCTGCCAGAGGGATTGGTGACAAGACCATTTCGAAAATAGAGGATTTCTGCAGGAAGCAAAATTTATCTTTCTTTGATGGAATAAATCAGATAGAAAAAATTGAACGAAGTGAAATCCATGGGATTGAAGGGATACCGCCAAGGCTAAAAAATACCATACAAGATTTTTCCAAAATGATTCATGAGTTTTCCAGGATGAAAGAAAAAATGCCTGTGGATGAGTTGACGGAAAAAATCGCAGAAAGAAGTGGCTATTTGGATGAATTGAAAAAAGAAAAAACCATCGAGGCGGAAAACAGAGCCGAGAACGTAAAAGAGCTTATCAATGCCACCTCTGAATTCAAAGAAAGATCGGAAAATCCAACGCTGGAGGGATTTTTGGAGGAGGTCTCTCTTATCACCGACATAGACCAATGGGATAATACCAAAGATGCGGTGACCTTGATGACCCTGCACAGCGCCAAAGGCTTGGAGTTTCCGGTGGTCTTCATCGCTGGATTGGAGGAGGGTCTTTTCCCTATATCCAGGTCTTTAGAAAACCCTTCTGATCTGGAGGAGGAAAGAAGGCTTTTTTACGTGGGAATCACCAGGGCAAAGCAAAAATTATTTTTATCCCATGCCCGCTATCGTCGGCGTTTCGGCGAGATGACTAATTTAAGATCAAGATTTTTGGATGAGATTCCGGAAGAGCTTTTGGAAGTTGAGGACTTCGTTTCGACCAGATGGGAAACCTCTGCAAAGCCTGATTTAGACCGTATAGAGACCTTTTTCCCAGAGACTGCGACCTTGTATGATTCCCTGCTCCAGGTTGGCACTCGAGTGATTCACTCTCACTGGGGCGAAGGACAGATTGTTCAGAGAGAAGGTTTCGGCGAAAATTTAAAGTTGACCGTGATTTTCAAAGGTGGAGTCAAAAAGAAGCTCTTAGCCAAATATGCGGATTTGGAGATCGTGGGTCATTAATTTCGGAGTGCAAAAACTTGTTTTTGCGACTTTGCCCTATCGATGCGTCCGCAAAAGGAGGCAGAAAATGAAAACGTTCATCACAGGGGCTACCGGGTTCATCGGAACGCACTTGGTCAAAAGGTTATCCCAGACCAAGCACGTGCCGTACTGTCTGGTCAGGAAAACCAGTGACGCTCGCACACTGAAGGAAATGGGTGCTACGCTCGTTATGGGAGATGTGACCGACAAAGATTCTCTGCTCGAAGGCATGAAGGGTTGCGATTGGGTGATTAACCTGGCCAATGTGTACTCCTTCTGGGAACCCCACAAGCAAATCTACACAGAAGTTAACGTCGAAGGCACCCGAAACGTCATGGAGTGTGTTTTAGAGACGGGTGTTTCCAAGGTGGTGCACGTGAGCACAGTCGCAATCTACGGTGTGCCAGCGGATTGTCCTTTCAGCGAAGAAAGTATCGTCGGCCCAGTTCGATTCAGCGAATATGCCCGAACTAAATACGCAGGGGATTTGATCGCCTGGGAACTCTACGAGAAAAAAAGACTGCCCCTGGTTATGATATACCCTACCGCTGTTCTGGGCCCGGGCGATCCCAAAACCACCGGCCAATATATCCAGGATTTGATCCATCGCCGGATGCCCGCCAGGGTCTTTGAGGATTCCATTTTCACTTTTGTGCATGTGAGGGATGTAGCCGAGGCCATAGTCAGAGCATTGGAGAAGGAACATAATCTCGGAGAAAAATATCTTGTGGGTAATCATCAACTGTCTTTTGGACAGATCAATGAAATGATAAACGAAATCTCTGGGATTCCTCTCCCCAAGATCGCTCTTCCTGACTGGCTGGTCGTGGTAAACGCCACACTCCTGACAGCGTTAGCCAACTTGATCAAGAAGCCGCCCATCTTAGGGATGGCCAAAGACAAAATCGGGACCATGAAACACGGTGCCAGAATCGATGGGAGCAAGACGGAGAGGGAACTGGGTATCACCTACACTCCCATCCGCATTGCACTGGAAGAAGCTATTGCGTCGTATCAAGTCGGGAAGCTGTAGTTCCATGTCCAACAGTCTTATCGCGTACTTCTTTCGGGCTGAAAAGCTATGGAGAAGGTCCCAAATTGACCGTGGTCTTTAAGGGTGGAGTTAAAAAAAAGCTCTTAGCTAAATATGCGGATTTGGAGATCTTGGGGCATTGATTTTACGAGATTCGTTTAACGGTAACGAGGCTCGCCCCGAACCAGAACAGTTCGGGAGCTCGCATCGTTTCTCGAAGCTCGGCAGTCGAAGCTGGGAAAACTTCGATGCATCGGCATTAGAAAACACTGATGATCTGAGCTTCGGTAATTCCCATTACCGAAGCATCAAAAAAATGTGGCGGGGTTTTATCCCCGCCACATTTAAGATCGAGGGTAAGGGTTTACTCTCGACCATCCAGCGATATATTTTAGAATCCACGTATTCTGTGTCTTCAGATCGGTTTGTCTAAATTATATCTTTTCGACCTTTATT
>Ga0315279_10005724_pt1 | contig 15963 bp, 14 predicted proteins | sample YL17G06_20_MG_FD_203694 | JGI IMG/M metagenome (GOLD analysis project Ga0315279, IMG submission 203694) | Sediment microbial communities from Yellowstone Lake, YNP, Wyoming, USA - YL17G06_20 | ecosystem: Environmental > Aquatic > Freshwater > Lake > Sediment | place: USA: Wyoming | collected...
AGCATGCGATCAAGCTTCTGGAAGAATCTGTGAGGCAGTACGGTAAGCCTGACCAGATCCTGACGGATCGGGGAACACAATTCTATCCGGCTAGGGGAGGAAGGTCAGAGTTCACGGAGTTCTGCAGGGGAAACGGGATTGAGCATATCGTTGCGAGTGTGCGGAGGCCTTCGACGATCGGTAAGATTGAGGCTTTCCATAAGGCGTACGTCTGCGAGTCATGGATGTTTCCCAGCCATCGAGGGTTCATTCATTACTGGAACTACGAGCGCCCGCATCAAGGAATTCGTTATCTGTATCCTGCAGACGTATACTTCCATGACAGATGTGGGTAGTTAGAACAGGCCTCAGTAAGATGGGAGCACAACAGGCTAAGTAGACACGGAATGAGTGATGTCGACTATATGGCCGACCGCGGCACTCGCTAAATCAATGTCAACTTGACGGCGTCTCATGGGCCGATCTGAGCGTCACCTTGGTAGTTCTCCTGATAGAGGAAAGACGTCGAGGAACCCAGGCTCCCGGGCAGGGAGCATTCCGACCAACTCACGGGACGCTCGCATCGATCTTGAGGGTGTGAAGAGTCTCAAAAGATCAGTCACTAGGGGGTTTCTGTGGACTGACTTTGACTAACCTGCCCCTTGCTGCTTCTAGCAGCAAAGCGCTGCTTCGGTGCTTCACTTCATGGCAGTCAGCAACGTCGAGCGGCCTTCTTACAACATGTTCAGACTGCCGGCGCAGCAACTCCACAGTCATGTGAGCGCCGGCAGGATCATTCTTCAATCAACTCGAGCGAGTTTCCATCAGGGTCCTTGATGAAGGCCATCTCTTGGTTGCCGCCCTTCAGTCTGAAAGGTCCCTTGACTATCGTTGTTCCCTGTGCTCGTAGGCGTTCTATCGTAGCCTTGAGTTCCTTGACACTCAGAGCAATGTGGTCAAAGTTGTCTCCCTCGACCAGTTGCTTCTTCTCACGCCAATGAATCAGTTCAATCTCATTGCCTTCTGTGTCTCCCAGGAAGGCGATCTCCGAATTGTACTCTTTGACCTCGAGCCTACGCGTCAGCTTCAATCCCAAACGGTCGCGATAGAACGCAATCGACCTTTCCAGATCCATCACATTTAGGCAAGTGTGTATGATTCGCACGCTAATCACTAACCTCGGATGACCTAATCGCAATTAATCTGCGTTGTGCCTCGCTCAGTCTCTCAGTCGCCCGGACGGGTTCTGATCCGCTTGCCTCATCGATACATCACACTCTTTTCGGAATCACTGAGGAGATGCTGGTCAGAGGCGCTATCAAGGCAGACTATGCCGACATCAACCCGCACTTGTCATCCTCAGCCGAGATACTGTGACTAGGCGGCTAGGACATTCTAAACGATCATGTGGCCGACTGGTGCGCCTTGCGTTCGTAGGTGTGCCCAAACGCAGCGTGACAACAAGGAACTAGGTGAGATTCGAAAACATCTTATATCATAAGACCGGTATCCAAAAGCTTCGGTGTACCGCGTTGCCGAAGCTTACGGTAGTGAAAGGGAATACTTTCCATTACAAGTGGAGCCGGAACCATAAGCCGGTCGTGTACGTCAAGCCGGGTGAAAAAGTCAGGTTCGAAATAAACGACGTTACGTCATGGCAGATAACAGAGAAGAGCACTGCTGCCGACATCATGAGACAGGACCTTTCCAAGTCCTATCCCCTCGCAGGGCCAGTCTACATTGAAGGGGCTCGGCCGGGCGATGTGTTAGTGGTCGATGTTGTAAGTGTGAAGGTTGCCGACTACGGGTGGACCGCTATAATGCCGCCTTACGGTCTCCTTGAGGAATTCAACAAACCTTTCTTGTGGATATGGAATCTCAAGGGTAGAGGATATGCTCCATTCAAGAATGGGATAAGGGTACCCATTAGACCGTTCTGCGGTGTCATGGGTGTTGCACCAGCAGAGGATGGGGCGTTCGAAGTCATACCCCCGGGCAAGCACGGAGGAAACATGGACTTGAAGCACCTTACAGCCGGAAGCAGGTTGATGTTGCCCGTTGCGGTGGATGGAGCCCTTTTTTCAGTGGGTGACGTTCATGCCGCGCAGGGGGATGGAGAAGTATGCGCGTGGGCAATCGAGTGCCCCGGCGAGGCAATCCTCACTTTTGATGTACTCAAGGATGCCAAAGCGGATGCCCCAGCCTACTTCACTGTTGGCGAAAGATACCCTTCGCGCAAGTACTATGCAACAACGGGCATGTCGAACGATTTGATGGATGCATCTAAGCAAGCTCTGCGTCGCATGATAGCTTACCTTGTCAAAGAATACAGCCTTACACGTGAGGAGGCCTATGTCCTCTGCAGCGTCGCAGCAGATTTGAGGATACATGAGATTGTAGACGTGCCCAACTGGACTGTCGGGGTAATGATTCCACAAGACATCTTCCAACAATCCTAGGGGAAATAGGGCCGATAATTCTCACGTGACTGGAGAACTGTCAGTCGCTCGAGACGGTGCTTTCGGGTTTGAGACAGAGCGGAAGGCGGCGTGGACCTCGTCGACTGCAGGATGAATGCACACAATGCTGCGCGTAGCGATGTCCGGGCATGCGTTCTCCCCCTGGTTCCGTTATTTCGGTAATTCTGCCGATGGGTGCCCACGTGGCTTTGAGGAGGGCAATTACTGAAATCTAGGACCTTGTCTTCGCTGATCCCTCTGACAAGTCTTCATTATGAGAGTTTAATCCTCGGCGTGGCAAACGGTCCTGCGAGCTAGATTCGAACAAGTCCCCCTTCATCTCTGAAATCTATCTGGGTGCCAAACGGGGCAGACAGCTCAGCCAGGTGTTCAATGATTTTCCTCCCTGTTTCAACATCAGGAGACAGGGGCAGTCCTTTCTTGGATCGCGGTGCGTGAATCTGAGTCGTCGGCCGAAGCTTCAGTTCAGTCAACTTTCCATCCTCCTCAAACGAGCAAAGTGCGATCACAGCGCCCTGAACTGGTGCCGAATTGTAGCCACCCGGCGGACTTAGCGGCTTAGGCAGCGCGGCTCGAGCGTCAAAGGCAGCTGTATTCAATGCCTGCCAGTCTCGCAGTGAGGAGTCATATCCGGCCCTCCAATAGAAGTCGGCCGGAAGTCTTGTCACCGTCTCAGGCATTGCGATGAAGTCTCCGGGGTCATAGAATATGGGCTTGCCTTTGTAGATCTCCATGCCTCTCATGGGAGAATGGCTGCCTTGACCAATGAATAGATCTGCTCCGGCATCGATGCACGCTCGGGCAAAGGGGGGAACAAACGGAGCAGGAACGCTCAGGCCGCGTCCTGCATCCCATTCGTGAAAATGGAGATGCACCAACACGTAGTCCGCTTGGCCGGTAGCGTTTCGAATATAGCGCAGATTGTCTTCGGCATCGTCTTCATCGACCACAGGGTGGATGCCCGGTCTGTCTCCTTCGACGAACTTGTGGACGGTCATGTGAAGACCCGGCGGGTTCAACAGCCACGTTCCTTTGATGTGTGTCACCCACCACCCAAATTGAACAGCAAGTTCCTTTATCGTCTCCATAGTTTTTGGATCCACTACATAGTAGAAACGGAGCGGATTGAGCCCAGGCCTGCCCTTTAGGTCTCGCCTAGCTTCACCTGCTCTTGCCCAGCCGTTGAAGGTCGAGCACATGGAGATGAGGGCGACTCTCCCTTTGCTGGTGTCGAGGTACGCTGGTTCCCTAGCTTCACCTAGGTTCCGGCCAGTCCCCGCATGAAGAATGCCCACCCTATTGAGCGCATCCCAAGTATGGAATAGACCTCCATACGAGTAGTCCAGGCAGTGATTGGAGGCTAGCGACACCATATCGAATCCCATCCAACGCAGCTCCTCCGCAACATAGGCCGGTGATCGCATCCATGTCCAGCCGGCTTCCGCTGCCGGATAGACTTCAGGCCCATCGTAATCGTGTATCAAGGTCTCTAGGTGCGTGTAAGCAATGTCGGCGTCCCGGAGTATTCCAACGACAGAGAGGAATCGCTGCTCTGTGGCGACGGACACACGTCTGTTCAGAACCGTCTCGCCAGTTACCGCTATCGTGAGTGGTGCCAAGACTCGCCTACCTCACTTTGCCAGTGAGCCAACAAGTGAGCTAATAATGTTGCTCCAATCGATTATTGCTGAAGTAGCACAAAATAGGCAGATGCGTTTGTCAGAGCAAAGTTTTTTTCGTGGTTCCACGAACTTCAGAGAGAAGAGTGGTTGAGAGATGAAACTGAAGATTATTGCACCTATCGTGATCGGAAGGGAACACTGTGAGAGTCAGGAGCGCAAATACAGGTCGGCTTTGAGATCCGGGACTGAAGTGCATGTCGTAAGCGTGACGAGCGGGCCGTCAGAGTTGACAGGATATGCCACAAGCGTAATGTCAGACTATGGTGTTCTATTAGAAGGTCAGAAAGCAAAGGAGGACGGCTTTGACGCAGTTGTCCCTGACTGCACGCTTGATCCTGCGGGAAAGGCTCTCAAAGAAAGATGCGGTGTGCCAGTCGCCCTACCACTCGAAGCTTCCATTCATGTGGCCGCCTTGCTTGGGTCAAGATTCTCTGTTCTTGCTTTGGACAAGATGCAAAGTAAGATGTTTGGCAGCAAGATCGAAGAATACGGTTTGGCTTCAAAGCTCGCATCGGTTCGCTCGCTCGACCTCGTACCAGAAGAGTCTCGGAACGAGGCGACTGTTCTGGAAAAGGTATTGAAGGCAGGCCAAAAAGCTGTAGAGGATGATGGTGCAGAAGTGATAATCCTAGGATGCACAACAATAGTTGGACTACGGAAGAAGATCGAGGAAAAGCTTGGCGTACCCGTCATTGAGCCGGGAGTGATGGCTGCGAAGATGGCCGAAGTGTTTGTTGATCTAGATCTTAGCCAGAGCAAGAGGGCCTACCGGGCTTCTAAATGATCTCTATGGCCTGACATAGTCCGCTCATGATGTGGATAAGAAGATCCGGACCAGCCATCGCGTCGACAAGGATCGACTTGGCAGAGCTTGTTAGCAAGAACGGAATACCATTACTTCAGAGATCAGAGACCAGGGGCGCATTCATATAGTATTGCCATTGTTGATCCGATTGGGCGATTTCACTTGGGAGAAAGAAGTGAGGCACAGGTCTGCATAGTGGATGACGGCACTCGAGTGATGAACGAGCCTGCAGAGGACTGCGACTTGATAGAAGTCAGGGTGTTTGTCGTGAACGATGGTAAGGTAGATGTCTTGGATGCTGATCTAGTTACAGAGCTCTATGATTGTAAGGGTGTCTGGATAACTCAAGCAACAAAGCATTTTGGAAGCTTGCCATCAGGCGCTAAGATTGCGGCTGATTTCGTCTTCAAGGCAAAGCCGAGTTGTGAGTGCCGTCTTCCTTTGCTCACCCTGCCTTTGAAAGTTCCTTATGGTTTGAAAGTGTGGATTCACACATTCAAGAACCCTGGTCTCAAGGCGGAGTGGCGCACAACTTTGGCAAGCTGAACCCGGCTGTCTGCTAAGACTAGAGCTTAGATTCTCATCAAGGCTAGAAGAGACCGCCATAATCTTCGGGAGAGCCCGACGATTCCCTGGTCCAAAAAGAACACAGAGATTACGAAGATAATGCCCAAGAGCAGAAGCCAGACGCGCGAGTAGATTGTGCTGATGATATTCTGCAAAACATGGAGAAACACAGCGCCTACGAGCGGACCGATCAGAGTGCCGGGTCCACCGAAGCAGGTCCATACGAAGACTTGTGCTGAAAGAAGGAAGCCGAGTGTCTCGGGCGCCACAATCCTGTTGAAGTGGGCGTATAGTGCTCCACCGAACCCTGCGAGAGCCCCTGAGAGCATGAAAGTTATGGCTAGATGCTTTGACGTATCATACCCAAGGGCCTTCGCTCTATGTTCGTTGGACTTGATTGCTCGTGACAGGAAGCCGAACTTGGAGTTCACAAGTCGACAGCAAAGCAGGTATACCACGATCGTGGAGATGAATACTAGCGCATAGTTGGCCTGAAGTTCGTAGGACATCAAATCACGGGGGAGTTGGATCAGGAGAGGTATGGATGTGATCCCTGTCTGTCCGCCGAAGTATTTGTACTCTTGTGAAGAGTACATCTGAAGCGCGAGGCTGACCGCAAGTGTAATGAGCGCCACATATGTGCCTCGAATTTCACTGTAGAATGTGAAGAATCCCATTACGCCGGCCAACGCAGCGGATGCAACGATGGCGATTGGGATACCAACCCACACTAGACCTGTAAACTTCCAGACAATGGCTGTGGCGAAGGCTCCGAACCCAAAGTATGCGGCATGCCCAAAATTCGGGATCCCGTTATATCCCCAGCAAAGATCTTCGCTCATCGCAAAGATGCCGAAAATCAGCCCTATCGTCAGAACCGCTACAGCGAAAGGGCCTAGGAACATAGAAAGAACGAACGCGACCAGCACCAGTGGAAGCTGGAATATCTTCCGATTCATACTTAACCCCTTGACCAGATTCCTTGAGGCCTCACGCGCATGATCACGATGACGACCACAAGAAGAGCTGTCTGAGCTATGCCTGCCGGGAGGGAGTAGTTTAGCGTATTGGCAATCTGACCGACGACCAAAGAGCTGATACCTATTCCCAGAACCTGCCCTAGCCCTCCGAGCATCACTGTATAGAACGCTTGTGGAACATAGTAGAATCCAATATAGGGGAAAACCGGTATCATCGGCCCAAGAATGGCCCCACCAAACCCCGCCAACGCAGATCCAAAAACGAAAGCGGTAACATATATCCTCTCTACATTTATGCCGAGGGCGGCCGCCATCTGCGGGTTATGAATGGCCGCCCTAATCCTCGCACCTAAGCCTGTCTTCAAGAACACGAATACGAAGGCCAGGAAAGCAAGACCACCCGTCGCGATAACGAAGAGCTGGTACGCGGAGTAGCTGAAACCAAAAACCAGGACCGTGAAAGGGAGAGGATTCTTCGCAAAATAATACACGTTTCCGAAAACCAAGCCATAGGACTGCTGTAATATCAGGCTAACTCCCCATGTCCCAATGAAACCCAAGATTGGCTTCGCGTAAAAGTGCCTGATCATGCCTCTCTCGAGCACCAATCCCATAAGTGCAGTGATCGCAGGTGCCACCGCCAAACACCACCAGAAACCTACGTATTGTTGCAGAAAGACGACCATGTAGGAGCCCATGACGAGAAACTCGCCGTGAGCTATGTTGAACACACCTACAAGACCGAAGTATATTGCCAAGCCTAGAGCAACCAGCAAGATTATGCTGACAACATAGAACCCATCAAGAATCAGCCCCACTATGGGGAATCCAAACACCATTGAGCCTCCATAGCCTCCATGCCTCGCCAATCATCTTATAAGCTTAATTCCAAATCTTTAGCTCACTGTTATCGCTATTCTCATGTCCCTCGGGTTCTGCATCCGAACCCCCCTAGTGCATTCCTTGTGGAAGAATCCGGTGATGTGGACGCGCTCTATCTAATGCGCAGTTGCGCAAGAATCTGATGGCGCTTGCACAAGAACTAAAAAGAAGCTGCGCATCGCGTATGGTAGGCAAGACGTGATGGTGTTGAAAAAGATTGACGTGGACAGCGCTCGCTCCAAGGATTTGGTTGGCGACATCCGTGAAGGTGGAACAGTCAGCTTGAAGACGCTTATAGACGAACATCTCGGGGCAGAGGAGATGAAGGCCACCATCGCCACTTTTCCTAGAGGCGTTAGACTGAAGATGCACACCCATAGTCACGAACAGATTCTCTACATTCTTAGCGGCAAAGGAATTGTAGCGAACGAGCACGAGGAGCACATGGCCACCCCAGGGACAATCTTCCTCATACCTGCAGGCGAGAAGCATTGGCATGGAGCAACTCAAGAAAGCAATTTCTCACACCTGTACATCTTCAATTCGAAAACAGAAACCCGCTATTAGAGTGCTTTTCCCAAGATAGTTGGAGGAATAGGGATGGACCTAATTCTGGAGACCCGAGGGCTGAAGAAACATTTTGGGGCGTTGGCGGCTGTGGACGGAATTGACTTGAAGGTAGCCAAGGGTGAGTTGCGATGCATAATTGGTCCAAACGGAGCAGGAAAGACGACTCTGTTCAATTTGATCACAGGGCATCTTAAAGCGTCCGCGGGCAAAGTCTTCTTGAAGGGACAGGATATTACAGGAATGCCTGTTCACGAAATCGCCGGGAAAGGAATCGGTAGAAAGTTCCAGATACCGAGCATATTCGATGATCTGACGGTCTCGGAGAATATGCTTGCAGCAATGATCAGACGAACCGCGACAGACACGAATCCTTTGAAGGCCATGTTCGGACGGATAAGCAGTGAACAGGAAGAGACTGCGCGCAAAATGCTTGGGAGTGTTGGTCTTACTGAAAAGGCGAATTTGATGGCGAAGCATCTATCTCACGGGGAGAAGCAGTGGCTTGAGATCATTATGAGCGTTTCAGGTGAACCTGACCTCATACTGCTCGATGAGCCGACGGCAGGCATGACGATGCAGGAAGCTGACACGACTGCAAACCTCCTTGAATCACTTGCTCAAAGGACGACGGTCATCGTGATTGAGCATGACATCAGATTCGTGAAGAAGATCGCGAAATTGATCACAGTTCTTGACCGCGGAAGGGTTCTGGCTGAAGGTTCTGTTTCTGAAATTGAGAATATGGAATCTGTGGTAGACGCCTACTTGGGGAGGGGTCGCTGATGCTTAGATTGGAGAAAGTTGATGCATACTACGGTGAGAGCCGTGTACTGCGTGACATATCAATGGAGGTCGAAGATGGCGCGTTTCACTGTGTACTGGGGAGGAACGGCATGGGCAAGAGCACACTAATGAAGGCCATCATCGGCATAAGACCGCCCACGAAGACTGGCAAGATTATGCTTGACAATACTGACATCTCCCGTCTCCCCGCAAATCTAGTCGCCCGACTCGGCGTGGCCTACATACCTCAAGGCAGAGATATCTTTCCCCAACTCACAGTGCATGAGAATCTCAAACTGGCGCTTTATTCTCAAAGGGGTGAGGGTGAGAGAAGGATACCGGAGAAAGTCTTCGACTATTTCCCCATCATAAGAGAAAGGTTGAACCAGAAGGCTGGCACCCTAAGCGGCGGGGAGCAGCAGATGCTTGCTCTCGCAAGAGGTTTGGCGCAGGAGCCAAAGATCATGCTGCTCGACGAACCTACAGAAGGGATCCAGCCGAACATAGTTGAACGTTTAGAAGACATCACGGCGCGGATGAATAAGGAGGGTATTACAATGCTCCTCGTCGAGCAGAAGCTGGATCTAGCCTTGCGTCTTTCAAGCAAATATCACATATTGACCAAGGGCGAAATCGTAGACAGCGGTAGCACCGCCGGTCTCAAGGCGAAAGATATACAAGCACACCTCACGATTTGAGGCAGGCCATTCTAAGCAAGTCGCGTAAATAGGGATTGGTAAGCCGTGCCGGCACGGCTTACACTTTCTTCTGCGTTTTTCGGTTTGGTCTAGACTCCTGCGTAGAAGTATTCGGGCGTCATATCATTGTCCTTTGTCCACACTTGAGGGAGAGTGCACATGTTCTTGCTGTAATCGTCATGGCCTTTCTTGAACGGATATCCGTTGATGACAGGAGCCACGGCGGGAACTGTTTGAAGGACTTTGAATCTGCCGCCGAGACTTGGGTCGGATGCTCCGATATAGATTGGAAACTTGGAGTGATTTGTCTCCCAGTCGTTCTCGACCAAGCCACAGGGTGCCTGGAACTTCTGCTGCACTATGGCGTTCCGCATTGCACGGAAATCAGTGTACGTCCCTGCCGCCTCTATGCCCTTCTTGAATAACCATATGGTGTCATACATTTTCTCGCCTACACAGTCGGGCATGACAGCTCCAGGAAACATCTTAGAATAGGCATCAAGGAAACTCTTGTTTTCAGGTGTATCTACCGAGCTGAAATAGGCATAGGCGTTAACTAGGCCTTCTATGGATTTTGGATCCATGCCTTGAATGAGTGACTCTATTAGGGAGATATTTATGAAATGTTCGTTTGGCACAATCTTCTGGCCACCCTTGGCATACCACTGGTTCAGGAAAATGTTCCCTGAGGCACCGACGATATTGCTATAGATCCCGTCAGGCTTTGCAGCGGCAATTCTGGCAATAGCTGCACTGAAGTCTGTAGTCTCCATGGGAAAGAATTCCTTGCCAACAGTCTGGCCACCCTTTTCTTTGAAGACGCCTTCGACAATTCCGGCAATTGCTCGAGGCGCATTGTAGTCTGTACCCAGTAAGTATATTTTGGGGCCGAACTTGTCAAAAGCGTAATTTGAGAGGGGCATGTGCATCTGGTTTATGACTTCAGCGCAAGTGAGTTCATACTGGTCGCAGACTCCTCCTTCGTAGAATGTTGAGTACGAGTAGAGGGTCTGGAATTGGTCGCAAATAGGTCTGATCGCCTCTCTTTCCGAACTGAGGATCCCTCCGAATACCGCATTGACCCTATCCAAGGTGCATACTTTCCTTGTTTTTTCAGTGCAGGTTGTTATGTCGCTCGCGGTGTCCTCAACGATCAGCTGTACGGGATGCCCCATAATGCCTCCTGTAGCATTGATTTGATCTACAGCCAGAACCGCGCAATTGTGCATGGTAATCCCCACGGCTGCAACGCCCCCCGTGAGATCACTCAATACCGCGAATTTGATGGGCTCTGCCGCGGCAGTAGTTGCTGGTGGAGGTGCCGTCCCGGTGACGGTCTTGGTAACCGTCTCGGTCGTACCCGTGGTCATGGTCGTCGGTTTCGCGAGATAACCCAGCGCACCACCGACAGCTAGCCCAGCGATAACTCCGCCAGTAGTTTGAAGGTACTTTCGTCTGGAGATCTTCTCCGGTTCACTCTTTTTTGATTCCGACAAGATACATCACGATAATGCTTTGATGAGCTAGAACGTGCGAGGCGTTACGTATTTATGGCTTGTGTAGCGAGCATTTTAATTCTGTGCAGCTGAAAGGTTGGCCCATCCCACTTTGTGGCTGGGTATCTCAGGAATGTGGAGAGATAAATAGCGTTCGACACACAATATGAAACAAGGCGAAACTTGTGGCTGATGTTTTCGAAGCCGATGTCCTTATCATAGGATCCGGCGGGGCAGGGCTAATGGCCGCTATTCAGGCCGATGCAGCAAGCAGCAAAGTCATAGTGGTGACCAAAGACAAGTTAGCGTCAGGGTGCACTCCGATCAGCATGGGAGGGGCGCAGGTGGCCTATGACCCGAAAGATAGCCAAGACGCTCACTTCAGGGACACTGTTCTAGGCTCTGGGTTAGTATGTAATCAGAGGCTTGTCAGGACGATGGTCAGCGAAGCTTTGGAGAGAGTGCAGGATCTCGAAAGGTTTGGAACGACATTCCTCAAACAGGGCGATAGGTACAAGCTGTTCCCTTTCTCAGGATGCTCTTTCCCCCGCGCCGTGACATCCACCGATCCATACCGAGGGGGATTCATTAAGGGTCTAGTTGAGGAAACAAATCGAAGAGAAATACAAGTCCTTGAGAACGTAATGGTAACGACACTAGTGAAGCATGCTGCCGAAGTGATCGGGGCCGCTGGAATAGATCTAGAAACAGGCAAGTTTCTGGTTTTCGATGCAAAATCCACGGTCCTAGCTAGCGGAGGAGCAGGCCAACTATACTCACTGACAACCAACCCTGCCGTTGTTACAGGCGACGGGTATGCTCTTGCATACGACGTGGGCGCCGATCTCGTGGACATGGAATTCGTGCAGATGAGGGCGTCCATTGTGCATCCCATGAAACTTAGAGGGGAACCGCCCCCGTCCGATGGATTAGTGACCGTAGGTGGCAGGTTCTACAATATTCTTGGCGAGAGGTACATGAAGAAATACCATCCAGGGCGCTGTGAAGATGTAACCCGCGCCGAGATGATGCTTGCCACATACAAGGAAGTGAAGCGTGGAGCAGGGACGCCTCGTGGTGGCGTGTATAACGATCTCTCGGGTGTGCCTGAGGGAGAACTGAAAAGATTCGAGAAATTCATGAAGGCATGTGAAGCCGAGGGCATCGATCCCACGTGGCAGCCGATTGAGTGGGCGCCAGGGGTTCACCACTTTATGGGAGGGGTCAAGATCAACGAAAGGTGTGAGACGAGTTCTCCTGGCTTGTTTGCAGCCGGTGAAGTAGCCGGGGGAGTTCACGGCGCGAATAGAATGGCTGGAAACGCTCTAACCGATATCCTAGTTTTTGGGGCGAGGGCAGGAAAGTTCGGTGCAGAACGTTCATGCTCTGCCAATGTGCACAAAGCAGATGAGAAGCAAATCAGTGATGAGCAGAATAGGGTTCTCAACATATACGAAAGGAAAGAAGGCGCGGATCCCGTTGAAGTTAGAAAAGAGATCCAGTCCATAATGGATTATCGTGTGGGGCTGGCAAGGAATGCTGAAGACCTAAACAAAGCGATATGTGGGCTAGAGAGAATCAAGAGGGAGACCTTGCCAAGAAATTGCATTCTTGGTGAGAAGACGCCCCGCAAGCTCGGATACCTTCTGGAACTTGAGAACCTTACTGATGTAGGTCTCATCGTGTCCAGAGCTGCTCTCCTAAGAACCGAGAGTAGAGGTGCGCACTATCGCGAAGACTACCCCGAGAGAGATGACAGAAACTGGCTGAAGAACATTGTTGTCAAGAGAGTGAATGGGGAAATGAAACTGGAAACTAGGCCCGTATCGTTTACGGAACTCGCGCCCTAGCAAAGTGGATTGAGGCGTTTTTTGTAACTCAATTGGGTGCACAGTCACGGATGAATTCTATGCCCCTTCTTTTCTTCAACAATCGAGTATAATATATTCCAAGGCTTTTTATCTTGATCCGGGGTTCCACCAGCCGGGTTTCATGATTTGGGCACGCACGCATTGTATGAACCGCTCGCCGAAATAGTCGGCTCGAAGCGAGTTACAGACGAGAAATTTGCACTTTGGGCCGTATACATCGACTCGGGTATCGAACGCGGGAACATAGCGGATATAGTAGTTAAGCCTCAAACGACCGAGGAAGTATCACGCATTCTCAAGCTAGCCAATCAAACGAAGACAAAAGTAACCGTTAGAGGCGGAGGGTCGGGAATGCCGGGTGGCTGCTCGCCCTCAACTCCCGGCGGGGTACTGATCGATACGACAGATATGAACAAGATCGTAGAGGTGAACGAGGATACCTTTGCAGCCACAGCGCAGGCCGGGGTCACGCACGGAGCGCTGCTCGAGGTTATCCATGGCAAGGGCCTGGACTGTTGCCTGGGAGGACATGGCATATATAGCGCAACTCTGGGCGGCTCCGTCGCGAACCTCACTTATCCTATCGGCGGGGCGCGATACGGCGCTTTTGGAGAAGAGGTTCTCTGTCTAGAAGTGGTTCTTCCAACAGGAGACATCATAAGAACAGGTTCCGATGCAACTACCGTTGGAGGACGCTTCCACCGTTACGGCGCCGGCCCTGACTTGACTGGCATGTTCATAGGAGACCAAGGAGTACTCGGCGTCAAGACAGAAGTTACAATTCGGCTTCACCTTCCACCTGAGGCTAGAGAATTCGAGACATACTGCTTCAAGACAATGGAGAGCGGTACAAAAGCCGCCATGGACCTGCAAAAGACCTCAGTGATATACGATGGCTACATAGTGGTTGGCAGGCATTCGGTCAAGCAAATGGCCATTCGCTACCCAGCGATACCGGAGGGAACCGAAGCATTGGTCATGATTTGCATCGACGGCGACAAGGAAACAATTGGCCACACCAAGATGAAACTGGACAAGATCGCAAAACGAGAGGGTGCAACACTGATTGGGCCGGAGCCCGCGAGGTCACCAACTTATGACTTGATGGGCGATCACGCCTCTAAAGTGCGCTCCTACGGAGTATCGGGGCCGATAAATGGTTTCATTCCAACCTACAAATTGCCGAAAGTGGCTAGGGAAGTTGAGGAGATGATCTCCCAGCACCAAGACCTCATGTTAACACAACCAGATACGGGCATGAAGTCATTCCTAAACGCGGCTCTGATGATGAAGGGGCCCGTCGTAAACTATGCGATGAGGCCGAGCTTCGTAAGTGATCCTCCTGAGAAGAGAGAACAGGCGGTTGACTTTTGGCATGAACTCGTCAAGTACATTGCCAACCAGGGAAGCTGCCCCTACTGGATTGGCAAGGCATGGACACCGTACCTAACACCGCTTTACAGAAAGGAGTACTATGCGCTATTCAAAGCGCTCAAGCAGAACGTGGATCCGAATATGATTTTGAATCAGGGGCTCTTTCTCTTCAGGTGAAAAGAAGATGGGATTAGAAAAAGTCAAGGACCACATCTACCATTGCTTCCGGTGTGGTTACTGCAGGGAGATGATAAGGCCCCAGACGGGCACATACCTAGTATGTCCCGTCAGGGAGGAACTTAGGTTTGAACACTACGATACGAGAGGCAGGGTGCTCATAGCAAGAGCACTGCTCGAGGGGAACCTGAAGTACAGCGACAAGTTGGTAGAAAGCGTCTATACATGCTGTGCCTGTGGCCTCTGCAAAGAAGTATGCCCACTGTTCGATTGGGCGAAAGTTGACATGCCCAAAATAATACGAGCGTGGCGGGAAGAGATCGTTGACAAAGGCCTCGGCCCACCGGAGAGACTTAAAGAAATCAACACGAATACTGAGAAGACCTACAACCCGTTCGGGACGGACAAGGCTGAAAGACTGAAATGGTCGGCGGGAACTGACATTCCGCGAAAGGGAGACGTCCTGTACTTCGCTGGCTGCTACGCATCCTACAAGGAACCACAGATAGCCAAAAGCGCGTCAAATGTACTTAGAAGAAGCGGCGTCAACTTCGCCGTCCTAGAAGAGGAGAAGTGCTGCGGCTTACCACAAATGTGGAACGGAGAGAGCAAACTCGGAGAGAAGTTCGTTTCAAGCAACGTAGCAGCAATAAAGGAGGCTGGAGCCAAGGAAGTCGTCACCACCTGCCCAGGATGCTACATGGCGTTGAAATCTGACTATCCCGAAATGACCGGCAAGAAACTGGATTTTGAAGTACACCACATGAGCGAGTTTCTAGCGGACCTCGTGGACAAAGGGAAACTTGACTTCAAGAGACTCGACAAGAAAGTAACATATCATGACCCATGCCACCTAGGCCGCTATAGCAAGATCTACGAGCAGCCCAGGAAGGTAATCGAGGCAATCCCCGGCATCGAACTCGCCGAGATGAAGAGGAACAGGGCAAACGCCTGGTGTTGCGGCTCCGGAATCGTAGTCGCCCCAGCCTTTCCAAACTTGTCGCTAAGCATTGCCGAGAAAAGGATAAAAGAAGCCAAAGACACAGGCGCCGAAATATTAGTCACAACCTGTCCTTCCTGCGTAACTCAGCTTGACCTTGCCGCCAGAAGATCCAGAACAGACATCGAAGTCATCGACCTAGTAGATCTCGTGGCGAGAGTACTGTAGCCGAGGTGTGTAACGTGCTTGTTGACTTGACGCTACCGTTGGACTCTAAGGTCACTCAGGTTCCGGGGCACCCTCGCTTCAACGCGACTCCGATCAGCACCCTGCGGGAAGATGGAAGGGCCAACACACTGGTGACTTTCAGCATCCACACGGCCACCCACGCAGATGCACCGAGTCACTTTGTCCTTGGCGGGGTTCCCATCAACAGTGTTCCTCTGAATCGCTTCTACGGTCGTGCATTACACGTTGACTTGCGGCCCGTCGCAGCCCGCCATGTAATTACCATTGACGAGTTGCGGCGAGCTGGTTGTCCAGAAGCTGCTGCTCTCCGAGATCGCATCGTGGTCCTGCACACCGACTGGGTAACAGAACATGCCTATCGTGAGGATCTCTACTCTGCGAGTCCCTACTTGTCTCAGGAAGCTGCAAATTGGTTGGCTGATGCATCGAT
>Ga0315279_10005725_pt1 | contig 15961 bp, 16 predicted proteins | sample YL17G06_20_MG_FD_203694 | JGI IMG/M metagenome (GOLD analysis project Ga0315279, IMG submission 203694) | Sediment microbial communities from Yellowstone Lake, YNP, Wyoming, USA - YL17G06_20 | ecosystem: Environmental > Aquatic > Freshwater > Lake > Sediment | place: USA: Wyoming | collected...
ACCAGTGAGATTCGTCTCGCCTGATCATCCCCTACTCAACCGCCCGAACAAGATCACATCCGAAGATTTTGACGGATGGGTCCAGGAGCGCGGCCTGTATTTTGCCGACAAATGGGATCCGCGGTACGCGACCGTGCTTGCCAGTAACGATCCTGGTGAACAGTCAAAGGAGGGAGGATTGCTCGTGGCGCGTTACGGCAAAGGCTATTATGTGTATACGGGATATGCATTCTTCAGACAATTGCCTGCCGGCGTAGCAGGGGCGTATAGGTTGTTTGTTAATCTGATTTCGCTCGGAAGATAGTTTCAAGTTCCAAGTTCAAAGTCCAAAGTTGGAAACCAGTTGAGACACTCAAATGAGCACCTTTCGGAGTTTTGAGGAGATTGACGCTTGGCAGAAAGCAAGAGACCTGACGAGAAGCATTTACCAGGTTTCAGGCAGAGGGGCGTTTGCGAGAGACTTTGCCCTGCGTGATCAGATACGAAGAGCAAGCATCTCGCTGATGTCCAACATAGCCGAAGGATACGAGCGAGGAGGGACGAAAGAATTCCTGCAATTCCTATCGGTAGCGAAAGGATCAGTCGGCGAAGTCAGAAGCCATCTTTACGTTGCTCTGGACCAATCATATATCGGCACGGGTGATTTCGAAAAGCTTGTCAACCTCGCAAAGGAGATCAGTCGAATGTTAACTGGTCTGATGACTTATCTACGGAAGGCTGGATTGAGAGGAACAAAGTACAAAGCATCGTAGCGATGATACCAGCGAACTTGGAACCTGAAACCTGAAACTTGAAACCTGAAACTTGAAACTCAATACCCAAAATTCAAAACTCCCTGTCGCCGATCACGAGTCCTCTCCTCCTTTGTTCAAATCCTGGAGGTCGCTGTACTCGATGGTGCTTGGCGAGCTTGTTGTCCTCGTCGTTCTTTTCTATTTGTTCATGAAGGCATTTGGATGAGAACACTCGACTGGATAGTTCTCGGGCTCACGCTTCTCTCGATTGTCCTCTATGGTGTGTACAAAGGTCGTGGAAGCCGAAACCTGAAGGGCTATCTGCTGGCGGATAGGCAGATGCGGTGGTACACGGTTGCGCTTTCCATCATGGCGACGCAGGCGAGTGCCATCACGTTCACCTCTACTCCAGGTCAGGCCTACGTTGACGGGATGAGGTTCATACAGTTCTATTTCGGCCTCCCAATCGCCATGGTCATCCTCTCGGTCACCGCCGTTCCGATTTTTCACAAGTTGGGCGTTTACACGGCGTACGAGTACCTCGAATACCGGTTTGATCTCAGGACGCGCACCCTTACCAGCATCATTTTTCTCATTGCGCGTGGACTCGCGGCTGGGATGACCATCTATGCCCCTTCGTTGGTCCTCTCCGTCATGCTCGGCTGGGATATTCGTCTGACCTCGACGTTGATCGGCGGGATCATCATCATCTATACGACCTCCGGCGGAGTCAAGGCGGTGAACTGGACGGACTTTCAACAGATGCTTATCATTATGTTTGGGATGGCGGTGGCGTTCGTGATGACAATCGTGCTTCTGCCGGAGGGCATTGGGTTTGGCGACGCTTTGCACATCAGCGGAGGAATGGGACGGCTGAACCTGATTGATTTCGATCTGGGGAATCGATACAACTTCTGGTCTGGATTGATCGGGGGCACGGTTGTAGCAATGGCGTACTTCGGCACGGATCAATCACAAGTTCAGCGGTACCTGACGGGGGAGTCGGTGCGCCAGAGCCGGTTGGGGCTTCTCTTCAACGGTGTGGCGAAAGTGCCGATGCAGTTCTTCATCCTCTTGATCGGGGCGATGGTGTTCGCTTTCTATCAGTTCGAGCGTCCGCCGTTGTTCTTCAACCCTGTCGAGACGCAGAAGATACAGCGGAGTCCGTATGCGGAACAATTCCGAACCGTAGAACAACGATACGAAGGAGCCTTGCAGGAGAAGACCGCAGCCGTCAGAGGCTATCTCACGGCAAAGGGTGTAGGTGATCAACAGCTTATTGAGCAGGCGAAAATCTCGCTTGCGTCGGCAGCCAGAGACGCAGAGTCTATTCGGGCGGAGGGCATCGAGATACTGAAAGCCAACGACCCCACGGTCGACACGAGCGATACCAACTACATTTTTCTCAGCTTCGTCATGAAATACCTCCCCATTGGTCTCGTCGGGTTGCTGTTTGCCTGTATTTTTGCGGCGTCGATGTCGTCAACATCAAGTGAGCTCAGTGCGCTGGCGACGTGTTCGGTCGTCGATGTGTATCGAAGGCACTTTCAGAAGGAGCGGAGCGAAAGGCATTACCTCCTCGTTTCTCGGCTGGCCATGGCCATGTGGGGAGTGTATGCGATCATGTTTGCTCAGTACGCCAGCAGGCTCGGTTCATTGATCGAAGCTGTGAACATTCTCGGCTCGCTCTTCTACGGCACGATGCTCGCCATATTCCTGATTGCCTTCTATCTGAAATGGATTGGCGGCACGGCGACATTCTGGGCCGCGTTTGTGGGCGAGGCGGTGGTGCTGTACTGCTTCGTCTTCACGCAGATCCCATGGTTGTGGTACAATGTGGTAGGGTGCTGCGTGGTGATCGGCGTGGCCATCATTCTTCAGCTTTTCATGCGGAGGAAAACCGACGAAGCACTTCCCTCCGCTGGCTAGTGCTTCTACAACTAAATCCTTTTACGGACGAAGAGGCATCCCGCTCTTCGAGCGGGACTCGCTCCAACCACACAAAACGAGTGGCTACCGTACAATCATCTTGTTGGAGCGGCACTAGCACATGCCCTATCGAGAAAAGAAAAAGCCTCATCAATCGCTCGATGAGGCTTTTGTATGTTCGCTGCGTCTGCAAGGATGACTCACTTATCACCCTTTGACCAGAGGCTACATTTTCGCTTTCCAGTCTCCGATGAGCTTTGCAAGATCCTTCGCGAACTGCGAACTCTCGAATTTTGGATCTCTGGACTTCCCGACTTTCACCGCCTCTTCGGCCGTGGCGATCGCGTCTTGCGTCTTTCCGGCTCCAGCGAGCAGTTCGGCTTTCGTGCGGAGATTCGTTTGATTCTTGTCGAGCGCGATGGAACGCTCAATCCATGACATCGCCTCATTTGCGTAGACCTTTTCGGTCAACGCGTAACGGGCCGCGCCGTTGAGCACCTGCCAGCTGCCGACGGAGGCCTGCAGTTTTCCCACGGTATTAAACTCGATCTTGAACCCGATCCGCACTTTCTCCCACGCCAGGACGACGCGCGCGGAATTGGGCGTGAGATCCGTGAAGCTGAACGACATCCACTCCTCGTGCGGGCCGGCCTCAGGAGTCACTGCGAGCCGCAGGGTGTCGTACTTGGCATCGTAGATCGTGCCCCAGTTCTTGACTTCTGAATTGAAAATCGCGGTCCAGTCTCCCTGCGCGGGAATGACCAGAAATCGATACGTTCCGGCCGCAAGCTTTTTACCCCCGATCGTGACTTCATCGCTGAATGTGAAGAGCGTCGGCTCATTTGCGCCGGCACGCCAGACTTCACCGTACGGCAACAGCTTGCCCCAGATTTCTCTTCCCTTCACACCGGGGCGATGATAGAAGATGGTAACCTCGCTCAGGCCAACAACCTGAGTGACCTTGGCTCCTTGGCTGATGCGCGGAACTCGTAGTGTCGGCAGTAGCGGTGACTGTGGCACTTGCGCGAGAACATCCGCGCTCACCACGAGAAGAGCGAGGAGGCAGAGGCCACCAACGACAATCAATTTCTTCATGTCAACTTCTCCTAGATAGTTATTGGGGATAGAGTTTATGTGTTGAAAATGTGAATCCAAGTCTAGGACAATCGGAGAACAAAAGCAAGCCGACAAGTACCCATGTCCCGTCGCTTCTGCCGAAGGAGCTCTTTTGGAGGTAACACCCCTCTCCCATTATGAGGAGAGGGGAAGGGGTGAGGGTCAAGAACTAGCTTTTCGGCAGCCCCTTTGTCGCTACAGCCTCCATCACACCGCAAAACCGATCGAGTTCTTTCAGCGTCGTGTAGACACTTGGTGTGATGCGGATGCCTTTGAACTCCTCATGCACAATCGCCGTTGTGAAGATCTTGTGCTTGTCCATTAAATAGCCGCTGAGCGCGCCGGGGTCGACTCCCACAATCTCGACATTGGCGATGCCGCACGACTGGTTTGGTTGCCAGGAGGTGTGAAAGCGGACGTTGGGGAGATCCTTCAGCTTGTTCATCCAATAGCGGGAAAGGTAGCGAAGGCGTTCTTCTTTTCGTTTTGCACCGATGCCGTTGTGGAAGAGAATCGCCTCGCCGATGGCGAGTCGTGGCGCGGCAGGATGGGTGCCGATCTCTTCGAACTTGCGAATGTTGTCCTTCTGCGTCTTCTCCGCCGCCATCAACGGCCAAATCTTCTCGATCTTATCGCGCTTGACAAACAACAAACCCGTCCCTTTGGGAGCGAAGAGCCACTTGTGCAAGCTCGTACCGTAGTAATCGCAGGCGAGGTCGCTTTGCTTGAAATCGAAGTGTGCAAATGAATGCGCTCCATCAACGATCACTTCGACGCCTTTGGAACGGGCGAGCTGACAGATGGACTTGACCGGCATTATCTGACCCGTGATGTTGATGACATGGGAGATGAGAATGATGCGAGTCTTTGGAGTGATCGCTTTTTCGAATTCAACGGTAATGTCATCCAGATGTTCCGGTGCGATGGGAACTTTGATCATCTTCAGCACGAGCCCTTCACGGGCCTCCCGCTGTCGAAGCGTCGTCAGCATCCGGGGGTAGTCCTGCGTCGTCGTGAGAATCTCATCTCCGGATTTCAAATCCATACCCATCAGCAGGATCTCCAGCGATTCCGATGCATTCCGCGTAATGGCGATTTCCTCGCGGTCGCAACCGAAGATTTCTGCAAGGCCGGTTCGAACGGTCTCGCATTGAGGTTCGAGGATCTGCCACATGGTATATGCCGTCACGTCCTCCTGCTGCCAGGTGTAGCGCACGAGAGCTTCAGTCACGATGCGCGGGGAGGGAGAAACGCCGCCATTATTCAAATTCGTGATCCCGCGCGTAATCGAAAACGCTTGCTGAATTTCAAACCAGAAATCCTCGTCCATCGCTGCCTGCTCCGGACTAAGATGCTCGATGCGTTTGGTCGCGGCGTGGAGGTCCTCCAGGAGTGCAGCCACGGTTGCGGAAGAGAGGGCGGCAAGGCCAACGCCCTTGCCAATCATCGAGAGGAATTGGCGGCGGTTGGCATCCCGGAAGTCAATCGTTGTCGATTCGTTCATTTTCATTCTCCTTCGTTGAGGGCTCAATGAGGCTATTGGCGCCTATCGTTTCTTGAACTATCAAAAGGTGGCAACAATGACGCAATTGCGTTTCACGTTCCAGCGATCACAACGGCTGTCAGATTCCTCGGGCGATGTACCTTTCATCGGACAACTGGGCGTGCCGAAGGCGGCTTGCTCTCCTAGCCGGCGGTCCGGTTCCGAAGATAGTGTTCCATGGAAAACCTCACGCTCGAGGAGTAATACATGAACACCGTGAGTGCAAGGAGGGTGACATTTTGCACAACCTTCATCCAGCCGATTTTGCCGACCGTGGGGTCTTGCGTGAAGCAGCCGCACGCGATATCCAATCCGCGCAAGAGCGCTGAGATAATCCCGGCAGTGAACGCAATGAGCATCGCTGAGAGCAACAACGAACTGCCGCGTAGGAAGACCCCGAACAGAATGCCAAAGCCGCAGAGCAATTCGAGCCAGGGCAGGATCGTAGCGAGGATAATCGTCAAGGGCGGCGAGATGATCTTGTAGTTGGCGATGGATTGAGCAAATGCGGCCGGCTCGACAATCTTCTCCAAACTGACCGTAATGAAGAGGAGGCCCACGAACGTTCGTGTGAGAAGGGCAAGATAGTCGTTCGACAGAAGATACTTCATGGAGTTGACTTGTCGATTGGCAGATTCTGCGACCTCCACTCGTCCCATCCGCCAAAGAAGATCTTCACATTGAGGAATCCATCGGCAATCAATCTGGCGGAGAGCTCGATGCTCGAGTTGCACTCGGCTCCGTCACAGTAAATGATGATGAGCTTGTCCTTTGGAAGCTGGGCGAGAACACCTTTCTTAAGAGAGTACTCATTCAGCGGAAGGTTTATCGCCCCCTTGATGTGCCCCAGCCTGTAATCGAACTCGTGACGCGAGTCGACAAAGAGAGCATTTCCGCCATCAAAATACGCCTTGGCTTGGTCGCGAGCAACCATCACCGGGGCATTCGCTGATGAGAGGAGCGATGATGTGCTTATGGGTTGACGAGTGGCGAAGATCCCTTTCTCCATCGCCGCAGTGTAGATGAACCCCAGCACCGTCGCGCCAAGCAACAGCATCCCTGATTCACGCAGTGCCGTCCGAAAACGACTCACTCAGGTCGCACTCCTATGAAGGTGATTCGGATGGGAACCTGTGATTGCTTGTTGCTGTCGGTTTCCAGGAGGATTTGCTCGCTGGAATAATCCATTTTCTTCGGCGTGACTTTGATATAGATACGAATCGTATCAGCGGGCAAGACACTCTTCTGCTCCAGTCTGGCGACAACCTGCTCCGAGGAGCTCTTAAATCCGCGCAGTGTCATGGGTTTTCCTGAGACGTTCTTGAATGCGACGGGTTGCTCTACGGCTTTTCCCACCGGTATTGCCCCCAGCCAAAGAACCGATGAGCGGCTGACCGGTTCGAGTTCGTCGATCACATCGGCCACCAGCGCGATGTAGATTTGAGGCGAAGTCGGATCGTTTGTTTGAATGGTGATGTGTTTGGTGAGCTGACCGCGGTAACCCGTGGAGTTGAACTCAACTTCAATAGCATCGGATTCACCGGCTGTGAGCGAAGTCTTGGGTTGCCGGATGGTTGTGCATCCACACGAGGTGTACACCCCGAGAATCTTCAACGTGTCTTTGCCGTTGTTCTTCACAACGACTCGAGCTTTCTTGATGGCTCCGTTGTAGATGACACCGAGCTCGACATTCGTCCTGTCGACACTTACTTTCGGCTGGCCGAGAGTCAACGAAAAAGAGAACAACAGACTTCCTATCACGAGTGCTTGTCTCATAGACGATCGCATGCGTTTGACCTTATTTCATGATTATTTTGTTCTGCTCTTCCTGGGCGCCTGTTTTGGCCGGAGCTGTTCGACGCTGATTCTCTCATAGTCCGGAGAAATGCGGAAGAGCGATTCACTCAGGGATTTCTTGCGCACGGAGCTCAACTCAAATCGCGTTTGCTCCTCGCCCTCACTGTCTTTCATGATTGTTCGAAGTGGAAAATACCCTTGGCTGAGGATCACACTCTGCCAGGGGGTGAGAGGAGCAGGTGGATCGTTGGAGACTACATAAAACGTCCCGGTCGTGCCGAGCTCCTTCGTTGCCCAGATCTCGATCTCACCTTCGTCGGTCTTCACAAGCAGTTGGTCGCATGTGAATCCTTCAATCTCATCCGTCTCCCCTGTTTTCTCAACGCCGGCCTGATCTCTTGCCTGCTGTTGCTCGGCAGCAGGCTCCTGTGGGACGCCGAGCTCAACATACTGCTCACGGTGCGGGAGTACGTAATAGATCTTCTTGAAGCTGTAGTCGGCGATGATGATCGGAGACATATCCTCGGGATCCGCTGCTTCGACGCGAATTCTCTCATTCTTAACCAAGTAGTTGAAGAGCTGTACGCGGTCAAAGGTTTGCAGCTTATACTGCAACACCCCCTCAAAGGTCTTGCCGCTTCCCCCAACTTGTGCCGAAGCTGCTTCAGTGCACAACGCTGTGAGGAGGATCAGGAGCAACAGCCGAGCGATTGCGTGTGTAGGTCTCATCGTTCTTGCCTTTCTTGGAGATTTCTTTGCGCGTGTTTCCACCAGGCTCCGCCTCGAGCCAGTTGGGTGAGGAGCGGAGAAATGCGATACCGGTCTTCCTGCAGGTCTTGTTGGAGCGCGGAAAGGACCGCGTAGACCTGCTTCATTCCAATTCTGTCTGCCCACTCGACAGGACCCTGCGGATAGCCTGCTCCAAGCTTCAGAGCTGTATCGAGATCTTGCGGCGTCGTGATCTGTTCCTGCAAGGCAAACGATGCCTCGTTGATCACTTGGCACAAGATCCTGGGAAAGACCATCCCCACTCGGTCTTGCACGAGGGTGAGCTCCTTTCCCACGGACCGAAAGAACAGCTGGACGACCTCGATCGTCTCCTTCGGCGAAAACACTGTCGGTGCGACTTCAACGAGCGGTTTCTGGATCAGCGTGGGGAGCGCGCTCATCCCGATTAGTCTGTTCCGGTGGTTTATCCACGACGCCTGCTCGGTTGCCGTGACGATGACAGATGAACTCACGATTGCCGATGTGTGAGGAAGAGCCCTGTCGAGATTCTGTATGTTCTTCCGTTTTCGATCGAGATCAGTGTTCGTGAGCTCCAGAGCCAACGAAATCTCTGATGGGATTGTCCGAGCACGTTTGATCGTCAGTGCCGTGAACGTGGGAATCATCTGTGGTTGCTCATTCCATTCCACGAAGACTTCAAAGCCATGAGCGCCACAGAGCTCCGCGTACTCCTCGACCATTGGGGACTCGCCTACGATGTAAACCCTGGCCCTTCGGAGTTTCGAGGGTTTCTTGGAAACAGTCAGCTGCTTTTTCGTCCTTTTCGCGCTTCCCATCTTATTCTTCGAGTGATCTCGGACCGGCAACTACCGTACGGTCGAACGAGAGTTATTTGTTCTCACCATATGCTTGAAAACCTTGTCCCGACTTCTTGCCGAGCATTCCTGATTCGACCATCCGCTTGAGGATAGGATGAGGTCTGTATCGAGGGTCGCCGAACGACTGATCGAAGATCGACTGAGTTGTTGACAGGCAGATGTCCAGCCCATGCTGATCCATCATCTCAAACGGGCCTGTCGCGAACCCACCCTCGAGGCTGACGATCCGGTCAATCTCTTCAACGCACGCCACGTTTTCTCCCAGCAGCTTTAGCGCCTCGCCGAAGAAGGCTTGCGATATTCGATTGACGATGTATCCCGGCGCATCCTTGACGACGATCGATGTCTTGCCCAATTGCTGAACGAGCTCGATGATGAGTCGGACAGCTTCATCTGAAGTCTGCTGACCCTGAACGACCTCTACGAGTTTCGAGTCGGTTGCCGGACTGAAAAAATGCGCACCGACCACACGCTCGGGATGTCGGGTCGCCGAAGCAATTGCGGTTATCGAGAGGGTGGAAGTCGTCGAAGCGAGGACCGTCATCGGTTTGGCGTCCGCCTCCAGGTGTTTGAAGAGATCTCTCTTCACGCGAAGATCTTCAATAACGGCTTCGATCGCGACTTCACAGGAATTCAGATCCGAGAGACGCGTTCGGGGATGAATTCGAGTGAAGGCCTCGGTGGTTGTTTCTTGTGAAAGTCTGCCGCTCTCCACACCTCTCTTGAATTCCCCCTTGATGCGTTCCAGCGCCTGCCGAAGCAGCGTGCCATTGATGTCATACAGGGCGACATCGATTTTCGAGAGCGCGGCGACCTGGGCAATTGCCGTGCCCATAGTCCCTGCGCCGACGACACCAAGGTGCTTGATCATAGGGAGGAGAGTTGTCTGCTCTACAGCAGGGAAAACTTAGTGAAATCAGCCCTTAAAAACAACATCGCCAGACGGAAAACGTGATTCTTACCGTCTGGCGTTGCGAACTCCCCCGTGAGGAACCTCATCTGAAGAGCAGCATCTTCCTGGACAACACTGTGGATCGTCCCGAAGCGTCAACGGCATCCATCCTGTAAACATACATCCCGGAAGCTAACCGGTTCCCTCTTTCATCCGTTCCGTCCCACCGTGTGGCAAAACGGCCGGATGGTTGCTCGGAGCTCACGAGCGTCCGGACGAGCTGTCCCAGGATATCATAGACCAAAATCCGGACGTATGCTCTTGTCGGCACCTCGTATTCAATCTTTGTTGACGGGTTGAACGGGTTCGGATAGTTGTCATACAGATGAAACGCAGTCGGGACCTGCTCGGTTTCCGGGCTGCTTGCGACAGTCCCACCTTGGACGAACCATCGAGGATTGTACAAAGCCACAGTAAAAGCTGAAGCAGCCAATTGACTGGACTGCGTATTATAGAAGAAAAGCGCTTTCTTTTGCGCGCTGGAGAAACAGACCATTTTGTCATCCGGCGAGAAAGTTGGCCGCTCTCCGTCAACGATGGAAGTGCCACCGAAGGTGAATGACGGGATGTTCAGTGCGCGTAGCTGACCTGTGTCAAAGTTGCCGACGTAGACATCGAACTTCCCTGTCGTATCAATATAATTGAATGCGATCACGTCCGGGTTGGTGTTGCTGTACGTTACATTGCCGACGCTGACGTTGGTCGGTTGCGAGCTGATAAGACCGTAAATTTTTGAAATCGCAAAATCGATCTCATACATGCTCCAGTAGCCAACTTTCCCGCTTGTGCCAACATCCACTTCATTGTACGCATCAAAAGCTATCTTGAGTTTCTGCTGGTTCGGCGACCACGACACGACATCCGGATACTGAATTGTCTGAACCTTGATTCCTTCCTGTGTGCTTTCAGGCTTCAACTCAATCTTGCCTAACTGCTGCCCATCATAAATATAGAGGTTCGGGTCATTCGCATAGGCCGAGGAGATGCTCACATACTGTTCATCCGGAGATATTGAAGCGTTCCACAGGTCGCCTGCCTGTTGGATCATAAGTTGAGAGAAAACGCTCACCTGACCGTTGGTCAGGTCGACAAATGCTAGTTGTCCATTTTGATTGATGAACCAGATTCGCTGGCCATCCACTCCGGTTGATAGCTGCGCTCGGTCGCCAGTTTGGATCGATGCACGGGCAAATGCATTCGGGTCGCTGAGCGTAACTGCCGATCCGGATGCCACGTCAAAGAGGCCAATCTGACCGTTCTCGAGCATGAACGCGATCCATGACTTGCCTCCGGACACCGGCGGCACTTCGTTCCCGCCTCCACCCGTTCCCGTCGTCGCGGTGATGCCGACAGCATCGAATGCCTGGCCCACGGCCGCAACATCGGCATCCGTTATGCCCGACTGACCTTTGAGGTCGTTTGCAGCTTGCTCGACGGCTTTCCGGCAGTCACCGAACTGGCTGTTTCTCGTTAGGTAATTGCTCAGGGCACGATAGTAGATGCGCTCGGCCTTCTCCCGTGTGATGGCATCGATCACAAGGTATGCAGCTTTGTTGGGAACCCCGCTGTTGATGTGGACGCCTCCGTTGTCCTGATCGGCGCTCAGGTTTTGATATTCGTTCATGGTGGATGGTTGTGGCGAGAGGATCTCCGAGTTCTTTGGGTTCGAAAGGTCTCGAAGGGCGCTTTTCCCCGTGCCTGCCTTCATGATATCTTCGCCCATAAGGTAATTCGCCCGGTCGATCATGACCCCGAAGACATCAGCAAAGGATTCGTTCAGAGCGCCGGACTGGAATTGATAGATGAGGTCGGCGGTGTGTTGAATTACGCCGTGCGTCATCTCGTGCCCGGCAACATCCATGCCCCCTGCGAGGGGTTTGAACTCCTGATCACCATCACCATACGCCATTACACGCCCGTTCCAATATGCGTTGTCCATTCCCTTGCCCCCCTGAGTGACGTGGACAATCGACATGATGGATTGGTCCTGGTTGTCAATGGCCTTGCGATTGTGCGTATTCTTGTAGTAGTCGTAAGCTACCTTCATATTGAAATGTGCAGAGACGGCTGACGCGTCGCTCCAGGTGTTATTGGGCGAAACCACGTGCACCAATTTGACATTCTGATCGAGGTCTTTGGAGTTGGCAGAAATAGTCAGGCCGCCACCGGCTGGATTGTCGGGCAATTGCGACTTGGTAGAGTCGAAGTTTGGCAGGTCCCAGACCATGTAGTAGGTCCCCGCGCCATCATTCCACACCTTCAGACTTTGACTAACACCGTTCAGGTCGGTCGCGGTTGCTGGTGCAAACGAGCCGGCTGCTGTGTGCGGCGCAGTGGGCGCCTGAAATTCCATCGTCGATGCCGGAACTCTCGATTCGTCGTGCGGCCAGAGCGTACAGTGACGCGCAATCTTGTTCAGAACGCGCCCGTCAACGGCGTCAATCATGTACGAATACCACTCAACGAGATTCGGGTGTATGCTGACTTCATAGGCGAGTCGTACGGCTCCAGTTCCTGGCGGATAGAGTACAAGATCTGCGGCCGGTTCGCTGATGCCCAGGAAGGATGCAGCCTGCTTGGACAGAGGCTGCCAGCGGTGAAGGGCCTTGAGATCGTCCACGACAACCTGCAGTGCGTCGGTCGATCTCTGCTTTGGAGTTGTCTCCACCCCGGCGGGCGTGGGTTCATACGTTCCGTTGATGAGATACGGAGTTCCCTGAGAATTGAAATGAACATAGAGGTCCCTCCCCCAGACCGGGATCCCTTTGTAGACCTGCTGGAATCTGACATGTTCATATGACAGTTCATCGCGGACCGAACGCATGAGGGCCAGCTCCTCAATGGGATTCTTGAGCCGTAGAATGCTCGCTTGTTCCTTTAGGATAGCAAGCGCAGCTTGTGCAGTGGAGCCTGTCTGCTTGCGAAGAGTCACTCCGTGACCGGTTGAGCCGAGATTCCCTTCCAGCCAACGTACCGTTCCATTGGGCGCTCGTTCGAGCTTGAGTTGCGGACTCACGCTTTGATCGCTCTGAGCAGGGATCGTGCGTGAGGTTGACGGCAAAGGGATCTTCCGGAACGAGCTGACTGCTCGAGCAGCGGACAGTAGGTTCGACCCACGACTCCCCTTCAAGAACGCTTCTACGGAGCTGTAAGCGGGGATCTTCGCGGCATTCAGCCCGGTCAGAGGCCTGTGATCGCCCAATTTCTTTTGGGCAGCGACCTCGAACACTACGAGATAGAGTGAGAAGGTGCAGAGTAGAAACCATCTGGCAAGCATCATTCGACAGCTCTCCTTAGATTTGGGACATGTGAATGGTTGTTACACTACGATTGCAGATCGTCTTTGCTGCAGAGTCTATTTCTGGCGCTCAATGATAGAGCGGCAGACGTCGTAAAGGTCTTGAATGGGTGAGCGTTTTGAAATGGTCGCGTCCTGCTTAGCCCATGAGGCGCGATGCGTCTTGCTGTTTGCTGTAACAATCATGAGCTGAGTGAGGTTTCCAGATCCGGAGGTGTCGATCTCGAAGAAGTGCGCGTTGTCGATCTTCCCCCACAATTCAGCGATCTGATTTCGGCCGAGCCTGCCGCTCGGTTTGGAATCGTCTTCAGCAATCCTGCCTCGCCACGAAAGTATTGCACCGGTGCTGTCAATCGTGTATCCCACCCATTGCCCGGTGAAACCACCACCTTCACCGATTATCAGTTTGAAGTCATGAGGGGGGGAAACCAATGAGCTGGTTTCGGACTTTGTCGAGTCAAATGAATGGCAGGCAAGGAAGGTGAGCGTCAAGAGGAACAGTGCCGCTTCAACGAGCTTCGGAAGTGAGTGTTTAAACGGGAGTGCGTCGCGTGGCATTCTCAGAATTAGCTATCGGGTGTTGTCCGCTTCCCCGACATTTTACTAAAAATGAGAAGAAATTGCAAGCCCGAATTTTACGCATCTCGTCTCACGGCCGATCCGAATCCCGGAGCAAAGTATCAGGACTTGAAGAGGGGTTCCAGGTCTTTTGCACCGGCCAGCAAAGATGTCTTTTCCTCGGGTTTGAGAGGGGTAAAGGAAGGAGCGACCTTGAGCGCTAGTCGGAAGAGCTGCTCGTCGCCCGGAGGAATGGCAGCCGTGATGTCCTCGGAGAGCGTGAAGCGCAACGACTGCAAAGCGAGGCTCGGTTCATCGATGGGCTTGTACCAACATTTTGGATATGTGTGCTCGGCTCCTTTTGGCCAGGGTGTGTGTGCGAACATCTTAAGAGCGAGTCGTGCCACACCCTTCTCTTTGGCGCGCTGAACGACGCGAGGACCAAAGTCACCTTTCGCGTAGCACACGAAGTTGATGGGGAAGAGAATGGAATCGAAGGCAAATCGATCCATCATAGCGAGTGCGGCCTCTTCGGAATGAGCGGAGAAACCGATGAAGCGGATTTTTCCTTCTTCCCGCGCTTTCAAGAATGTCTCAGCCGCCCCCTTGGGACCAAAGATCTGTTCAACGTCTTCCAGTTTCGTCATAGCGTGGAACTGATAGAGGTCGAAATGGTCTGTATACAAACGTTGGAGCGATCGCTCCAATTCTTCTCTTGCACCTTCTGCATCGCGCTTCATCGTTTTGCACGCTAGGAAGACTTCCTCGCGGTACGGCTTCAGCGCTGGACCGAGCTTTAGCTCAGCCTCGCCATCGCCATACGAGGGAGCCACATCGAAGTAGTTGATTCCGCGATCGAACGCTTCAGCGACGATATCGTTCGCGTGGTCCTGCGGGCTGCCCATGACAACCACTCCGCCGAACCCGACGACCGAGAGCTTGATGTCACCCTTGTAGACGCGCTTTGGAATTGCTTGTTGGATTGCGGGTCTCATCTTAGCGTCTTGAGCGTTGAGATTTGGGATTTGAGTGGCAACACTGGCCACGAGGGCTGACTTGATGAAGTCGCGACGTTTCATGAGTCACCTATACCATTTTTCTGGGAACTCTTCCTCTCTTCACTTATCGGATGTAGGTCTAACAATTGCTGAGGCGATGAAGCACATCCCGCTCAAGATTGAGAATCCCAAGGCTCCATAGTCCGCAGCGAAATAATCCGTGAAAGCAAATTTCTTCAAGGTTGAGAGATAATAGGCGATCGCTGCGAACCCCAATCCGATAAAAATGTAGATGAATCTCCATTTGTTAATTGACATTTTATGCCTCATTGCAGAAGTCAAGCGTTTCGAGAAATGTCCGAGTCCGTTCGTGCGGTTCTTTCAACTCGTGAAGTCACTTTCGATCGTCCTCTCTATGGTAGGATACTTCTTGTCGAAGTAGCACTGTTGAAGCCTGTTGCCTGCTGCTTCTCTCAGTCGGTCAAACAGAGCATCTATCTGAGTAGCCGGAAGATCAATAGGAGGTATTACTGAATTTACGCTTGCCTCATAGTGCGACACTCCAGCCAGATAGTCGGGAAGCAAAAGGAGAGGGTCTTGTTGCTCAGTCTCAATTCTGACTGCATCGATCTCAGGTCCAATGTGCAAGATATCTCTTAACCGCGTCGTTGTCGCCCACTTTCTCCAGATGTTTTCGAATTCACACTTGTTCAGATCGCCTTGAATATCGGAATCAGCGACGATTTCCAGTTCGAGAGATCGCAGTCCACTCGCATCGATGATATTTGACAATTTGCCTCCCCTTATCGACAACCCAAGCAGAAGCGCAGAGCACTCGGACAACAGATAGTATCTCATGACAACACCAGGCTGCATGAAAGGCAATAAGTCTTTCTTCCGACCTGGAATCTTTTGAGACTTGGCCAGCTTGACCATTTTCTCATAAGACACTCTACCATCGGACCAAAACTCTGACCAAGCTGGCTGTGTTCTTTGAAGTTGAAAGACAACAAAGCAAACAGTCTCATTGAGCAACATCTCCACAATGTCCTTCGCGGATTGAGTGCTAGCGTTCCTCCACTTTCCGCATTTCGGGTGAATAGATGATCGCAAAGAGCGGCAACGACTCGTTTCCAAAGCGACGCCGGACACTGTGACGAATTCTGTTTCTGGATCCAATTCTGCAATCCTGCCGGAAATGTCAAAGTATAGACTCCAGAAGCTCATTTCGCCCCATCCTTCAGAACGGGTAGAAGACAAAAAACAACAGTGACAGAGCCCCAAGCACCCACATACCTCCTTTAACCTCTTTCATTCGTCCATTTAGCACCTTGAACAACGGATACACCACAAATCCCGCCGTCATCCCGATGGCGATGTTGTACGTAAAGCTCATCATCACGATGATGCAAAAGACTGCAACTGAATC
>Ga0315279_10005726_pt1 | contig 15958 bp, 19 predicted proteins | sample YL17G06_20_MG_FD_203694 | JGI IMG/M metagenome (GOLD analysis project Ga0315279, IMG submission 203694) | Sediment microbial communities from Yellowstone Lake, YNP, Wyoming, USA - YL17G06_20 | ecosystem: Environmental > Aquatic > Freshwater > Lake > Sediment | place: USA: Wyoming | collected...
CCAGGCGGCAAAGGCGACTCCACGCCTGACAAGGAGTCGCCCGAGAAGAGTCAGCACGTTACAATTCAGTCACACCACGTGATCCACACACACTACACAGAATACCCAAACGACGACGGGCTAGGGGGACTTCTGGATCTGACGAGTTACTCGCACCAATCGCTTTGCGCCTGTCGTAGCGACAAGTATGGCGGCAACGAACCACAGGAGAGCTGAGAAGACTCCACCTACCGATAAGCTATTGATAGCGGACACGGTAGGATCGAAAATGATCTGGCTGGCCGTAAAACCGGCATGCATCAGCATCGCCATCAAAAGGCTGCCTCTTGTGTTATTCAAGACCCATGTCATGAGAATCGCATACGCCATCATTCCAAACATCCAGAATCGCGGGCCACCCAGAATCGTTATTTTAACAAACAGCGAAGCCCAAAGTAAGGAGACGCTGAATCTTAGAAGACCACTATCCCTACCACACGCTCGCTTGAATATTTGCACTTCGCGTTCTAATCCTGAAACCTAGACTTGTCATGCGCCAACGGGCAGGGGCTGGTGTTTTTCGTGTGATTGCTCTCTTGGTGCAAGAAACGCCGTCTGCGAGGGTACTTCACTTCTTTCTAGCTTTCTGAGCAGCAGCTTTTCTGCTTGCGAAGAGCATGATGAATATGCCCAACAGCCCTATGGCAGTCGCCACGCTGGTGGTCCTTTCTCCAAAGATGTTTCCATCTATCATCACAATAACTCCTGTCGCAACTAATATGGCTGGTATTCCAAACAGCACATATTCCCATTTCCTCATTCCGATCTACCGCTCCATGTACGACGCAGGCCCGCCAATATCAATAGCAGGTACACCGTAATTTGAACCGTCCTGCGTCGTCGTTTGATTGATTCTGTGTGTGCGCACCACGTGACCCGTCACCAAAAGGCCTGAACGACGACGCTCCTGCGTGGTTAGCGGGGGAATCCCCTGACAAGGCTTCTTCGATGGACAACGAAGAAATGTGTTCTCGATTACTGCAAGTGATATGGGTTGCGATAGTGTTGTGCAGCGGCTAGTGATAGTCTGGCTGCTCTGGGTCCGGGAAAGCAAAGCGCTAGGAGACTTGCAGACAGGAGCCTGTTAGGTATGAATACATAGAATGTATTCCCAATTCTTGAAATGCTGGTCCTGGGCAGAGTAACCGGAGCGTGAGCGTATGCGGATTGTATCTCAGGCTATTGAAGCTGCGAAGAGAATGAGAATGCTGCTGCTTTTGGTGGCTCTCTTTTACGTTGGTTCTTATCTCGTTGGTTGGTATTTGATCAGTATCAAGTCACAGGTGGCTGTTGAGACAGCTCAGCTTGTCTCTGGAGCCGTTCTAACAGAGACACCATTCACTACCATACTCCAGTCGTTACGTGGAGGCGAGCTCGTTCAAGCGATTCTAATCACTTTCCTGCTGAATTTGACAACCGGAGCGTTCCTTTCGACGACGCTTCCGGGGATCATACCATTGGTCGGAGCGCTCGGTACAATGGCGATTACGTTGTTCAGAGGTTTCATTATAGGCGTCACCTACCCGGAGATCCTCGCCTCGTCACCTGCTGGCTTTGCGCTCGGAATGGGGACGCTGATCTTGGAACTGGGCGCCTACGTCTTCTCGGGGGCAGCCGGGATCAACATCGCTCTAGCCCCAATCCTACCGAGAAGATACGGCGTTCAGAGCAGATGGGCAGCCTTCAAGATGGCGTGGAAGGATGCCGCCAGAATCTACGTGATCGTGATCATACTTCTGGCTTTAGGCGCCATATGGGAGATGACCGGCATCTTTCTAGCTTTTAGCCTAACCTAGACATTGACTTCGCCAATTGAAGGCTCAGTATGAGTGCAGGTTAAGGTGATTCACATGCAGAATATTGACCCGTTGTACTTTCTCCAACCAATCATCACTATTGCGTTTAGCGCCGGTCTAGTCATCTACTGGAACCGCAAACGAACCTTCACTAGAGCTGTATTCGTCCTCTCTCTCCTAGCATATGCAGGAGCGATAGCAGTCAAAATCGTACTCCAGACCTTGACGTATGGTGCCTTTCTAGCGCTCTTCGGCAATAATCCTCCGGCGCTGGGCGCCTACTTTGGACTTCAAACGGTTCTCTTCGAAGTTGGCGGAGCATACTTGGTCGCACTATGGGCGGTTTCTCGAGGCAAGCTAAACCCCAAGGACGCTGAAGGCTACGGTCTCGGACTCGCGTTCTGGGAAAATGCGGGCTACTTGGGCGTTCTCGGCTTGTTCACGCTGTTATCAGTTTATTTGACGTTGGCTTTCGGCGGCCCGGCTGCGGAGGAATTCTATTCAAGTCTGATTAAGGCTCGATCGGATCTTTTCTATTCTGCAACGCAAGCCTTGCCTTTGGTCGGATACGGCGTGCTGGAGCGAGTGAGTTCGCTGCTATTTCATTTCTCTTGGGGATACCTTTGCCTTCTAGCCGCCTGCGTACATAGCAGGCGATACTTGCTGCTGGCCTTGCCAATGGGCCTAGTGGACTTCTTCGTCCCTTTTGCAGCTAGTCTGGGCATTCTCGTATTCGAATCGTTGATCTTTGCACTTGGATTAGGCTGTCTGGGATTGGCTTGGTTTGTCACGAAAGGATTGCGCCAAAAGTCCGGCGCGACAAACCCAGTCACCAGGAAGATTCATACTCGTTGATTGAAGTCTGAAAGCTCGTTGGGCTAAGTGAACTCACAGATGGTCACCTTTCTCGGCACGGACGTTACGCTATGGATAGTCTTCAATGCAATCATAGCTCTAATGCTCGCTTTCGATCTCGGCGTCTTAAGCCGGAAACCCCACGTAATATCCACCAAAGAGGCCGCCATGTGGAGCGCGGTTTGGATTGCTGTCAGCTTGATGTTCAATCTACTTGTGTCCACGCGGCTTGGTGGTGAAAAAGCCTTAGAGTTCTTCACGGGATACTTGGTCGAGAAATCACTTAGCGTCGACAACATGTTTGTTTTCGCCATGATCTTCTCCTACTTCAATATTCCCGCAATCTGGCAACCAAAGGTCTTGAAGTGGGGAATCTTTGGCGCCTTGCTGATGAGAGTGATCCTCATTTTTGCCGGGGCCACTGCGTTGGAGGCATTTCACTGGATGATCTACGTTTTCGGAGGAGTGCTTATTGTCACTGGGCTGAGGATGATGACCCAGAAGGAAACACACGTCGCGCCCGAGAAGAATCCTGTTGTGAGACTTTTCAAGAGAATTGTGCCAATGACCGGAGAGCGGCATAACGAGAAGTTCTTTGTGAAACTAAATGGCATAATATACGCAACGCCGCTGCTGATTGCACTTATAGTCGTGGAAACGACGGATCTTATCTTCGCGATCGATTCGATACCCGCGGTCTTTGCAATAACGACTGATGTCTTTATTGTTTACACTTCAAACATATTTGCAATACTGGGCTTGAGAGCATTATACTTCCTCCTATCAGGTACCATGCAACTCTTCAGGTACCTGAAGGTCGGACTTGCGATTGTCCTGCTCTTCGTAGGCATCAAGATGGTGTTGGCAGATTTCTACGAAATCCCGATCGTGCTCTCTTTGACCGTCGTGCTAGGAATCTTGGCAGTATCCATCTTGGCCTCGTGGGCACGGAGAGCACGGAACTAGGATATCACCGATTGTAGTGCGAATCGGCCAACTGGCATCCATGAAAGGTGAATGGCGTGAGCATGGAACCCCGGATTTCTGTGCGCACCATGCCCCGTCACACACAATGTCCTCTCCTGACTTCAAGGCGTGCTTCTAGCTTTGCTACTTGAACTCCTTCTCTTCCCACATGTCGTAGGCGGTGGCTGTGGAAGATGCTTGAGCGATTATGGCGAGTGCGATAGCTAGATGCAGAACGTTGATCGCCCAATGAACCGTTCCATCCGTGAACATATAGAGGGGAATACCCAGCAGCCCATCTAATGCCGCCATGCCCGGAGTGACTTTCGATATTCGCTTCACACGATCCGGCGCAGAAGTTCTCATGAGGCCACGATAGTTCATGATGGCCAAGACTAACACTGCAAGCCCGACCACAAAATGAAGATAAGGAACGCCAAACAATTCCGAGAATGCCGTTACGAAGAACTGTGCGAAAGCAAGCCAGATCAAGATGTAGAGACGTGCCCATAACTTCAACGCGTTCACGGAATGTGAAACTATCCGAGTAACCATAAGCTTTTGCATGCGCGATCGCGATAACAGGGCCAGTTCATTTCGTAGCCGAAATCATGGGTCATTAGGGGATTCCTCCCCTAACCCGTCAGACCGTTTTCGTGTGCTCGTCCCGTTCCCATTTGTCGTCATTCTTGATTTGTGTGCGGGTCTCATGATACGCGCGCAAAAGCGAAACCCTCAAACAATCTTCCAGACACCGCGTCAATTTGATGTTTTTGAGGCTGCTTCAAACATTCGAGGCTTTTCCTTGTAGAAATGCAACAAACCAGTCGCAGTTCTCGTACTTGTTCAAGGAAATTGATCCCTTTTCCGATCGTCCGAATGCAACTAGGCTAATTTGCGGGCAAAGGGGCAGTTTACTTTGGCGGATCAATTGAGCGGGGAAGTCCGCCGACGAATGCAACCTAGCAGGTGGGAACAGATGCAGCAGGTCCAGCAGAGCAAGTTGACTGGAGAAGAGGAAGCAGTCATCCTTCACAAGGGGACAGAGCCGCCTTTCAGCGGCAAGTACGACGATTTTTGGGAAAAGGGCACATACGTGTGCAAACGCTGTAATGTGGCGCTGTACCGTTCGGAAAACAAGTTCAATGCTGGGTGTGGGTGGCCTAGTTTTGACGATGAGATCTCTGGTGCTGTGAGGAGGATTCCGGACCCTGATGGGGTTCGCACGGAGATTGTTTGTGCCAGTTGTGGCGCGCATTTAGGTCATGTATTCCTTGGAGAAGGTTTCACGAGGAAGAGCGTGCGACACTGTGTGAATTCGATTTCTCTAGTCTTTGTCCCAGCAAACAGAAGCCACCCCTAAGACGCTCGAATTTGAACTCCCATTTCTGCGCGCACCACGAGGCCTAGCGGATCGCTTTCTTTGCCAATGCTATCGCGCCTAGGACTCCTGCCTGACTGCCTAGGGCCGCTGGCACGATGTACTGGTCGATTTGTTCCAGAATCGCCGGCACCCGCAGATACCCGTTTAGCAGTTGCTGAACGTTCCGCCGCACCATCGGAAAGAGTGTCGTCTGCTGCATAATACCGCCGCCTAGAATGATTCGCTGTGGGGAAAGCGTGCAGATCAGGTTCGCCAGTCCCAGCGCGAGATAATGCGCTTCCAATTTCCACGCCGGATGATCGAGAGGCAATTCTTCAGCGCGGTGTCCCCATCTTCCAAGCAACGCCGCACCTGACGCTAGGCCTTCGAGGCAATCGCCGTGGAAGCGACACGCTCCGCGGTAGGGATCTTGGTCTAAGTCGTGCGGCAGCCGGAGGTGGCCCATCTCCGGGTGAAGAAGTCCATGTAACAGTTGACCGTTGATCATTCCTCCTCCGCCGATGCCTGTGCCAACAGTCATGTAGATGAAAGTCTCCAGCCCTTTGGCAGCCCCCCAGGTCGCTTCGCCTAGAGCAGCAACGTTTACGTCGGTATCAAGCGCGACCGGCACTCCTAAGGCTCGACTGATTTGCCCGCGGAATTCTGTGTCATCCCAGCCTGGTTTCGTTGTGGTAGCGATGTAACCGAACGTGGGTGACGTGGGATTCAGATCTACAGGGCCGAAGGAGCCGACGCCGATTGCCGACAGTGGTTTTCGCCGTTGATATTGCTGGAAAAAGTCTATGGTACGGTCGATCGTCTCCTGAGGCGTTGTCGTCGCGAACGATATTTCCGCTTCAAGTTTATCGGGGCTGGAACCTATTGCGCACACGAACTTTGTCCCGCCGGCTTCAACGCCTCCATAAATCGACATTGCACGCTCCTCCTCAAACCATCACAAGAGACAATCCACGATGGCTCATTCGTTCTTCTCTTTGCCAAATATGCTATTAGGGTTCCCCTACGATCCGGCTAGGGGTGACGGCAGGACTTGGCATCAGACATTGTCCAGAGGACGTTTGCGGAATGGACGAAGGGCTTGAGCGGCAGAGATGCTCGGATCAGCATCTTCAACCAGATACGTGACATACCCTACGCCGTAATTCCCGAGATCAACAACCCTGTAGACGGACCGGAAGGGCTCTTGAAGCGGATGAAGGGCTCCTGCGGGCCCAAGCATTTCCTCTTGGGTCGCATGTTCGAGATGCTTCGGATTCCGACCCAATACGTAACCTACCCGTTTTCATGGAACGTCACATCTGTAGCGTATCCTCCGGAACTGAGGAAGTTGGCGGAAGATGTCCCCATCGGATATCACTTGGCGTGCAAGGCGAGAATCGAAAATCAGTGGGTGGTTGTCGATGCCACCTGGGATCGACCGCTCGCCCGCGTAGGATTCCCAGTCAACGAAAGCTGGGACGGAGTAAGCGACACCAGACTTGCTGTCGAACCGCTTGACGAAATAATCAACGAGAATGCTCAGGAGCGCATGCGTTTCGTACAGGCCCGCAAGTCCTCATGGACTACTGACGACCACGCTCGAACCGATCATTTCACCACCGCACTCAACAAGTGGCTGGAAGATGTCAGAAGAAATCCATCAAGTCAGATGGGCTAGTTCTTGCTTCCGCTTAATCGGAGTAGGCAAGTTTCGCTTGCCATTCACTTGGTTATTGGCGGTCTTTCAGAGAAGCTTCTGATCCAAGATATTGGAAGTATGGCGTACCAGATGTAGAATCTTATCGGCAAATCCTGAAAGGACCAGGACCAGAATTCTGGCAGTGCTGTCAAAAAGAAGAGGCCTGCCGTGAGGAAGAGGTAGTTTCTAATGCGCTTGTATCTCGACATCAGGTCCTGCGAAATAAGTTTCTTTTCTTCGAGCGTCAGCGAGTGGGTAAAGAATGCCAATATTGCCATCAGGCCGCCCAGGTCTAAAGCAAAGAGCGTGGAAGCATAGTCAAGAAGATCAGATTGAACAAGGTGTCCATAGCGGCTGACTAGATAGAACAAGTAAGGCTCCATCGACGCTAGGAACAGCATAATGACGTTCAGAATTACTATGGCTCGAGTTTCTATTGGGAGCACTGACATGATACTGGTGTAGCGAAGCCATACAGAAATCAGGATTAGGAAACTGAATCCGAAAGTGATTATGTCGCTTCTGATTTCGCCTGCGTTTCTTGGTGGGTTACCAAGTAGAGAAAGTGCGCCGATCGACAACGCGAGTCCGAATATCAAATCCGACAGGCTTTCGATGCGAGGCCTAGGATGCCGAGTGTTATCGGACAAGGCCGCAAGATCTCCTCTAATGATGACCATCAGGCATTCGTAGATAAGCTTGAGTCTGCGTCTCTTCGATCATGCGTGGTCGATTGAGAGAACAGGAAGAACGTTTTCTCATCATTGTAGAGATACGTACTATTTCTCCATGAGCCCCACGCCTTTATCAGCATGGATTGCCATATTGCATGCGAATGAGACTTACCCTTTGATAACAAGACTCCGCAGAAGGACGAGAAGAAGACGGCCAGGCCGCAGCGGGTTCAAAGTCCTACCCCTGAATCATCATAGTTTCGCAAGAACCCCTCCGTAGGCGCAAATCATTCATCCGCGCTTCTTCGTCTAGGCTCCTCCATGCTCAGACATAATATATGACAACACGGAGGCTCTTGGTCAGCATCGCTTCAAGGGAGGTGAGCTGCGCAATGCCCGAAGAAGAGGAGGAAGAAGAGGAAGACGAAGGCGAAGACGAAGAGCAGGAATACTAGGGGTAGCGTTTTACGTCTTCGCAAAACACTGCCTATTGTCATCCTGGTTGGTGGTCCTCGGTCCCGTATCCTCTAGGATCGAAACGTCATTAGATTAGGGGACGGAATGGAAGTCATCAGCAAATTCAGGGACGACGAATTTTACCTATACTTCATGGTCAGATCCATGGTGATGGGCCTGCTTGGTGCCGCAATCTTTTCGGTAATCATTTCGCTCCTTAAGACCTCAACGCTGCTATACGTACTTTCGATATCTGTCACAAACTTCTTCATCGTGCTGTTCATCACGAGGATGTTCGATAGACAGACGAAACCGCTAGTTGAATTGATTCTAGATAAACTGGACAAGTGGCCGAGAGTCAAGAACTTCCTCTTGAAAAATTTCTAGCACCTACGATTGAGTACTTCCGGCAGCTTGCCGACGGGGCAAGCTTCAGAGTAGTTGATGGATGGGTGAAGGGTGAAATCTTCTACCTGGCTGTGCAGAAAGTCCCAGCATGGTGATGATAGACGCCTAGGCTTCAGAGTTTTCACGAACGTGCTCGGATGGATAGACTTTCAGTACCCTGAATGCGAGTTGAACCGCGGGGCCGATAGTAACAGCACTGATAATCGTTCCCGCCCAGAATGGTCCTCCAAGTAACCACCCTAGGATAACTGCGGTTGACTCAAGGAGTGTACGCGACCAACGCAAGCTAGTTTTTCCTATCCGTGACAGAGCAAGCATCAGGCTATCTCGCGGACCCGCTCCAGCGTTTACTCCGACATATATCGCAGTGGCGAATCCCATGATCAATGTCCCTAGGAGGAGACATGTAACTTGAATCCAGAAGACACTGGGAATAGCGGGGACGAACGGTTTGAGTGCGTCAACCCATACGCCGATGAAGATCATGTTCGTAATCGTCCCCCAACCCAACGGCTCCCTAAGAATCACGTTCACGAGTACAGCTATGGCCGCCACGCCAATACTGGCCTCACCAAGTGAGATCGGAAGGTGGTAAGTGAGCGCCATGTGGAGAACATCCCACGGACTGAGGCCTAGGTTCGCTTGAACCATCATGTCAATGGACAACCCGAATAGCAAGAATCCAATCTGAATTACGAAGAAATCATATGCGAACCGTCTCCAGCCCATCCAACGGAACTTGAAAACCTCTCTAGCCACAAATCTCACCGGATCATGAGCGCGTTGCTGTCCCAGCAGTATAGAAAGATGACTCGATTCTCGTCTGATGGTCTGTCAACACTTAGGAGGGCTTGTTAGGAGAAAAAGTCGCTGAGAGATTAGGGCTCCTGCAGGAAGCCCAATGCGCTGCTGTTCACCCAGGCTTCGGCGGTCTTGACATTCTCACTCAACTTGATCCCATCGTAGTGACTTGGGACGGTGAAGATTACCTGCGGCACCGCCATAATCAGTAACGAGCTAAGCTAAAAGCTCGGATTGAATGTCGGATGATTGAGGCGATCACGATGCGAATCCTGTCAAGGATTGCGAAGTATCTTGGAGGCTTGGTTTGTACATTCGGTGGAGTGTACCTAGGAAACGCATACGGGGCAAATTACTGGCGGTTCGGACCTTTCAACCTCGCCTGGGACACCTTGGTGCGAGGAAGTATCTTGGTAATCATAGGATTCATGCTGATACGAGCTGGCAAGTAGACATCCTGTTCGCAATGTTCACTTTCTGAAGAGAAGCGTATCATTCCTTGAGGTTCTCGATCTTGACAGACTCTACGTGGTCTGCAAGCTCGAAACCGAATATCTTCGAATAGAAGTATAGCTCAGCCTCACGGGCACGTTTGATGTTCTCTTTGCGTCTGAAACCATGCTGCTCGCCCTCGAACGCAAGATACGCGTACGGTAATCCTTTCGCACGTAGGGCTTGCACCATTAGTTCTGCTTGGCTGGGTGTAACGATCTTGTCCTCAAGTCCCTGAAAGATTATCATCGGGCAGGAGATGCGGTCCGTGAAGTGGATCGGCGACCGTTCCCGGTACAAGTCGCGTCGCTCCGGGTAGGGACCTATGAGTTTCACGTTATAGTGTGACTCAAACTTGTGAGTCTCCTTGTCAAGGGCTTCCAGATCACTAACGCCGTAGTAGCTGGCGCCGGCCTTAAAGACGTCTCGGAAGGTGAGAGCGCATAGTGTCGTGTAGCCGCCTGCGCTGCCTCCTCGAATCGCAAGCCGGTTACCATCAACCAAGCCAGCCTTGAGTAGGTATTTTGCGGCATTGACGCAGTCGTCAACATCAACCGCGCCCCATTGCCCATGCAATCGCTGCCGATACTCGCGGCCGTATCCGGTGCTGCCGCCGTAGTTCACATCGACCACCGCGAAGCCTCTCGTCGTCCAGAACTGAACCGCCAGGCTCAGCGTTGCGTTTGTAGCTGACGTGGGTCCGCCGTGAGAGATGACCATCAAAGGCGGACGCTCGCCCTGTGGGGCCGTAAAGTCCCGGTTCCTCGGCGCGTACAAGAACGCATGCGCCTTCAGATCATTCGTCGTGGGGAACTCGATCGCTTGCGGCGTTGATACGTATCCCGGGTCGATCGTCATAGATCGAGAGTGATAGACGACATTGAACTGCCTTGTTGCGGCGTCGTATCGAACTATAGCCTCAGTCGTCGTTGGAGAGCCTGCCAAGAAAGCTGCACGCCCAGCCTCAGCACGGAGATACCATATGTCGGTGTAAGGATTCTCGATCGGCTTGAACTCGAGACTTGTCGTGTTCAGTTCTGCTAGATTCCAGGTTCCTTTGGTCGTGTAGGTGCATATGATCTGTTCTGGTGACGCCCAAGCGTACGTGGACAGTCCGAATACCCAATGAGGCCTTCCAAACTCTGCACGCATATCATGTAGCGGCTCAACTCGGCTTCCGCGCCATCGATATAGGTTCCACCAGCCCGTCCGGTCCGAGACAAAATGCAAGACCCCATCAGGCGACCATTCTGGTTGCACGACAGACTCGTTGAGGCCGCCAGCAACCAGCTGAGTTCGACCGAGAGAACCATCCGTGTTCACCTCGGCTACCCAAAGTTCTGTGCCATCCCAAGGCATATTGGGATGATTCCAAGTGACCCACGCAAGACGCGAACCATCAGGACTCAGACGAGGCGATGAGTAGAAATCGTTTCCAGAAACAAGCACCTTGCCGCTGTCTTTCCCGTCGAGGCTGAGGCTCACCATGGTGTTCACAGCATTTTGATCTGACTGGCTGTGATCTTCTCGGACGCAAATCATTCGACTCCGTCGATCGATCACTCCGTCTGCATACCGCATGTTGACTGTCGGAGTAACTGGCCGAGGCTCCATGCCATGATCGAGCCTGTAGATGCGCTGATCGGAGAAGTTCGAGAAGTAGACCGCGTCATCGGCGACGACAAAGCTTCCGCCTCCATACTCATGTACTGTGGTCCGAGCATTGAACGGCGGAGGCGTGACTTCCACTATTCGGCCATCAGGTGCCTGCTTCATCATCGTGAAGCGTCCCTGCTGCTCCGGGCGGAGTTCCTTCCAGTAGATCTCGCCTGCACGAACGGCTACCTCGGTAAGCTGGGTTGCAGAGGCAGCCAGCTCCGACGTGATCGGAGACTTCCAGGAACCGTACGGTACTACTCTCTGTTCAGACATTGAACGCACATCTCCCCAAGAACAAGGAAGCGTGAGGTGTACTAATCACTATTGCGCGTTTGCACGCAAAGCCTTTTCGATTGAATGCCACGCTGGAAAGCAAAATGAAATCAGGTTCACCAATATAGGACGTTGTGTTTCGCAAGTTGGAGGATGGCGAGGTGGGTGTCTGATCGTACTCGCGTGGTGGTCGTGGGCGCAGGTTTTGGAGGTTTATGGGTTGCGCGCACTATCGCACCGTTCAGTGTTGACGTGCTGCTCATGGATCAGAACAACTATCACACCTTCTTGCCTTTGCTGTATCAGGTGGCAGCAGCAGAGCTGGAAGCTGAAGAAATCGCCCACCCGGTAAGAAGCATCCTGCGTAGGTTACCCAATGTTCAGTTCGCGTTGGCGAAGGTAGAAGCAATAGACCCTATGGCTAAGTTGGTCAAGACAGAGAATCGTACGATCAGCTATGATTATCTCGTCTTGTCTACCGGAAGTGTACCGGAATTCTTCAAGATTCCGGGTGCAGACAAGTATGCGCTTCCTCTAAAGACGCTTGAGGATGGCATCGCCATTCGAAGTCAGATACTTGCCTGTTTCGAGAAGGCGGTGCATGAAACCGATCATAGACGACGCGAGCAGATGCTGACCTTCACAATTGTTGGTGGTGGACCAACTGGGGTGGAATTTGCAGGCGCACTTGTTGAATTAATTCGCGGGGCACTTGTAAGGGACTTCACAACACTCGATTTCCAAGAGGTCCACGTAGTACTTGTGGAAGCGTTAGGCAATCTGCTTTCCGGATTTCCGGAACGCCTTCAGAACCGTGCAGTGAAACGACTAGTCAAGATGGGAGTGGACGTACGCCTCTCATCGCCTGTGGCTGAGATCACACCAGAGGCTGTGCTCCTGAAAGATGGCACGTTCATATCAACTGAGACCGTTGTCTGGACTGCGGGAGTGCGAGGCAACCTCGAAGCCGACGTGGCTGGGCTTCCGACTGCCCGTAATGGTCAGGTACTCGTGTTACCGACCCTCCAAGTCGAGGGATATCCGGACATCTATGTGGTCGGAGACCTAGCACGACTCGAAGAAGATAAGGACCGGCTCCCAATGATCGCTCCAGTTGCCACTCAGCAAGGCGCTCACGCAGCTCGGAACATTATTCGCCAGATCAGCGGATTGCCACCTAAGGTCTTCCGCTATCGGGATCGTGGCAAGATGGTGACGATCGGTCGGAATTATGGGCTGGCTCAATTGTTCGGATGGAGCTTCACTGGATTTCCAGCTTGGGTTATCTGGCTTGTTGTGCATCTCTACAATTTGATCGGCTTTCGCAATCGCATCTTCGTCTTGATCGATTGGGCTTGGGACTACTTCTTCATCGAACGCGCCATCAGGCTCATCATTCCAAGGGAACGCATGCCACCCCAAGTACACATGCATCGCCGTCAAATGACATGATCACCCCATTCGCTTTCCGGCGACATTGTGAGTCCCACGACTCACATTGGCTGTCACGTTTGAAGACATTCCTCTCTTGCGGAAGACGATCATTGTCTTGATCCATCGCAGAACCCTGACTGGTTCGCACTTGGATTAGTTCATTGGGAATTCTTGTCATTCTTGATTGAGTAAGGTGAGGAGCCTTCGCGACTCCTCACACTCCTTTTCCGAATCGACCTAAGGACTATCCAAACTAGGAGTAAAATGAAGAGAGTATACACGACAATGTCGACGTATCTGAAAGCCTCCACGACCGTGCTCCACAATGCTCCGAGACGCCAGCCTAGGTACACCAGAATTATGTTCCAAGGCAAGCAGCCGGCGAGAGTACATATCGCGAATTTCCATTTGTTCATGCGATAGATGCCTGCAGGAAAAGAAATCAGCACTCTCGCAGCCGGCACCAAGCGGAGAAGAACCACAGCGGCGGTCCCATATTGACTAAACCACACGTCGACTCTGCGAAGATGAGCCGTATCAATGAAAGGTATCCTCCACTTGCCAGAAAAGAAAGGCTCTCCGACTTTCCATCCCAAATAGTAATCGATGAAAGATCCTATCAGGGCCGCAACAGTACTCCAGAGCACTACGAGCCAGAAGTCCAAGTCCCCACGAGAAACCAAGTAGCCAGCGAAAGGTAGAACGAGTTCGCTAGGGACGGGCAAAGCGGCGGCCTCTAAGAGCATTAGAACGAATATCCCCGCGTAACCTGCTTGGGAAGCCAGAGCAATCACACGTTTCGGCACATCTGCAACAAGTGAAATCAGCCCTTCAGCGCCTCCCTCGCCACCTGTTTCAGCAACGTCTTCGAGATAGTTCAGCGAAACCAGCACGATCGGAAACAGGATCAAGATGATTATCAGGAGATTGCGAACCCAGGTTTTCATGGTCTCGGCCTCTCACGTCTCAGAGCAGTGAAGGTCTTCGAGAAGTTTCTCTGGAATCAAACAGGTCAACTGCCACGTTAATCAGACGGGTTAACACACGAATAGCATCCATTCGTACTTGGTAGTTAGTCTTCCTTCAACACGTACTGATCGTATTCCCGTTCGAGCCTATTCTTGTGAATCAGTTCTTCCTCCGCGAGTTTGGAGAAGAGTTGGCCAGCGATCGGAAAGTAGTGTGCGAAAGGTCCAGTAGCCAGCGACCTATAGTGTTCGTAAGTGTTCTTTTCGCGTTTGGCAGCGAATAGAAGTATTGTCTGGTAGTCTGCGTTCTCTGAGAGCGTGGTCTTCTCCACGTAGTCCACTATCTTGAGGTCCTCGATTCGGGCTGTGGGTGAGCCCAGCTGTGAAACGTCCGCTTTATCTTGCATTATTGCTGTGAGTTTCTCCTTGTGGCCGATTTCGGCCTGTGCGAGTTCTCTGAGTAGACCCTTGGAGGAAGACAGGCTCGTCTTCTCAAGCGCCGTCGTATAGAGAGTGTAGGGTTGCTCTTCGATCTTGACAGCGCCCTCAAGGAGTGTCTTCAGGAGGGGTTCCGGCATGGCTGATATCTCACAAGTTCTCGTGATCTTCTCAACAGAAAAAGGTTGAGTTGTCCTCAGGTTCAAGTTCGGACGCGCGCGCACCAAGAGATACACAGTGAACGGTCGGCGATCCTCAAGCGAGCATGAATTGGGCACTTACTCCAAGCCTAGCAAGGGCCTAGGTCGCTCGTAGACCGGCTTGGCAAAAGTCCCGGCTTCCAAACTAATGACGACCACATATTCCGGCGTTTTGAAGAGCATCAGCGTGGCAGTCTCGAAGCATAGCAGCGAGTACCTGATCTTGCCCATGTCATCGTTCAGTTTGTCGGCGATCCCGAGTATTACCTCCGGGAGAAATTGAATGAATTCTCGGTCTTTCTCGTCTGTTGTGAGCGACCTGACGCCTTCTCTCATGCATGATTCCTTGACATCGTAGTCCGGTCCGGAGCCGACTACGCCGACGTATCGTATGTTCTTGTCAACAGAGAATATCGTATCAACGATCTGTCTTGCTTCCATGATTCAGAAAAGGTTCGAAGCACAATAAAAACTGAGCCGTCGGGCTTTCCCTTCAGGCCGTAATCTCATGTGTGCGCACCATGAAGGCCATACGCAGGCAGTTGCAGGCGGGCTGTTGTCGGTTCTCAGGTTTGATCGGGCTGCTCCATGGGTCTGTCAAGTAACCGTGACGCTTTTCGCTAGGTTTCGGGGCTTGTCTGGATCCAGTCCTTTTTCAACGGCCATGTAGTAAGCGAAGAGTTGAAGCGGGACAACATAAGCGAGAGGAGAAAGAAGTGGATGTATGCCGCTCGGCATTTCTATGAACTCGTCTGAGAGCTCCTTGATCTCTTGATCTCCCTCTTCAAGAACCGACATAATCGAGGCGCCTCGGGCCTTCATCTCCATGATGTTGCCAAGAATCGCTTTTCTGCTCGTATCCTTCGGCGCGACGAAAACGACTGGCACACCGGGTTCGATGAGGCTGATGGGTCCATGCTTGCTTTCACCCGCAGGGTACGCTAGCGAAGGAACGCAAGCGATCTCAAGGAGCTTCAGCCTAGCCTCCATGGCTGTGGCGGAACTGATTCCTCTTCCGAGAAAGACCATCAGGCGTGTGGCGGCGAACTTCTTAGCCAGATCTCTAACCTTCGTATCCTGTTCTGCGATCACTTGCTCGACAATATCCGGTAGCCGATGAAGCTCACGCTGGAAATCCTCCGACTCCGTATGCCCCATTTTCCCACGTTTCTCGCCTAGGGCGCACGCCAGCTGTGCGAGAACCGCCAGCTGACTCGTAAAGGTCTTCGTTGCGGCGACACCTATCTCAGGTCCACTCTGCTGCATCACAAAGGCTCTGGCAACTCGGGTCAGAGTGGAACCCAGCACGTTCACGATCGCGAGAATTGTTGCCGCCCTCATCCTTGCATGCTCAACGCAATGAAGCACATCCATAGTCTCCCCCGACTGGCTTACCGCAAGCACGCAAGAGTCGACGCCAATACAATCTCCATACTG